>Ga0209652_1000106_pt1 | contig 66606 bp, 58 predicted proteins | sample SaaInl74LU_5_DNA_FD_184641 | JGI IMG/M metagenome (GOLD analysis project Ga0209652, IMG submission 184641) | Marine microbial communities from expanding oxygen minimum zones in the Saanich Inlet - ESP_74LU_5_DNA (SPAdes) (version 2) | ecosystem: Environmental > Aquatic > Marine > Intertidal zone...
GTTATAAAATCGATCCAACCTGTAAAAATCATTTTTTCGTGGGTCTGAGAAACAACGCCACGGTGCATATGTGTCATGTCGCTGGGCCAAAGAATGACGTGGCCCTTAATGCACTCAGTGGTCACGCCTTGATGGGGGAATTCAGTACCACCACCGGGCGTGTCTGTAAGGTACAGCATCCAAACTAAGGCCCTGCGACAATACTCGATGCGATCGCGCTCACAGTGAATCGCTGGGTAGCCACCGCCTACCGTGTAGTGCTGAATGTTAGACCACTCTGAAAATCCGAGAGGGCCTAAGCCTTCTGCACCAGAATCGTAATAGTACTTATCGATGTATTGCTTCACGAAGCCTGTTAATAACTCGAAGAAAGGATCGACTTGGCCATACATACGAATAGGAAGACTCAAATCAGTAGAGTTCTTCATCGCTTTGTTAACCCGCGGTGCTTCACCGAGTCGACCCGGCTGTGCGAGATGCTCATGCTCTTTAAAAAAAGTGCAAATGCGATCGCAGACATCGTGTTCGACGGTGTAAGTTTCAATGAAGTTGTAGGGGATTTGACTTGCTGACGACATAATTTCAGTGCCCGAATCACTGCTGAGACATTGTGTGAAGCGCTAACACCGCTAATCTAACACTGCGCGGGCATTAGGCGCTCAGAACCTTACAAATCATTTTTCGTCGTGACGCGACTCGTGGGGCCTGATCGCTGTTGTGCTACGGGCACGATAATCTCATTGCGCCGCATAAAGGGTAGTGTCCAAGGCGGATTGTATTGGTTGAGTGTGGGTTGCCCCGTGGTCTCAATGGATTCGCTTTCAAGAAAGCCGGACAGCGCAAGCCAATGTTCCTCAACACGATCCTCGGTTGCGCGCCCGCTAAATCGTATAACCGCAGCGTGGTAGGCAGGCTCTTCGCTAAATTGCACACGCTCATCATTGGGCGTAGGGAGGCTTTCTATTGTGAATTCCGAGGGCATGACGAACGCCATATTCGGGTTCGGGCTCTTGGCCATACTCCGTTGGACGGGCGCTGTCATCGCTATTTCTTGTTCGGCCTCATTACCGCCAAAAATGTAAGCCGCCAACACGCGAAACCCTGAGTTTTCTCCCTCGGTCATTGCTGTTCGCGCTAACACGCGTGGTGCGTACAGCCGAACTTGAATGTTTTTCTCGTCCCATGATTGCAGTACTTCATAGGCGGGTTCTTCGATGGCATTCACGGTAGACGTCAAAAGCCCCAGTAAAATTGCTAGCGATGCGAGGAAAGGCACTTTCTTCATGATCTCGGTGTTCTGTTTTGGAGTATATAGATCATACGTTAGAGGGCGCGAGTGGATCATTGTGCTCAAACTCGCCGTCAAACCCACTCGCTGTCAAATCCATAGGGTCGCTTCGGGCTGCTCAAACTATGTAAATCAAGGGTGTTACCAATGCTAGATGTAAATGAATATTTCAATGGCCACGTTAAATCAATTGCGTTTCAGACCCCAGCAGGGCCGGCCACGATAGGTGTGATGACGCCCGGCGAGTACGAGTTTGCAACCAGTCAGGATGAAGAAATGACCGTGGTCAGCGGTGTAATGAAGGTGTTACTTCCGGCGCAGTCAGACTGGAAACTATTTCATGCCGGGGAGTCGTTTAACGTCTCTGCGAACAATAGCTTCGAGGTTAAAGTGGCGGGGGACACGGCTTACCTGTGTACTTACGGGTAATCTGAGGGAGTCGGAGCAAACCGTCTAAAGTTGGCCCGCATTAAGGGGCTAATTAGCCCTGTTTGGCCCGCTTACGAGCTAGGCAATCTCACGAGTATGGCGTGGCAATTTGGTCAATTGTGACCTGCTCTCAGCTTTATTCTGATGTTGCGAGAAGGGTCAGGTGGTAATGTCTAGTCGCCAGTTCGGGTTTTGCTCTCGGCTTGTTCCGTGCGGGCATCATTTTGTTTCGCAATCTTATGCTGGTCCTCAGTGCTGCCGATTTTCCAGTAGCTAGATACGTACAGATTGTCTCTGGGAATCTGACGCTCCAACTTAAAGTATTTTCTCAGCATACGCATGCTGTGGAACTCGCAGGCAGCCCAGACCGCGACATCGCCCGGAAGCCATGGGAGCTCTTTGACTTTTGCAAGTAGTGAGCTGTCACTGCTGTCAGGGACGCTCTTAATAACCCAGTGCAAGGCAATACCAGTGGGGCACTGAAGTGTCTGAATGTCAGACTCTTCTTTGATCTGAATCACTGCGTAGCCGTGAGCGTTCTCTTCTAGGGAAGCAAGATTAACGGCAATAGCGGGCAAGGCTGTCATATCACCGACTAGGAAGAACCAGTCTACTTCTTTGTTAATGAGTTTTTTTGGGCCGGGCCCGCCTACAAGAACTTGATCGCCGGGCTTTGCTGCAAGTGCCCACGACGTGGCAGGGCTGCTGCCTGCATGCAATACAAAATCGAGGTCAATCTCATCGTCACGTTGCGCACTAATGGTGTACGTTCGCCTCAGTGATTGTTCTACGCCTGGCAGGGGAAGGTTAAGTTTTACGTAGGCGCTTTCCTGATCTTTGGGAAAGTCCACAAGTCCCGGACCGCCTAGGGTTACTCGGAACATATTAGGTGTGACGTACTTTGAGCCTATGACAGTAAGTGTTCTCGGTGCTGGCTTACTCATAGTGTTTTTGTGTACTCGATATTCACGGCCTTGAAAGCGATGATCAGGGCTTAGAGGGAGGGGGTAATAAATGGTTGAGACACTGGAATGATGGCGGTGGGCGTAGGATTCGAACCTACGGAGGGTTTCCCCTCAACGGTTTTCAAGACCGCCGCTTTCGACCACTCAGCCAGCCCACCAAAATCCCTACAGCAACTGCTTCTTGCGAGGGAAGCGCGCATTATAACGATGCCGGCGCTGCTCGCAAGGGCTAAGTGCTATGAATCGTATCTAAGTGCTCAGTAATTGACCTTTTTCGCTTTATCCGGAGGCCACCGCAGCGTTCACTGTGGCGGCCTCGTTGAATCAGGCGCTTCAGCCCTCAGCGGTATCCTCAAAGAGGTCACTTGTACCCGGTGCTCCTGGGGTGTCGGTGCCTGTGGCTTTCGGCCCTCTGGGGTCATTGCTGGCTCGGGGCGCGTTTCGATGAATAACGCTCACGGGTGGGGCCTCTTGTGTCGTAAACAGCTCACCACGCTCCGTAACAACCGCGACCTCGGCAACGGGCTTAGGATCCACTCGAGGATCGTTAACGGCGCGTCCTTCTGACGTCAAGCCAGATAGGTCAACCGTAACCTCTCGAGAAGTTGTGGCTGAAGCGCTATTTACAGGCAGATCAGGCGCGGCAGTTGGTGACATGGCGGGCGCTTTTGATGCCGCTTCTAATGCCGCTTTAGGCTCGTCGGTAGTGTCAGCATGAGTATCAACCGAGAGGTCATCTGACAAGCCGGCGCGATCAGTGTTTACAGCGTCCGGCGATGTTTCAGCGACGGATGATTCGGCGGCAATAGCAGGCTGATCTACCGTGGTCTCATCGCGTGCTGGTTGCACGATTGTCGCTGAAATTGCTTCTTCGTCGGCGGCGACAGCTTGAGCCGCTGGGGTATCAGCAGCGTCGACAGGTGCTTCATCGACAACAACCGGTTGGCTGTTTTCGGGAGTCGAGGCCTGAGTGTCGTCTGTCGCAATGGCGGTCTCACTGTCACCAGCATCGCTTAAAGGCTGTGCAGGAACGGCTGCGGCATCCTCAGCGAGCGGTGCGGCAACGTTGGCTTCATCAGAGCTCTCTGCAGAGACCTCTGTAGTCAGCTCGGGTGAGGCATCAGTGGTAACGTCTGGACGTGGGCCTCGACGTCGACGGCGACCTTCACTTTTTTGTCCGCTGGGACGGTGGCGGGCAGCGTTGCGATCGTCGATATCCTGCGTCGCAGACTCGTTGACATCATCCTCTGCATCATTTTCGGCATCGGCGTCGGCAGCATCCATATCCATTGACATTTGCGGGCTTGCTGGATCATCTGTACCGGTGCGTCGCTGGCCTCCGCGTCGACCACGACGACGACGGCGCTTGGGTTTATCGCCATTCTCATCGTCACCATAGGTGTCGTTATCCAGCTCGCCTTCCGCAAGTTGCTGCTCGCTTTCATCGCCATTAACGGTTTCGTCGTCGCTCGCTCTGTCGCGCTTGCTTTGTGGTCGCTTGCGATTTCGGGCGCCGCGGGCTCTCGTATTATCTTCGTCAGACCCGGTGCTTGCAGGTTCTGCGCTGCCAGCACTGTTGGTCGAGGATTCACTCGTTTCATCCTCGCTAGACGGTACAGGCGCAAACAAAGCGCCCCACACTTTGCTAAGAAATCCTGACTTTGTTGCTTTCGGTGCTGCCTTACGCTCAGGCGCCTGTGGTGCTATTTCTGCAGCCGTTTCCGTCGCAGGCTCTTCTTCACTAACGGGGGCGGGCGCTTGACGCTTAATACCGCGCACCAATGGCTTTGGCACTGCTGGACTCTCGTTGTCCTCATCGCGAATCAAAACGGGACTCGGAACGTCTAGCTCGACTTCGAAGCTGATCACTTCCTCTTCTTCAACTTCATCATCGCGTAAGCGCGTCACCTCAAAGTGTGGCGTTTCCATATGCGGGTTCGGGATGACGAGCAAGCGAACGCCATTGCTGCTTTCAATTGTGTTAATCGCAGCACGTTTTTCATTGAGTAGGAAGGCGGCCACATCGACTGGCACTACGGTGCGTACTTCGCCGGTACGCTCTTTCGCGGCTTCCTCTTGAAGAAGTCGCAAGATTGCCAAGCCTAGGGATTTCGTGTCGCGGATTGTGCCTTGGCCGGTACAACGGGGACATACCATGCCACTCGTTTCACCGAGCGATGGGCGTAGCCGCTGCCGAGACATCTCGAGGAGACCAAAGCGCGATATGCGCCCGACTTGTACACGAGCTCTGTCAATTTCTAGAGCATCACGTACGCGATTTTCGACCGCACGCTGGTTCTTGCTCGAACTCATGTCGATAAAATCGATAACAATTAATCCGCCCATGTCTCGCAGGCGCAGTTGGCGAGCAATTTCCTCAGCCGCTTCGAGATTGGTTTGCAGTGCTGTTTGTTCGATATCGGAACCCTTAGTCGCACGTGCCGAGTTGATATCAATGGAAACAAGCGCCTCAGTAGGATCGATTACGATCGAACCGCCAGAAGGCAGGCGCACTTCGCGTTGGAAGGCTGTTTCGATCTGGCCTTCTACTTGAAAACGGTTAAAAAGAGGTACGGTATCTTCATATTTTTTGACGCGCTGACTAAAGCGTGGCATCACCATCGAGACGAAGTCATTCGCCTGTTTAAAGGCGCCATCATCGTCAATGAGCACCTGATCAATATCGTCGCGAAGGTAGTCCCGGATAGCGCGTATAACAACGTCACTTTCTTGGTAGAGGAGGACTGGGCCTTTATTTTCGGCGGAGGCAGTCGAAATGGCATCCCATAGCTGTAAAAGATAGTCGAGGTCCCATTGCAGTTCTTCTGCGCTGCGACCAACACCCGCGGTGCGAATAATCACGCCCATGCCATCAGGGATATTCAATTCAGCCAGCGCTTCTCGTAATTCACTGCGGTTCTCGCCTTCGATACGGCGCGAAATCCCACCGGCACGCGGATTGTTGGGCATTAACACCATGTACCGACCAGCGAGACTTACAAATGTCGTTAAAGCCGCGCCCTTGGTGCCACGCTCTTCTTTATCGACCTGAACAATAATCTCAGTCCCTTCCTTCAATACATCTTTTATGCGTGTCTTGCCCTCGCCATCGGGAGCAGAGCTACGATAGTACTCAGGCGATATTTCTTTCAGGGGCAAAAAGCCATGGCGGTCAGCACCGAAGTCGACAAAGGCGGCCTCGAGGCTGGGCTCTACTCGAGTGACTTTTGCTTTGTAAACGTTAGCTTTGGTAGAAACGCGAGCGCGGTTTTCAATATCGAGATCATACAGTCGTTGACCGTCGACAAGAGCAACACGGACCTCTTCGGGTTGTGTTGCATTGATTAACATCTTCTTCATTATATACGTCCAGTTTGCGTAAACACTGAACGGGTGCGCAGAAGCACAGGGCTTCTAATATCAAGTTGTCACCACAAATCAGTCCTGTGGCCCAGTGGCATACCTTGCCACTATGTCCTTCCTTGTTTTAGCAGCCAGACATCAGGTCGACTACCTAAAATTCGCACCGCGTTCGTATTATCGCGGGTTATATTTCACTGCCTACTTACATCACCTCCTCTCTGACGTGTAATGTTCGTTGTTTCTACACGGAGTGGTTCGGTGACGCTCCTAGGCGTCCATTCATCGGGCTGTGGGGTATTCTGTCTTGGGATTACCGGTTAGCTCACTTCCTTTGATGGCTTAGTAATGCCATATTGAGCCGGTACAAAACCAGAATGCTAAAGTGTGGTGACGGGGTAGGTTATTGCGTTCATCTCTCTGTCAGGATTAACCCTGTCGCCCGGGCGAACTGCCCTCAGCCGGCGCCGAACGTACCACTAAAAGCGAAGTAATTCAATTGATAGATGTAAAGGATCCAAAAGGCATTAACCATGGGGTTCGTCTGATCGAGGTTTCAGACGCCGAGTCTGGGCAGCGGCTAGACAACTATTTATTGCGTGTTTTAAACGGTGTGCCCAAAACACGCATCTACAGAGCCGTCCGCAAGGGCGAAGTAAGAATCAATAAGGGTCGAGCAAAGCCTGAGACAAAACTGCAGGCGGGCGACACTGTGCGTATTCCTCCTTTCCAAGAGGCGGTCAAGTCAGCACCAAAAGCCGCGTCTCATCACTGGGTCGCGCGATTGGGAGCCTCGGTAGTGCTGGAGACCGACCAGCTGCTGGTCATTAATAAACCGTCCGGGTTGGCAGTGCACGGGGGTAGCGGTGTTAATGCCGGCCTGATTGAGACCTTGCGCTTGATGTATCCCGAGCAGCGATACATGGAGTTAGTCCATCGTCTTGACCGAGATACCTCGGGGCTTATTATGATCGCTAAGCGTGCAAGCTTGCTCCGAGATTTGCATGCGCAATTGCGAGGTGGTCGCATTGATAAGCGCTATCAGGCGCTGGTTATTGGTCGTTGGCCGGCGCACCTCAAGCGCATTGACGCGCCGTTAGAGAAATTTTCACTGCCTTCGGGCGAGCGTAGGGTGAAAGTGTCGGGGGAAGGGCGCAGATCTCTCACGGAATTTCGCGTACTAAGGCGTTGGACGCAGGCAACCCTGGTCGAAGCTAAGCCTGTAACTGGCCGCACGCATCAGATTCGGGTGCATTGTCGACATGCCAATATGCCGATTCTAGGGGAGCAGAAGTATGAGACCCCCGAGTCTGAAACATTGGCATCATCCTTATCGGTGCCACGCCTGTTTCTGCATGCCGCAAAGTTAAGTTTCGACTTGGACGGTAAACGTCAAACGTTAGAGGCACCACTACCCGCTGATCTGCTTGAGGTATGCGAGCGCCTGGGCCCCTCATTATGACTGGGCCCCTCTTATGAACAGAAGCTCTGGCGCCTTACAGCAACTGGCGCCTTACTATGACTGGCGACTCACTGTAGCTGACGATTTACTATGAGATGCGCCCCTGCTGCAGGAGGCGCACTTGTCGCAGGAGGTCCGCTGGAGCTTACGGTAGGGCGTAACCGTGAGCTCTGAGGCTTTGACAAAGACGGAGGAGAGGGAGGCCCTCGAGCGCTGTGGGGTCTTCGCTCACTAGGGACTCAAAGAGACTGATACCCAGCGATTCCCATTTGAAGCTTCCGGCGCAATCCAGTGGACTATCTAGCTCGACATAGCGGGCGATAGCATTGGCCGAAAGAGGGCGTAACGCTACCGTGGTGGTAACGGCACTCTGTTGTAGCGCGTCTTTTGATGGCCGCCAGATGGCGAGACCAGTAATAAATGTAACCGTCTTTCCTGAGCAAAACGCTAGCTGCTCTCTGGCCTTATGCTCGGAGCCCGGTTTGCCGAGCAAGCGCCCAGAGCAAAAGGCTACCTGATCGCTGCCTATATAAAGTGCATCCCCGTCTCCTTCGAGTGCGACGGCCTTGGCTTTAGCGCTCGAGAGCCGCATGGCTATTGCGGGGGGCTCTTCTCCAGCGATTGGCGCTTCATTGACGTCAGGTGAGCGACACTCGAAAGCCAGCTGAAGGCGAGAAAGCAATCGGTTTCGGTAGGGGGAACTCGACGCCAAGACGAGTTTTAGGGGTAATGTTTGTGTATTTTCCTGCATTGTCGCCAAACCCTTTGAATTACGGCTATTTTTTTTTGACACACTGGGGGTGCGTACGTATGATCCGCCGCCATGACGCACGGGGCATTGCCAAATACGGTTGAGGTGAGAACTTTAGCTGCTCGTGGCGTGGTAATCGAGGGTGAATTAACAATCGCTCGAATGCCCCGCTTAGAAGCCGCTACAGAAGGTGCAGATGCGCCGGCTGCCGTTCACATTGATTTCCAACGAGATGAAGAAGGCCGGTACATTGCGGTTCTCGATGTCAGTATGCAAGTTAAAGTGCCCTGTCAGCGGTGTTTAGATGGAATGGTTATTGCGTTGAGCTCGCACAGCGCATTAGCAGCGGTTTGGACCGATGAGCAAGCGCAGGCCTTGCCGCCGCGGTACGATCCACTGATAACCGAAGGCGAGACAGATTTATGGCGGGTTGTTGAAGACGAGCTTTTGCTGTCGATGCCGGCGTTCAGTTACCACGATGATGTCCTGTGCGGCATTAAGACGGGTGTACTGACGGTCAGCACCGAAGGTGAGTACGTCATTGACGAGCCCGATAAAGAGAACCCTTTCAAGGTGCTTGCCGCATTGAAAGCAGACGGTAAAACAGATTGAAGCACTATTGAAAATTGTGTTTCGAACGTTAAAAACAGGAGGCCATCATGGCTGTTCAAAAGAACAAGAAAACCCGCTCTCGCCGCGGTATGCGTCGCTCTCACGATGCACTCGAGGGGCAAACTTTGACCGTCGATCAGACGTCTGGTGAGACTCGGTTACGCCATCACATGAGTGCTGACGGTTTTTATCGTGGCAAGAAAGTCCTCAACCTTGGTGATGACGACTAATCTCTTGTCTGATCACCTCTGAAGCGCTGAACCGCATCTGTTGCGTCAGTCGTTTCAGAGGCTGACGCCCTCGTATACCTTGCCAGGAGGGCATTATGACTAAAACCGCCTTTATTTTTCCCGGCCAAGGCTCTCAATCGGTTGGGATGCTTTTAGCTGCGCATGAGGCGTGGCCGCAAGTCGCCGACACTTTTGCGGAAGCCTCGGATGTCCTAGGTTTCGACTTGTGGCAGATGGCCTGCGATGGACCAGCTGAAACCCTTTCTCTTACCGCAAACACACAACCACTCATCCTCACAGCCAGTGTGGCGCTCTTTAGGGCTTATCGCGCGCTCGGCGGACCCATGCCTGATATCGCTGCGGGCCATAGTTTGGGTGAGTTTTCAGCGCTTGTCGCCGCTAACAGCTTAGATTTCAGCGATGCGGTGCGTCTGGTGCGTCAGCGCGGTGAAGCGATGCAGGTGTCTGTGCCCGTTGGCGTAGGCGCCATGGCTGCGATTATTGGCCTCGACGACGACGCGATTAACGCAACCTGCGCTACGATTTCTCGCGGCAATGAGCACGTGGTACTCGCGGTGAATTACAACTCACCGGGGCAAGTCGTTATTGCAGGGCACGCGGCCGCAGTCGAAGAAGCCGTTGTGGCGTTAAAGGAGGCCGGCGCCAAGCGAGCGCTGCCTCTACCCGTCAGCGCACCTTTCCACACCCCCCTTATGACGCATGCGGGTGACGTGTTGAGAGAAGCACTCGCGACGACTGATCTACGCGATCCTTTAATACCAGTCATTAGTAATGTCGATGCTCAGGCGCAACAAACAGCATTAGCCATTCGCGACTTACTGGTACAGCAAGTGTCCGCGCCCGTCCAATGGACAGGCTGTGTGGCGACCATGATCGATATGGGCTGCGAGCGGTTTGTAGAGTGCGGCCCCGGAAAAGTGCTTTCGGGATTGGTCAAGCGCATCGATAAAAGTAAGCCTTGTTCAGTGGTGGAAACTCCCGATGACATGGGTACCACACTGGCAGAACTTGGATAATTAACAGTATGACTTCATCAGAAAAACGTGTGGCTTTGGTCACCGGGGCCAGTCGAGGCATCGGTAAAGCTATCGCCGAGCAACTCGCCAATAGCGGATTCACGGTGGTAGGTACGGCAACGTCTGAGTCAGGTGCTGCACTCATTGAAGAATGGTTAGCGCCCCTTGGCGGGTCGGGCATGTGCTTAAACGTCACCGACGCTGAAAGCATTAGCTCGGTAGTTGCATCGACAGTTGAGCGTTTTGGCGCGCCCACTGTTTTAGTCAATAACGCAGGTATCACGCGCGATAACATTCTCATGAGAATGAAAGATGACGAGTGGAACAGTGTCATAGATACTAATCTCAATGCTATTTTCCGCGTTACTAAAGCGTGCTTACGGGGTATGACAAAGGCACGTTTTGGTCGAATTGTGAATATTTCATCTGTTGTGGGTTCGATGGGCAACGCAGGGCAGAGCAATTATGCGGCAACCAAGGCCGGGGCTGAGGGCTTCACGCGAGCGCTTGCGAAAGAATTAGGTTCGCGCGCAATCACGGTCAATGCGGTCGCGCCCGGCTTTATCGACACTGATATGACAGCGGAATTGTCCAATGAAAACAAGGAATTGATGCTCAATCAAATACCGCTTACCCGTTTAGGTCAGCCAGAAGAAATTGCTGCGACTGTTGCTTTTTTGTGCAGCGATGCGGCAGGCTACATAACCGGAGAGACCATCCACGTAAATGGTGGAATGTACATGGGCTGATTTATTGCCCGTCAAGGGTTTTACTTCTTGAAAATCAAGGTAAAATCCCGACCACACTTGGGCTGGTGCCCGATACTTTAGACTGGAGAGACAATGAGCAGCATTGAAGATCGCGTTAAGAAAATAGTCGCCGAGCAATTAGGTGTTAAGGAAGGCGAAGTCAGCAACGATGCGTCCTTTGTGGACGATCTAGGTGCAGACTCGCTAGACACCGTTGAGTTGGTTATGGCTCTCGAAGAAGAGTTTGAGACTGAAATTCCTGACGAGGAAGCTGAAAAAATCACCACTGTTCAGTTGGCAATAAGCTACATTAACGAAAATCTCGGCTGAGGTTTTTCGAGAGAATAGCGAAAAGCCGTTCTACTCCCGTAGAGCGGTTTTTTTTGCCTGATCAGTTCGTCGTCTGTTGGGGAGAGAATTAATGCAGGGCAAGCGCGTAGTGGTTACCGGACTCGGTATGGTGTCTCCGGTAGGGTTAGACGTTGACACTAGTTGGAAAAATATCTGCAACGGTGTCAGTGGTGCAGCAATGATCGAGTCTTTCGATGCTGAGGCATTCACCACACGTTTCAGCTGCTCTGTGAAAAACTTTTCAGTCGATGGCTTTATTGCACCCAAAGATGCCAAGCGTATGGACCCATTTGTTCAGTTTGGTATGGTCGCGGGCGTACAGGCATTCCGCGATAGTGGCATTGAGATTACCGATGCAAACAATCGCCGTGTGGGCTGCGCGATTGGCTCTGGAATAGGTGGTATTGGGTCAATCGAACACAATACTCGGTTAATCGCAGAGACGGGGCCCAAGAGAATTTCTCCATTTTTTGTGCCTGGCGCTATTATCAATATGATCAGCGGCAATCTGTCTGTCATGTATGACCTACGAGGCCCTAACCTTGCCGTAGTGACAGCCTGCACAACAGGCACCCATAATATAGGTTTGGGTGCGCGCTTAATCGCCTCTGGCGATGCCGACGCAATGCTGGTTGGTGGTGCCGAAATGGCGACCACCCCTGTAGGCCTTGGGGGTTTCGCCGCTGCGCGTGCGCTTTCAACGCGTAATGATGACCCAGTAGCTGCATCGCGGCCTTGGGATGCGAACCGAGATGGATTTGTTTTGGGTGATGGTGCCGCCGTCCTTATGCTCGAATCGTTGGAAAGTGCCCAAGCACGCGGCGCGAAAATTTATGCTGAAGTGTCTGGTTTTGGCATGAGTGGGGACGCTTACCACATGACGTCCCCACCCGAGGATGGTCGAGGCGCCGCCGCATCCATGGCTAATGCTTTGGGCGATGCGGGACTCAATCCAGAGGATGTAAAATACATCAACGCCCACGGCACATCGACCTCTGCGGGTGATCTAGCAGAAACTATGGCAGTAAAATCAGTATTTGGTGCGTCGGCACAGTCCGTCGCAGTAAGCTCGACTAAATCAATGATTGGCCACCTTTTAGGTGCTGCTGGTGCGGTGGAAGCCATATTTTCTATTCTCGCCATTCGCGATGGAATCGCGCCACCGACTATTAATTTAGATACGCCCAGCGACGGCTGTGACCTCAACTATGTGCCACACGTTGCGCAAGAATTCGACATCGATCATGCGTTGAGTAACTCGTTTGGCTTTGGTGGTACCAACGGCTCGCTGGTTTTTAGCAAGTTTAAGTAATAAATCCCAATGACCGAATGGTTCTGGGTTGATGGTGCGCAAACCAACTCGGTCTCAGCAGATGATCGAGGCCTCGCACTAGCCGACGGGATATTCGAAACAATGCGCCTAGAATATGGCGTGCTGTGTCTCGGCAGTTATCACCAATATCGGTTAACGGAAGGTCTTCAGCGCCTAGCTTTTAGGGATCCGGATGGCGTTGCTAAGCAGGCTCTTGAGGCAGTGAGTTCGTGGGCGCTGTCGCTCGCCGCTGATTATGAGGGCGCGTCTCTCAGATTGAGTATCACGCGGGGCTCCGGCCCCCGCGGCTATGCGCCGAGTGCGTCAGCTACTCCCCGATTCATTGGGCGGCTATCGACGGGCTTACCCGCACTGCAGCGGCCAGCATGCGCAGGCGTTGCCGATATTGCGTGGCCTACACAACCCGCGTTAAGTGGTTTGAAGCTAATAGCCCGAACAGAACAAGTGCTCGCGGCGCAGCAGCTTTCGTTATCAGACTACGATGAGTTACTAATGGCTAATCAGCGTGGTGCTATCGTGTCGACGACGAGTGGTAATCTATTTTTCCGCCGCGGCGATCAGCTAGTAACGCCTGATCTGTTTGAGGCGGGTATTGCAGGGACTCGACGACGCTACATCATAGAATGCTTGGCAGAAGCATGTGAAATGTCAGTTAGCGTGACCGATGTTTTCCCCGACATGTTAAGCGAATTTGAAGAGGCCTTTTTCTGCAACAGCATTATTGGCATTCGCTCGTTAGCTAATGTCGCATACGGCGATCGTAAGGCTATCTACGATTCAGTCGCAGCGGCCGAGAAATTGAGGCCGGCTATTCACGGCATGGACCATTGATAACCACAGTTCGAGTAGTGTAAGCGAGTGCAGGATTGGTGAAAAAAGTGAGTCTCAAAACAGTCTTAATCACTTTTACAGCGTTAGTAGGCGTGTTGCTAATGTCGGCATTGCTTGGACTGCGGTGGTGGCAACACGTGCTTGAGCAGCCGCTGACAAAAAATGAGCCCGAAATCATCTTAACGGTGCAGTCGGGAGATGGACTGGGAACCGTGTTGAGGCAGCTATCTGTGAGCGGCCACGTCAATTATCCACGATTGACACGGTTGTGGGCTAAATGGGCTGACTTAGATCGAGGGCTGCAAGTCGGAGAGTATCGCCTTGATCGAAAAACTAATCTCAAGCAGCTACTTCAAATGTTGAATAAAGGTAATGTAATCCGTTACAGCGTGACTCTTCCCGAAGGAATTACCTTGGCTCAAGCCCTGGCTATCCTACATGCTACTCCGGAACTTTCCGCGACGATTGATGGCGTGGAAGACCCCAAGCTCGCTGAGCTTACTGAATATCCAGGTTCCCCAGAGGGCTGGTTTCTACCTGAGACGTATTTTTTTGTGCGCGGAGATACGGATGCGGACATTCTTGCTCGCGCGAATCTACTCATGCGTGAGGCTTTAAAAGGCGCATGGCAGTCTCGTGATGATGATTTGCCGTTAGCCAATCCTTATGAAGTTTTGATATTGGCATCTATTGTTGAGCGAGAAACCTCGGTAGCCGCAGAGCGTGAGTCTATTGCAGGCGTGTTCGTTCGGCGTCTTGAAAAAGGTATGCGATTACAAACAGATCCCAGTGTCATCTATGGACTCGGTGAAAATTACAAGGGAAACTTGCGACGTAGCCACTTACGCGACGATAAGAATCCTTGGAACACTTATCGGATACCGGGTTTGCCACCAACGCCAATAGCTTTGCCTGGAAAAGCGGCATTAAATGCTACAGTACACCCAGACGAGGGTAGAGACCTCTACTTCGTAGCAAAAGGCGATGGACACCATGCTTTCGCTGAGACGCTAGAAGCGCATCAGAGCAACGTTCAGCGCTACCAGCTGCAGCGCCGAGCAGATTATCGCTCGACGCCCGTTAAATAATGCGCGGACGCGACCGGATTCACCGATGACTACGAAGATTAGCTACTAATGAATATTGAGATAGGCACGTGATTGAGCGCGGAAAATTCATTACCTTAGAAGGCGGAGAGGGCGTCGGTAAGTCCACAAACCTTGCCTTTCTTCAGGCGCGATTATTGGACGCGGGCATTGACGTTTGTGTTACGCGAGAACCGGGCGGGACACCGTTGGGCGAAGCTATTCGCAGCTTGTTGCTCAATGAGGGTCCGACAGCGCCTTCAGCGCTGGCCGAGGTGTTGCTGGTCTTTGCCGCCCGCGCGCAACACATTCAAGAGGTGATTGAGCCCGCACTCGCCGCTGGGCGCTGGGTCCTGTGTGATCGCTTTACTGATGCCACCTACGCCTATCAGGGATTTGCTCGTGGCTTGTCACAGTCCGCTATCGCGACTTTGGAGTCTTTGGTTCAAGGGTCACTGCAGCCGGATTTGACCTTGCTCCTAGATTTGCCCCCGTCAATAGGCCTGCAGCGAGCCTCACAGCGAGCAGAATTGGATCGTTTTGAAGTCGAGGATGAAGCATTTTTCAATCGTGTGAGAGAAGGATATTTGACGCGAAGCCTCGAAAATCCCGAGCGCTGGCTGGTTATTAATGCGGGGCAAGATCTCGAGGGCGTGCAGCGCGCATTGGCGCAAGGCTTCAATAGCTGGATGGCATCTCATGGTAGTTGACGCACAATCACGCTGGTCTGCAACTCCGTTGCCATGGCAGAGCGCCGAATTCGAGAGGCTGCTAGCTATGCAGGAGCAAGAGCGTCTACCTCACGCCTTAATGTTAGTGGGCCCCGAAGGCTCTGGAAAGCGTATTTTAGCCGCCACGCTGGCAGCATCGTTACTGTGTCACAAACGTAGCGGCGGTAGCTGCGGGACGTGCGACGGCTGCCTTTTAGCTAAAGCGGGAAATCATGGGGACAGTCGCTGGCTCGAGCCTGAAGAGGGTAAGCGCGCAATTGGCATTGATCCCGTCCGCGAGGCTATACGATTTACGCAGCAAACAGCGGGGTACGGGCAGCATAAAGTGTTAATTGTCAGTCCTGCAGAGGCAATGACTACCTCGGCGGCTAATGCCATATTGAAGACGCTTGAAGAGCCGCCGGGAAACAGCTTTATTATTTTTGTGTGTCACAGGCCAGGTGATCTACCCGCCACGGTGCGTTCTCGGTGTCAAAAAGTCACCGTACCGGCGCCGGAGCAAGACCAAGCGCTCATGTGGCTTGGCGAGCAGGGTCTTGAGGCGGATCTCGCGCGTCAAGCATTTGATGTATCTGGCGGACGCGTTATGGCCGCGCTATCCATGGCACGTACGGGTGTACTCGAGGGGAAAGTGGCCATTCGAAGAATGTTCGAACAGCTGCTAGAAGGTAGTTTGGCCCCGGCTGCAGCCGCTGCCGATCTGTCCAAAGTAGAGCTAGAAACAGTCCTCGACACTGGACTTAGCGTACTGCAACATCGCTTAGGGTCCTGTTCAGAGAGCGAGTTACACAAGAATCAGAGCATGTTTTTATTGTGCGACGATATAGCGCAGTGGTGCGCTGCAGTCCGTGGCGGCCTGAACTTGGCTCGAGAGGGCTTAATCCTGCAGCTGTGCATGCGACTATCGACGGTGACAAAACCCTGCTAAACATGCTGTAGAGCGTGTGGACACTTGCTATAGTCGCAGGACGTATATTAAGAGTGGGTTTTTATGAGTGAAGGCACTCGACAGGGAATTTTGTCGCTTACTATTACGGACAAGGCGGTCTTGTATGCCGCCTATATGCCATTTTTGCAAAATGGTGGTCTTTTTGTGCCCACCAGCAAAGAGTACAGCATTGGCGATGACATTTTCATGCTGTTAACGCTCATGGAGGAGCCGGAAAAAATACCCATAGCGGGGCGCGTGGTTTGGATAACACCTGCTGGAGCTCAAGGTAATCGGCAGGCTGGCATCGGTGTGCAATTCTCAGAACAAGATGCCGCTGCAAACGCAAAAATAGAGAACCATTTAGGCGGTGCGCTCAATTCTGAGCGGCATACTCACACGATGTAGCCAGACGTGGCCGTTGGGAATTGCGGGCGAGGGCCAGTGCTGACAGTCGCGTCAAGCCACTGCGAACTCATAGAAAAGCCACTGCGATCTCATATGAAAAGGCACTGCGAGCCCATATGAAAAAGGGCCCGCATAGGGGCCCAGTAAAACCTTTAGGAGTGTTACGCCGCCCGCACTTTCATGTACAGAATAGTCAGCGCTGGGTGAAGCCAACCTGAAGTCTATCACCCGTGGAAGGAGAGCTGCGCTAGTGGCCGACCTACCAATAACCAGTATGCCTGAACCAGATCTGCTTTCCAGAGCAAACAAAAACTTTATTAGATCGATGCAGAATAAGCACGATTCCTTTTAAGTCCTACGACAAAATTCTTCGAAATCACTTAATATATGAAAACTAAACCTTTGATTTTAATGGAATAAAGCTAACTTGTTTCGGAAGAAAAGCTCTAATATGGCAATTGGCTATTCTAAGCGCCATACGTAATATCGCGTTGAAACTCTGCTCAGGCTATGAGAATATCCGCGCCCTTGAATGCGACAGCGCAAACGTTGTGTTCACGTGATGTGCGGGAGTGGCGAAATTGGTAGACGCGCTGGATTTAGGTTCCAGTGCCGCAAGGCGTGAGAGTTCGAGTCTCTCCTTCCGCACCAAGTTTTAGAACAGCGGCTGGCGTTCGGCCTCTGCTGTCCCTTTGCTCAGCCAGCAAATAGATTTATTTTCAGGAGAGAACCATGCGGGTTTCTATCGAAACGACTTCAGGGTTGGAGCGTCGCCTTTCTGTCGGAGTACCGGCCGATCGCGTCGACGGCGCCGTTGACCAGCGTTTGCGCGAAGCATCGCGCAATGTTCGTCTGCCAGGCTTCCGCCCCGGCAAAGTGCCAATGCGCGTCATGAAGCAGCGCTTTGGCGCTGGAGTGCGTCAGGAAGTATTAGGCGAAGTAATCAGCCAAACGTTCCAAGAGGCCGTGCAGTCGGAAAACTTACGGCCGGCAGGCCAGCCTAAAATAGAGCCCAAGAGCTTTGATGCAGGCAAGGACATTGAGTACACGGCAATATTTGAGATCTTCCCTACTGTGGCTGTCAAAGATGTCGCTGGATTCGACGTTAAGAAGCCGGTCGCTGATGTTACTGAAGATGACGTCAATGAGATCATCGAAGTGTTTCGCAAGCAGCAGGGCTCGTTGGAGACTGTCGAGCGGGCCGCCGAAGAAGGCGATACTGTGGTTATCGATTTCGTGGGCACTCGGGATGGCGAAGCATTTGAGGGTGGCAGCGGCGATGATTTGTCGCTCGAACTCGGCTCTGGTCGCATGATTCCTGGTTTTGAGGATGGGATTTCTGGTATGTCAGCTGGCGACAAGAAGTCGCTTGATTTGACGTTCCCCGATGATTACCAGCAAGAAGATCTTCAAGGTGCAGCTGTTCAATTCGATATCACAGTGAAAGAAGTCAAAGCGATGGAGCTTGCGCCCCTCGACGATAAGCTTTTTGCTAGCTACGGCGTCGAAGAGGGTGGTGAGGAAACATTCCGTGCCGAAGTGAAGAAAAACATGGAGCGCGAGTTGCGTAATGCGGTCCAGAATCACGTAAAGCAACAAGTCATGGACGCAATCGTTGATGCTCATGCGGACCTGGAAATCCCCTCGAGTTTGGTGGGCCAGGAGATAAATGCCATGCGCAGTCAGATGTTCCAGCAGTTTGGCGGCCAGCCTAACCAAAATATGGATTTACAGAGTATTCTGCCCGACGAGATGTTTAAAGAGCAGGCGGAAAGGCGCGTTAAGCTCGGTTTGTTACTGTCTGAAATGATCGGCAAGTTCGATTTACAAGCAGATTCGGCTAAAGTAAGGGCGATGATCGAAGACATCGCGTCGACTTACCAAGAACCAGAGGAAGTCGTGAACTACTATTACTCTGAGAACGAGCAGCTTGCGCAGATCGAGTCTCGAGTCTTGGAAGATCAAATTGTCGATAAGGTTTTAGAAGCCGCGAGCGTGGTTGAAGAAACCTGTAGCTACCAGGAAGCGCTTGCAGCGGCACGACCACAGCAGGGCTAACTTTTTTTACGAGACAGAAAGAGGCAGCATAATGAGCTACGACCGAGCGCCCATGGACGTTAACAGCCTAGGATTAATTCCTATGGTTATTGAGCAAACGGCTAGGGGAGAGCGATCATTCGATATTTACTCGCGCCTTCTGAAAGAGCGCGTCGTATTTATGGTGGGGCCTGTTGAAGATCAGATGGCCAATTTGATCGTGGCTCAGCTGCTGTTCCTAGAGTCAGAGAATCCAGACAAAGATATTCATCTTTATATCAATTCACCCGGCGGCTCTGTGACGGCGGGCTTGTCAATTTATGACACCATGCAGTTCATCAAGCCCGATGTTAGCACCATGTGTATTGGCCAAGCGGCCTCTATGGGTGCGTTCCTCCTCGGCGGTGGCGCAAAAGGCAAGCGCTTTATTCTGCCTAATGCGAGAACCATGATCCATCAGCCATCGGGCGGCGCTCAGGGTCAAGCGACGGATATCGACATCCAAGCGCGGGAGATACTCATTATTCGTGAGCGACTCAACCGTTTAATGGCGGAGCATACAGGGCAATCCATAGAAACCATTGAGCGCGATACCGAGCGTGATAGGTTCATGGATGCCGAGCAAAGCGTAGAGTATGGCTTGATCGACGAAGTTGTCCGCTCACGTGTGCCCGCAGAAAGCGCTTAAATACCCTTGTATGGGATGATGAGCACTTGCATTGCACGTCGAAACATATCAAGGTTTACGATGAGCACAAACCATTCATCCGCCAGAGGCAAAGGTTTTTATGGCTAACGACAGTGTAACCGGCGATAACGAGAAGCTGCTTTACTGTTCGTTCTGCGGCAAGAGCCAGAACGAAGTACGTAAGCTTATTGCGGGGCCGTCCGTTTTTATCTGCGACGAATGTGTCGATCTGTGTAACGACATTATTCGTGAAGAAGTCCAGGAAGCCGCGGCTGAAACCGCCAGCGAGCGTCTGCCGATTCCCCATGAGATAAAAGGCATTCTCGATCAGTACGTGATTGGCCAGCAGCGCGCCAAGCGCGTGCTAGCTGTTGCCGTTTACAACCATTACAAGCGATTGCGCTACGCTCCCGATGCGAAAAGCGATGATGTCGAATTGAGCAAGTCCAATATCTTGCTCGTTGGACCTACCGGTTCAGGTAAAACGCTATTGGCTGAGACGTTGGCAAGGTTACTTGATGTTCCGTTCACTGTTGCCGACGCAACGTCACTCACCGAGGCGGGTTACGTCGGTGAAGACGTCGAGAATATTATTCAAAAGCTGTTGCAAAAGTGCGATTACGATGTCGAACGCGCCCAAATGGGGATTGTCTACATCGATGAGATAGACAAAATCTCGCGTAAATCTGACAATCCGTCAATTACTCGTGACGTGTCAGGTGAGGGCGTCCAGCAAGCGCTTTTGAAACTTATCGAAGGCACGGTTGCCTCAGTACCCCCGCAAGGTGGTCGAAAGCATCCGCAGCAAGAGTTCTTGCAAGTAGATACCAGCAACATCCTGTTTATTTGCGGTGGTGCATTCTCCGGACTTGATAAAGTCATTCGTAATCGCTCAGAAAAAGGCGGAATTGGTTTTGGTGCCGAGGTTAAGAGCAAGGATGAGACCCGAAAGTTTGGGGAGACTCTTGCAGACCTCGAGCCAGAAGATCTGGTGCAATATGGCTTGATCCCTGAATTTGTTGGCCGCTTGCCGGTTATCGCGACACTGGATGAGCTCGATATTGACGCGCTGGTTCAGATCCTCACCGAGCCGCGTAACGCGTTGACTAAGCAGTATGCAAAAATGTTCGAGATGGAAGATGTCGAGATTGATTTCCGTGAAGACGGCTTAAGAGCTGTCGCCGAACGCGCCATGGACCGCAAGACCGGGGCTCGTGGCTTGCGCTCGATACTCGAAGGCGTACTCCTCGATAGTATGTACAACATCCCCTCCGAAAAAAATGTCGCTAAATTAGTCATCGATGAAAGCGTGATTAACGGCGACTCAGACCCCTTGTTGGTGTATGAAAGTCAGGAGTCTGCTGCTGTCAGCGGCAGCGAATGATCCTCAGTTAAAAGCGGGCTAGCGCCCGTTTTTTTATTTTTTCGCTCAGAAACGTCTCTTATTTTCGATTTGGGTCATCCTGCTATTGCAGAATGTGCGTATGATCCCCATATAAAATGGAAGTGTAATCGGAGATTTTTATGACTGACGTTGTTGCAACCGAACTACCATTACTCCCGTTACGGGACGTTGTTGTTTACCCTCACATGGTTTTGCCGCTATTTGTTGGACGCGAGAAATCTATCGAGGCCCTCGAGCAGGCCATGGCCGGGGACAAGCAGGTGCTGTTGGTCGCTCAGCGCAATGCTGCTGATGACAACCCCGGTGTCGATGATCTACATCAAGTCGGAACGGTTGCAAATATTCTGCAATTACTGAAGCTGCCAGACGGCACTATTAAGGTTTTAGTGGAAGGTGATTTCCGCGCCGCTATTGAATCGATGGATGACGACGGTGATTACACCGTAGCCCATGTGCGCGAGATAGAGAGCGATGATGTGCCTGAGGCAGATGCTCCAGCGCTCATTCGAACGGTTGTCGAGCAGTTTGAAAAATACGTCAGTATGAGTAAGAAGGTACCGAGTGAGGTGCTGACCTCGCTTTCAGGTATTGATGAGCCCGGTCGCCTTGCCGATACCATCGCCGCGCACATGAGCGTGGATTTAGATGAAAAGCAGCGAATATTAGAAATAGCGCCAACTCGCGACCGTCTAGATCGCCTGCTTGAGCTCATGGATGCAGAGATAGACCTCTTCCACGTTGAGAAACGTATCCGAGGGCGCGTTAAAAAGCAGATGGAGAAAAGCCAGCGCGAGTATTACCTCAACGAACAGATGAAAGCGATCCAAAAAGAATTGGGCGACATGGATGACGCACCCAATGAGGCGGACGAGCTGCAGGCGAAGATTGACGATGCTCAAATGCCAGAAGAGGCCCATGAGAAAGCCTCAGCTGAGCTCGCTAAGCTTAAAATGATGTCTCCTATGTCAGCAGAAGCCTCCGTGGTCCGTAGTTACATCGAGTGGATGGTGAGCGTCCCATGGGCCAAGCGTAGCAAGGTAAAGCACGATTTAAAGCGCGCCGCGCGCATTTTGGATGAGGATCACTTTGGACTCGAAGAAGTCAAAGACCGCATCCTCGAGTACCTCGCGGTACAGAAACGCGTCCGTAAAGTAAAAGGTCCCGTTCTTTGCCTCGTGGGGCCTCCGGGAGTTGGTAAGACATCTCTTGGTGAATCGATCGCGCGCTCTACGAATCGGAAATTTGTTCGTATGGCGCTAGGCGGTGTTCGTGACGAAGCGGAAATCCGTGGGCACAGACGCACATACATTGGTTCGATGCCGGGTAAATTGCTTCAAAAAATGGCGAAAGCCGGCGTTCGTAATCCGCTATTTCTCCTCGATGAGATCGATAAGATGGGCATGGACCACCGTGGCGATCCATCGTCGGCGATGCTTGAAGTTCTTGATCCTGAGCAGAATCACGCCTTTAACGATCACTATTTAGAGGTTGATTACGATTTGTCAGATGTGATGTTCGTTTGTACATCGAACACTATGAACATCCCTGGGCCGTTACTTGATCGTATGGAAGTTATTCGTATCCCCGGCTATACCGAGGACGAGAAGCTCAGTATTGCGCAGCGTTATTTGGTGCCTAAGCAAATAAAGCAGAACGGCCTTAAGAAAGATGAAATCGTTATTGCCGAAGATGCAATCCTCGATATTGTTCGCTACTACACGCGCGAAGCCGGTGTTCGTGCTTTGGAGCGAGAGATCGCTAAGGTGTGTCGGAAAATGGTTAAGCGCTTTACTATGGGCGAACTATCCGGTAACACCGAAGTCACCGCGGCCATATTGCCGGACCTCTTGGGTGTTCGCAAACACAACTTTGGTATTGCCGAAGAAGAGAACAAAGTCGGCCAAGTCACTGGTTTAGCATGGACGTCTGTGGGTGGTGAGCTACTGACCATCGAAACGGTTTCCATCGCTGGGAAAGGTCGTTTAGTGAAAACAGGGTCTTTGGGCGATGTGATGCAAGAGTCGATTCAAGCTGCGATGACTGTCGTTCGCTCTCGATCGCAAGCTCTCGGTGTTCCCGCGGCGTATCACGATAAGCACGATATGCATATTCATGTACCCGAAGGCGCGACCCCTAAAGACGGGCCAAGTGCGGGTGTCGCAATGTGCACCGCGTTGGTCAGCGTCTGTACAGATATTCCAGTACGCGCTGATGTAGCGATGACCGGCGAGATAACGCTGAGAGGTGAAGTTCTACCTATCGGCGGTTTAAAAGAAAAGCTACTCGCGGCGCGTCGAGGCGGTATTAAGACGGTTATCATTCCCAAAGAGAATGAGCGCGATTTACAAGAGGTGCCGGACAACATTAAGGCTAACCTTGAGATCAAAGCCGTTAAATGGATTGACGAGGTGTTAGCGATTGCGCTGGAGCGCATGCCTGATCCTTTAACCGATGAGGAGTTTTTAGCTGAATTGCCTGGGATAGCATCTGCAGGGGAAGATGGCGATAAATCTCGCCCTCATGCCCATTAGATAACGCTTCGGCTGTTGACCTAAAGGTCTCTGCCGGTCTATGCTCTCCAAACTCAATTGGGGCCTTGGCCCTTTATTCTAAAAAGCAAAACAAAGGGGTTTTTACGTGAACAAAAACGAATTGATTGATGCCATTGCCGCTGAAGCGGATCTCTCTAAAGCTTCTGCTGGTCGAGCCCTTGACGCCGCGATTGCAGCGATTACTGGTGCTTTAACTAAGCAAGACACCGTCTCGCTAGTGGGCTTTGGAACGTTCTCTGTTAAGCACCGTGCTGCTCGTGAAGGTCGTAACCCACGCAGCGGTGAGACCATTCAAATCGCTGCTTCAATCGTTCCTGGTTTTAAGGCCGGCAAAGCGCTTAAAGACGCGGTTAACGGTTAACATTCAACTGTCTAGTTCGTGAGCCCTTAGTAGGCGCACGACTGGTAAACGTTTACTCAGGCGCTTTGAAAGCGCCTTTTTTCTTTTGGTATTTGAGATGGTGATTCAGTCAATAAGAGGCGGCGTACAAAGCAAAGCCATCAAAGCCGTAATCTTTTTTATTATTCTGTCCTTCGCGGGCTTCGGGCTCGAGTCGATGCTGCCCAGCGGTTCAGGCACGTCAGTGGCCGAAGTTAACGGGACGGAGATTTCTCCTCAGGAGCTGGAATTCGCGGTCGACGGTCAAAAGCGCCAGCTTATGCAGATTTTCGGTGACAACATCGATCCGGCAATGCTGGAGGATGATCGGCTACGTCCGAGAGCGCTAGAAACGCTTATCGATCGTGAATTACTGTTGCAGGAGTCCGAGCGGCTCGGGCTGAGCGCGACAGATCGAGCGATTGGCCAGATCGTGGCGGAGGTAGAGGCGTTCCAGATCGACGGTCAGTTTAGTCCTGAACAGTACAAAGTCGTGCTTGCTAATGCAGGCTTAACTCCCGAGCGTTTTCGCCGCTCTCAAGCCCAAGAGCTTGTCGTTAGCCAACTAGAAAGCGCAATACTCAGCAGCGATTTCATGACGCCCGCCGAAGTGTCGGCTGCGGCTGATGTTACCGCTGAAGAACGAGACGTGCGTTATCTTGTCATCGATCGCCAGGAGCTCTTAGATGGGTTGCAGATAACTGAAGATGTTGTGATCGCATACTACGAAAACAACGGAGCGGATTTTGTTACCGAAGAGCAGGCTATCGCGCAGTATATCGAGCTGAGTGCCGACGATTTTTTTGCGCCTGTGGATCCCGAAGAACTTGAGGATCAGTTTGAAGCGGTAAAATCAGAATACGAAGTGAGTGAGCAGGCTCGAGTGAGCCATATTCTTCTTGTTCAACGTGATGGTGAGTCAAAGGCTGACTACGCGCTGCGGGTCGACAGCGTTGCATCTCAACTTGCTGCCGATGCAGATTTCGCCGCGTTAGCGGGGGAAGCTTCCGATGATATTGGCTCCGCATCCTTGGGCGGCGAGCTTGGCTTTACCGATGGCTCTTCGTTTCCTGAGGCAATGGAAGAAGCAATCGCGCAGCTCGGCATCGGAGAGATTTCCGCAGCAGTCGAGACCGACGCCGGCATCCACTTTATTCGTGTGGACGACCGTGTGGCGGGTGAGAGCGCGGATTTCGAAACGTTGCGAGCGGAGCTGGAAGCATCCATTCAGCGCAGTAATGCCGAGCAGGAGCTACTTGTAGCAGTGGATGCTTTACGTGATTTAAGCTTCAATGCTGCCGATCTTAGCGGGCCGGCGGAGGCGCTGGGCGTTCCGGTTCAGCTGTCCTCGCCTGTGAGTCGCTCAGAGGGTCTTGGCATTTTTTCTGTGTCCAATGTGCGTAGCACACTGTTTTCTGACGAGGTGTTTGACGCTGGGAATAATAGTGAAGTCCTTGAGCTGCCCGGTAATCGTTTCCTTGCTTTACGTGTCGATTCCAAAATTCCGCAAACGCAGAAACCATTCGATGAGGTAGCTGAGGCGGTTCGTGCGCGTCTGGAAGCAGAAGCTTTAGAGCTACGCTTGGCTGAATTACTCGATGATGTTCGAATGCGCGTCCAGGACGGCCAGACGTTAGAAAAAATTGCGCAAGCAGAGGGGTGGGAGTGGCGCGTAGAGCTCGCCGCGCGTCGTTCAGGCAGTTTACTGCCACGCGAAGTGTCGGAGCTGGCTTTTCGTATGCAATCAACGAACGGTGCAGATTTAGGCCGGGTTGCGTTACCTGGAGATCAGTATGCAATCGTCGAGCTTGCTGACGTTACCCCGGGTTCTATTGAGAATCTTTCAGATGCAGAGCGCACGATAATTAGCAATCAATTGGCGACTGTCAAAGGCCAAATCGGTCTAGTGGAATATCGTCGTGCCCTGCGTAGGAACGGAGATATTCTTACCCGCTAAGCGAGGTAACGTATGACCTCAGGTGAGCAGATCAAGATCGACCCGCTGCAGCAGTTAGCTGCGGCGGTGAAAGATCCACGATCACACAGCGACGCTTTAGACTCCGTCACCGGCAACCCCATGCCGCCCATTGAGCGTTGGAACCCGGCTTTTTGCGGTGATCTCGATATGGAGATACGGGCCGATGGCACGTGGTGGCACGAGGGTACTGCCATTAAACGTCCCGAGCTCGTGAAGCTGTTCGCCAGCATCCTACGCCGTGAATCAGACGGCCACTATTATCTCATTACTCCCGTAGAGAAAGTGCGTATTCGCGTTGCGTTGCATCCACTGATTGTCATAGATGCTGAACCTCTTCAGGGATCGAATCCTGAAATATTGATTCTGACACTAAATACGGGCGGTCAAATTCCACTCGACGCTAACCATTTCCTTGCAGTTGAGCCTGCCGCGGGGGGCGCTGCATTCTTATCCCTTGATCGTGGCCTGACGGCCTTATTCTCAAGGCCCGCTTGGTATCGCTTAGTTGACCGCCTTGACGACAATGGGATTCTCCATAGTGGCGATCAATCCTTTTCGCTTGTTTGACCCTCGCAGTCAGCGATCAGCAATTCAAAAGCCGCAGTAAAAAAGGGAGGCCTTTTAATAAAGGACTCCCTTTGAATCGACCGGCTTTAAGGCGTCTGTTACATATTGGGGTAGTTCGGTCCGCCAAAGCCCTCGGGTGTCACCCAGGTAATATTCTGTGACGGGTCTTTGATGTCACACGTTTTACAGTGAACGCAATTTTGGGCGTTGATTTGAAAACGCTTACCCGCGCTATCTTCGACGACTTCGTAAACGCCGGCGGGGCAGTAACGCTGGGCAGGCTCATCATACAGGGGCAAGTTTTGGCTTATCGGTACATCAGGGTCGATAAGAGTTAGATGACACGGCTGGTCTTCTTCATGGTTGGTATTGGACAAAAATACCGATGATAAGCGGTCAAAGGTCAGTGTGTTGTCTGGTTTGGGGTAATCAATCTTCGTCGACTCAGATGCCTTTTTAAGACAGGCATAATCAGGCTTTGCATCGTGAAGCGTAAACGGCAGTTTGCCACCGAAGATATTCTGATCGATCCAGACCATGCCGGCGCCAAGAATATATCCAAATTTATGCATGAAGCCCGAGAAATTTCGAGTGGTGTATAACTCTTCGCCAAGCCAAGACGCTTCTACGGCGGCAGCGTAGTCACTGAGATCGCTTGCGGGGTTTTCCGTGCACAGTGCCGCCATGACTGATTCGGCGGCGAGCATCCCGCTTTTCATGGCGGTATGGTTGCCTTTAATCTTGACGCTATTAAGCGTGCCCGCGTCACATCCGATCAATAACCCGCCAGGGAAATGCATTTTGGGCAGCGAGTTATAACCGCCTTTTGCCAAGGCACGAGCGCCGTAGGCAATACGCGTTGCACCCTCAAGATATTTCTTAGTCTCAGAATGGGTTTTCCATCGTTGGAACTCTTCAAAAGGACTCAAATGAGGGTTTGCGTAGTTGAGGTCGGTAATAAGGCCAAGGTAAACCTCATTGTTCTCCGCGTGGTACATAAATGCGCCGCCGGAAGAGTTGCTCTCTGCGAGAGGCCAACCCAGCCCATGAATGACTGTACCTTCTTCGTGTTTGGCCGGATCGATCTGCCAAATCTCTTTGATGCCAATCGCATAATGTTGCGGGTCTTTACCCTCGTCGAGGTTGAATTGACTGAGAAGTTGCTTGCCCAGATGCCCACGACAACCCTCTGCGAATAACGTGTATTTGGCATGAAGCTCCATGCTGGGTACGTAACTGTCCTTCTGCTCTCCGTCAGCGCCGACCCCCATTTCACCCGTAGCGATACCCTTAACGGCGCCATCCTCGTCATACAGCACTTCGGCCGCCGCGAAACCTGGATAGATTTCAACTCCGAGCCCCTCGGCTTGCTCGGCCAACCAGCGACACACATTGGCCATCGAAACGATGTAGTTACCTTTATTGTGAGTGGGTTTCGGAATAGCGAAGTTGGGCAGCTTTACTGCGGAGTTTGCGCCCGTGTAAAAAAAGAAAGTATCTCCGGTTACCGCTGTGTTGAGGGGCGCCCCTCGGTCTTTCCAGTCGGGAAATAGCTCGTTCAACGCCTTTGGTTCAAAGACAGCGCCAGAGAGCACGTGCGCACCCACTTCAGAGCCTTTCTCGACAACGCACACCGTCGTTTCGCGTTCTTGCTCCTGTGCGATCTGCATAATTCGGCACGCCGCTGACAGTCCTGCAGGACCAGCACCAACAATAACTACATCGAACTCCATTGCTTCGCGTTCCATGACGCCCCTCTCTATTCGCTATCTGAGTTAATTACTTCCCGGCTAGGCGGTATGTAATTGGTCCGTGGCACAAAATTTGTTAGGTTTACTGGAAGGTAACCTTTTTGAACTTTGAGTATGTTACACTAAATTTGTTTGCCAAAAAGGTATGAAAGCGTCGCCTCGCGGGCTTTATTCATCAATACCTTAGTCCAAATTAGGGCTTACCACTTGTATAGAGGCGTTAGTGCCGGTAAAAAGGACACCCTCGTAAAGTGACAGTTTATCAAACTAGGAGTGGTTACAGCTATAAGTTGTTGCCGAACTACCTTGCCAGCGAAAAATGGAGAGGCTATGAAAGCACTGGTTGCAGTGAAACGGGTTGTTGACTACAACGTCAAAGTCCGTGCGAAAGCAGACGGCTCAGATATAGAGCTAAATAACGTCAAAATGGCGATTAACCCCTTTTGCGAAATCGCAGTAGAGGAGGCGGTGCGGCTTAAAGAAGCGGGCACTGTTTCTGAAATTGTTGTCGTATCGGTAGGTGAGAAGGCTTGTCAGGAACAGATCCGGACGGCGCTTGCATTGGGTGCGGACCGTGGTATCCACGTTGAAGTGGAAGGTCGTCCCGAGCCGCTGGAAATCGCGAAACTGCTCAAAGGTGTTGTTGCCAAAGAAGAGCCGCAGTTGGTTATTTTGGGTAAGCAATCCATTGACGGTGACAACAACCAGACAGGACAAATGCTTGGTGCTTTGACGGGCATGCCTCAGGGCACTTTTGCGTCGGAAATAACAGTTGATGGCGATAAACTCATTGTCATTCGTGAAGTCGATGGAGGCCTGCAGACGCTGTCATTGTCGCTGCCCGCTATCGTCACGACTGACCTACGTTTGAACGAGCCACGCTACGCGTCGTTACCGAACATCATGAAAGCGAAGAAAAAGCCCCTCGACGTTATGAGTCCAGACGACTTAGGCGTAAACATCACATCACACATTACGCAGCTCAGCGTTGCGCCACCTCCCGAGCGATCAGCGGGTGTTAAAGTTGCAGACGTAGCTGAGTTGGTTGATAAATTAAAGAACGAAGCGAAGGTGATCTCATGAAAACACTCGTTATTGCAGAGCATGACAATGTCAGCTTAAAGCCTGCGACACTTAACGCGGTAGCCGCTGCGCAGGTCTTTGGCGGTGATCTAGACATTTTGGTTGCAGGCGCACAGTGCGGCGATGCAGCAAACATTGCCGCAGTGATCCCTGGTGTGGGCAAAGTACTTTGCGCGGATAATGCTGTTTACGGGCATCAGCTTGCAGAAAACGTTGCTTTGCTAATCGCTGACGTAGCCGCCGCGTATGACAATGTGATCGCTCCGGCGACAACAAACGGTAAAAACACGATGCCGCGTGTTGCTGCACTGCTCGATGTCGCACAAATCTCGGACATCATCAGCATCGAGAGCGCAGATACCTTCACACGTCCCATTTACGCGGGCAATGTTATCGCGACAGTGCAATCGTCTGACGCAAAGAAAATCATCACCGTCCGCACCACGGCCTACGATGGTGCGCCAGCAGAAGGTGGCAGTGCATCGGTGGAAGCAGTCGATGCGGTACACGATGCAGGTGTTTCAACCTTCGTCAGCGAAGAGGTTGCAGTGTCGGACCGCCCTGAGTTGACCGCAGCGTCTGTCGTTATCTCAGGCGGGCGTGGTATGCAGAATGGCGATAACTTTAAGTTACTAGAGGGCATTGCCGACAAGCTAGGTGCTGCCATTGGCGCGTCTCGCGCTGCAGTCGATGCCGGGTTTGTTCCTAACGACTATCAGGTTGGGCAGACAGGCAAGATCGTCGCTCCCGATTTATACATTGCGGTTGGGATATCGGGTGCTATTCAGCACTTAGCGGGAATGAAGGACTCTAAAGTTATTGTTGCTATTAATAAGGACGAGGATGCTCCGATCTTCCAAGTAGCGGATTACGGCCTTGTCGCTGACTTGTTCGAAGCCCTACCTGAGCTGGAGGCCGCTATCTAATAGTGACCCCTCCGTGCTAATAGTGACCCCTCCGTGCTAATAGTGATCGAGTGCTAGTAGCGCTCATCCTCGTTAGCACTCTTGTAAAAAGCCCTTCTTCGCTTACTCGAGAAGGGCTTTTTTTGTGAGGTGCTAAGCATGTTTGTTAGAGTAATTGCTGAGGAAATATCCCAATAGAATATCCCAATAGAATATCCCAATAGAATATCCCAATAGAATATCCCAATAGATAGCACTGCTGGTTCTCGCCGAGAAGGGTTTAGTTAACAAAAGTTAACTGAGCATGCGCCAATACCCGATACGGTTACCGTCATTTGATCACCTGCGACAACGGGCTCTAATGGCACGAGGCTACCGGACAAAATAATGTCGCCCGCGTTGAGACTGATGCCGAGTTCGCCCAGTGTGTTTGCAAGCCAGGTCACGCAGTGCAGCGGGTTACCCATGGCTGCAGCGCCTACACCGGTAGACAAGATCTTGCCATTTTTAATAACCTCCATACGGCACGTCGCGAGATCAATTTGAGTCGGGCTTACGGCTGCAGACTCGTTGATGGTAAATAACCCGCACGACGCGTTGTCAGCTACCGTGTCTTGAATTTTGATCCGCCAGTCCTGGATACGCGAATCAACCACTTCGAAGCAGGGTACAACGGCTTCGGTTGCAGCGACGACATCTGCATTGGTGACACCGGGGCCCAGTAGATTCTTCTTGAGTATGAAAGCGAGCTCGCCCTCGGCGCGTGGCTGAATCAACTTCGTTGAAATGGGCATGTCTCCATCAAAGCGCATGGCGTCGGTCATAAAACCAAAGTCTGGCTGGCGAACATCGAGCATATCCATAACCGCGGCACTCGTTACGCCGATTTTCTTCCCAATAATTTTCTCTCCAGCCTCAAGGCGTCGCTCAAGTATTCGAAGCGAAATGTTATAAGCATCATGGATTGTGAAATCGTCATACTGATCGGTCAGCGGGCGTATTGTCGTTCTGTCCAGAATAGCTTGGTAAAGCTGGTCGCCTATGGCGCGGATAGTTTCCGTATTCACTCAATTGCTCCTGTGATTTGTTGCTAAGGCTTGGCCTGCGTTCTCGAAACAAAGGCTATCTAGCTAGGCTACGAGGCTAGTCTAATGCAGACGCATGTGGAAATGTAAAAAGCCACGCTGTGGTGTGCAAAAATGGCCTATATGCAGCGGATTACCCTCTTATCTGAGCGCGAATAAAATAGGTCCGCACTGGCACTGTATTGAAGAGTGATCGATGAGAGGCCAGCAACCTACAGACAGACTACGTTAATATCTCTGTGCATCTTGCTACGGAGCGCAATGTCGCTTAAAAAGTTTCACACGATAAATATCATTGGGCGTAGCGGGCTTCAACGGAGCCTTCAAGGAATAAAACGTGGCTAAAATAAAATGTGTGCTGATCGGCTCTGGCAATATCGGCACAGACCTACTGTACAAATTGAAACGTAGTGAAGTGCTTGAACCCGTGTGGATGGTCGGTATCGACGAAGACTCTGAAGGTCTAGCTCGCGCAAGAGAGATGGGCCTCAAGACCACAGCGGACGGCGTTGACGGTGTGCTGCCTCATTTAGCCTCTGACGGTGTGCAAATTGCTTTTGATGCTACCTCAGCCTATGTACACAAAGAAAATTCAGACAAGATGAACGCGTGCGGTGTCTTCATGGTAGACCTAACGCCTGCAGCGATTGGGCCTCTGTGTGTTCCGCCCGTGAATCTTGATCAGCTGGCAGACACCATGAACGTCAACATGATTTCCTGTGCAGGGCAGGCGACCATACCTATTGTGTATGGTGTCAGTCGAATACAGGGAGTCGAATATGCGGAGATTATTGCCAGCCTAGCGTCAAAATCTATTGGCGCGGGTACAAGAGCTAATCTCGATGAGTTTACCTACACCACGTCAAATGCAGTCTGCGAAGTAGGCGGGGCTAAAAAAGGTAAAGCCCTGTGTGTTATCAATCCAGCTGAGCCACCGATGATCATGCGCAATACAATCTACTGCCTCACGGAAGAAGAGCCAGATCAAGAGAGAATCACAGCGTCATTGATGGAAATGATCGAAGCCGTCCAACGTTATGTGCCGGGCTACAAACTCGTTAATGGCCCTGTGTTTGAGGGCAACAAAGTCGGCGTTTTCATGGAAGTCGCTGGTCTCGGAGATTATCTACCCACGTATGCAGGTAACCTCGATATTATGACGGCAGCGGCCTGTCGAACCGCGGAAATGTATGCCGCAAAAATCTTAAATGGCGAAATGCAGTTGGTAGTGGAGGCATCATGAGCAGATCTGATTTAGAAGGGCGTAAAGTTATCTGTCACGATATGTGTCTGCGCGATGGGATGCATGCTAAAAAAGAGCAAATCACAACCGAGCAAATGCGGTCATTTGCTGTCTCTATGGAAGCCGCGGGTGTGCCCATGATCCAAGTGGCACACGGTGCTGGTTTGGGCGGTAACTCGTTGCAGCACGGATTTGCTTTGCACAGCAATGAAGCGTACTGGGATGCGGTCGCGCCGGTGCTTAACAATACCGTCATGTCGGTGTTACTTATTCCAGGGCTCGGCACCATGAATGAGCTGCGCGTCGCGCACGAGCACGGGGTTCGGAGTGTTCACGTAGCAACACACAGCACGGAAGCCGACACGTCACCTCAGCATATCGCCTGTGGTCGTGAGTTAGGCATGGATACCTCCGGATTCCTCATGATGGCGCACTTGAATACGTCACAAGGCCTTGCGGAAGAGGCCAAGAAAATGGAATCGTATGGAGCGCAGACGGTCTACGTGACCGATTCGGCGGGTTACATGCTCCCCGAAGATGTCACCGAGTACGTTTCTGCCCTCCGAGACACGCTAAATGATGCAACGGAAATTGGATTTCACGGCCACAATAATCTCGGCATGGGAATTGCCAATTCGATAGCCGCTATTCGCGCAGGCGCCACCCGTATTGATTGCTCAGTGGCAGGTCTTGGTGCCGGCGCGGGCAACACGCCCCTCGAGGCGTTCGTAGCCGTCTGTGACCGCATGGGCATTCACACAGGCTGCGATATGTTCAAGCTTATGGATATGGCAGAAGAACTGGTCTTCCCAATGATGGATCACATCGTACGCATTGATCGTTCGTCCCTGACGCTCGGTTACGCGGGTGTTTACAGTACGTTTTTACTGCACGCCAATAGACTGGGTGAGAAGTATGGCATTCCGGCTCGGGACATCCTTATAGAGCTGGGGCGTAAAAAAATGATTGGTGGTCAAGAAGATATGATCGAAGACACAGCACTGAGCATGCTTAAGGCCCGCCAAGGTAATTCGGCACAGTAAGGGCAGCGTTAGTTAAATTCGAGTGTTACGCCCAGTTTTGCAAGCGCAGAGGTCGATTGCTGCAACTCCCAGGTAGTCAAAGGGTGCAACTCGCGCCAATCTTTGGGGAGTGAAAAGACGAGGCGTTCAGCATCTGTCTGGACGCTAAAGTCGGGTAGGTCTTCGTGTATTTCGACATACTTCAACACGGCGGCGATTCGGAGAAGGGCGACCATCCGCTTCACTTTTAGCAGCTGGTTTTTGGGCACGGCATTGAACAACGCGGACTTTATCTTTCCTTGCTGTCCGTAAACCAAAATTGACATAAGTTCTTGTTCGCGCTGTGCAAAGCCAGGTAGGTCGGAATTCTCCAAAAGATACGCTGAATGCCGATTGAAGTTTTTCTGCGATATTGCCAAGCCAATCTCATGGCATCGGCCAGCCCAGTGCAAAAGCTCCGTATCACTCTCGTCAAGCGTCCACTCGTCGGCGACTTTCTCTGCTAGCCAGCACACCCGATCGCCGACAATCTGTGCATTGGCTTCATCGACGCCGTAACGCGCCAATAACGCCGTCACCGTACGCTCTCGCACATCCTCATGAGTCAGTCTGCCTATCAAGTCGTAAAGTACCCCTTCGCGCAGTGCGCCGGGGGACACGCGTAACGTATCGATCTCCAGACCATCGAAAATAGCTTGAGTGATGGCAACGCCGGCAGTAATAACTTGGCGACGGTTTTCGTTGAGCCCCTCCATCTCAATATCGCATGCTGCGTCAAATTTAAGGAGCCGTTTTCGGAGCTTTTCCAGAGAATTTCTATCGATTCCTTGAGTCCGCCAGCCCGCCGTGCAAATAAGCGTCTCAATGGCTTGCAGGGTGCCTGAAGATCCGACGGCTTCGGCCCAATGCTTTGCCTTGAACTGCTTTTTAATGTGGGACACCTCGACGAGAGCCCGATCATAAGCTGCCTGATAGTTTTTCTTACTCATTACGCCTTTTGGGAAATGATCTTGTGCGTAGGTCACACAGCCAATTTGTAAACTTTCAAGACGTAATGGTTCAAATCGCTGCCCGATAATAAACTCTGTACTACCTCCACCGATATCGATTACTAAACGGCTCGTTTCGTCATCAGCTAACGTGTGTGCCACGCCGAGATAGACTAAGCGCGCCTCTTCCCGTCCGTAAACGACGTCAACGGGGACATTAAGAATCCGTTCTGCAGGTTCGGTAAATGCGCGCCGGTTTTTTGCTTGTCGCAGCGCGTTTGTGCCTACAACGCGAATTCGTGCTAGATCGGTGATGGCGAGTAATTGTGAGAATCGACTCAAGCAGTCAAGCCCACGTTCAATAGCATCGTCAGATAAGCGGCCTCTACGCAAGCCGGCACCAAGTTGCACTTTCTCAGCTAGGGTTTCGATCGGCTTGAGTTCACCATGCTCGAGTCGCGCGATTATCAAGTGAAACGAGTTACTACCAATATCTATAGCAGCAAGCAGCGATCCCTCTGATAGTGGCTTAAAGCGGTGGGGCAAAATGGCTTCCTCGTGCATGTTCAATTCGTGCGTACGGTATCACATGCCTGGGCGCATATTTCGATGGGGTGTTCCTACCGTAAAGCGGTGTTTGAATCTGGCGAATCAAACGTCGTCAATTAGCTGCCGAGGTAGTCGGTCCGGAAGCCGTGTAAGAAGTTCATAGCCGATGGTTTGTGCATGCTCGGCCACAGTGTCGACACTGACGTTATCCCCCCACAGTTGAGCGACAGAACCAACCCGCACTGAAGCATGATCGGTAACATCAACGGTAATCATGTCCATAGATACACGACCGACAAGAGGGCATATCTGCCCGTCAATGTACACGGGCGTGCCGTTGCGCGCCGTTCGTGGGTAGCCATCACCGTATCCAACCGCAACGGTGGCGATCACACTGTCGCGCTCAGCAGTCCATCGACCACCGTAGCCAACACTGTCCCCTGCTGGAATCGATCGAAGCGCCATAACCTCTGAGTTCAGGGCCATCACGGGCAGCAAGGGGAGCATATCCATGTGCGCCGCAGCGCTTCCTCCGTAGAGCATATAGCCTAAACGATGCCAGTCACATTCCGAGGATAAATGGTGAATCAATCCCGCTGAATTGAGAAGGCTTGTCGGCATCGAGAGTCCCTGAGTAACCTCGCGCCATTGTTTGAGTTGCTCCAGGTTCAGAGGCGAGTCTTGACGTTCGGCATTTGCAAGGTGGGTCACGAGTGTTGGTGTGTCGATACCTAGACTGCTAAGGCGTGAGAGCGCGGTGCTGATATCGCTTGTTGCTATGCCAAGCCTATGCATACCCGTATCGAGCTTAAGCCAGACACTATCCGCAAGCGCACGTTTATGCGACGCAGATAGGCCTTCGAGTAGCTCTATCTGCTCGAAGCTGTGGATCACAGTCCAGCATTGGTTCTTTATGATCGTGTGACAATCGTCGAGATCAAAGGGTCCTTCCAAAATGAGAATGGGCTGCTTAATTCCCATCTCTCGCAGTTCTGTCGCTTCCTCGCAAATCGCGACGGCAAATGCATCCATAACAGGCGCTAATGCATGTGCGCATGCGGATAGACCGTGTCCATAGGCATTGGCTTTTACTGCGGCCATCATTTTCTTGTCATCGCTCAAAGAGCGCGCCACCCGCGCGTTGTGCCTAAGTGCGCCGACGTTGATCGTGATGTGAGTTGGGCGAGGCATGTTTGTTAATCAGTATTCGAAACGAAAACGAGAGAAAAGACGCTGCGCTTCAGACCACATGGGACCAGGTTGACCACTCGCCACAGGCTTGTTGTCAATGTAAGTAACAGGTGCCACTTCTTTTGTTGAACTGGTAAGCCACACTTCTTCAGCGGCGAGAAGCTCACCGCGTGTAACCGGCCGCTCTTCCAGTGGCCAATCAGTTTCCTTGCGAATCATATCGATCAGCATATTGCGCGTGATACCCGGTAATTTTTGATGATCTAGCTCGGGGGTAACGATGGTACCGTTACTGACAACAAAGACATTGCAGGCCGCGGCTTCTGTGAGTTCGTCACAATCATTGAACAGTAAGATTTCATCTGCGCCGCTATCCACGCCTTCCATCATGTGCAACACATTGCCCAGCAACGCTACTGACTTTATATGACAGCGTTTCCAGCGCAAGTCGAGGCCAGTGGCTACCGACAAGCAGTGGGCGGTGTCTTTATCGCCACTGGCTGCGGGCTCGATTTCATAGGTGTAAGCGAAGACGGTAGGCGACACAGTCTCCGGAAACCGGTGGGCTCGTTTCTCCGCGACACCCCGTGTCACCTGTAGGTAGATTGCTAGGTTTCCGGCACCATTGCGGGAGAGGAGGTCATCAAAAAACCTCTGCCACGTTTCCTCATTGTGGGGATTGGCTATGCCGATGGCCGCCAGGCCATGCGCAAGTCTTTGCATATGGCGAGAGAATCCGACAAGTTGTCCACCGTAGCTCGGAATCACTTCATAAATGCCGTCTCCAAATAAGAAGCCACGATCCATCGGCGATACGCGCGCTTCGTCGAGAGGCACAAGCACACCGTTGAGCAGTGCTGTTGTTGTCGATGTCGATGTCGTCATTATTCAGACACTCCCCGCGTCGCTATATCCGCACATATCATGCGCATTTGTTCAATAATGTTAGCCCCGGCATTCTCGGGCAGCCCATCTTCAGTGGGCGTTGCTTGGTGCGTGACACCATCTACCGCACCCACTTCAACTAGTCGCTCTAGCAAGGGTGTCGGATCAAGCCAGCTTAAAACGGGCATACCCTGCATGAATTCAGACATCGCTATGAGCCCATAGGCGCCCCAATTGGAGACATCAGCGACGATCAACTCATCACATGTCGATACCGCTGGCCGTATATTTAACGTCTGCAAAACGTTGCCCGCTTTGGCCATGCCTATTTCATTGCCCCCATCACCAATGGCAATAACTGGGCACGTGGCTAACTCTATATAAGGCTCCGCGGGTCTACATGCAGCGGTAATATCGACGCCGGCGATATTATAGTATCGACCATCCGCTGCAGCTCCTGGTCTTTCAATAACAATTACCAAAATTGGTTCGATCTCCGCTAACAGCTGATTCGCATATTCCTCAGCGGTATCCCGATCAAACGTGTTTAACGTTCGCGCGCGAACCATACCATCGAGCGCATCGACTAATGGTCCGCCGGCCAATAACCAGGGCCGCAGACCAAGCTGCTCACAGTGCTCGTAAAGTGCTAGCGCGCCCGCTGGGCCATCGGTTTCAAATGTTTCTGCTACAGGGAAACCAGTGCAAATTAAGACGTCACCCTGGCGTGCTGCTAGGAGTTGTGCGGCGCGATAAAGATACCCAGCAGGCAGTGCATCGCGAACGCGTGCCATGCCCCGAGGATTCTGCGCCACCAAACACGCTTCAAGCTGCTGGCTCAGTGCTTCCGCGATGACGTGTCGGTGGGTCAGGGAGAGCTCCTTAATTGAGCAAGTGTTAGCTCAGCTTCATAATTTTTCTCAAGCCAGAGTATACGGTCTGCTTCGGTGGGATCCACAGCAATAAATTTAACGGGAGTGCCGATGCTGGCTTGGGAAAGTCGAGCACAATCGACTGATAAGACGGCACCCAGTTTTGGATAGCCGCCAACAGTTTGGCGATCGGCGAGTAACACGATGGGTTGCCCGTCGGGTGGTATTTGAATCGCGCCTAAACAGGTGCTTTCGGACCACAGTTTAGAAACGCCAGTATTCACCGCGGGGCCTGACAGCCGAATACCCATTCGATCACGATTATGACCAACAGAAAAACGCGTATTGTGAAACGTATCGACTACTGCATTGCTAATAAGTTCCGTTTGAAAGCCCGGTATGTAACGCAGGTTCAACTGGCTTTCAGTACGGGGGGGGGCCGCGTATTGGTACGCCGACAGACAAGGGCCAATATCACCATAGGGCACGCTATCGCCTGGGCATAAATTCGCGCCAATGCCGTCACGCATGACCACACTTCGACTGCCCAACACGGGCTCGCTGCAGACGCCACCAGCTATTGACAGGTAGCTGTAAACCCCGTGCTGCGAATGGCCAATAGTGAGCTCGCTACCCGAGCGAACGAATAATGTCGTGTTCATCGGCTTGTCATGCCCATCGATGGCAATGGGCGCATCTGCTCCCGTCACTGCTATGGACGTATCGTGGCTAAAGCAACACCGAAAGCCGGCTAACGTTATCTCGATTGCTGCTGCAGAGAGGGAATTGCCCACTAGTCGTTGTCCGAGTCTATAGGCAAAGCCGTCGATAGCCCCGCCTTGTGTGATACCGGAGTCGAGGTAGCCAAAACGACCCTGATCCTGAACAACCGCTAATAGTCCCACGTCTGAAACGATGAGCTGATTGAGTGTCGACTCAGTCATTGCTGTCACCGACGGTTAACACTTGAGTTAACGGCCCAATGAGTGCAAAGCCTGCTGCGTTTTTGGTCAAAGCTCGCCGCCTAAAGCAACAAATTGCTCGCAATCAATAGGCTCAAATCTGACCCATTGTCCGATGTTGATAAGTGTCGGAGGTGTAGCGTTTACATCGAATAATAGTGTTGGGCAACGCCCGATGATGTGCCAGCCACCAGGCGAGACCTTCGGGTAGACCGCGGTTTGACGATCAGCGATCGCGACACTGCCGGCAGGTACTGCGCGCCGTGGAGTGGCCAGGCGGGGGACGGCTAGACGCTCATCGACTTCGCCTAAATAGCTAAAGCCCGGTGCAAATCCATTAGCATAGGCAAAATAGACCTGCCCACTATGGATTGCTATTAGTTCCTCAAGTGAGAGCCCTTTATGTTCAGCCAGCGATAGGAGATCGGGCGCTACGTCGGGGGAGTAAAGTGTGGGAAGAGCGATAACATGTGCATCGTTGGAAGAAAAGAAATCTCCTGCATAGCGCGCTGTGATTTTGGCAATATCGAGAGACGCCAGTAGGCGTTGCACGCGCTCTCTGGGATAGTGTGTGAAGTCAATAAAGACAGTTAGCGTGGTGTAGCCAATGGCACTATCTATCCAGGCATTACTCAGTAGTTCTCTGATCTCTTGCTGCAGCGCGACAAGCCCTTGGGTTGTGGATGGGGAAGGGTGCTCGCTAAGCACCAGCCGCAAGGCATTCTCTCCAGCAGGTGTCCAGTCCATAGGGATTACGGCGCGGGCTCCATTAAAGCGCTTCGAATCGAGCGTATAATCTCGAGAGCCTCGGGCGTGTCACCATGCACGCATAATGTGTCCGGCCGTAGTGACAGTTTCCGACCGCGCGAGCAGCGCAAGGTGCCTTGTGCGATTGAGAGTGCTTGTTGCGTGGCCTGCTCACGGCTGAGTAGGGCGCCGGCCTTGTCCCTCGACATAAGATGACCGGCGCTTGTGTAACCTCGGTCGGCAAAGGCTTCAAAACGCAAGATCAGCCCATATTCTACGCCCAGCTGAACAATTTTTTTGTCTTTTGGCGTTGCGAGTACCACAAGGTCAACCGGCCGATGCCACGTGGCAACCGCGCGCATGACATCATCAAGAAGATCCAAGTCCGTTATCATGTCGTTGTAAAGCGCCCCGTGAGGCTTCACGTAACCTATTTTGCAGCCTTCGGTGCGCGCAATACCATCAAGTGCTGCCATTTGGTAGTGCAACATATCGACCAATGCGTCTCCGCGGACGTTCATTGATCGTCGACCAAAGCCCATTAAATCCGGATAAGAAACGTGTGCGCCAATCTCTACTTTATGCTGCTTAGCCAGACGCACACAGCGTCGCATGACTGATGGATCACCCGCGTGGTAACCGCAAGCGATATTCGCGGCATCGATGAGCGGCATAACCTCTACATCCGAACCCATGATCCAACTGCCGTAACTCTCGCCAAGGTCACAGTTGATAGTTAGAGATCGAGTTGATTCACTTTTTTTTGCCATAGTTTACAGTACCGCGAGCTCCGCATTGCGTGTGTCAGTAATCAGCATGTAGCCAGGATAGTGGGTAAAAGCCAGAGGTAATTTGGCCTGCTCCAAAGCCATTTGCGGCGTCACACCGCAGGCCCAGAAAACAGGCACTTCTTCCGGGTGTACGGTAACACGAGCGCCAAAGTCAGGGGTGTCAAGGTTCGATATACCAATAGCCTCCGGTGCGCCAAAATGTATTGGGGCGCCGTGCACTGAGGGAAAGCGCGAGCAAATCTGAATGGCTCGAATGGCATCTTTAGGAATCATTGGCCGCATACTCACCACCATATTGCCGGCAAAAGCACCTGCTGGCTGGCAAGGGATGTCCGTCCTGTACATGGGGACATTGACGCCCTCAGTAATATTGCGAATCTCGATGCCTGCGGCCAGCAACGCCTCCTCAAAGGAGAACGAACAGCCCAATGCGAACGCGACATGATCGTCTTGCCACGCGTCCATCAAATTGGTTGGTGTAGCCGTAGCGCAGCCATTTTCCCAGCGCCGGTACAGAGGCGCATCAGTCCGCACGTCAATATCAACGCCGAGATCTGGAAGTGTGGGATCACCTGGCTCTGGACTCATCGCAAGTAGTGGACAAGGCTTCGGGTTACGTTGACAAAACGACATGAAATCAGCGGCACAATCGGCCGGTACAATCACTAAATTGCACTGCACGTAGCCCGGCGCGACACCGCTTGTGACATCGGAAAAGTCGCCGCTGCGAATACGCTGACGGATCAGGTGAGGAGGGCTTGTGTCAACGGAGTGATTCAATAATTTATCCCTTTACGGCGTCTGTGTCAGAGTGCATTAAGGTGTAAGATTACACAATTAAAATCATAACGGAGTGTTTCATGCCTCACTTTTCGGAAACCGCTAAAGCAACCCCTTCGAAACCCGCCTATATCATGGCGAACACAGGGGAGGTTATTACTTACGCTGAGCTCGATAGCAAGAGTAATCAAATAGCGCAGTTGTTCCGTCTATGTGGACTGCGAAAGGGCGACCACATCGCAATGATGCTGCTTAACTGCAGCGAGTTCCTGCAGATTGCTACCGCGGCAATGCGCACGGGTCTTATTTTTACGCCGATTAGCACGCACCTGAAAGTCGATGAGACCGCCTATATTCTCGAAAATTGCGGCGCCAAGCTGTTTGTGGCTTCTGCAGCACTCGACGCAGTTGCCACGCAATTGAGAGGCAAGGTCGCTGGTATCGAGCGTTTTTATATGGTCGGCGGCATAAGTGATGGTTTTGAATCATGGGAAGAGGCAGTTGACGTAATGCCCAATCTGCCCGTCGATGATCAATTCATGGGGTCCCCCATGCTCTACTCATCGGGAACAACGGGTAAACCCAAAGGGATATTTATCCCTCCAGCTACTGAGCTATTTGACGCCCCTGGCACGCTGACTGGCTCGTTAGCGCCAGCTTTTGGATTCGGCCCTGAGACAACGTATTTATCGCCGGCACCGCTCTATCACGCCGCGCCACTGCATTACAATTTGATGGTGCTGGACACCGGCGGCACATCGATTGTGATGGAGCGATTTGATCCAGAGCGCGCGCTTGCGTTAATTGAAGAGCACCGTGTGACACACAGTCAGTGGGTGCCAATCATGTTTGTGCGAATGCTCAAACTGGCGCAGGAGGTGCGAGATCGCTATGACGTCAGCTCCATGCAAATTGCTATTCACGCGGCAGCTCCTTGTCCTATCGAAGTGAAAGAACAAATGATCGAGTGGTGGGGGCCGGTCATCGTTGAGTATTACTCTTCGAGCGAGGCCGCCGGTTTTACCGTCATCGACTCGCCGACATGGCTCGCTCACAAGGGGTCAGTGGGAAAGCCCTTATTTGGCGTGCCACACATTCTCGATGAAGACGGAAACGAGCTTGCGACGGGCGAAATAGGCACAGTGTATTTCTCAGATCTCCAGAATAAATTCGAATACCACAACGAACCCGAGAAAACAGCGGAAGCCTATAATGATAGAGGTTGGTCCAGTTGTGGCGATGTAGGCTACTTAGACGCAGAAGGGTTTTTGTATCTAACGGATCGAAAGAATTTCACCATTATTACGGGTGGCGTCAATGTGTATCCCGCCGAGATTGAAAACGTCCTCATCGGCCACGCTAAGGTAGCTGACGTTGCTGTGTTTGGCATCCCTGATGACGAGTTTGGCGAGGTTGTTCAGGCGGTGGTTCAGCCTGCGAACTGGGCTGATGCGACCGATGAGACGGCTTTTGAGCTCCTTGAGTGGCTACGTGAGCGATTATCGTCGATTAAGGTGCCTAAAAATCTCGACTTCAACGAGCAGTTGCCTCGGATGGACAATGGCAAGCTGTACAAGCGCCATCTTATGGAGGCGTACAAAAATCGCGAGGGCTAGCGCCAGGTGCAGAAAGGTACGCATAAACGTGTTCTAACCGGGCTAGTTACGATAAGGTAGCGTGAAGATTTTCCCATTAAAGAGGTATCCCAGTGGGTAAACGAGCAAGAAGGTTGAAGGCACTTAATAACGAAATGGTGACAGCCGAAAGCTACGATCAGTGGCGAGCCGCGGCCATAGAGCATGATGAAGTGTCTGGTATGGCTGAGTGGCGTGAGGTTGAGAACACGGATCTTTTTGATTTCGCACAGATACGTTTACGCCTCGATCGCCTTCAATCTCTGCGAGCGCGCAATGATTACCAAGGCTTGCTCTTTGCCCTCAATGAAGGCATACACGGCAATATGGGCGGCATGGGGAAAAGCGCTCTCTATCGCCAGGCAAAATTTGGCACTAAACGGCTTATTGAGGACTACATAACCGAAATTGACGCCTCTTTGCGGCTAATCGCTGAGTTAGATGACGAGATTATTCCGGCCCAACAAAAGGTTGAATTCTTTTACCGCTGCAACGTCTGTTTTGGTCGTTCAGCGCTCATGCTCAGCGGTGGTGGCGTGCTGGGTTTTCTGCATTTAGGCGTCATCAATATTCTAGTTGAGCAGGGCCTGTTACCGCGGGTGATTTCTGGCTCTAGTGCAGGCTCGCTCGTGGCGGGTGTGCTGGCTTGCCATACCGATGAAGAGATGACTCAATTCCGTGATCCTGAAATTATGCGGGGAGAGGCTCGTAAGGACACTAATTTCTTTAGGCGCTTGCTGCTTGGAACAGGCCCGCACCTGAGCCTTGACGATTTGGAAGAGCTAATCGAACGTCTAGTGCCGAATATGACGTTTGAAGAGGCTTACGCCAAAACCGGTCGGCAAGTTAGTGTCACTGTCGCACCCGCACAGCCTCATCAACGCTCACGCCTGCTCAACGCCGTAACATCGCCCAATGTCTATATCCGATCGGCGGTAATGGCATCGTGCGCGGTGCCGGGGGTGTTTCCCCCCGTGATGCTGATGGCAAAAAATGTTCATGGAGAGCCTCAGCCTTATCTGCCTGGCCGTCGCTGGATCGATGGTTCTGTTGCGGATGATTTGCCGGCAAAACGCTTATCGCGTTTGTTTAGCACCAATCACTACATCGTGAGCATGGTGAATCCCATAGCTACGGCATTCTTGGCCAAAGACGAGAAAAAAAGTGTGCTGCGCAGCGCGGCAGGGAGTTTAGGTGTTGGTGTTGGGCGTGAGGTGCTTAATTTTTATCGTGGCATTGCGCAAAAGTATGGTGATAACTGGCCGCGCTTTAACATGGCATTACACGGACTCCACGCGTTGATGGATCAGGAGTACTCCGGTGACATTAACATTGTCCCGAGCTTTCGCATTGCCAACCCACTGCGCTTGCTGTCTCACTTGAATGAGTCTGAGCTACTTGAAATCATTCAGTATGGAGAGCGCGCTTGCTTTGAAAAGGTAGAATCAATTAGACGCTGCACCATGATTTCGCGAACGCTAGAGGACATTCTTTATCGCTTTGAATACGGTGACTTGCGCCCTGACCCTAAAAAGGTTCATCGACCCCGTTCATCTCGACGCCGTCCTCCACCCACGAAAGCTCAGCTAGAGCGGCTAACTAAGTCGGTATCCGCCAAGGGCTCGGCGAAGAAGGCCGCAGTTCGCTCAAAGGCGGGCTCTCGATCAGCAGGTGTGGTGACGCACTAGCGTTTTAAGTTTACGCCAGGTGAATAAGTAGAGAGTAATAGTAGGGCGCGTTAGCGCCCGTCTATAGCTTTTAAGCCTAAGTCGGCTAGGGGCTGAACCAAATCTCCTCGACTCGCGGCATCCGGGCTTGAGGCATTGCCGTCAAGAGCACGCTTTTTCACCCCTTGCACAATGGCTGCTAGGCGAAAGTAGCAAAACGCTAGATAAAAATTCCAATCGTTTATGCCGCTGCGCCCAGTCCGCTCGCAGTATCGCGCGATGTATTCCTCGTCACTGGGAATCCCCAAAGGCTTGCGCTCGATCCCGGCCATGCCATTAATACTGCCGCCTCTCGGAAGTTGCCAAGCCATCACTTGGTACGCCAAATCAGCTATCGGATTGCCTAGCGTCGACAACTCCCAATCGAGGACAGCGATGATCTTGGGCTCAGTTGGATGCCACATAACGTTGTCAAGCCTATAGTCGCCATGGACCAAGCTAACTCTACCGTCATCGACAGGCATATTGGCGGGTAGCCATTCAATAAGCCGCTCCATCGCCGGCAGATTCCCCGTCTCAGAAGCTCGATATTGCTTGGTCCACCGGCCGACCTGCCGTTCGAAATAGTTGCCCGGTTTACCGTAGTCAGCTAGGCCAACCGCGTTGATGTCAACAGAGTGAAGCTCGGCTAACACACGATTCATCTCGTCATAGCATGCGGTGCGATCTGCCTGATTGAGATCTTCTAAAACAGGATCCCACATTACCCGACCATCGAGATATTCCATTACGTAGAACATCGAGCCAATTACGGTGTCGTCCTCGCATAGCGCGATGGTTTCTGGAACGGGTACACCGGTATCTTGAAGTGCTGAGATGACTCTGTACTCGCGGTCAACCATGTGCGCGGAGGCTAGTAGTTGTCCGGGTGGTTTGCGTCTAAGGACATAGTGTTCCTTGCCCGCGGTGAGCTTAAATGTTGGATTTGACTGGCCACCTGCAAATTTCTCAGCTGTTAGCGGACCGTCAAAGGCCGGCACAAAGTCTCTTAGCCAGCTATTTAGACGACTAATATCAAGCGTTTGGGTGCTCACACTGCATCTCCTGAGTTACCTATTACAACTAAAATTCGAACATTCGGAAAAAAACTGTATTTGAAGTTGGAAAGTTTGAACCTTGAGTATGCTGTGGTTATGCTTGGCACCGCAAGTTCCTGCTATTACATAAGAAAGCTGTTGGGAGAACTAATGAGCATTATTGAGCATTACAAAGCGGCGCGTGACCTAACTTTACAAAGCGGTACGCTCTTCGAGGTTGGCCCGCAAAATGTTGGCGGGCAAGAACTGCTGGGTTACGTCAACGCGCCTGGCTCAATGCGCGACTTGTGGCTCTTATCCACAGGTCATGGCGACAATGAATATCTCGTCTATGGCGATGAGCGTTGGACGTATACGGAAGCCGCTGCCGACGTTGCTGCCTTCGCTTGTTGGCTCAAGAGTCAGGGGATTGAATCCGGCGATCGCGTAGCGATCTCCATGCGTAATTATCCTGAATGGATGCTGGCTCACTGGGCCATCAATTCCATTGGCGCGGTTGCCGTAGGAATGAACGCCTGGTGGGTGGGAGAAGAAATGTCCTATGCACTAAAGGATTCTAAGCCGCGAATACTGATAGCCGATGACCGTCGATTGGCAACGTTCGCTACCATCGCGGACGAATTCCCTGATATGGCTGTGGTCTCAGTCCGCGCCGACGACTCACCAGTAGCCGCGACCACGTGGCAAGCCGCCACTGCTGCCGGAGGCGACATGCCAGACGTCGTCATAGACCCTGACAGCGAGGCCATGATTTTTTATACGTCCGGTACAACTGGCCGACCGAAAGGTGCTCAGCTGACCCATAGAAGCTGCGTTGCAAACGTTATCAATGTCGCTTCAATGGGCAGGATTTATGCAACGACTCAAGCGCGAGTGCGGGGGGCGGAGGTTAGTGAGCCAGTAGCCCCTCCAGCACCGGCAGCGCTAATTGCCACACCTCTTTTTCACGTCACAGCGAACAACTGTATTTTGCAAGGCGGCACAGTAGCCGGCGGCAAATTTGTACTCATGTATAAGTGGGATCCGATCGAAGCTATGCGGCTTATTCAAGCGGAGAAGCTCAACACGCTGAGTGCTGTCCCGATGATGACCCGGGAGTTACTCAACCACTCCGATCGCGACGACTATGATTTGAGCTCTCTCACCTCTATGGGTGGTGGTGGCGCAGCAATGCAGCCAGACTTGGTTGGCAAAGTCGCCGTGGAAACCAAGCGCGCCAAGCCTACCCAGGGATATGGGATGACCGAAGTCAGTGGCATCATTACTTATATTGCCGGGGATATTTTTCTCGAGCGTCCGGAGAGTGCAGGCCCCTTGGTGCCGACGCTCGAAGGCTGTGCCCGCGACAAAGACGGTAATGCGTTGCCTGCCGGTGAGATCGGAGAAATCTGTGTCCGAGGCACCCCTGTGATCAAAGGTTATCTTAACCGCCCAGACGCCACGGCTGAGACTATCGTTGATGGCTGGCTGCATACTGGTGACCTCGGCTACTTTGACGAAGACGGGTTTATTTATTTAGTAGACCGCGCCAAAGATATGATTTTACGAGGCGGTGAAAATATTTATGGCGCCGAGGTAGAGAACGCAATTTTTGATCATCCGGCGGTATTGGAGTGCGTCGCTTTTGCCGTGCCCGATGAGCGGTTAGGCGAAGAAGTCGGCGCTGCCATCCACCTTAAAGACGGTGCGCTACTCGACGCGTCTGGTCTACGTGAGCACTTGTCGGCGAAATTGGCGGCGTTCAAGATACCGCGCTACATGTGGTTTCTAGCAGAGCCATTGCCGCGCAACGCTAACGGCAAATTTTTAAAGCGAGAGCTTAAGGACGTACTTGATACTGCCAGTGCGGACTAAAACCGACTGCGCACCGCTTCCAATCGAGGATGCTGAGCAGGTCGTTCAACGCGTCGATAGCGATTGCCTCCGGGCTGCGGCGATTCTAGGCATACCACTCAACCCGCCCCCGGTGCTCTTCGATTTAAAAGGATCGGCGGCGGGGATGTTCTGCGCCCGTGGTCGTGACGTTTGGTTACGCTTTAACCCATGGCTATTTGCCAATGACTTCGTTACGCATCTAAACGATACCGTCACTCACGAAGTCGCGCACCTTGGGATTCATCGACTGTTTCGAGGCGGCAGGGGGGTGCGGCCACACGGCGCCGAATGGCAGGGGCTTATGCTCGCGTTGGGGGCTAACCCCCGCGCCACCTTTACCGGTGATATGTCAAATATTCCCATGCGACGGCAGCGGCGGTTTAGCTACGTTTGTGGCTGCCAGAAACATGAGGTATCGACCACTCGCCACAACCGTATTCATCGTTATGGCACCGTATACCGCTGTCGCTATTGCGGAGAGAATCTCCGTCAAAGCCACGCAGAGTAAAATATTCAATTCAGGCCTTAATTGATACTTGGCGCTTGGCGCCCAAGTGGTTAATCTGTACTCCCGAGACGAAAAACATACGGAGAGTTCAATGCTTGCTCGTCATTTTACCGAAGAACAGCAAATGTTCCGCGAGGCTTACCGCCGGTTTTTGGCAGAGGAGATCGTTCCTCATATGGAGGCTTGGCGAGAAGCAGGTATTGTAGACCGCAGCGCTTTTAAAAAGGCGGGAGATCAAGGGTTCCTAATGGTCTGGCCGGGAGAAGAGTACGGCGGTATGAACGACTATGATATCCGTTGGGAACAAGTGATTATCGAGGAGCTTTCATATGCTCGCGCTTCCGATTGGTTTGGATCACTGCACAGTCGGATCGTGGGTCCTTACATCACCCGTTTTGGCAGTAAGGAGCAACAAGATCGATACATGCCCGGTGCGGTGAGTGGCGACATCATCTTGGCGATCGCGATGACCGAGCCCGATGCTGGGAGCAATCTAGCCGGAATGCGAACCAGTGCTGTAGAGCACGATGACCATTGGGTGCTGAACGGACAGAAAACCTATATTTCCAATGGTATTAACTGCGACCTCGTCGTGGTTGCCGCGAAGACCGACCCTGACAACAATCCTCATGCCATGACCTTGTTTCTCGTAGAGTCGGGCTTTGAGGGTTTTGATCGCGGCCGTAATCTAAAAAAACTCGGGCTTAAAGCACAAGATACAGCCGAACTGTTTTTCAATGATTGCAAGGTGCCCAAGGAAAACGTTCTGGGTGAGGTGCACAAAGGCTTCTATTACCTTATGGAAGGGTTGGCTGAAGAACGCCTTTTAGGCGCTATTGGTTACCTTGCTGCAGCACAACTGTCCTGGGATTTAACAGCAGACTTTGTCAAAGAGCGTCAGGTGTTTGGCAAGCCATTGGCGCATATGCAAAACACCCAGTTCAAGCTCGCCGAATTGCGCACTGAGCTCGACATCACCCAAAGTTTTGTTGATCAATGCACCCTCGCGTTTAATGCTGGTACTTTGAGCCCATCGGATGCAGCAAAAGCAAAATTAAAGACCTCCGAACTGCAGCAAAAAGTCGCCGACGACGGACTTCAACTGCATGGTGGCGCCGGTTTTATGGATGAATACGCCATTAGTCGTCAGAGCGCGGACGCTAAGATTGCTACCATCTATGCGGGCAGCTCCGAGATCATGAAAATGATCATAGGCCGAGACTGCCTGGGCGATGATTACCAGCCGTTTAACACTCGTAACTTCTAGCCACATTGTTACGTAGATAACCCCAAGGATAAAACCGAGAAAAAGTTATGAGTGAATTTGAAACGGTGACAGTTGAGTCTGATGGTCCAGTCGCTACCCTGACTATGAATCGTCCCGACAAGATGAACACCTTTAACACTGCTTTACGGCGAGACGTCCTTGCTGCCGCGCGACAACTCAATCTTGACGACAGCATAAGAGTCGTTGTGCTTACGGGTGCTGGACGTGCTTTTGGGGCAGGAGCGGATTTAAGCGAGTCTCAGGCGGTGGGGATTGGGGGCGGCAACGAGGTTCAGGATCAACTGGAACATGAATATAAGCCGGGTGTGTTGGCGATTGCAGAGTCACCCAAGGTGTGGATTGCGGCGATTAATGGACCGTGCGCGGGTATAAGCTACTCCTATGCAATGGCGTGTGACATCGCGCTCATGGCTGAATCTTCTTTCTTGTACCAGCCTTTTGCAAATATTGGATTAATACCAGACGGTGGCAGCACTTGGTTGTTATCGCGTTTAGTAGGGCCGCGTAAGGCGTTTGAACTGATGATTAGCGGTGAAAAAGTTGGTGCGTCTCTGGCGTGTGAGTTAGGGTTAGCCAATCAAGTGTTAAGCGATACTCGCTTCCGCGAAGATTCGGCGCTCTATGCGCAACACATTGCAAGTAAATCGCCGTTGGCATTGCGCTACACCAAAGAAGCCTTAAGAATTGCCGGTGACAGTACGTTATCGGAAGCAATCTCGACTGAAGCGAGATTGCAGAAGGTATGTATCGATAGCGAAGATTGTAGTGCGGCGATTAACGCATTTTTCGCCCGAGAAACTTACGAGTGGCAGGGTCGCTAAAAAACCTCTGAGAAAATTTAAAACATGAAAATAATAAACAAACACTGTTGTATCGCGGCCCTTGCCTTTGTCACGACCACTGTCTCAGCGGCCGATAAGCAACTTCTTTGGGGTGATACGCATTTGCACACCACGTATTCATCAGATGCGTTTGCGAATAATAATTTGACGGCCACCCCCGATGTCGCGTACCGATTTGCCAAGGGCGAGCCCGTGCTGCATCCTTATAACGGCACCCGAGTGCAGCTAGAGCGCCCGCTCGATTTTTTGGTGGTTTCAGATCACGCTGAATACATGGGCGTGGTGCGCAGCACATACTTTAACGGTGTCGATAACCAAGGTTTAGATTGGATTACCCAGTTTAAGGCGTGGATTGCATCGGTCATTTTAACGGATGCGATCGATGATCAAGCCGGTCGTGATTTGTTCTTGGATGTCCTTCCTGACCCATTTGATAACCCAACTGACGCTGCAGAAGTATGGGAGGTCAGCGTTGGATGGGTTCCTACACAGCCGCGTGTTGAGGCAGATACCTGGCGACAGATCACAGAGGCGGCCGACCAGCATAACCGGCCCGGAGAATTTAGTGCCATTATTGGCTGGGAGTACAGCAGTATTCCGGGAGGTGGTAACTTACACCGTGTTGTGATGACTGATCTAGACGCGCCAGTAGCCCAAAGCTTTGTGCCGTTTGGGCTCGATCAAAGTGTTTATCCTCAGGACTTATGGCGGTGGTTAGACGATGTTAGCGCAGTCACGAAGGGTGACTTTGTTGCTATCCCTCATAATTCCAATATTTCAAAAGGGGCTATGTTCTCCGCCAAAACACTGCGCGGTGAGCCTATGACGGCTGAGCTTGCCGAGACACGGCGTTATTGGGAGCCCGTAGTTGAGATCACGCAGATAAAGGGCGATTCGGAAACCCATTCGCAGCTGAGTCCTGCTGATCCTTTCGCGGACTTTGAAAACTACCCCTACTATATTCAGAGAGGGCATACGCCCTACAACCCACGTGTCGGTGATTTTATTCGGCCCGCAATGCGGCTTGGGCTTGAGTTGCAATCTGACATCGGTGTCAACCCCTTTCAGTTTGGTGTTATCGGCTCTACAGACGCACACACGGCTTTATCATCCGCCGATGAAGACAATTTCCTCGGTAAAATGGCGACTGACTCAATTCCTACCAATAAGATGTCTTACTGGGGCGATGACGCGAAAGGGACCTTTGGGTGGGCAATGAGCGCATCAGGCCGCGCGGCGGTTTGGGCGAGCGAGAATTCGCGCAGCGCGATCCTCGCGGCGATGCGGCGGCGTGAAGTGTATGCCACTACAGGGCCGCGCATTGGTGTTCGAGTCTATGCCGGTTGGGACCTGTCTGCAAAAGAACTGCAGGCCGCTGACTTCCCATCTAATATCGTAGAGCGCGCTGTACCGATGGGTGGCGAGCTGCAGGCGGCGCTCGATGGCAAGGCACCGACCTTGCTCATAGAGGCAACGGCCGACCCGTCATCCGCTTTTCTTGACCGAGTGCAGGTGGTAAAAGGTTGGCTCGACGACAATGGCGAAAGTCACGAGCACGTATTTGATGTGTCGTGGGCTGGGGACAACCGGGAGCTAGCGGACGGTTCACTCAGGCCGGTAACCGATACGGTCGATCTCAGTACTGGAGCGGTCGACAACAGCGTGGGGGCGCCGCGACTGACTGCAGCGTGGACAGACCCAAGTTTTGAGGCGCAGCAGTCTGCTTTCTACTACGTACGTGTGCTACAGATACCGTCTGCCCGGCACTCGCTCTACGACAAGATAGCGCTAGGTGGTGATGTCGATACGCACCGTCCCGACACCATACAAGAGCGCGCTTACACCTCTGCTATTTGGTATCAGCCGGCTAAGTAGCGATCGCTACTCTAAGCGCCTGCTGCGTGATGCGCGCATGGGCGATAGCGTGCTGGCTGTCGTCGAGTCGCCGGTCCACGGCATCAATTTCCGTCTGCCTAACGGCTGGATTAACCCTGCGCAGATACAGCAGTCGATCACGCTCATTTCCTAACTCGCTTGCAAGCGCGTGTAGAGCGCTATTTTTGAGTGTCGATAGGCGCTCATTCGCAACACGTTCCGCCTCGGCTATTTGCTTCTGAAGCAGTGGTTTTATCTGCCGAATGACATTGGCAGACGTTGTAGGCGGCACGGGTTCCAGCATGCGGTTGAGCGCTTCATGGCCAATGGCCTGTGCCGCTTCCTTGCCCTCGGGCAAAATCACCAAGCGGATCGGAACCATTGGTAAAAAACGGCCTATTTCAAGTGACTCAGGTGCCAAGCAATCGATACCAAACAGCGCCTCAAGAATAACAGAGCCTGGCTTGATCTTGCTGTGCTTAAAAGTGCCCAGGGCGGCATTGCCTAATTCGCTGCCTGCAACCACATCCATGGCTTCACGTATTAAAGGATGTTCCCAAGTGAGAAATTGAATGTCGTCGCGGGCGAGAGCGGTTTCCCGGTCAAATGTGACGGTAATTCCCTCGTCGTCAAGACCGGGAAGTTGACCTGTGATGAGCATTTCCGAGGGCCGCAAGACATAGCATGTTTCTGAGTGGTAATCCTGAGTCACACCAATGCGATCAAACAAGAGTTCCGCATAGTTATCGATCTTCTCTGGCTGCTCTTCTTTTCTTACCGCCTCGATAATATCGCTACCGACGAGTGGGTCATGCGAATTTATTTCCAGTAACCTGTCACGGCCCTTCTGCATCTCTAGCTCTAGGCGCGTGCGCATCGACGCGGTTGCATCAAATAAATCGTGATGCTCCTCCTCAGGGGCCTCCAGCGCTAATGTCAGCGCTGAAAGGAATTCTGCATAGACCGAATGACCCACAGCGCAAGGATGTGTAAATGCGGCCAAACCGTGGTGATGCCAGTAATACAAAACTTCCTGCGCGCTATCGCCAAGATAAGGGACATGAATGTTAACGTCATTGTTTTGCCCGATTCGATCCAGGCGACCGATCCGCTGTTCAAGCAGATCAGGATTCTGAGGTAGGTCAAAGCAAATGAGGTGGTGTGCAAACTGGAAATTTCTACCCTCACTGCCAATCTCTGAGCAGATCAGCGCTTGCGCACCTCCGATTTCATCAGCGAAGAATGCTGCGGCACGGTCTCGCTCCACTAAACTCAGGCCTTCGTGAAAAGCTGCGCACCGGATGCCGGCGCGCATGTGCAAATGGTGCTCTAGAGCGAGGGCAGTTTCAGCATGCGCACATATCACTAGAACTTTCGCTGGGCGCAGCTGACGCAATTTCTCCTCAAGCCAGTGAACACGGGGGTCTTCACTCAGCCACGTTGATTCTGAACATCGCTGTTCAGGATGCAGCTCCCCGCGGTGATCTGCGTAGATGCTTGGACTACTTAAGCGGTACCCCGTGAGTAGCCTTTGCGGGAACCCAGGCACTGAGCTGCGCGTATTTCGAAAGAGTACCCTACCTGTACCGTAGCGATCGAGAAGCTGACGCACCTGACTATCAGTACTCTGGCTGATATCAATGTCATCAGGCAACTCGTCAGGCGTGATTCCCGCTTGAAGCTGCTCAATTAAGGCATTCCACTGGGTGTAATGACGTTGTTCCTCGAGAAATTGCTCTAGAGTATTAAAGCGATCAGGGTCTAGCAGTCGTAGGCGTTCAAAATGGCTTTCGATTCCAGCCTGCTCTGGCGTTGCTGTCAGAAGTAACATGCCTTTGCTTACGCTAGACAGTGTTTCTACGAAGCCATAAAGCGCTTCATCTTCATTGCTACCGCGATGAAGGTGGTGCGCCTCATCAATGACCACCATGTCCCATTCAGCTTCAATCGCCATAGCACGTGCGAAACTGGAGCTGAATAGCGAGTAGGGTGCTAACACTAATTGTTCTGTCTCAAAGGGTGATTCTTCATGGCCTTCTTCAAGCCGAGATTTGTCAAACAAGGCAAAATACAGATTAAAACGGCGCATCATTTCAACGAGCCACTGATGGATGAGAGCATCGGGAACTATGACCAGCACACGGTGCGCGCGACCCGTAAGCAGCTGTTGGGAGAGAATCAAGCCCGCTTCAATGGTTTTACCCAAACCCACTTCATCGGCAAGTAATACACGTGGCGCGAATCGCCGGCCCACTTCTGAGGCAATATAAAGTTGATGCGATAACAGTGATGTTCTGGCACCCAATAGACCCCTGACGGTACTAGCGCTCGCGCTTGCTTGGTGAATGAGCGTGGCATAGCGCAGCCGAAAATCGACTAGCTTGTCGAATTGATTATTGAGTAGTCGATCGATAGGCGCGCTTAGCTGGATGTGAGCATCGAGTTCGAGTTCGGTGATGACTTCGGGCTGCTGTTCACCTTCGACCACATAGGCTAATACACCGTCAAGATCTTCGACATCAGTAACCGTGTACTCATGACCGTTGGCGCGACGCAACGTATCGCCTGCCTTTAATGTGAGGCGAGTGAGAGGAGCTCGATCTAGCGCGTATGTTCGATCTTCTCCGACCGCTGGAAAATGGAGCGTGACTCGCCTGCCATCGATTTCGACCACAATCCCCAGGCCGAGCGTGACGTCGGCATGGCTTACCCACCTTTGCCCAAGCGCGAACTCACTCATGGTGCGTCAAAAAACAGCGCTAGGCTATTTCTCCGTGTGATGGTCAGCAGTTGTTCCACATCGATTTCCTTTAATTCGGCAATCTTTTCGGCAATGAGAGGTAGGTATAGCGGCGAATTGACCCTGCCGCGATAGGGCACGGGCGTGAGATAGGGTGAATCCGTTTCCAGCACAAGTTGGTCGATAGGGGTGGCGCGTACGACGTCACGTACATTTTCAGCTCGGTTAAATGTAGTAATGCCATTGAAGCCCAGATAAAACCCCTCACTAAGGCAGTACTCAGCGAGAGAAAGGCCGCTGGTGAAGCTGTGTATCACCCCTTTTTTACGCAAGCTCTTTGACGCATTCGCTAAAATTGCTTGGGTGTCTTCATCGGCGTCCCGTGTGTGTATGACAACGGGTAGATCGAGTTCTTGAGCCATTGCTAATTGTGCTTCGAATGCAACGGCTTGTGCTCTTCGATCGGCGTGATCATAGTGGTAGTCGAGGCCAATTTCGCCAATCGCAACTATGCGGGGCTGTTGCGCTCCCTCAAAGACAGCTTTGGCAACATCGTCATTCCAGCTATCCGCCTCGTGTGGGTGAATGCCTTGGGTGCCCCAAATATCATCTGCGCGCTGCGCTAACGCTCTGACTACCGATAAGTTATCCGCGGACACAGCAATCGTGACAAAGCGTTCTACGCCTACATCGCGCGCCTGCTGTAAAACGCCATCCAAAGCATCCGGAGCCAGATAGTCGAGGTGGCAGTGGGTTTCTATGATGGGAGTGTTAAACCGGGGGACCGGCCTGGGATTCTTTTTTGACATACCGCTATCAACCTAGATTCAGGCTATATTATCGCATGCTTGACAGCTGAACCCTAGAGTCTCAACCGCGATGTACGGTTCTTACGCGCATATTTCGTACGGTGTCGACGATCTCATTCCATAACCATTGATGGATAGCAGACTGTGCGGTCCTCTCGTGGGCAACCAGTGTGTAATCAACACTTTGTGCTTCATGAGGTGGCAGTGGCAGGGCAATCACATCGCGAGTTGCCCCCTCGTTGCGCGCCAAATAGGCGGGACATACCAGGGTATAATCGGTTTCTCGGAGAACTTCGAGTGCAGTCAGGAGGTGCGATGTTTCTAGCATACCGGTGAGCTCTCCGGCTGACCGTCCTTCCGGCAGTTCCGGCAACTCCACTTCCATACGATCCGATACGTACAAATTAATCGCTGGGTAATAAGATAGCTTCTCTCGCGTAATCGTTTGCCCTATTAGCGGATGTCCCCGCCGAACAAAAATGGCCAAAGGCGAGTTGCCCAGTGATTGATAGCGATACTCGGGTGGGTACTTACTGCGACTGAGCTGGATGGCAAAGTCCAGATCGCCCGACGCCAACTGCTCTAATTGATGCTCAACTCGCGTAATGGTGCGCAGTCGGAGCTTCGGTGCAGCGCGTTGCAGCTTCGCTGATAGGGGCGGCAACAGCGAGATACCGACATACTCGGAGATCGCTATTTGAATCTCGCCTCGGTAAGACGCTGGAGTAAAGTCTTCGCCGTCAAGTAGGGTTTCAATCTTCGATAGGAGCACTTTAAGTTCCGGCCCAATTGACTCGGCGCGGGGCGTCGGTTGCATGCCACGTTTGGAGCGCACGAAAAGTGGGTCGTCGAAGGTTTCTCGAAGTCTTGACAGTGTTTTAGACATGGCGGGTTGTGTAATCGACAGGCGCTTGGCCGCCGCAGATACAGACCGCTCCTCAAGTAGTACATAGAGAGCTACAAGTAAATTCAGGTCAGCTTTGGCGAGGGCTTTAAGGTTCATATCCCCAGTATGCCATAAAAGAATATGTTTAATAATAATAATACATTTGATTTATGTGGCTGCCGAGCTTAGATTTGCGCCCAATGTACGTGAGCGCATCCTTGGCGACTGAGCAAGTCGTCATGGTAGTCCACTCAGGTCTGGAGACTTTCTTTTACCCGCCTTCTAGGCGGGTTTTTTTTATCTGAAAATCAGGTCAGAGCCCAGTGACAGGTATCGGTTACCGCTGATGCGGGGCGTTCAGCGGTGACTAGTGTTGGCTTAACGGGTGGTTTGACGGTGGGAGCCTCTAAATCGCTTATTGATGGGCATCAGGGCTAGCGGATGGCTTAAGCGTGCTTGTTTAAGAATACCTGTCCAAGAATACAAACCGGTTTCTGCTATCCTATGACGATGATTCTTCGTTCACTTTTTTACGCCAGCGCATTCATCGCCTTTTATGGTTCTTCTGCCATCGCGACCGAACAACGTCCATTTGGCGTGGGTATCGGTTACCTTGATCAGGCCCTCGAGCCGGTTAATAAGCACACAACTGAGGAGCCTTTCGATCACACTGCGCGGGTTAATACAATTAGTGTGCTTGAAGCAGAGATAGGGCCGTATCACCCCAAACTGTCTGAAGCACTTCTCGAAGCGGCAGAACAAGCGTTACGAGCAGGCTGGTTAGATGAAGCAAATGGCTTGTTTAGTCAGGCGTTGCATAACAAGCGGATTAATGAGGGCTTGTATAGCGAGGGCCAGTTACAAATCGTACAAAAACTTGCCACGATACTTCGAATGCAAGGCGATCGAGCTGGCTTGCGAGATCGAGCTGACTATTACTACCGGATACTGGGGGCGGGCAAACCTCCGCTTACAGAGCAAAAACTGCTGGCCGCTGACCAGTGGTTGGACGTTAGAACCGAGCTATTGGTGTCGTCAGGCTGGCAAGAGTCAGAACGCGATATTATTGAGTTGTATGAGCACGCAGAAGATTTGCTTAGCGCGGCCTGTTCAGCTGACACCCCAGATAGACAGCATACGGGTGACGGCTGCAAAGCAATTTCCCTGCGATTTCTGGCGCTAGGTTACCTGATCGACTGGCATGTCGAGCCTTTGATACAGAATGAATTTAGCACCCGATACAGTGGGCAAGCTCGCTATTCACGAGAGTGGGACAGGCACCCTTCGACACAACGTATGGAAACGATTGAACGTGGTATCGACTTAACAATGCGACGGGTGATTAACCAGGCGCTGGTGATGATGCCCGAGGACCCTGAATTGCGCTTAGCGCGGGCGGATTGGGATTGGTTTAAGGGTCGCAATGCTCGAGCGCTCATCGAGTACCAAGCACTGTACGGGGATTTTCCAGACTGGTTTACTGCGCCGCACCCCTTACCTCAGCACCCGCGTTTAAGCACTGACCCGCGCTTAGCGGAAGACGTTGACACCGTTTTTGTCAGCTGTCGAATAGGGACGTCCGGCCGTGCCAGTGATGTAACTGTGGCCAACGAAGAGTCCGTTGAGGCCGTGCAGGGTGCAGTTACTCGCGTCAAACGTCGGTTGAGAGAGATTAAATTTAGACCGGCATTTGACGCAGGGGGAGAGCCCGTGGAAGCACTCTTCGCGAAAGAACTTGCGCTACTGAGATGAGCCGCCAATGGTTAAGCGTTGTTAATGACCAGTAAAGCACCGGTAGCCGTCACCGACCCATTCACGGCCCAGTTAATTAGGTCGCCGCCATGCTTGTTGATGACGCGCTCCGCCATTGTGTGAAAGGTGGGGCGTTCGGGATCAGCGATAACAATTTGCTTAACGCCCGCGTCGAGCGCTTTGTCGATCATCACGCTCACAGGCTTAACCAATTCGTCCCAAAAGCAAATATCACCCCCAACTAAGAGATCAATGTCGCCCAGATCTCGCTTCGTTAATTTCTCGAAACGCTTGACCAAGGGCGTTGTGGCTACCTCGTTCAGGCTTGCTACGGCCTCCAGATAAGGGAAAACCGCTGGGTCTGCATCCAATGAAATGACATTGGCGCCCAACTTTTTTGCGCACCACATTCCGGTTATGCCCCAGCCACAGCCAGCATCAAGGACCGTGCGAGAGTGCTCAGGTGGATTTTTATGCAGGTAATCGATGATCAAGCAGCTGGATTTCCAGAGCTTCGTGCCGTGTATCGACGGCTCGTGCCCAGCTCGCTTTACCTGCCTAATAACGCGATGTGATGCCGTGGGCATAACGATGCCTCGGAATTTCCGCTCAGTAACTCTCGGTTTCTTCTTAGCGTGGCTTAAACCGCTGGTCACAAGGGAGTAACGTCTTCAGCCTGAGGCCCGCGGTCACTATCGACTACGTTATAACTGAATCGCTGCCCGGGTTTAATTCGGCGCTTGTCAACGTCGTTAACACTTTTGAAATGCACGAACACTTCAGCACCATCGTCACCTGCAATGAAGCCATAACCTTTTGTGCCGTTAAACCATTTGATGCTGCCCTCGAGCTGGGTGCCCGATCTTGCAGCGGCTGGCTTAGCGGCAGGTAGATTGAATGATGCGCTGCCAACGAGTGCGCTGATGACGGCCAGGACGAGCAAAGCCACCAACCATTGATAATCAAAGGCAGGTACGAAAGAGAAAAGTGCATAAATTGCGACGGCAATAATTGAGTAAACAACGATCTTGCCAGTGCCAGTAAGTTGGTGATCAGGAGAGGCCATACTACTATCCAGTAAAATTTGGCGCATTCTATCAGAGGTGCGCAAGCCTGTCCCAGTCGTTCAACGTTTTATCACGTCTTCTGCCTGTAAACCCTTGGGGCCTTCCGCGAGCGTGAACTCAACTTGCTGGCCTTCGGCCAAGGTTTTATACCCTTCGCCTTCAATAGCCCTGAAATGCACGAAAATATCCGTTTCAGGACTCGTTGGTTGGTTTATGAAGCCGAAGCCTTTAGCGTTATTAAACCATTTAACGACGCCGATCTGACGCTCAGACATACGCCACTCTCCATGTTATATTTTTTATTAAAGAGTGTGTAACAGTGTTCAGCTCTCAACGCAATCCTTGAATCCGCTTTACCTGCTCTTCGAGTTTGCCTAAAGCGTCGCTCGCCGCACCGAGTTTCTCGCGTTCTTTATCGACCACATCGGTAGGTGCCCGATCGATAAACTTAGGGTTTTCGAGCTTACTTTTAAGACGTTGTACTTCAATTTTCTGCTTTTCATACTCTTTAGACAGACGCGCGAGCTCAGCTTCGATGTCGATAACTCCAGCCATGGGCACGAGAATTTCCATGTGCCCGCAAAGGGCAGAGAGTGCGGGAGGAGTCTCATCATCAGAATCCAGAGCCTCTAAAGATGCAGTCTTAGCGAGTTTTTTTAGAAAGGGTGCGTTGCGCTCCATTCGCTCCCGATCTGAAGCGTTGGTATTCTTAATCAGAACATTGAGTTCCAAGCTTGGTGCTAAATTGGCTTCACTACGGACAGTTCTTATCGCGATGATTAGCTGCTTTAACCAGTCTATTTCTGCTTCGGCTTCTTCATCAATCATGTCGGCATCGGCGAGGGGGTAACCCTGAAGCATGATAGTTTTCCCCGTACTGCCGGCGATTGGCGCGACGGATTGCCAAATTTCTTCGGTGATATAGGGCATTAGCGGGTGAAGTAGCCGAAGGGTTTGCTCGAGTATCTCGATAAGTGTCTTGCGCGTTCCAGCAATTAGCGAAGGATCACCTGCTTCATCCCAGAGTACGGGCTTTGACAATTCCAGATACCAATCACAGTATTCATTCCACACAAAATCGTAGAGAGCTTGCGCGGCAAAATCTAAACGGTAGGCGTCAATGGCTTTTGCTGTTTCCTCTGCCGCGCGCTGAAAGCGGCTACGAATCCAGCGATCCGCAAGTGAGTAATGGACGGCATCGCCGCTAAAGTCATGGCCCTCGCAGTTCATGAGCACGTACCGCGCGGCATTCCATATTTTGTTACAAAAGTTCCGGTAGCCTTCCATGCGCCCGATGTCGAACTTTATGTCTCGGCCTGTCGACGCAAGCGAGTAAAAAGTGAAGCGCAGCGCATCAGTACCGTAGCCCACAATACCGTCGGGAAAGTGCTTGCGAGTTGCTTTTTCGATTTTAGCAGCCATCTGCGGCTGCATCATGCCACTGGTCCGTTTCGCGACTAATTCTTCAAGGCCAATACCGTCAATTAGGTCAATAGGGTCAATTACGTTGCCCTTAGACTTTGACATCTTCTGGCCTTCACCATCCCGGACAAGGCCATGGACGTAGACCGTGTGGAAGGGCACATCGTCGCAAAAGTGCAGTGACATCATAATCATCCTAGCAACCCAGAAGAAAATGATGTCGAATCCTGTGACGAGGACTGACGTTGGGTGAAACGCCCGCATTTCAGCTGTGTTTTCAGGCCAGCCAAGGGTCGAGAAGGTCCACAGTGCTGATGAGAACCAAGTGTCTAGAACGTCCTCGTCTTGGGTTAGGGTTACCGAATCAGGAATGTTATTTGACGCGCGAACGTCGGCTTCACTCGCTCCAACGAAAACGTCTCCCTCAGGCGTATACCACGCCGGTATACGGTGCCCCCACCAAAGTTGACGACTGATACACCAGTCTTGTATGTCGCGCATCCAAGAGTAGTAAGTGTTCTCCCACTGCTTGGGTACGAATTGAATTGCACCGTCCTCGACTGCCTTAATAGCGGGCTGGGCAAGTGTTTTGGCATCAACGTACCACTGAGGTGTCAAATACGGTTCGATCACAACGCCTGACCGATCTCCCCGAGGTACCTTTAAGGTGTGGTCGTCGACTTTGTCTAACAAACCTAGTGCGTCCATATCGGCAACGATGCGCTTGCGCGCGTCAAACCTATCGAGGCCACGGTACGCTTCCGGAGCAGTGTCGTTTATCGCCGCATCTGCGGTGAGAATATTAAGCAGGGGAAGTTCGTGCCTCTGGCCCATTTCATAGTCATTGAAATCATGTGCAGGCGTGATCTTGACGCAACCTGTACCGAACTCAGGGTCTACGTAATCGTCGGCAATAATGGGGATTTCACGGCCACACAAGGGAAGCGCAACCATTTTCCCAATAAGTGATTGGAACCGTTCATCGTCAGGATGTACGGCGACTGCCGCGTCGCCCAGCATGGTTTCCGGACGGGTAGTTGCGACGACGACGTGGCCGCTGCCGTCGCTTAATGGATAGCGAAAATGCCAAAGGGAGCCTGCCTCTTCCTCTTGAACGACCTCAAGGTCAGAGATAGCGGTATGGAGTTTAGGATCCCAATTGACCAATCGTTGGCCGCGATAGATAAGGCCTTGCTCATGTAGCTTGATGAATACGGTTTGTACCGCCTCCGATAAGCCTGGGTCCATAGTGAAACGTTCACGCGTCCAATCCGTTGACGCACCGAGCCGGCGCAATTGTCGCGTAATCGTACCGCCAGATTGCGCCTTCCATTCCCATACTTTTTCAATGAATGCATCGCGGCCGATATCATGTCGGCTCTGGCCTTGGGCTTCTAGCTGGCGCTCGACAAGCATTTGCGTCGCAATCCCGGCGTGATCGGTTCCGACTTGCCACAGCGTGTTGTGGCCTAGCATTCGATGGTAACGAATCAGCGCATCCATAATGGCCTGCTGAAAGCCGTGTCCCATATGTAATGACCCGGTGACATTAGGCGGTGGAATGGCAATGCAAAAACTCGTATCACCGCCTTGCGGCGCAAAATAACCGTTGCTCTCCCATTCTTGATACCAACGGGTTTCTATTTCAGCAGGTGAAAATGTTTTATCCATGAGGTCGTCCAAAAATGTGTCAGTAACGGGCGATCGACGTTAGCTATTGGGTGATCTTTCTGTGGGTGCGATCTTACAGGTCATGCTTGGTTAATGGGTAACCTCGATCGCGATAAAAACGCCATGCGTCTCGCAGTGCGTCTATGTGCTCGTGGTCTTGCGTGACAATTTCCGCAACGCGACTAAATCGTGAAAAGAAAGTGGGTGCCGTGCTGTCCAAGTTAATGAGAACGTCATCATGCTGCGTGGGCTCTTGCCCCCAGCCTATTACTACCGGTTCATTCTCACTTTCCTCACACAAAGAGTGAGGAATAAAGCTCGCTGACCGATATGACCACAGCATAGCGTCCAGTTGTTCAGCCTGCTGTCGGTCACATGCGTTTATAAAGAGCGTGTGTCCTTTTGCGAGCACTTTGTCTGCCAAACGCGCTGCCACGGAAAGGCGAGCCTCTGGGCCCGCATCGGCCACTACGTAAAAGTCGACGCGGGTCACTTTGTTAGCGCCCGGCTCGTGCGCGCAAATACTCGACTAACATTGGCACTGGGCGCCCCGTCGCGCCTTTAGGACTGCTTGAGAAAGCGCTTCCTGCGACATCGAGGTGGGCCCATTTATACTTTTCTGCAAAACGCGCGAGAAAACATGCGGCTGTAACACTGCCTGCGCCGCCGGTACCAATATTGGCGACATCAGCAAAGCGTGAGTCGAGTTGCTTTTGATAATCGTCCCAAATAGGAAGTTGCCAACCTCGATCGTTAGACTTGTTACCTGCATCCAGCAATGCGTTGGCTAAGTCGTCATCATTGGCAAAAATACCGGTGGCGAGGTTACCAAGGGCGACAATAATAGCGCCGGTCAGTGTGGCGATATCCACGACTTCGCGTGGTTTGTAACGACCAACGTAGGTCAACGCGTCGCATAGTACTAAGCGACCCTCAGCGTCAGTATTGAGTATCTCGATGGTTTTCCCCGACATACTTTTCACGACATCGCCGGGTTTAGTTGCTCTTCCGCTGGGCATATTTTCTGCCGCTGCAACAACGCCGACTACGTTAATGGGGAGCTTCATATCGGCAATGGCTTGCAAGGTGCCGAACACTGAACCTGCGCCGCCCATGTCGAACTTCATTTCATCCATCTTCATGCCGGGTTTCAGCGATATACCACCGGTGTCAAAGGTGATGCCTTTGCCCACAAGAGCGTAGGGGGCGTCTTTTGCTTTGCCCCCCGAGTACTCCATGATGATTAGCTGCGACTCTTGGTCGCTGCCATGGCCTACTGATAACAGCGAACCCATACCGAGCTCCTGCATCTTCTTTTCGCCCAGAACGGTAGTTTTAATGCTTTCATAACGCTTGGCTAAACTTCGGCCTTGCTGAGAAAGGTACTTCGGGGTGCATACATTGCCGGGTAAATTGACGAGGTTACGTGTCAAATTGGTACCTTCGCCAATGGCTTGACCCGCACCAAGGGGCCCTTTGGTTTTGGCTGGCGATAAGATTGCTCCAGCATTTACCGTTACCTTTTTTAGTACTGGCGTCCCCTTAGGCTTTGCAATAGTTGCGTTGTACACGTAGCAAGCCATCGTGACATGCTTGGCGAACATTTCCAAAATAGTGCCTAAATCGGCTGGCGTTACGGGCAAGCGGGCGAGGCTGAGTGTTGCATCTCGAGCCTTGCCTTTCGCCATTGCGGTTGCGGCAGTCTCTGCGAACTTATGTTGCGCTGAAGTATCGAAAGAAGCCGCGTCGCCGCAACCGATCATGATGACTCGTTGAATGCTCTTTGTGCCAGCCAGTGCCACATGAGATCCAGGCTTCGCTGAAAAATCGCCTAGGGCCAGGGTTTGGGAGAGTGCGCCACCGAGCTGTTTATCGATGCGGCTGAGATCCTCGCCTAGCACGTGATCTTCGAACATCGGCACAACAAGCATGGGGGTCTTATGCTCGGCAATTCGATCAATTTTGCGCGCTGTGAAAGACAACGTTGTCATGATTTCTCCTAATGGCATGTTTTAGTGGTGCATAGTGTATGATGGACTGGCCCGTAACAAAACAAGCTTGCGACTGCTCTTATGAGAATTTTCCGCTATTTGACCGGTGATGTTCTCTCACACACTGCTGCCGTAGCCCTAGTGCTATTTTTGGTCGTATTCAGTGGCCGTTTTATTAGCTATTTAGCTGAAGCGGCAGTGGGTGATTTAACCGCAGATATCTTACTGCCTGTCATGCTCTATAAACTGCCAAGTTTCTTTGAGCTCATCCTGCCGCTGTCTTTGTTCATTGGTATTCTGCTTTCGCTCGGCCGTTTCTACGCAGAAAGTGAGATGGTGGTTCTGCGCGCTTGCGGATTATCGCCACTGCGCCTCGCGGCATTACTGTCTCCGATGGCGCTATTGATCACGGTGCTCGTTGCCGCAATGTCACTCCAGCTGGCTCCCGCGGGTTCTGCTCGTGCGCAACAACTGCTCGATGATCCTCGCTCATCGGGTGGCTTAGGAGCGCTTACTGAAGGGCGCTTCAAAAAGCAGCGACGTGGCGAGGTCGTTACCTATGCTCAAACCGTGGATGACACTGGTGTAATGCACAATGTTTTTGTTGTTGAGCGCCAGGGTGCTGGAAGTGATCAGGTGACCATTACTTACGCCGAGACCGGAGAAATTATATTCCGCGATGACATCTCGCGTCGCTATTTTGAGTTGCGAAATGGCACCCGCTACAGGGGCACCGCTGGCACACCCAACTTCGACGCGGTTAGTTTTTCGGTATACGGAGAATTAGTGCCCGAACCGAAGGGAAGCTTGCGCGCGCGTGTGAAGACGGACGCGGTGCCATCTACAGAATTATGGCAGAGCACAGTGGCAAAAGATCGAGCTACTCTCTATTGGCGACTGTCGTTACCCGTGTTGGTGCCCATAGTGACGCTTATCGCAATAGCGCTCAGTAAAACCGATGCACGGCGGGGTCGCTATGCTCGCTTAGGCACAGCGCTTGCCGTTTTTTTGGCCTATTTTATAGCGTTAACCCAATCACGTAGTTTCATTGAGGCTGGCGGAACCTGGTGGAGCCTTGTACTTAGCCATCTCTTATTTGCAACACTCGCTTTGGTATTGCTCCAGTGGGAGACCCTTAGCAAGCTACACAGAAGAGGGGGGCGGCAGCTTGGCCAAACTCGATAGTTATATCGCTAAGAACGTTTTAGGCGCGACGTTTGGAGTGCTTTTAGTATTGGTCGGATTGGACGCTCTCAGCGCTCTGATAGATGAGGCTGGAGACATCACCCCGACCTATCAATTTGCAGATGTTCTAAAATATGTCGCACTCACGTTACCTCATCGCACCCATGAGTTTGTTCCTTTTGCTGCACTGATTGGTACTTTGGTCGGCCTTGGTCGCCTTGCGAGTGCCAGTGAATTAGTCATTGTCAGAGCCGCTGGGGTTTCCTTGCCGCAATTGGCCATCATCGTTCTGAAGCCAGCGCTTTTTTTTGCGCTTTTTGGTTTTGCTATTGGTGAATACGTGACTCCCGTGACTCAGCAAATGGCAGTGAGTGAACAGGCGCTAGCGCAGCGGTCCGACTCAAATTTTGCGGGACGAGGAGGGACCTGGAATCGAGATACAAATACCTATATCCATGTGGCCGCAGTACAGCGAGGCGGCCTAATATTTGGTGTTACCTTACTCACGTTCGATGACCAACGTCGATTGGTCGAGAGCCTACGTGCTGAGCGTGGCACCTTCGTTCGAGACCACTGGTTATTGGAGAATGTAGAGCGAAGTCGTATTAGTGACGCGGGAGTCACCGTCGAGAAAGAGACGATCTGGCCGTGGAGGACGGGAATCACTCCTGATCTGTTGGTATTGGACGTTGTGAAGCCCGACAGCTTGCCGGTTCAACAGCTATGGCCTTATGCAAATTTCCTAAAAGCTCAAGGGTTAACGTCGGCGGACATCGAGTTGGCGTTTTGGCGGAAACTGCTGCAGCCCCTCGCGGTAGGCGGATTAGTGCTGGTTGCCATGTCGTTTATTTTTGGCCCGCTGCGTGAAGGTAATATGGGTGCTCGGATCATGGCAGGCGTGCTTGTGGGCGTCGTCTTTCGCATTTCACAGGATTTCTTCGGCCCGGTCAGCCTGCTGATTAACCTACCTGCCTTGCTCGCGGCATTGATGCCAATCGCAGTTTGCTGGCTTGCCGGTGGGTGGCTGTTGTTGAGAAAAACCTAGCTTATTTTTTCCCCTGAGGTTTAGGCACTAAGACGAGTCGAGTTTTTGATGCAATGTCATGCCATCTGCGTCCCTTTGGATCAAACAGAGACCACCAGTAGCCCAACCCGCAAGCCCCCAGCGATAGCACTGCGACAGAGCATCGCGTAACACACTGCATAATAGAAGGTGTTTCGCCTTCCACGGTTTCTAGCTTGATGCGCCAAGCCTGCATCCCTAGCGTTTGGCCACTTTTGCGCCA
>Ga0209652_1000107_pt1 | contig 66134 bp, 61 predicted proteins | sample SaaInl74LU_5_DNA_FD_184641 | JGI IMG/M metagenome (GOLD analysis project Ga0209652, IMG submission 184641) | Marine microbial communities from expanding oxygen minimum zones in the Saanich Inlet - ESP_74LU_5_DNA (SPAdes) (version 2) | ecosystem: Environmental > Aquatic > Marine > Intertidal zone...
ACCGCGCATCTTGACATAACCACCAAGCGGAATGGCTGAAATGCGCCACCGCGTTCCCGTTTTGGCCGTCCATCCATAAATTTCAGGGCCAAAGCCGATGGAAAAAACATCGACCACCACACCGGCTTTTCTGGCCACCCAATAGTGACCAAGCTCGTGAAAATAGACCACCGGCGTGATTAACAGTAAAAAGCCAAAAATTAGATCGGTAAAGCCGAGTTCGGGCATAAAATATCCTGTCGTGAGCGGTTGCGAAACTGCATAAATGAGGCGATGCGATTACCCTAAACCAGTTTAGTCATTTTTGAAAACCTAACGCGATGCCACAATTTGCCGCGCATGTTCGCGGGCGGTTTGATCAATCGCGCAAACAGCCTCGATCGTTGTCAAATCACCAATCAAATCTTTGGAAAGACAGGCATCGACAATGCTGGCAATATCCAAAAACCCAATCTTTCCAGCCAAAAATGCATCAACTGCCACTTCATTCGCGGCGTTCAGAACGGCCGGAGCAATCCCTCCTGCCAAAAGCGCCTGACGCGCCAGCATGAAACAGGGAAACCGGTCAGGATCAACCTGTTGAAAGGTCAGATTGGCAATCGCCGCGAGATCAAGCGGTTCTGGCCCCCAATCAAGCCGGTCAGGCCATGCCATCGCATAGGAAATAGGCGTTCGCATATCAGCCCCGCCCATTTGCGCAATGATTGATCCATCGCGGAAATAGACCAGCCCATGAACCGCTTGCTGGGGGTGAATTAACACATCAATCTGGCTTGGTTTGAGGTCAAAAAGCCAATGCGCCTCGATCACCTCTAGCCCTTTATTCATCATGGTGGCGCTATCAACCGAAATTTTCTGCCCCATGTCCCAATTAGGATGTTTTACCGCCGCGGCTGGTGTGATTGAACCAAATTCATCTATTGGCAAGGTCAAAAATGGCCCACCTGAAGCGGTAAGGCAGATATGACTCAATGCGGTCATCTGGCCATTCGTCTTATCGGTTGACTGATGCCCTTTCCAGCCATTCCAGCACTGAAAAACAGCATTATGCTCACTGTCAATTGGCAGAATATGGGCGCCTGACAAGATTGCTTGACGGGTGACAACCGCACCTGCCGAAACCAGCGATTCCTTATTGGCGATTGCAACTGTCTGACCAGCACAAACCGCCGCCATCACCGAAGGCAATCCGGCAAGGCCACTGATCCCTGCAATCACCAGATCAACAGGCATAGCCGCGATGTCGCTACACGCCGCCTCGCCAGCCACCAACTGGCAATCAAGCGGGGCTATCAGATCTTTCAGCGCTGCCAGATTTGTCTGGTCATGGATACCAATGATTTTGGGTTTAAATTCATGCGCTAGGGCGGCCAGACGATTAAAATCCTTTCCAGCGACCAATCCATGAACAGCAAAACGGTCAGGATGTTGGCGCACCAAGGCAAGGCTGCTTTGACCAATTGACCCAGTCGCCCCCAAAACCGTGATTTGTTTTACGCCAGCCATATCCAAAACCAATTAAAAACCAAAAACAAACATATAGACTGCAGGAATAACAAAAATATAGCCATCGAAACGATCAAGCATGCCGCCATGGCCGGGTAAAATAGCCCCGCTATCTTTGACATCTAACCTGCGCTTCACCGCCGACTCCATCAGATCACCAGCCTGTGAAAGCCCACCAATCACCACCCCCATAATCATAGCATCGATCAAATCATCAATGCCGAACACAGATGCGACCAGAGATGTTATTGCCATTGCGGCGACAAGCCCACCAACACTTCCCGAAATGGTTTTATTGGGGCTAACACGCGGCCATAATTTTGGCCCGCCGATTTTCCGGCCAACGAAATAGGCGGCACTGTCACAGGCGGCAATGATTGCCGCAAGCGCAACAAGCATAATATGACCATAAGGCTGCGATACCAGCAACCCGCCACTAGCAAGGCAAAGACATAATAAACCGACAAACAGCCCTGCCAGACGGCTGCTAAAAATGCCGACAATGATTGCCGCCACAAGGCCAAAACCCATAAGGGCCAACCCAACATTCATGGTAAAAGCAAGCCCAAGCATCCAATGGGGGAATGATTGAACACTAATCAAAGCCAAAACAAATAGTCCTGCAACCAATGGCAGGCCCGTAATGCGTTTTATCTCAAGCCCCATCAGACAGCCAAGACAGGCAAGGATAACACCAGCAGCCATCTGATCAAACCAGACCAGCGCAACAACAGGAACCAATAGCAACGCACCATAAACCCGACGCAGCGTTCCTGATGATTTGGCTAAATCGGTCAAGCTAGATCACTTTTCACCATATGAAGCTGATGAATTTCATCTGAACTTCCACCAAACCGGCGCTCGCGCTTGGTATAATCACCAATTGCCGCTGCCAGATCTTGTGCGGTGAATTCAGGCCAATATCTATCGCTGAAATGCAACTCGGCGTAGGATAAATCCCACAAGAGAAAATTCGAGATCCGCTGCTCGCCCCCTGTCCGTATTAACAGATCAACCGGCGGCAATACTCTTGTCGAAAGGCGTGATTTCAGCAAATCATCATTTACCTGACTGGCTTTTAGCAAGCCAGATTCAATTTCATGCGCGATTTGCGCGGTTGCCGCCGTAATATCCTGACGCCCCCCATAATCAAGCGCAACGGTCAGGTTTAGACCGGTATTCATTGCCGAAGATTTTTCAACATCACAAATCGCATCTTGAAGATCGACCGAGAACCGATCACGCCGCCCAATGATCCGGAGCCGGATATTATTATCAATCAACGCTTTCGATCGGGTGAGAATAAACCGCTTCATCAAGAACATAAGGCCGTTGACCTCGGCGGCAGGACGTTGCCAATTTTCTGATGAAAATGCAAATACCGTCAACCATTCAATTTTCTGATCAATGGCGGCATGGCTAATCGTCTCCAGCGTATCGGCGCCTTGATGATGACCTCGCAGCACCTCAAACCCATGCGCATGCGCCCAGCGGCGATTGCCATCCATGATGATTGCCAGATGATGTAAATTTTTTGGCATCTTCTCACCTCTTGAAAATTGAACAACGCACAACTTATACTTGCGTTATTTCTTTTTCCTTATGGGAAAGCGCATCATCGACTTTTTTCACAAATTCATCAGTTAGCTTTTGCACCATATTTTCCTGTGTATGGCGATCATCCTCAGAAATCAGGCCTTCTTTTTCTGCTTTGCGCGCGGTTTCAATGCCATCACGGCGGATGTTGCGAATGGCGACACGGCAAGCCTCGGCATAGCGACCAGCGACTTTGACCATATCTTTACGGCGTTCTTCTGACAGATCAGGGATCGGCACGCGGATAAGATTACCTTCGGTTGACGGATTTAGGCCCAAATCAGATTCGCGGATCGCCTTTTCAACCGAAGATGCCATACCAGCATCCCAAACCGAAACAGTCAAAAGCCGCGGTTCAGGCGCCGAAATATTGCCAACCTGATTCATTGGCATTTTTGACCCATAGGCATCAACCATAATTGGCTCAAGCATTCCAGTTGACGCACGGCCAGCCCGAAGCCCCATAAATTCGGTGTGAAGGCTTGCCAGACTTGCGTCCATGCGGCGCTGAATATCATCAATATCAAGTTCTGCCATGGTTATTTCCTCTATCTCAATCAGGTGGGCATGCCCTAGTTAATCAATTATTTGGGTTAGGAAACGATGGTGAATCGTCCTTCATGTTTGACAACACGCTCAAATTCACCGGGCGTTTCAATGGAAAATACTAGAATGGGAATATTATTTTCGCGTGACAAGGCAATCGCTGATGCGTCCATGACGCGCAAATCATCGGTTAGCACCTGCATATAGCTAACCCGATCATAGCGTTTGGCATCTTTATTCTTTTCTGGATCATCGGAATAAACACCATCAACCCTTGTGCCTTTCAACAAGGCCTGGCAATTCATCTCAGATGCGCGCAATGCTGCTGCGGTGTCAGTTGTGAAAAACGGATTGCCGGTTCCGGCGGCAAAAATAACCACCCGTCCCTTTTCAAGATGGCGGGTGGCGCGGCGCCGGATATACGGCTCGCATACGGCACTAATCGTTAAGGCCGATTGGACCCGAACCGGCACATCAATCTGTTCAAGCGCATTTTGCATGGCAAGCGCATTCATCACTGTTGCCAGCATGCCCATATAATCGCCGGTGGCACGTTCCATACCGGCAGCGGCCCCAGACATGCCGCGGAAAATATTGCCGCCACCAATGACGAGACATACCTCGACACCTGTGGCGACAACGTCTTTGACCTGCTGTGCGACGGTTCCGACCATTTCGGGATCAATGCCATAGGGAAGCTTTCCCATAAGCGATTCACCGGAAATTTTTAGCATCACCCGCTTATAGACATGAGGTGATACGGGCTTGGACGGTTTTGTCACTGGCAGATTACTCCCTTTGGTAGGTTGATATCCGAAGCCGATTTATGATAGCTGCGCAGCAACCTCGGCAGCAAAATCAGATTCCTCACGCTCGACACCTTCACCAAGATTAAACCGGACAAATGCCTTTAGCGCAATATCAGCGCCTGCATCTTTTCCAGCTTTTGCAATCACGTCGGCAATGCGTGTTTCGCCATCAATCACGGATGTCTGCTCAAGAAGCACAACTTCTTGATAATATTTCTTCATCCGGCCTTCGACCATCTTTTCGGCGATTTCTTGTGGCTTGCCAGATGCTTTGGCCTGCTCGATCAAGACGTCGCGTTCGCGGGCGACAGAATCGGCATCGAGATCTTCAACTGACAGGCTGGCAGGTGATGTCGCCGCAATATGCATCGCAATCTGTTTACCAAGCGCAGTCAGAGCCGCCTCATCGGCGGCTGATTCCAACGCGACGAGAACACCAATACGGCCAAGGCCATCAGCAGTTGCATTATGCATGTAAGGCACAACCGCACCATTGCTGACTTCAAGAACCTGCATACGGCGCAAAGACATATTCTCGCCAATGGTCGCAATCTTCTGGGTCAATTCGTCAGCGACATTGCGGCCAGTTCCTGGAAAATCGAGTGTTTTCAGGCCATCAATATCAGCCGCGTTCAACGCCAGTTCAGCGAGGGCTGATACAAAGCCCTGAAATTCACTGTTGCGTGCAACAAAATCAGTTTCAGCGTTTAATTCAACAACAGCACCTTTCGTGCCAGCAACCGAAATACCGACAAGGCCTTCAGCCGCAACACGGCCTGACTTCTTGGCAGCAGCGGCAAGACCCTTTGTTCGCAGCCAATCAATCGCCGCATCCATATCGCCACCAGTCTCACCAAGGGCTTTTTTACAATCCATCATGCCCGCGCCAGATTTCTCGCGCAGTTCTTTTACCAGAGCAGCAGTCACACTCATCTCATCGTTCCTTATATCAAAGACAAAATTGATGGCGTTTGACCGCCATGTCGTAAGTTTCAAACCCGGCCAACAGGGCGCATGCCCTGCTGGCAGGATTGTGATTTAGGCGCTAGCAGGCGCGTCGTCGGCTGGCGCAGCTTCGGCCGGGGCAGCTTCGACAGGTGCAGCTTCGGCAGGTGCAGCTTCGACAGGTGCAGCTTCAAGCGCAGGCTCGACTGGTGCCTCAAGGGCCTCACCAGCATCGCCACCTGTTTTCATCAATTCGGTTTGCAAACCATCCAAAACCGCAGCTTGAACAAGTTCACAATAAAACGTAATGGCGCGCATGGCGTCATCATTGCCCGGAATCAAATAGTCAACACCATCAGGATTAGCATTGCTATCAACAACCGCCACAACAGGAATGCCAAGACGATTGGCTTCTTGAACGGCGATGGCTTCTTTGTTTGTGTCGAGGATGAACAGCATATCAGGAATGCCGCCCATTTCCTTGATACCACCAAGCGTCCGCTCGAGCTTTTCCTGCTCGCGGGTGATTTGCAGCGCCTCTTTTTTGGTCAGCTGGTTGATCTCACCGCTCTCAAAACGGCTCTCAAGCTCACGCAAGCGGCGAATTGATTGTGATACAGTTGTCCAGTTGGTCAACATACCGCCAAGCCAGCGATGATTGACGAAATACTGGCCGCAATTCTGCGCTGTTTCAGCAATTTTTTCAGCAGCAGCACGCTTTGTTCCGACAAACAGAACCCGGCCACCGCGTGATGTTACATCACTCAATGCTTTCAATGCGGCATGCAGCATTGGCTGGGTTTGCTGAAGATCAAGGATATGTGTCTTGTTGCGCTCGCCAAAGATGAATGTTTCCATCTTCGGGTTCCAACGACGTGTGCTGTGACCAAAATGTACGCCTGCTTCAAGCATTTGGCGCATAGTAAATGTAGGGAGAGCCATTAAATTTACTCCTGTTCTCCGGTTGAACCTCCATGGGGGAAATGAAAGGCTTATGCCCTCACCGGATGGCCCATTACGCAGAATTTGCTGCGTGGGGGCCGCCCCCATGTGTGAATTAGGCTGGGTGATACTATCAACCTGCCGAAAAATCAAGCCTTACCCGCCAAAAATGACGATATTTCCCAAACAGACGAACCGCTGGCAGATTGCCACTATAATTCGCGAACATTCAAAATTCCGGGCATGCGCCGCAGTTCCTGCCGCAAATCACCACTTAGTTTGAAACGACCCGGAAGCCCGATACAGACTTCCTGTCCCTTGACGATCAGCTGGATTTTGACCTCAGCCTTACCAGGCCCGTCTGATTTCAAGGCTTCTTTCAATGATTTCAATGGCTTTTCATCCTGTACCCACAACGCCACGCCGCCATGCCAAGCGGCAATGGCATCATCAAGCAGCTGAACGCGAGCGGCCAGCAGGCGCGGCCCGTTATCTTCCACCTTCAAATTAGCTGAAATCAGCAATGGCTTTTCCGAATCAAGAAGATCATTTGCCTCGGCGAGAACATCCGAAAAGAAGGTCACTTCAAAAACGCCGGTTTGATCGGTAAATTGAATAAAGGCGAAACGATTGCCGCGTTGCGAGACACGCACCTGTTTGGCGGTCACGGAACCGGCAAGATTGACGCGTTGCGGTGCGCGCCCTGCCTTAACCAAATCATTTAAAGCCGCATGCGATGTAACCCGAAGCCGCCCAAGCTGGCTGGCATAGCTATCAAGCGGGTGCGCTGATAAATACAGACCAAGCGCGTCAAATTCCTCTTTCAGGCGATCCATACCCGCCCAATCAGTCGTTTCACGAAGGCGAATACTGTCATCAATCACATCAGAGTCACCACCAAATAGGCTAACCTGATTTGATTCGGCTTCGCGGCGCATTGCGTCGGCATGTGATAGAATCAGATCCATATTTTCAATTAATTCGCGGCGATTACCGTGAATCTTATCAAGCGCCCCTGCCCGCACAAGATTTTCCATCTGGCGGCGGTTTACCACCTCACGCGGTAATCTTTGCAAAAGATCTTTCAATGAGGTGAAAGCACCATCGGTTTTTCGGATTTCGGTCAGGCGGCTCATCGCCTCGGCACCAACATTTTTAATCGCCGACAAGGCATAGCGAACCGCCAATTCCGGCGCACCGTCAACCGAGACGGCTTCTTCAACAGCAAATCCTGATGATGATTTATTGATATCAGGCGGCAGAACACCAATGTTTTTTTGCTGACATTCTTGCCGGAACACCGCCAGCTTTTCGGTATGACCCGCATCAAGTGCCATCGAGGCAGCAAGGAACTCAACAGGGTAATTCGCTTTAAGATAGGCCGTTTGATAGGATACTAGCGCATAGGCCGCCGCATGCGATTTGTTAAAACCATATCCAGCAAAAGCGGCAATCTGTTCAAACACATCCGATGCCAATTGTTCGGACAAGCCGTGTTTTGTTGCGCCAGTGATGAAAATCTGTCGCTGTTCATCCATTTCCTCTTTGATCTTCTTACCCATCGCACGGCGCAGAATATCGGCCGCACCAAGCGTGTAATCAGCAAGAACACGCGCCGCCTGCTGAACCTGTTCCTGATAGATCATAATGCCATAGGTTTCGGCCAGAACCGGTTCTAGATCAGGATGCATATAGGTGATTTGTGATGGGTCGTGCTTTCGCGCAACATAATCTTTGATATTTTCCATCGGGCCCGGGCGATACAGCGCCACAACAGCGATAATATCTTCAAACCGGTCAGGCTTTAGCCCGCGAAGCACGTCACGCATCCCACTGGATTCCAGCTGGAACACGCCAACCGTGTCACCATTGGACAGCATGTCAAAGGTCAGCTTATCGTCAAGCGGGAGTGCGCCAAGATCAAGTTCAATGCCCCGATTGCCAATAAACTCAACAGCTCTTTGCAAAACAGTCAGGGTTTTCAGGCCCAAAAAATCGAATTTGACAAGGCCAGCCTTTTCAACCCATTTCATATTGAATTGCGTCACCGGCATATCCGATCGCGGATCACGATAAAGCGGCACCAGCTCGGCAAGAGGCCGGTCACCGATCACCAGACCCGCCGCATGGGTCGAGGCGTGACGATAAAGCCCTTCAAGCTTCATCGATACATCGATCAAATCGGCAACTTGCTCATCATCACGGCGCTGTTTGCGCAATTCTTCTTCAGACGCAACCGCTTGGGCAATCGTTGTTGGTTTGGCGGGGTTATTGGGAATCAGCTTTGCAATCCGGTCAACTTGACCATAGGGCATTTCAAGAACACGCCCCACATCACGAAGCGCCGCACGCGCCTGCAATGATCCAAAGGTGATGATTTGCGCAACCTTGTCATGCCCATATTTATCTTGAACATAGCTAATCACCTCGTCGCGCCGATCCTGACAAAAATCGATATCAAAATCAGGCATCGAAACACGCTCAGGATTCAAAAACCGTTCAAAAAGCAGGCCCCATTTCAAAGGGTCAAGATCGGTAATCAACAATACCCATGCTACTACCGAACCAGCACCCGAACCACGGCCCGGCCCAACCGGAATATTCTGCGCCTTCGCCCATTGAATAAAATCGGCAACGATCAGAAAATAGCCCGGAAAACCCATTTGTTTGATCACATTCAGCTCAAAGGCCAATCGGTCAAAATAGGGTTTTGCGATCATCTCGCGGGCCGCCTCATCCATGCCGTCTTCGTAAACATGGCGCTGCAGACGGCTTCGCAATCCAGCTTCGGCCTGCGCGGTTAATTCATCTTCTTCACTGCGGCCATCGGCCGATTCAAAAGGTGGCAAGATCGGATCACGCTGCCTTGCCATTGTGCTACAGCGTTTGGCGACCACCAATGTATTTGAAATTGCCTCTGGAATATCTTTAAACAATTCAGTCATTTGCGCAGCAGTTTTAAAGTAATGCTCTGGCGAAAAACGCGGTCTATTTGTTTCAGAAAACTTACGGCCAGTGCCAATGCAAACCAGCGTGTCATGCGGTTGGCTCATTGCTGCATTTTCAAACCGGCAGTCATTTGTTGCCACTAAAGGCAGGCTTAACCTATCGGCAATTTCCAAAAGATGCGGCTCGGCCGTACGTTCAATGCCAAGGCCGTGACGCTGTAATTCAATATAAAACCGATCACCAAAAATCGCCGCAAGTCGGTCAGCGCGTGCCGCCGCCAGTGCCGGCCTGCCATCACCAGCAGGCGCGCCAACAAAACCGGCCAAGGCACCGCCACTTAAGAGGATTAGCCCTTGGGCATGCGCCTCGAGATCATCAAGCGAACAAGACGGGTCATGAACCGCATCAGCTTCAAGCAATGTTTTTGATAATAATTTCGACAGATTTGTGTAGCCAAGGTCGGTTTGCGCCAAAAGCACAATTTCGCCCTGCCCTTGCGTATCTTCAAGATTTAGCTGGGTTCCCATGATTGGCTGGATGCCAGCACCGATAAGCGTTTGGGCAAATTCCAACGCGCCAAACATATTATTTGTATCGGTAATTGCCGCTGCGGGCTGGCGATCATCGGCAATCAGTCCCGAAAGGCTTTTGATTCGCAATGTCGATTCGGCCAGCGAATAGGCACTATGCAGTCTAAGATGGACGAAATTGGCTGGCATCACAGGCTTTCGGCAATGAATGAGGCGTGCCAAAACACTACCCCAAAGTCAGCAGGTAAAGCTAGCCAATTGAGATGATTTTACCGTCACTGATGGTCAGAATCGAATCCATATTCAAGGCCAATTGCTGGTTATGTGTGACTACCAATGCTGCCGTGCCGGTTGCCCGCGTAATGGTCGATAAATGATGAAACACGTCTTTTGCCGTATCAGGGTCAAGATTGCCGGTTGGCTCGTCAGCAAGCAATACCCGCGGGGCATTTGCCACTGATCTGGCAATGGCCACACGTTGCTGCTCACCACCCGATAATAGCCCCGGCCTGTGATCCGAGCGCGCTTGCAATCCGACCATCGCCAGCAATTGTTCAGCGCGTGTTGCCGCCTCATTCCGATCAAGCCCGTTCAGCATTTGCGGAATCATCACATTTTCAAGCGCCGAAAATTCTGGCAAAAGACGATGAAACTGGAACACAAAACCGATATGACTTCGGCGCAGATCGCCCCGCTTGGCACGGCCAAGCTTGCCAGCATCGACACCATCAATCAAAACCTCACCTGCGTCAGGGCGTTCCAAAAGGCCAGCAATGTTCAGCAATGTTGATTTTCCCGAACCTGACGGGCCAACAAGCGCTTTCATTTCGCCCGCGCGAACCGAAAGGCTGGCATCGGTCAGCACATCCAGCTTGACCGTGCCTTGAAGATAGCTTCGCCGAACATCGCGCAATGCCAGCAAGGGCGCTGGGGTCTTCATGTCCAATGGATTATTCATAGCGCAATGCCTCAGCCGGCGCGATCCGCGATGCCCGCCATGCCGGATATAGGCTGGCAAGGAAGGATAGGCCAAGTGCCATTAGCACCACCATCAATACTTCTTGCGGATCAACCTTGGCTGGCAGGTTCGACAGGAAATAGATTTCAGCGGCAAATAATTCGGTTCCTGACAGGCTTTCGATGGCCTGTTTAATCGTATCAATATTCCAACAAAACAGCATCCCAACGACGGTTCCGGCAAATGTGCCGACAATGCCAATGCTTGCCCCTGTCATCAAAAAGATCCGTATAATACTGCCGCCACTAGCGCCCATTGTGCGCAAAACCGCAATATCGGCATTCTTTGAGCGAACAAGCATGATCATCGACGAAATAATGTTAAAGGCCGCGACAAGGATAATCAGCGTCAGAATCAAAAACATCACATTGCGTTCGACCCGAAGCGCATTCAGGAAACTGCGGTTTCGTTCAATCCAGTCAAAAACCCGCAAATCGGCTCCAACAACCTGTCTTACCGATTGACGAAGCGTCGCAATCTGTTCGGGGTTTGATACATAGATTTCAAGGCCGGAAACGCTTTTCTCATAGCCAAGAAAGGCTGCTGACAGATCAAGAGGCATAAACACAAAGCTGGAGTCATATTCATACATGCCAACATGAAACACGCCGGCAATTTTGAATTTGCGTCGCGTTGGCACCGTACCAAATGCCGTGGCTTTGCCCTTGGCGGTTGTCAACGTTAGGCTATCGCCGGCCTTAACACCAAGCTTGAACGCCATCTCACGGCCAATCAGAACGCCATTTTCATCGCGAAACCGGTTGATATCGCCCTCATCAAGCGAATCCCAAAGTGGTTTACGAACAGCCAAATCCGACCAGCGAACGCCGCGCACCACGGCACCAATGCTGACACGGTTCTGGGTCGCCATGACCTGTCCTTCGATTTGCGGCGTGACCGCAATCACATCAGGCATATCAGTGATTTTCAGGGCAAGCTGGTCAAAATCGGCGATGCCACCTGCCTGACTCGAATAAACGGCAACATGACCATTTAGCCCCAAAATGCGGCCAACCAATTCGGCGCGAAACCCGTTCATCACCGACATGACAACAATTAATGTAGCAACGCCAAGCGTGATACCGGCAAGTGAAAACCAGGCAATGACCGAAATAAACCCCTCGGCGCGGCGCGATCGCATATAGCGAAACGCTAGCATCCGTTCAACCGGAGAGAAAAAATACCGCATTAAACCGCCCTTTTAGCCCTTGTCAGGTTCCTGCCAATTTTGGCTTTATATGCTTGGCCTATGATTTGGCACAAACCATGGTCAAAGCAACCTCAGGAGACACTTCCTTGGTTTCACCAGTTTTGCGCCGTTTCACCTCAACCACGCCATTGTCCATACCGCGTGGCCCAACAACAATCTGCCACGGAATACCAATCAAATCCATGGCCGCAAGCTTTGCCCCTGGCCGTTCATCACGATCATCAATAAGCGGATCACATCCCGCCACGGCAAGCGCGTCATATAATGACTGGCTGGTGGCATCACAAACCGCATCGCCCGGCTTTAGATTCACAACGGCAACGCCGAATGGTGCAACGGAATCAGGCCAGATAATGCCTTTTTCGTCGTGGCTTGCCTCGATAATGCCGCCAACAAGGCGCGAAACGCCAATGCCGTAAGACCCCATATGAACCGGTACATTTTTGCCATCAGGCCCAGAGACCACCGCGCCCATTGCCGCCGAATATTTGGTGCCGAAATAAAAGATATGACCAATCTCGATGCCGCGCATGGTCATCAAATCGGCATCCTCTACCGGACAGGTCGCAGCATCATGCTTTTCATCAGCCCGCGCATAGATTGATGTGAATTTATCAACAAAGGGCTGCAAATCGGCGTCATAATCAATTTCGGCAAGCAGATCGGCCTTTAACCAGTCTTTGTGGAAATAAACGCCGCTTTCACCCGTTTCGGCCAGAATGATGAATTCATGGCTCATATCGCCCCCGATCGGGCCAGTGTCGGCCTCCATCGGAATCGCCGTCAACCCCATCCGCGCAAAGGTTTTCAGATAAGAAACAAACATCTTGTTATAGGCCGTGCGCGCGCCATCAGCATCAAGATCAAAAGAATAGGCATCTTTCATCAAAAATTCACGGCCGCGCATAATGCCAAAACGAGGCCGAACCTCATCGCGGAATTTCCACTGTATATGATAGAGATTCAGCGGCAGTGCCTTATAGCTGCGGACATGCGACCGGAAAATATCAGTGACTTGTTCTTCATTTGTTGGCCCATAAAGCATATCGCGGTCATGCCGGTCTTTCACGCGAAGCATTTCCGCGCCATAATCGTCATAACGTCCTGATTCCTGCCAGATTTCAGCTGGTTGCAAAGTTGGCATCAAGATTTCCAAAGCGCCTGAACGATCCTGTTCTTCACGAACGATCGTGGCGATCTTGTCAAGCACACGCTTGCCAAGCGGCAACCATGAATAGATTCCGGCACTCGATTGCTGGATCATGCCCGCGCGCAGCATTAGGCGATGCGAGGCGATTTGTGCCTCTTTCGGGGTTTCTTTTAGAACCGGCAAAAAATACTGACTTAAACGCATCGGGTTTCCTTTTATGAAGATGGCGCAATCACATATAACCGATTGGCCTGACCGATATCCTGACGATGAAATAGACTGGTCAAATTAGGATGAGAATATCATTAACACAAGGGCGGCAAGCCGTCTTTGTCAAAAAGCGCATCCAATAAAGCCGCATCAACAAGCGCAAGGCTGTTTGGTGACCATTTTGGCGCATTATCCCGATCAACCAGAACGGCACGAACGCCTTCGATATAATCGGCACGTCGAATCATGCGCATGGCAAGATGGTAATCAAGCGTTAGCGCCGCACGAATATCGGTAATATAATCGGCCATCTGCAACAAACGCCAAAACAGCTTGATCGAGACTGGACAACGCGTGGCAAACGCCGTCACAACATGATGAACCAATTTATCATTCGGCCGCATCAATGCCAGATCTTCGGCACGCTCCTGCATCTGTTCAGGGGTTGCATCGCCGCCAAAAATACGATCAATCAGCGGCATATGATGGTTTAAGGCTGGCACGCCCGGATCCATTTTAAAACCAGCAATCACCTGATCTATTTCAGATGCTGCACAATCAAGAAGTGATTGTTTCAAATTTGCCATCTGGTCAGATGCGACCATTGATGTGGCAAGACCAAGCATCATGCAATCAGCGCCATTGATGATATATCCGGTCATGCCAAGCAAACGGGCAACCGGCAAAGGACAACGCCCAAGAAACAGGCTCGCCCCGACATCAGGAAACAGGCCAATGCTGGTTTCAGGCATCGCAAAGCGTGTCGTCTCGCTCATGATGATATGCGTGCAATGTTCTGCAAGGCCAGCGCCACCACCCATAACAACACCATCACAAAGGGCAATAATCGGTTTGCCAAATTCGGCAATGGCCAGATCGACCAGATACTCACCCCGAAAAAAAGCATCCGCTTCGTCAAAACCACTGGTCAAAATGGTTTCGCGTGCCTGCCGGATGTCGCCGCCAGCACAGAAGGCGCGCGGCGCACTGCTGGCAATCACAACATGGCTTATCGCTGGATCATCACGCCAGCCAAGCAAAATCTGTCGCAAATCAGTGACCATTTCGGCGGTCAGCGCATTCAAAGCCTTAGGCCGATCAAGCGTGACAAGACCGGCACTGCCAATGACGTCGAAATGAATGTGCGCCTGTAGCATTGCAGAAACGTTCCCAGATCGTTATGAATAGGTGGTTTTTCAGATCAATAACGGATTAAACAGCCCATGAGCCGAGGTCAATACCCTTCCACAAGGATGCGGCGTAACCGGATGACCGCATTTTCGCGTCGTCTTGTTGCCGAAACCCGCCTTGATACCGCCGATCTTATCTGGCCTCTTTTTGTGATTGAGGGACAGAACATCGCCGAGCCGGTTGATGCCATGCCCGGTGTTTTCCGCCATTCGATTGATCAGCTTTTGCAGCAGGCGGCCAAAGCGGTTGAATTAAAGATACCCGCAATCGCCATTTTTCCGTCGATTGACGCAGCCTTAAAAGATGAAACAGGCAGTCTTGCCCGCGATGGTGATAATCTTGTCTGCCGCGCGGTCAGTGCCGTCAAAGCCGCCTTCCCTGATCTTGGTATTATTTGTGATGTAGCGCTTGATCCCTTTACCTCGCATGGACATGACGGCCTGCTGGATCAGGACGAAATTCTAAATGACGAAACCATTGCGGTTTTATGTGAACAGGCGGTGCATCAGGCAAATGCCGGATGCGATATCATCGCCCCATCAGATATGATGGATGGCCGCGTTGGCGAGATCCGTACTGCGCTTGATGCTGCCGGACATCAAAATGTGCAAATCATGGCCTATGCCGCAAAATATGCATCTGGATTTTACGGGCCGTTCCGCGATGCGGTGCGGGCTGGTGCGTCGCTTGGCAAGGCTGGAAAATCGACCTATCAAATGGATCCGGCCAATAGCGATGAAGCAATGCATGAAATCGCGCTTGATCTTGCTGAAGGCGCCGACATGGTCATTGTCAAACCGGGGATGCCCTATCTGGATATTCTGGCGCGTGCCAAGGCCGAATTTGGCGTGCCATGCATTGCCTATCAGGTGTCTGGCGAATATTCGATGCTATGCGCGTCATTTGACAAGGGCTGGCTTGATCGTGAACGCACCATTCTTGAAGCAATGACCTGTTTCAAACGCGCGGGCGCCGATGCTGTTTTGACCTATTTTGCTCCTGAAATTGCGATGATAATCCGGCGCTAGGGGCGCTGGGTCTCCCCCATCAAAAACCATTGCCAAAACATGCCATGGCAAATTTGTTTATAATCGGTCGTTGTCAGGCCATCACCGCCCAACCTATGCAGATAGACAACGGCTATATTCCAGTTTTACTGGTATAAATACGCAAATGAAGGTCATAATATTGACAAATTATAAGGTGGCAGTGATCCGTTTCACTATGCCTGTAAATGCATTAAGGACATTTGTTTGCCAAGTGGGGGATTTACATTATGGCAGTAACGGCCGATCAGATTAGAGACACAGCCATCCGGCTGGACGGGCAAATCATTCGCACGCCAATGCTTGAAGCGCCAATGTTGTCGCGCAATTTAGGCTGCGACTTGTTTTTGAAACTGGAATGTCTTCAGCATACATCATCATTCAAAGCGCGTGGCGCGCTCAATGCGATGCTTGGGTTGAACGATGAACAACGTCGGCTGGGTGTCATTGCCATGTCGGCAGGCAATCATGCACAAGCGGTGGCCTATCACGCCGAACATATGGGCATTCCAGCAACCATCGTCATGCCAGCGCAAACCCCCTTTGCCAAAGTGGCTCGCACCCGCGCCTTTGGTGCCAAGGTGGTTCTTGAAGGGCGCAACCTCAATGAATGCGAAGGCACGGTGAACGCGCTTATTCAGGAACATGGCCTGACTCTCATTCACCCTTATGACAATGAATTGGTCATGATGGGACAAGGCACTGCTGGTCTGGAAATGCTAACTGACCAGCCCGATCTTGATATTCTTATTGTACCGATTGGCGGTGGTGGCTTGATGGGCGGCATTGCCACAATCGCAAGAGATATGCGCCCCAATATTAAAATTTACGGTGTGCAGACCGAGCTCTACCCAAGCATGAAACTGGCGGTTGAAGGCAAAGAAATCACCTGCGGCGGTGAAACCTTGGCCGAAGGCATTGCGGTGAAAAAGCCTGGCGGTGTTACGCTGCCGGTGGTCGATGCATTGGTTGACGAAATTTTACTGGTCAATGAGCGCGAACTTGAATGGGCTGTTGGCGCCTTGATCGAACAGCAACGCGTTGTGTCTGAAGGTGCCGGTGCTGCTGGCATTGCCGCAATTCATGCAAATCCGGCCCTGTTCGCTGGCAAAAAGGTTGGCGTGGTGATCTGCGGCGGCAACATTGACCCGCGCCTGCTTGCGTCGATCCTGAACCGCAACATGGCCGTCGATGGCCGGATTGCACGCCTGCGTATTGATATTTCCGACGAACCGGGGATGTTGGCGGCAATTTCGACAACGATTGGCAAATGTGGCGGCAATATTGTCGAAATCTATCATCAGCGTCTTTTCTATGATGTACCGGCAAAACTGGCCAAGATCGATGCGGTGATCGAAACGCGTGGGCCAGATCATGTTGACGAAATTATCGCGGCGCTTCGGGCTGCGCATTTTCAGGTTCGCCAGCTCGAAGATAGCGCCACTTAGCAGAAATTACCCGATTAGCGCATGATTGACCTTGATTTGGCCTTGGCCTTTTGGGCAATCTAGACAGATGGATCAGGACAAACGCCTTCATCGCAAAATTCCGCTGCCCATGCGCCTTAGCATGCGAAGTGACTGCCCTTATATTGCGGGGCAGACCGAACAGCGTATTGCCGTTGATATTTCCCTTGATCCGCATTGCCATGATGGGCTTGCCCGCGCTGGATTCCGCCGCGTTGAAAATTGGGTCTATCGACCAGCTTGTCCAAATTGTAACGCCTGTTTGCCATGGCGCGTGGATGTTGCGGCCTTTAAGGCCAGTCGAAATATGACGCGCATTCTCAAGAAAAACAGCGACCTTACCCGCAGCATCACAAGACCTGATCCAACCAATGCGCATTACCGATTATTCAAGGCCTATGTTACCAGCAGGCATGATGATGGCCAGATGGCGCGCATGGATCATGATGATTTTACCAGCATGATTAATAACAGCCCGATCGAGACAGTTCTGGTTAGTCATTACGACGCTGATGATCGCCTTGTCGGCAGCATTCTTGCTGATTTCCAATCTGATGGGTTGAGTGCCGTTTACAGTTTCTTTGATACCGAACAGGCCGAACGATCATTGGGAACCTATATGGTTCTTGATCTTCTGGCCATTGCCAAGGAATTGTCACTTGATTGGCTGTATCTTGGCTATTTCGTGAAGGGAAGCCGAAAAATGGCCTATAAAGAACGTTTCAAGCCTGCCGAAATTTTTGATGGTGGCATTTGGAAACCTGCCGACAAGGTTGTTCGCGCGTCATGAACAACCACGCCAAACAATAGGAGACTATCGTGGCAACATCTTTTGAACAATTGCGCCAGGATAACCAATTTGGCGTTCGTGCCAAAATCCGATCAGGTGCCTATTGCGATCATACATCAGGGCTGGCCAATGGCTTTTTGCAGGCAAATCTTGTCATTCTTGACCAATCATATGCACTTGATTTCATGCGGTTTTGCCAACGCAACCCAAAGCCCTGCCCGCTTGTCGGGGTTACCGATACCGGATCGCCCTATATGCGAACATTGGGCGCAGATATTGATATCAGGTCAGATGTGCCTTCCTATCATATTTATCGTCATGGCGTTCTAGATCGCACAGTGAGCGATATCACTGATTTATGGAACGACCAGATGGTTGGTTTTGCGCTTGGATGCTCATTTACCTTTGAACATGCTTTGATCCGCGCTGGGATTCCAGTTTGGCATATCGATAATGACCGGACGGTACCGATGTTTAAAACCAATATCAAAACCATTGAGTCCGGCCCGTTTTCTGGGCCAATGGTGGTCAGCATGCGCGCCATTCAGATTGATAAGCTAGATATGGTTCGCGCGATTTCATCCAATTTTCCCATGGCACATGGCGCACCAGTTCATTGGGGCGATCCTGCCGATATTGGCATTGCCGATCTCAATGCGCCCGATTGGGGCGATGCAGCGCCGGTTGGTGACGGTGAAATTGCGGTATTCTGGGCCTGCGGTGTAACACCTCAAGCGGCGATTCTTCATGCCAAACCGCCAATATCCATCACGCATAAACCGGGTCAGATGCTTATTACCGATGTTGCTGAAGATGCCGAAATTCCGATTATAAACCCGGCATTTTGATCACCAAATGGCGTTTGCATTGCCTGCCTTTGGCGTATCTTTGCCAAGCACTAGGCACTTAGGCCTCAGGTAAATTTGGCCGGACGCGGAAACCCGTTTGGCGGTAATTTGCCCGAACCGCCCCGCCGTGCCAGCCATGTCGACAAGTCAGGTTCGGTGCGAACCCGTCCACCACCGGCTTGCCAACTCAGCCCTTTGGCTTTGTCAAATACCGTAATATCGGCAAGACCACCATCTTTGAACCGCTGTAGAATAACGCCTTTGCCGCGTCCCATTTCCGGCACTTCTTCAAGGGCGAAAACAATCAATTTCCGGTTCACACCAACCGATGCCACCATATCACCGGCAACGATTGCGCAAGCAACAGCTCGCGCTGATCCCGAAAGATTTAGCACCTGTTTGCCATTACGCGTTTGCGCCACAGCGCCCTGCATATCAACAACAAGGCCATGGCCGGTACTGGCCGCGACAAGCATTTTGCCATCACTGGCACGCAACAGCTTGACTATATCGCTATCTGCGGGCAGATCGACCATCAAACTAACCGGCTCGCCAAAACCGCGCCCGCGCGGCAATTTATCACCTGAAAGCGTGTAAAACCGGCCGTTATCCGCAAAAAGCAAGATTTTGTCAGTGGTTTCAGCATGCAGCACATGCCCTGCTGAGTCGCCTTCTTTATATTTGAAATCGCTGTCAATATCCTGATGGCCGCGCATTGCTCTTATCCAGCCATTTGCCGAACAGATTACGGTAATTGGTTCACGCTCAACCAGAATTTCAGTTGGATCGAAATCAATCTTTGGGGCCTCGGCAAGAACGGTCTTGCGCCGATCAACCTTGATAAAGGTATCTTTCATATCTCTGATCTGACTGGCAATGAATGACCATTGCCTTGCCTCATCACCAAGAAGCGCGTTCAAATCATCCTGTTCGGCCACCAGCTTGTCACGCTCGGTGCGAAGCGCCATTTCTTCAAGCCGTCGCAATGACCGAAGCCGCATATCAAGAACGGCATTTGCCTGATTTTCATTCAGACCAAACCGGCGCATCAATTCATCACGCGGATGATCGGCCTCACGGATGATCGCAATCACCTCGTCGATATTCAAAAAGACGATCAAATAGCCTTCAAGCACTTCAAGACGGTTGGCAATCTTTCCAAGGCGGTGGTGCGACCTTCGCTGCAATACGACGCGGCGATGCGCAAGCCATGCATTAAGCGCCCCGCGCAAATCCATCACCACTGGACGGCCATCGGCATCCAAAACATTAAGGTTCAGCGGAACCCGTACTTCAAAATCGGTAAGTTTGAACAGGCTTTCCATTACCACTTCGGCCTCGAGCCGACGTGATTTCGGTTCAAGAACAATGCGGATATCTTCGGCTGACTCGTCACGAATATCAGCCAGCACCGGCAGGCGTTTGGCCTGCAACATTTCGGCAAGGCGTTCGATCAACCGTGATTTTTGAACTTGATAGGGAATTTCGGTCACGACAATTTGCCATGCACCACCCTTTTCCGTTTCAACTTCCCATTTGGCCCGCACCCGAAACCCGCCACGACCCGTTGAATAGGCGTCTTTGATCGAATCCGCAGGTTCAATCAACAGACCACCAGTTGGAAAATCAGGGCCTTTGACGTAATTCAGCAATGTTTCAATCGACGCATTGGGATGTTTGATAAGATGTAATGATGCATCGGCAAGTTCGATAATATTATGCGGCGGTATCGATGTTGCCATGCCAACTGCAATACCCTGCGCGCCATTGGCAAGAAGGTTTGGAATACCCGCAGGAAGCAAGGTCGGTTCTTCTGATTCGCCATCATAAGTTGGCCGGAAATCAACCGCATCTTCGTCAATTCCATCTAGCAACAGACGCGCAACTTCGGTCATGCGTGCTTCGGTATAACGCATCGCTGCAGCGTTATCACCATCGATATTGCCAAAATTGCCCTGCCCTTCGACAAGGCAATAGCGCATGGCAAATTCCTGCGCCAACCGCACCATCGCATCATAAATCGCAGCGTCGCCATGCGGATGGAATTTACCCATCACGTCACCAACAACACGCGCTGATTTCTTGAAACCCTGACCCGGGTCAAGCTTGAGCTGACGCATCGCAAATAACAGGCGGCGGTGAACCGGTTTTAACCCGTCCCTGACATCGGGAAGCGACCGCGATGTGATGGTCGATAGCGCATAGGCAAGATACCGTTCCGACAGGGCGTCGGAAAACGCGGTCGGTTCAATTCGTCCGCCTGCGGGAATTTCAATATCATCATGCATAAGACAGCCTCATCACTTCATCATTTGCCGTTATAGCGACTGTCAACCATATCGGCTAGACGTTTACGCTGGGCTGGCAGATCTAAATTATGCGCGGCAAAAACACGCTTGGACAGAAAATGGCCGGTCAGGTCTAAACCGGCGACCCAATCATGTTTACCGCAAGAAACGCCGCCTAGAAACATCGGCAAAGCCAGCATCCGGCTGGCGAAGCTGCCGGCATGATGACGCGCCACCGCACCGCCTGATTTTGGGCTGACAAAGGCCAGATCATTGGTCTGACCGCTGGCAACACATCTAGCAAGATCAAGCCGATAACCAACCGCCGCCAACAGCCCCAATTCCCACCGAACATAGCCTTCAACCCAGCCCGCATTATCATCATCTAAGACAATCACATCTAAAAGTGCTGCACTGCCCTCAAAAAGCCCCGGCTGCGCTTCACGTTCGGGAAGCGCCCCATCAAGCAAGGCACACATTGACGCCACACCGGATAATCGCAAAGGCGAGTCCAGCAAAAGCGCCGGTATTGACTGAACCAATTCAATCTGCATTTGGCCCAGCTGCTCGCTTAGCCGCGCCCGCCAGCTAACCCGAACACGGTTTCCGGGTTGCATAATGCCGCGCATCTTTGATGATGCGCCGCCCCGAACCAATCCGGCATGTCGACCATAATCGGCGGTCAAAACCGACACAACAGCACTGCCTTCACCATGAGGGCGAACCGACAGAATAATGGCTTCGGCTTGCCAATCAGGCATTATAATCAAGATCCCACAGGTTATAGCGGGCCGAATCATCCATCCAGTCTTTGCGATATTTCACATGCGAGAACAGATGCACGCGGCGATCAAGCGCTTCTTCCAGCTCTTTGCGCGCGGCGGTGCCAATGCGGCGCATGGTTTGCCCACCTTTACCAAGGATAATGCCACGATGCCCCTCACGCGCAACATAGATGGACAGATGCACTTCAACACTGCCATCGTCGCGATCCTGCCAATTTTCGGTTTCAACAGTCAATTGATAGGGTAATTCTTGATGAAGATTCAAAAATAGCTTTTCGCGCAAGGTTTCCGCAGCCAATAGCCGTAGCGGCATATCCGATAAATCGTCTGGATCAAATAGAAACGGGCTTTTTGGCATTTTGCCAGCAAGCCATGATTTCAGATCGGCAACGCCATTTCCAGTTTCGGCCGACACCATGAAAATGCGCTCAAATTCATAGATTTTAGACATTTCATCGGCGCGTTCCAACAGCCGTTCCTGCGGTGCCAAATCAATTTTATTTAAAACCAGTGATGCCCGTCGTCCTGATGCGGCAAGTTTGGTCAAAATATTACTCGTATCTTCATCAATGAGCCGCCGTGCGCAATCATGCAACAGCAGCAATACATCGCCATCTTCGGCGCCTTGCCAAGCGGCCTGCACCATTGCCCGATCAAGCCGCCGCTTTGGTGTAAAGATACCCGGCGTATCGACAAAAATCATCTGCACATTCTGATGCATGCCAATGCCCCGAATACGGCTTCGGGTGGTTTGTACCTTTGGTGTTACGATCGACACTTTATGACCGACCATCGCGTTCATCAAAGTTGATTTTCCCGCGTTAGGTGCGCCGATCAAAGCCACGAATCCGGCCTTGGTTTCGGTGCGTGACAAATCGGCCGCCTGCGTGGTTTCATTGGTTTCATTGGTTTCGTTGTGATCGGTCATGAACCCGAAGTCCTTTCTTGCAGCAATTCCAGCAAGGATGCTGCTGCGGTTTGTTCGGCGATTTTACGGCTGCCAGCGGTGGCCACGACCGCGTCATAACCCTCTATTTTCACTTCATACGTCATTTGTGGTGCGTGATCAGGGCCAGATTTTGCCAATTGGCGATAGACTGGCAACCCCAGACCATGTTGCAAACTCCATTCCTGCAATTTCGATTTGGCATCTTTTTCATTTTGCGCATCGGCACGGCTATTTAACGGCCAATGTCGGTGCAAAAACGCCCGTGCTGCGTCTAATCCCGCATCAAGATAGATTGCCGCCATCAGGCTTTCGACAACATCGGCCATCACGCCATCATTGCCAGCAATATCCAGCCCACTTTGCGATTTTATATAATCGGCAAGCTGTAGATTCTTGGCAACAACCGCCAAAGTCGACATCCGCGCCTCGCCATGTAGCCGCAAGGATAACGCACCCTCATCATCATGTGGAAAAGCAGCATAGAAATGATCCGCCAGCAAAAGCCCTAGCACACGATCGCCCAGAAATTCGAGACGTTCATAGCTGTGCGCGGAGTCGATATGACTTGAATGGCTTAATGCCTCATGCAGGATATTGCGGTCGGCAAATTGATGACCTATCGATGTTTCAAGCGTTGCAAGCGGGTCAGCAGTCATTAAATAATGCCATCTCCAATGCGGCCATAACGAATTGCGAAAGGCCATTTCCAGATTTCCCAGATGCGGGCATTGCCATTATGGCTGAAAAACAGGCGATCGGCCCGACCAACCATATTTTCAGCAGGCACCATCCCAACAGCCGTTGTCCGGCTATCGCGCGAATTGTCGCGGTTATCGCCCATCATGAAATAATGCCCTTCAGGCACCTGATAAACGGCTGTATTATCGTAGGAATCACTGTCTGAACGTTCCTGAATCAAATGCCGCGATCCGTTTGGCAAGGTTTCTTCATAAACCCTGAAACTCATCATTGAATAGCCGTTGGTTGCGGTTGCTTGGCCTAGATAGGTGCGCTCAACCGGAACGCTATTAATATGCAAAATACCACCTTGAACCTGGATTTGATCTCCGGGGAGACCAACAACGCGCTTGATAAAGGCAACGGATGGATCCGTTGGCTGGCGAAACACCGCAACATCGCCACGTTCTGGCTTATCTTCGAAAATCCGACCTGAAAAAGGCGCAATCCCGAACGGAAAGGAATAACGCGAATAGCCATAGGAAAATTTCGACACAAACAAATAATCGCCAACAAGCAAGGTTGGCACCATTGATCCTGACGGGATGTTAAACGGCTCGAAAAGGAATGACCGAAAGCCAAGCGCAATGGTGCCCGCGATCAGAACGGTTTTCACAAGCTCGAACTTGCTTTCTTTTTGCTTTTTAGCCATTCGGTTTGATCCATTCAGCCGGTACGGCGCTAATCACGATAAATGCCAAGGCATAGGGAGACTCGTCGCTCAGCGACACTGATAGACTTGCCTTATACCCATCCGGCGTCATTGTCTCAAGCGCCGTTTTGCAGCGACCAGTCAAATTGACCACAGGCGCCCCGTTTAAAGCCGATAAGGTTTCGGCCTCACGCCAGCCACAGCCTGTCACACCTGATACGCTAAGCGCCTTATAGACCGCCTCTTTCACCGCAAAACGCTTGGCGAAATAGCTAGCTGGATTGCTGGATTGTTCGGCAGCGTTTAATTCAGCATCGGAAAAGATGCGTTTAACAAATTTATCGGGATGCCGATCCATCGCTGCTTGAATGCGACGCGCATCGACAATATCAGTACCAATACCAAGGATCATACGTTTTTCCGGCGATGATCATCATCGCGGGCTGCATCCATCAATCGGCGCATTTTCACAATCGCGGTCTCTAACCCGCAAAAAACGCTCTCGCCAATCAAAAAATGGCCGATATTCAATTCTTCCATTTCCGCAATGGCCGCAATCGGCCCAACCGTGTCAAAGCCAAGACCATGACCAGCATGAGTTTCGATGCCAAGGCTGGCGCTATGGCGCGCGGCAAGCTGAATTCTGTTTAACTCGGCTTCACGGCCAGCGACATCATGGCAATAGCGCCCTGTATGAAGCTCGACAATATCTGCGCCAATCTGTTTTGCCGCGTCAATATCAGCTGGGTTTGCCTCGATAAATAGCGACAAGCGAATGCCTGCAGCCTTCAAAGGCGCCAACATATCGGCAAGGCGATCCTCTTGCCCAATAACGGCAAGTCCGCCTTCGGTGGTCACTTCGGCACGACGTTCGGGCACAATACAAGCTGCATTTGGTTTTGTTTTCAGCGCAATGGCCACCATTTCACTTGTTGCCGCCATTTCAAAATTCAGCGGTACGTCAATAGCCTTGCGGATTGCGGCAATATCTTCATCACGGATATGACGGCGATCCTCGCGAAGATGTGCTGTAATGCCGTCAGCGCCCGCCTTAATGGCTAATTCTGCCGCAGCAACAGGATCAGGATGCGCCCCACCCCGCGCATTGCGCAAGGTTGCAACATGGTCAATATTCACGCCGAGGCGTAATGGCTTTAAAATTTCTGACAAAATATCCTCATTATCCCTAAATCACATGGATAACCGCAATTCGCGGTTTAGGTTAGCCGTTTTTTTTGGCATCAGCTGCGCGTTGGGCGGCCTTTAGTAATCGTTTTGCCCGATGCAACCGCCAGCCTTTCACCGCCCACAAGGTCAGCAAAAACGAGGTGACCCATGCAATTGCGCCAAGAACCGTACCACCAATCAGCAATGGCATGAATACCTGTTCGATATCGCGCGATATATCCGCCCAGCCTATATTCCCAGAAAAGGACAGAAAACGCATAACATTCCGCATGATGGCGCCAAGCTCGTCAATCGACAGAACATGCAGATCAGCGCCATAGCCAAACGCGTGAATAATCCCCAAACCAATTTCGTAATCGGCAAGCCAGATCAGAATAAAGGTCCATGGATTGCCGAAAAACGTGCCAATCGCCGAGGCAAGAACATTCCCGCGAAACAACATCGCAAGCGCGCCAGCAAGAATAAAATGCAGCCCTAGAAACGGTGTGAAAGACGCTGCAACACCGCTAGCAAATCCGCTGGCAATCGAGGCTGGTGTTCCGGGTAACCTGGTAATCCGTTGGAAAAGATAGGAAAAGAGTCGCCGAAACCCGCGCTCTGGCCAAACGACAGCGCGTAATTGTTTTAAAGCACTCAATGGTTTACGACGTCGAAACATCTTAGCTACCCATAAAATTAGCAAGCCCAAGCCTAGATATTGCTTGCCCGCTCAACACGTTCCACGAAATTATTTGCTTGAAGCACAGCGATAACAGTCCGCATATGCTCAACATCCTTGACCTCAAGATCAAGTTGAAAACTGAAAAAATCAGCATTGCGGTCAGTAAGATGAATATTGGAAATATTGCCACCTTGCTGGCCAATGATGGTGGCAACCGCGGCCAAGGCACCGGGTTCGTTAGACAGAACCGTATTCAAACGCCCCATAACCCGCTTTGGCCCTTCATGTTCCCAGCCAACATCCATCCATAATTCAGGCATATCGTTAAAATCGACAAGGGTGGCACATTCGGCGCGATGTACCGTAACGCCCTTGCCGGTGGTGAAAATGCCGACAATTTCTTCACCTGGCAAAGGGTGACAGCAACGCGCCATGGTAATTGCAACGCCCGGGTTAATGCCTTGAATTTTCAATAATGGTTTTCGCGTTTTAGACCGGTCACGGTCGGTTTCACCTGTTGGCCTGACACGTTTCTTGCTCTTGGCCAAATCGGGAAACATTTTTTCGATCACAAGTTCGGGCTGCATACGCCCCTCACCAACAAGAGCAAATAAATCCTCAGGTTTCTGCACGCCAAAAATCTGCGGAATCTTGTCCATTGCCCGCTTTTTAAGCGGTTTATTCACTTCCAAGAATGCTTTTTGCAAAATCGATTTACCAACGCGGCTAAATTCAACCGCGCGTTCGGCCCGTACCGCGCGCCTGATGCCCGATTTTGCCCGCCCCGTTTTGACAAAATTTTCCCATTCGGCAAGCGGACGTGCAGTTGCTTTGGTGATGATGTCGATCTGGTCGCCATTTTCCAGCTCGGTTGCCAATTGACGGTTTTTGCCATTGATCCGAACGCCACAACATTTCTGGCCAACTTTGGAATGAACCGCATAGGCGAAATCGACCGCCGTTGCGCCCTTTGGCAAGGCAATCAAATCCCCGCGCGGGGTAAAGCAAAATACCTGATCGTGATATAAATCCATTTTGGTATGTTCGAGAAATTCTTCGGCACCAGCTTCTTCATCTAAAATTCCAACTAATTCTTGAATCCATCTGAATTTACGAAGATTTTTATCAGATGAAGGGTCTTTGTAATTCCAATGTGCCGCCACACCATATTCGGCAATTATATGCATTTCGGGGGTGCGAACCTGAATTTCAATCTTGTGGTTTTCTGGCCCGATAACACCTGTGTGTAGCGATTGATAGCCGTTGCGTTTCGGGGTCGATATGTAATCCTTAAACCGCCCCATCACATTGGGATAGGCCGCATGAATACTGCCAAGCGCCTGATAGCAATCGGCCGTTGACGGCACCAAAATACGAAACGCCATGATATCGGACAGCTGATCCATCGTGACTTTTTTGCGCTGCATTTTCCGCCAAATTGAATAGGGCGACTTCAACCGTCCGCTAACGCTGCATTCAACCCCGCCACGTTCAACAACATCCTGCAATTCAACGCTAATCATCGGAATGATGATTTCGGATTCATGAACCATGTAATCCAGCCTTGCGGTGATGGTTTGCGCCATTTCTTCCTGCAAAACGCCAAAGGCGGCATTTTCCAGCGCATGCTGCAAATTAGTGACACCGATGCGTTCGGCAAGTGGCGCATAGATTTCCAGTGTTTCGCGAGCAATGCGGGTGCGTTTTTCCGGCTTTGGAATGTGGTTAATCGTGCGCATATTATGCGTTCGGTCAGCCAGCTTAACCAACAACACCCGCACATCTTCACTCATCGCCAGCAATAATTTTCGGAAATTTTCAGCCTGAAGGCTGTTCTGGCCTGCCTGCAGCCCAATCCGGCTTAGTTTTGTGACGCCATCAACAAGCTGGGCAACGCTTGGGCCAAATGCCGCATCAAGCGCATCAAGCGTTACATCACAATCTTCGACCGTGTCATGCAATAATGCAGTGATGATCGTATCAAGGTCGAGCCGCATATCAGCAAGGATATTGGCCACGGCAATCGGGTGAATATAATAGGGTTCGCCTGAGGCGCGGGTCTGGCCGTCATGCGCTTCCATGCCAAAGATGAAGGCGCGTTTTAGCTTATCACCGTCCACTGACGGATCATAAGCATGTATTTTGTCAAACAGTGCGTCCGCTGCTTCAATCATCTCGCTGCCAAGCCGATTAGCCAAGTCCAGCCGGCAGATCCCTGAACGGATATCGTGTCGTGCTGGCCCTTTGTCTAATCTTCACTCTGCATTTCAGACAGGTCAACATCTTCAAAGCCTGATGGCTCCAATTCTTCAGGGCTGGCAATCTGCATGCCGCTGGTTTCGCCTTCATCATCGCTGTAATCGCCAACCATTTCCGACAGATCAACCTCGGCAGCGATTGCCGCATCATCACGGATTTCTTGCTCTTCACGGATCGCCACGCGCTGCAGCTTCTTGATCAGACCTTCGCCAAGAACACCAAGATCAACGGTCTCGGCGGCAATCTCACGAAGCGCAATAACAGGGTTTTTGTCGTTATCACGATCGATCGTTGGCAAATCCCCTTTGAGAATTCCGCGTGCACGCTGCCCAGCCGTCAACACAAGGTCAAACCGGTTTGGGATTTTCTCGATGCAATCTTCAACGGTAACGCGTGCCATGAATATCTCCTTGTCCTGATTGATCAAATGGCGAAATCATCCAAAGATGCCGCCATTTTTCGGCAGCGCCAAACCAGATAAACTAGCAGGCATTTACCATTCAACCCTAAAATGCGCAAAAACTAAGCGGGGTGTACCCTAAATTCGAGGTCTGAACAAGCAAAAAGCGGCAGGTAAACAAGCGCGATTTATCCGGCAAGCCTGATTTGCTGGTCAGCAGGAATCATCGCAATCAGATCTTGAATCGGCATTCCGCTAACCGGATGTACCCAATCAGGGCATAATTCACCAAGCGGCAATAAGACAAAGGCGCGCTCATGCAACCGCGGATGCGGCAACGTCAACCCACTGTCAGCGCTCACCATGCCTGCGAAATCAAGCAAATCGAGATCAAGAACCCGCGCGGCGTTGCGCTCTGCCCTGATCCGGCCAAAGCGCTTTTCGATGCGGTGTAACGCCGCCAATGTTGACGCAGCATCCAGATCGGTTGTCGCTGCTGCGACCGCGTTTAGGTACCAAGGCTGGTCTGAAATCGGCACAGGCGCCGACTCATACCAATTTGACAGGGCCGACAAATGCACCCCTTCGTCAGCAAGCGCTGATACGGCCGCAATGCAGCCTTCACGCGGGCTGGCATAGCCGTCAGGTGTTAGATTTGCACCAAGTCCGATAAAAAGTCGGGAGCCCATGATTTTGTCCATATTTGCGCTGCTGTCATCACTGGGACGGGTCGTAGCATAATTTTTATGATTTTTCAGCCAAACAAACATGCCCGTGCATGAAAAACGATTCTTGGCCCATCATTCGGCCGTTAATTTGACGTGAAATAGCATTTTAATACGGTTTAACCTTGAAAAATGCCAAGCGGTGCTATTCGATAAAAGGATAATATTAAGTTAAATTTTGTAATTTATATCCTTTGGACATTTCTCATGAGACCCGAAAAAACGGCACTTTTTATTGATGGTTCGAATTTTTATGCCGCAACACGATTGCTAAATATGGATGTCGACTATGCCAAACTTCATGCCCATTTCAGCCAAAACGCAAATTTGATCCGCGCCTATTACTACACCGCCCTTCCCGAAGATCAGGAATTTTCGCCGCTTCGGCCATTGATTGACTGGCTGGATTACAACGGGTTTGCCGTTGTTAGCAAATTAACCCGCGAATTCACCGATCCTGAAACCGGCAAAAAGCGCACCAAGGGCAATATGGATATGGAACTTGCCCTCGATATGTTAAAACTGGCGCCACATATCGATCACGCCATTTTATTTTCAGGCGATGGTGATTTTTGCCGCCTTCTTGAAGATGTGCAGGACATGGGCGTTCGCGTGTCAGTGGTTTCAACGACCAAAACCTCGCCACCAATGGCGGCCGATTCATTACGCCGGATGGCTGATATTTTTATCGAGATGGATCAACTTCGCGATCAGATTGCACGGCCATTACGTCAAACCGAGGCCGTGCCGGTCTGATAAGATTGGGAGATCGCTAGCTGTTACGGGTGCGTAGCAAACGCGCCTTGTCGCGGCTCCATGTCCGGTCTTTATCAGCCTGACGCTTATCTTGCTTCTTTCGCCCCTTGGCCAGACCAATCTGGATTTTAGCAACGCCACGATCATTGAAATACATGGCCAATGGCACCAATGTCATGCCTTCGCGCCGGATCAGGCCAAGCATGCGGTTCCGTTCGCGCATCTTCACCAGTAATTCACGCGGCCGTTTTGGTTCGTGATTCACGCGGGCTGGTTCATAAATTGGAATATTGGCATTGAACAGCACAAGACGGCCGTTATCCTCACCAGCATAGGACTCGGCAATGCTGGCACGGCCGCTTCGCAGTGATTTGACCTCACTGCCTTGCAAAATCAGACCAGCTTCGATTTTTTCTTCGATTTGATATTCATGCCGTGCCTTGCGGTTTTCCGCAATTCGTCCGGTAGAGATAGTGCCTTTGGCCATGATATGTCCAATCAAGCTGGCACAGGCGCCAGCAATACCACTAGTTCAGCAGACCTGCACTGCGCAGGGCGGCTTCGACGCGGGCTTTGCTTGCCGGTGCAATCTCGCATAGCGGCAAACGCGTTTCGGCACTGCAAATGCCCAGCAATTCAGCAGCATATTTCACCGGGCCCGGGCTTGCTTCGCAAAACATCGAATCATGAAGCGGCATGAGGCGCTCATTAATAGTTTGCGCTGTGGCAATATCGCCAGCGGCCCAAGCGGCATGCATCTCGCTCAATAATTTTGGCGCAATATTTGCCGTGACCGAAATACAGCCATGCCCACCTGCTGCCAGATATGGCAGGGCGGTTGCATCTTCACCCGATAATTGCGCAAAATCGGCACCAAGAAGATTGCGAAGACGCGTCGGACGCCCAACATCGGCAGTGGCATCTTTGATGCCCTTAATATTGGCATGGTCAGCAGCAAGGCGCGCCATGGTCTCGTCATCAACCTTCACAATTGACCGGCCCGGAATATCATAAACGATCACCGGCACTGAAACGGCCTTGGCAACGGCTGAAAAATGCTGATACAGCCCCTCTTGGGTTGGCTTGTTATAATAGGGGCTAACGATCAAAACCGCATTGGCGCCAGCCGCAGCGCCATGCTTGGCAAGCCGCACCGCTTCGGCCGTGCTGTTTGATCCAGCACCCGCAATCACCGGCACACGGCCAGCGGCCTGTTTGATACATAGTTCGACAACAAGATCATGCTCTTCATGCGACAATGTCGGTGACTCGCCGGTTGTCCCAACAGGGATCAGCGCGGCGGTACCATTTTCAATTTGCCAATCAACCAGTTTGCAAAACGCGTCCTTGTCTATCTGCCCATTTTTAAAAGGCGTGACAAGAGCGGTGCAAGAACCGGAAAAAACAGCGTTTGTTGATGCTGGTGACATTGTTTATCTCCTTACGGCACAAAGCCGAAAACCATATTGCGGTAAAATAGGCATGCCGCAAGATAAACACAAGCCAACAATTATTGTCATCTGTGTGGTGCAGGCTAATAGCTGTGCCCTGCCGCCGCGCACCCAAGCAATATGCCCAAGATAATATTTGCGCAATGATAAATGCCACGATCCAGCTTGATTGACCTTGTTTGAGAAAGGCTCTAATTTTGACCAGCATCATCCTTGTTCGGAAATATCACAAATGACAAAATCAATGCCCCTGCCGCAAACAGCTGACGGCGCGCTTCAAATCGACCTTGCCACCATCGAAGCCGCTGCTGACCGAATACGACCGCATATTTTCAAAACGCCGCTGTTGGAATCACCGCGGCTAAATGATTTTTTGGGACGCCGCCTTCTGGTCAAAGCCGAAGCGTTGCAACATACCGGATCTTTCAAACTACGCGGCGCAACCAATGCGGTTTGGAGCCTTGACGATGATGTTCGCCATGTTGTGGCCTTTTCCAGCGGTAATCATGCCCAAGGCGTTGCCCGCGCCGTTACTACACGCGGCCTAAAAGCCACGATCATCATGCCCGAAGACACGCCAGCGACCAAAATCGAAGGCACCAAAGCCTATGGTGCCGATGTCGTGACCTATGATCGTTACACAGAGTCGCGCGAAGAGATTGGCGAGGCCCTAAGCCAGAAATATAATGCCAATCTGATCAAACCCTATGATGATGTTCGGGTGATTGCAGGGCAAGGCACGGTCGGGCTGGAAATCGCACGACAAGTAGCCGTTATGGGCGTTGTTCCCGATGCAATGATCTGTTGTTGCGGCGGCGGTGGCCTGATTGCAGGAAGCAGCATCGCGCTTCATGCGCATTTTCCCGAAACCAAAATCTGGTGCGCCGAACCCGAATTTTACGATGATACGAAACGATCACTTGAAACCGGCAATATTGAGCGGGCACAAACCGGCAAATCATCAATTTGCGATGCCATTGTAACGCCAGAACCGGGCCAATTGACCTTTCCGGTGAATCGCAAACATTTGTCTGGCGGCGCAATCGTCAGTGATCAGCAAGTGTTAAAAACCATCGCAACCCTGTTCAAACATCTAAAAATCATTGTCGAGCCGGGCGGCGCCGTTGCTGTTGCCGCGGTCTTGACCGGACAAGTTCCCGCCGGTGCCAATAATATCGTTGCAGTGGCATCAGGCGGCAATATTGATCGTGATATGTTCAAACGTGCGCTTGATGAAGACCCGTTTTTCTAGAGATGGCTCAAAGTCGCTAGAAATCCGTTGGCGCACCACCTTCGGCTTTTCGTCGATTGACGAAATCCAGCAATTCATCATGAATGCCGCTATCCATTGGCGGCGGCGTATATTCGCCCAAAACCTGTTTGAAATGGGTGTTGGCGCGTTGATGCGCCCATAATCCGCCGGCATCTTCCCAATTTTCAAAATTCCGCCAATCTGACAAAAGTGGCGTGTAAAATGCGTCACGATAACGCTCTTGAGTATGATCACACCCAAAAAAGTGACCATGCGGCCCAACCTCTTTGATTGCTGAAACCGCCAGCGACGCCTCATCAACAACAATTGGACGTTGTGCATAGATGATCTGCTGAAGCATTTCGCAATCAATGACGAATTTTTCGAAACTGGCAGATAGACCGCCTTCCATCCATCCGGCAGCATGATAGATCAGATTTGCCCCACCCGAACAGCTGCCCTGAAGCGAAAAGGCCGATTCCCAGACCGCCTGCGCATCGGGGGCATTGGCCGCATTCGCGTTTGACGCGCGAAAGGGCAGATTATAATGGCGTGCTATCTGCCCAGATATCTGCATTGCCCTGACAAATTCGGGCGTGCCAAAGGCCGGCGCGCCGGTTTTCATATCAACATTGCTGGTAAAGGCCCCATACATCACCGGCGCCCCTGCACGCACCGCCTGCAACAGGGCAATCGCGGCAAGCGCTTCGGCATTTTGCTGAACAATCGCGCCAATAATGGTGACTGGCGCCATCGCACCAGCCAGGGTAAAGGGCGATATCACCACCATTTGATTGCGTGCTGCCATGCGCATGGCACCATCAAGCATCGGCCAGTCATGTTTCAGCGGCGATGTTGAATTGATGTTCGTAAACATGCGCGGTTTTGCTTCAAATTCAGCATGGCTTAGCCCGCCAGCTATACGCACCATTTCCATAGCGTCTTCGATCCGTTCGGTGCCAAGCGAATAGGCATGAACGACCTTGTCAGTCAGGATCAATTTGTCATAAAGACAATCAAGATGCCGCACCGATGGATGCATATCCAGCGGTTCAACAGGATAGCCACAGCTGAAATGAATACAATTATAGCTTTGCGCCAGCTTGACAAAATTTTGAAAATCGACGCGCGTTCCGGCGCGGCGCCCATGATCAAGATCCATTACATTTGGCGGTGATGCCACCTGACCAAAATTAAAATGTCGTCCGCCAAATGTAATTGTGCGATCAGCGTTACGCGGCGTGATCGTGACATGCGATGGTGCTTTTGCCACTTGCTGCATCACCCAATGCCGGTCCATGCGAACCGATTTTGTCTCGTAATCGACGATGCAGCCCTGTTTGGCAAAAACATCAAGCGCGGCATCATTCAAAAATAAAATGCCAATATCTTCGAGAACGCGCATGCTGGCATTATGGATAGCTGTGACGCCTTCGGCATCAATCGGCTCAATTGGTGGGTCGCTATAGGCAGGTGGCGCCCACTCCAGCTGGTCGGCGAGAAAAGACCGCTTGGCCGCTTGTGCAGCATTGCGCTTGCGTTTGGATTGGCGTTTGGATTGACGTTTGATCACCGGCTGCTCTGATGCTGGCATGTAAACCCCTCATAATGCCCTTAAACGCTAACAGCAGGGGAATTGGCAATCATCCAAAAACAGACCTAGCATGGCCAAAACACGCCTTTGTCAATTCGGCTATCGCAAATTGACCGATTTGACGATAAGTTAACGGCATTAAATGCCATGACCGGCAGTGCCAAAACCCGATAAAGGCCGCAAAATGACCGCAGAAAACATTCAATTTGTTCTAGGTGGCGCCCGCTCTGGAAAATCTGAATTTGCTGAAAAGCTTGCGCTTGCCTCTTTTGCGGCAATGCCAACAAACAACGCGAGGCTTGTCTATCTGGCCACCGCCGAGGCGTTTGACGACGAAATGCAGGCGCGAATTGATCTTCATAAGGCGCGGCGCAGCGCCGATTGGCAGCTTTGCGACGCCCCTATCGACCTGCCCGCAATGGTGCGGACACATGATGGGGAAGACGCAACCTTGCTGGTTGATTGCACAAGTGTCTGGACAACAAATCTATTGATCAATGGAAAAGATATCCAAGACTATCGCGATGATTTTATTGATGCCCTGAGCACCGCATCTGGAAAAATTATTGTCGTTGCCAGTGAAACCGGTCTTGGCATTGTCCCTGACAATAAATTGTCGCGCCAATTCCGTGATGCGAATGGACGAACCAATCAGGCCATTGCCCAGATTGCCCATTCAGTATTTTTTCTGGTCGCAGGGATTGCCCAAAAGATTAAATCGGCTGATCATCTATCCGTTTAACGTGAGCATTATTTTGTTATTTCAATCTAAGCGAGTTTTTTATGCCCTATTTTCAATCATCTAACCAAATTAGCGACATCATAGCCGACCTTCCCACAGTTGATGGCAAAACGCAGAACAAGGCCGCTTCGCGCCAAGCAGAATTGACCAAGCCGCCCGGATCGCTTGGCAGGTTGGAAGAAGTTGCAATTTGGATGGCCGGCTGGCAACGGCGTGACCGCCCCGCCATCGAGCATGGCCAATGTTTGATCTTTGCTGGTAATCATGGCGTTGTGGCACAAGGCATATCGCCCTTTCCAGCTGAAGTTACCGCGCAAATGGTGGGTAATTTCGCCAATGGTGGCGCGGCGATCAACCAGCTATGCAAACTTGCCGATCTCAAGCTTGATGTTATTCCGCTTGATCTTGATCGGCCCACCAATGATTTGAGTCTTGGCCCTGCAATGAGCGAAGATGAAACCATTGCCGCGATGAATATCGGCGCTGATGCGCTTGATGACGATTGCGACTATCTGATCGTTGGTGAAATGGGCATTGGCAATACAACAGCGGCGGCGGCTTTATGCCTTGGTCGGTTTGGCGCCGATGCCACAGGTTGGGTTGGCCCGGGAACGGGGCTTGATGATGATGGCGTCAAACATAAGGCGAAAGTGATCGAAGCCGCCCTTGCCGCTCAATCACCAGTCGCGCAACATCCAGTTGCCTTGCTTGCTGCTTTTGGCGGGCGTGAATTAGCGGCCATTGCTGGCGCGGTTCTTGCTGCCAGAATGCGGTCAATTCCGGTTATGCTTGACGGATTTATCTCAACCGCCGCCGCCGCCGCCTTAACAGCTGATAAAAAGCTTGGCGTTCTAGATCATGCAATGATTTCACATATGTCAGGCGAGCCTGGGCATTTACGGCTTGCGGTTGCGCTTCGTAAACAGCCATTGGTCGATCTTCGGATGCGGCTGGGCGAAGCCAGCGGTGCCGCCGTGGCAAGTCTTCTTGTCCGCGCGGCCTGTGAAACGCATAATGGCATGGCAACCTTTGCTGAGGCAGGCGTTAGCGGGGGCTGAAAATGACATCGAAACGCCAATCACGATTTGGCGATATCGCCGCCGCTTTTATGCTGCTAAGCCGGATTCCGGTAACATATCAATTTGCCAAGGACAGCCCACCTGATTTTATTAGCTCCCTATGGGCCTTCCCGCTTGTTGGTATTGTGATTGGCGGTGTCGGCGGCATCATGCTTGCCCTTGCCAGTTTTTTGAACCTGCCTGCGCTTGTTTGCGGCGGGCTTTGTGTTGGCGTGATGGCAATGGCAAGTGGCGCAATGCATGAAGACGGGCTTGCCGACACGGCTGATGGATTTGGTGGCGGCAGGCATGCTGATGATAAAATGCGGATCATGCATGACAGCCATATTGGTAGCTATGGCGTTTTGGCTTTATGTCTTAGCACGATCATTCGCGTCACCCTTTTTGCCAGCATTACCGGATTGGGTCTGTCAAATCTGGCGCTTATCGGCCTTGTTGCTGCAATTGCCGCTGCGGCGCGGTGGCAAATCTTGATTGCCTTATGGGCGTTTCCAATCGCCGCTGGTGCCAAGCTTGCCAAAATGACCGGCCGACCATCGGTGATGGCCATTTTCAGTGCCGCTTTTCTATGGATTTTGCCTTTGGCTTATTTTGCCCTGCCCCTTGCCGCGGTGATTGCTGGCAGTGTGGCTCTAATGGCCTGCCTCAGCCTTGGCAAACTTGCCATGCGGCAAATCCACGGCATTAGCGGTGATGTGATGGGCGCTATGATCATTCTTGGCGAAATCATGCTTGCAGCGGGGCTGTATATCACTTTGAAAACGCCGCTTGATATCGGGTTTTTCGGATGATCGGCAAAGATGACATAACCGCCTTTTACTTCATTCGCCATGGGCCAATTATCAAGAAAGACGGGCATTTACCGCCATATGATGCGCCTTTGATTGATCAAGAATTTAATCTGGACGCGCTGGTTAAAACCCTGCCACATCACGCTGACTGGCATATCAGCCCGCTTCAACGGGCGCAACAAACTGCCAATCTTTTAACCGGCCATTTAGCGCCAGCATCGCAGGTCATTGAGCCTGCTCTTGCCGAACAGCATTTTGGCGATTGGCATGACCAGCCGATTGCCACCATCTGGCAACAGCTTGCCACCTTGCCAAAACATAATTGGTCTTTCATAACGCATGATATTTGCCCGCCGCATGGTGAGAGCTTTGACCAGCAAATGCTGCGGGTAGCGTCATGGTGTGATTTGCAGGAACGCAAAAGATTTACCACCGCGCAGATTATGGTCGCGCATATTGGCACCATCAGGGCGGTTCTGGCACATATTCTTAAGCTGCCAGCGGAGGTCGCACAGGCCATTGAGATACCTTATTTTGGCGGGCTACATGCCAGTCTAATGGCCAAAGACCATGCCGCACAAAACCAAGGAGGCGCGTGGCAAATTCATCAGCTGGGCAAAATCACGTCGCCCGCCGCCTAAAGCCTTTTTCGTCTCACATCACCGGCGTTATGTACGGTTTGCCAAATGCCGCGCGCCGCGTGGGTCAATCCAGCCAATCGATCCATCATCACGAAGATGAACGACATTAAGTCCGAAATGGCTGGCATTGCGGAACATCAGCATTGAAGACCCGCCAAGTTCAAGCCGCATCACGGCCTGTTCAACGGTCAGCACCTCAATATCATATGATAGTTCGGCGACAACCGGCAAAAGATCATCCTCATCACTGCTGGCATCCGGCAATTGCGATGCACCGGCATAAACCGCCATCGGCGCGATATCAATGTCGTCCTCTTCAAGATTGGTTAGGGCACCACGATGGTTCTTTAAACGTCTTTTATGCCGCCGCAGCCTTTTTTCGGCATGTTCAATCGCCGCATCCAACGCCGCATGCGCATCAGCTGCACGGCCAGTGGATTCAAGTTCCATACGTCTTGACAAGGCAACGCGTGTTTTTACGGTGAAACCGGAATCAGCTTTTTCAAGAGTGACATGGCCACTGACAGCATTGTGAAAATATTTTTCGACAACATTATTAAGCGACAATTCGGCATGCTGCTGAAAAGCAAGCCCAGTATCCATATTTTTTCCAGAAATACTAATTTGCATAGGTAAAGAAACTCCCAATCTTCGACCATATTCAAGGTCATGCGTGAACGCCTACTGGAACGCGCGAAGATCAGGCACTTATCTAAAAAACGCTTGTCAAAGTGCGAGAGCAAGCTGTCGAGCGGAGCAACAAAACGAACGCTCCAGATATTTACCTTGCCAAGCTTTACCTTGACTGACAAGTAACCAGGCGAATTATTTTTTGGCGCATTCAACACGCAGCCCTAATGACAAACGCCCACCCTGAACTTGATCAACGCCATGGAGCGGCCGCGCCGCCTCGTCTGTGCGCCCTGCAAATGCTGGCGCCGACAATAATACAATTCGCCCGGGACGATCATCAATCACGCGGCGTTGCCCGCCATCGCGGCGCGCCGTTGCAAATAAACGTGACTTTCCAGCCAAAGTGGTAATCACCACAACATGCCGGTACCGCAAACCATCACGATGAACACCAATCCCGCGCGACCCGGGGGCGTAACGTTGGATGGCAAAATCATCAAAACGAAAGTCACTGCTAAATGGTGATGGGGTGATCATCTGCCCCGCCTGAAAAAGACCAGTTTCGAGACAATGGGCAAACCGATCAAAAGCGTCGATACGCGGTGCCGGAAAACAAATATCAAAATCTTGAAAGACGCGGTTGGATTTATAGCTGATTTCGGGGCGGGCGCTGCGAAATTTCTGGCGTTCGGCAAGCTGGGTAAGACAAACAACTTCATCTTTGGTTAAAAAGGCGAAACTGACCCATTGGCGGCCGGGTTGCGCCAGCCGGATTAAGGCACGCCGCAATTGCCTAACGCGTGATGGATCAAGCCCAAACACAAGCTCACATCCCGCCGTCACTGGCGATAAATTCAACATTTGCCTTGCATTCGGCGCAGACAAGACCCGATTTCCGCCGATGGCGCTCGACCGAAAAACAACCATTCGGGCATTGCATGATCCAACGCGCTTTTGAAAAATTCAAACTGTGACAGCGCGTCGCCGTACATCCGATTTCGCGCGCCTTTTGCCGCCAAACCGCATCATGGCCATGATGTGGCCCAACAAGCGCATGCGCGATTTCATGAAGAATCGTATCGCGAATATGGTCTTTTTCGGCATTACGAACATAAAGGCGCGAAAGCGAGATGATCTTTGTATTATAATCACATTGGCCGGCTCGCCGCCGCGCATGATCAAGCTTGACCCGCCAGCCGGTCAAGCCATGTTCTTGCATCAAATCTGTCGCCGTTTCAATGGCATCCGCAAGTGGCCGATGAACAGCTTGTTCAGGCTCTAAGGCCGTTTTTGTCGGCAAAGTGGGGGCGGCCGGCCGATTGGCATGCGCAACCCGTTCCAACAAATTTGAGACCCGCCGTCTGAACATGTCAGCCCCTTAAATCAAACCCAACCAGCTAGTGGCTTTCATGTTTTGCCAACCAGCCAACGACCTTACTCGCCGCCGGTATCCAAGCAAGGCCAGTAACAAGATAAAAGACAAAATCAAGCACCAGATGAATATTGGTCACCATATCAGCAATCTGCATCACCAGCCCAACATAAATGATCAGGGCTGGGATTAACCCGATTGCAACGGTCAAATGCCGCCAACGTGACATATCAATTCTCCTGTTATGATCATCTGCCCCTTATAGATGGGCAGTCATCGCGCCCATTAAAGCCCCTCACCCAAAGCGATTGCCGAAAAGCATTGTCACCCCTATCGGATCATCGCATTGATCGCCGCGATCACATCATCCAGCGAATGACAAATCTGGTAATGCTGACGCCCTTTTTGACAATCTGGCCGCGCCAGAAACCAGACGGGTAACCCAAGCTGACGCGCTGCCGCAATTTTGGCAAAAGACCAGCCACCGCCCGAATTTTTTGCGCAAATATGACTAATTTCATTTTCGGTTAATAGCGCTATCTCATCTTCAATTTTTTTCTTAGGAAAGTCATTTATAAGTTCTAAATTATTGAATTTTTTTAATTCATTTCTAAATTTCAAACCACGCGCCAAAAGCCATAGATCGGCACGCGAAACAAATGCATCTACGGCACGACTGCCACCCGCCAGAAACGGGCGCGCTTGCCGCGGAAGTGCAGCAGCCATAGCCTTCCAATTTTCAAATTCAGTCCAGTGATCACCTTTTGCCGCCTGCCATGCTGGCCGCGAATAGGCAATCACCGGCAATTCTGCCGACAGGGCCGCGGCATGACGGCTCATCTGCGCGGCATAGGGATGCGTCAAATCGATAATGGCATCAACCGCATGCATATCGCACCATGCGGCAAGACCATCAACGCCGCCAAAACCGCCAATTCGCGTTTCAACACCAAAGGCCGCAGGCCGATCAGTTGCGCCAGCCAATGACGCGGTAATGCGGATTTTTGGATTTGCTGCCAATTGCGCCAGTAATTGCCGCGCCTCGCCAGTGCCAGACAGAACCAGAAGATGGGTCATGGCGCAATTGTTCCGGTCGTGCCGAGAATTTGTCCATCGCGCGCCACCACCAGAATTTCGATATTCACCGCAGCACCGGCAACGACACCAAGCGCGGTTTTTTGCGCCGCAGCGGCGATCGCATTTGCCAATTTCGCCCGCATTTCGGGGGTGCCCTGTTGAACAACATCAAGAACGCTATTGGCACCGGCAACCATATCATGCGCGTAACCGCATGCCGCCGCCAGCTCTGCCAGGGCGGTAAAATCAACTTGTGATCGCGCCGAATGAAGATCGATAGCGCCCTGCCCAAGCTTGACCATCTTGGCAAAACCGCCAGCAATAGTGAGGTTTGCAACCGGATTGCGGCGCATATATTTCAACATGCCACCAACAAAATCGCCCATATCCATCAGCGCAATCTCAGGCAAATCATAACGGGCAATCACAGCCTTTTCCGATGTTGATCCTGTTGATCCAACAACATGGCCAAGCCCATTTGCCCGCGCCACATCAATACCGCGATGGATCGAAGCAATCCAAGCCGAGCAGGAAAATGGTCGCACAACGCCGGTCGTGCCGAGAATCGACAAACCACCTTCAATGCCAAGGCGCGGATTCCAAGTTTTCAGCGCAATTTTGGCGCCATCGGGGACTGAAATTTCAATGATGATGTCGCGGGGGCCATTCAATGCCGCCGCCAATTGCTCAATTGCCTTAGCCATCATCTGGCGTGGCACCGGATTTATCGCCGGTTCGCCAACCGCAATTGGCAGGCCCGGCTTGGTGATAAGGCCAACCCCGTCTCCGCGGGTAAATGTCACCCCTGATTGCGGCAGCCCCTGACGCAAACAGGCAATGATCATCGCCCCATGCGTTACATCAGGATCATCACCAGCATCCTTTATGATGCCGGCTTTCACCCAATCTTTGCCCTGATCAGTAAATGCGACTTCCAGATCGGCCTCTTTGCCACCCGGGGTAATCACACTGACACGCGCCGGAAACGCGCCGGTTACCATTGCCATATAGGCCGCATTCACCGCTGCCGTCGCACAGGTGCCGGTGGTCCAGCCGAACCGCAGGTTTGTCGTCAGCCTTTTGGTCATATACCCGTTCAATCCATGATGGTCATCATCGTGTGATCAGATGATCGTTAATTTATGCTTTTTACATCATTTCCTGCCAAGAAAATGATGCAATCATCACCTAACTGGCTTAATATCGCGCGATATGAGGGACAAGAACAACCAAAATCCGTCGCAGATGGAAATGCCACCGCTAAATGACAGGTCATGGCCGGTTTTTGAGCCGGGATGGGTATGGATGGTGGGCGGCGGTCCGGGCGACCCGGGCTTGGTGACTCTGCATGCGCTCAACGCCCTAAGACAGGCCGATGTGATCATTTATGACGCGCTGGTCAATCAGGCGCTTCTTGATTGGGCCAATCCTGCTGCAATTATTGAATATGCCGGCAAACGCGGCGGTAAACCATCGCCGCAACAGCGCGATATATCTTTGAAACTGGTTGAACTTGCCCGTAGCGGCAAACGCGTATTGCGGCTAAAGGGCGGCGATCCGTTTGTTTTCGGGCGTGGCGGCGAAGAAGCGCAAACCCTTGTTCAGGCTGGTATAAAGCTTCGTATCATCCCCGGCATTTCGGCGGGCATTGGCGGGCTTGCCTATGCTGGCATTCCGGTAACACATCGCGATGTCAATCAGTCGGTTACTTTTTTATCGGGGCACGACCGTACTGGTGCCATGCCATCGGCGATTGATTGGCAGGCCGTATCGCGCGGATCACAGGTTATTGTGATGTATATGGCGATCAAACATATGCCCGATATTTGCCGGAAACTGCTTGATGCTGGGCGCGATCCAAATGAGCCGGTCGCCGTGGTCAGCAATGCCACCAATCCGGATATGAAGGTTCTGGAAACGACATTATCAACGGCCATGCAGGATATTCAAAATAGCGGCATTGGGGCGCCAGCCATTGTTTGTGTCGGGCGGGTAACGCTGATGCGCCAATGTCTTGACTGGCTTGGCCAGATGGATGGCGTGCCGGTTCGCGATCTTGACCCGCTGAATGTACGTTCGGTCTCGGAAACGGGCTAGCAGCCTTTCCCAATTAAAGGGCATCTCAAAAAATGGCAGTAAAGGGGCTTATGATTGCCGGTCTTGCATCGGGAAGTGGCAAGACCATGGTAACGCTTGGGTTGCTTCGCGCCTTGGTGCGGCGCGGCAAATCGGTTACAGCAGGCAAAACCGGCCCTGATTATATCGATTCAGGATTTTTAAGCGCGGCAAGTGGAAGCAAAGCGGTGAATCTTGACCAATTCGCCATGTCAAAGCCGCTCTTGACCCATCTTGCCGCCGGTCAGGCTGGTGAGACGCTTATCATCGAAGGTGTTATGGGGCTTTTTGATGGCGCAAGCGGCAATGCAGGCAGCAGCGCCGCCTTGGCCAACGTATTAGACATTCCGGTTATTCTGGTCATGGATGTCCGCCATACAGCCCAAACCGCCGCAATGATTGCCGCCGGCATCGCCAGTCTTCTACCGGCGGGCCGGATCGCTGGTGTGATTTTGAACCATGTTGCCTCACCACGGCATCTGGCACTTGTCAGCGAAGCTTTGGCCACACATAAAATCCCGCTTTTTGGGTCGGTGCCAAGCCGTGATGGACTCGCGGTACCGTCGCGCCATCTTGGCCTTGTTCAAGCCGCCGATTTTGACAATGCTGGCCTTGAACAGATTCTGGATCATGCGGCTGATCTGATTGATGAATATTGTGATCTTGATGTGATTCTTGATGCAGCGCGAACGCTTCCCATTGCAGATCGAGCTGTGGCCGCATTGCCGCGGCCTTTGACGGCATCGCCAGCAAATATCATCGCCGTTGCCAATGATGCCGCCTTTGGTTTTGCCTATCATCATTTATTGGCTGGCTGGCAGCAGCAAGGCGCCGAAATCCGGCCATTCTCACCCTTAAATGATGAGATACCTGCCAATGATGCCAATTTTATCTTTTTGCCCGGCGGTTATCCCGAATTGCATTTGCCAACCCTATCAACAAATAGCCGGTTTTTGGCCGGACTTGCCAAGGCTGCCACGGCGAATATTCCCATTTATGGCGAATGTGGTGGCTATATGGTTCTTGGCACTGGCATCACTGATGCATCAGGCAACCGGTTTGACATGGCTGGCCTGCTTGATGTCGAAACCAGCTTTGCCAATAAAAAACGGCATCTTGGCTATCGCAAATTCACACCGATAGAGCCGTTTTTCTGGGCGGGGCCATTTCTTGGCCATGAATTTCACTACACGAATGTGATTTCAGCCGCGGGAACGCCGTTATTTACCGCCTATGACGCCAATGATCAACCGCTTGGCGCGGCTGGCTTGCGCAAAGGCTCGGTTGCAGGCTCTTATCTTCACATCATTGCGTCAAGCTAGGTTGCGTCAGGCGAGCTTGCACCAAGCATAAGATGCATTACGCGGCAGGGTCAGCTGGATTATTGCCCCGTACCGGCCGCAAAATATGCGCATGTTCAGCATCATAAAGCGCACTATCGCGAAACCCGTCCTGATCGGCCGTTAACGCCTTGCCAACAAAGATCAACGCCGTACGGGTGATTTTTGCCGCGGTAACCGCCGCTCTGACTGTTGATAATGTTGCATGCAAAAAGGCCTCATCAGGCCAGCCAACGCGATAAGCCACAATCACCGGACAATCGGCGCCGTAAAATGGCGTCAATTCACGTTCGATCGCGCGCAAATTCCGAACCGAAAGATGAATCGCCAATGTTGCCCCTGTCCGGCCAAGGCTGGTCAAATCTTCGCCTTCGGGCATCGACGATGATTTCATCGCTGTTCGTGTCAGAATCAGTGTCTGGCTGATTTCAGGAATCGTCAGCTCGATACCAAGCGCCGCCGCCGCCGCCGCATAGGCCGACACCCCCGGCGTGATATCATAAGGAATATCGAGGGCGCGAAGCCGCCTGATCTGTTCGGCAACAGCGCCATAAAGCGACGGGTCGCCAGAATGCACCCGTGCAATATCCTTACCCGCCTTATGCGCGATTTCCATTTCAGCAATGATGTCATCAAGCGTCATCGCCGCCGTATCCAAAATACGGGCATCATTAGGCGCTTCGGCAACCACCGCCTGCGGGACAAGCGATCCGGCATAAAGACATAATGCGCAGGATTTGATTAACCGTAGTCCGCGAACGGTAATCAAATCGGGATCACCCGGCCCTGCCCCAATGAAATGAACTGTCATATCGCTTTACCTTCAAGGTTTATATAATTGTTATTATTTCTTTATTTTATCAATATGTTTTGCGTAACCGCGTGGGGTATAGACCGCCTTGCCGCGCCCAAGATCCAGCATTTTTGACGTGCTAGACCCAACCATGACAACGGTCAGCATATCTACCTCATCAACAACAAGACTGCCTAGCGTGCGGAATTTGATCTGTTCTTCTGGCCGGCCAAGATTGCTTGCCAGCAAAACCGGTACATCACCACCACGATACGTCATCAGGATATCACGCGCGACAGCAAGCTGGGTGCGCCGCCGCTGGGATACAGGGTTATAAAAGGCAATGACAAAATCACCTGCACCAGCGGCGTGAATCCGCGCTTCGATGCTAGCCCATGGGGTTAAAAGATCGGAAAGCGAAATCGTGCAGAAATCATGCCCCAGAATGGCACCAGATCGTGCTGCGGCAGCCTGCAATGCCGAAACACCGGGGGCACTTACCACCTCGACGCGATGCGCCGCCACACTGACCCCGCCATTATCTACACCACGATCAAGCAATTCAAAAACCAATGCACCCATTGCATAAATACCGGCATCACCCGAACAGATAATTGCGACATTGCGCCCAGTTGCAGCGGTTTCAAGCGCATAGCGGCAACGCGCTTCTTCTTCACCAAGGGCAAAATCCTTGCGCGGCAAATGCGCCGCCGCTGGCCCCAAAAGATCGATATACAAGCCGTAGCCAACCAATTCATCGGCTGATTGAATCCATTTGGCAGCTTCAGGTGTTCGCCAATCGCTTTTGCCCGGGCCAATACCGATGAGCATTACCTTACCCGGTTTGCGCCCACGTAAAAGCCGCTGATCAACGAGCGGTTCGGCCATTTTTACCAATGCCAATGTTGCGTCTTTTGTTTTTTGTTTTTCGGTAAACAGGCTGGCTTGTTCTCCGCCTGCTTCCAAGGCCGCCGCCTCGGCGACGCCATATGCACCAATCTCAGCGAAAACAACATCTGACGGATTGGCAAGATTGGCGGTTTGCCTTTCCAATTCAACGGCGGAAAAAACCCGGAACGGAACATTTAACCGCGCTGCCAACGCTAAAATGGCAGGCTCATCAGCTTTTAAATCAACCGATGCAATGGCTGCAATTGCCGCCGCATTCACATTATGGCGACATAATTCGGCCATCACAAATTCATCAAGGTCATCAGCGCTGCAACCACGCGCACAGCCAATGCCGAGAATGAATTGCTGCGGGCAATAAACAAGTTGGTTTTCAGCCGGATCAATATGATCATGCGTGATCGTCAAACGCACATTGTCACCGCGCCGAAGCGGCTTTAGCCAATTGGTCATAACAGGATAATCATCGTCAAAATCAATTGCGGCACCATCGCCAGCCAGCAGCCCGGCCATCACCCCTGCTGCATTTTGCATATTGGCAAGCCGGAACCCGGCAGGTGGCGTGTCAAGCGATACCGCATCACCAAGATTGCTTGCCGTTGTTACCGCCAAATGCCCGCCGCAAGCCGCCGCCAGCCTTTCACCAAGCCCAAGGGCACCATGATGCAATCCCAAAAGCGGCACAATCGCGCTGCCATCTTCGGCAATGGCAAGAACCGGCGCATCATGCTGTTTTTGTCCAAGATGCGGCGCAACGGCGCGAATAAGAATCGCCGCAGCGCAAATACCAATGACCGGCCGCCCTGCAACGAATAAACTGGCGATATGCGCGATCGTATCAGCAAAGTGAAATGGCGCATCTGGACAGCGGCTAGCCAGCCCATGAACATCACCATCAACTGCCTTTGCCAATTTACCGCCAAGTAAAAGCCCGCCTTGTGACAGACATAAAATCACCGGACGGCGCGTCGTGGCCATACGGGCATCGTCAAAGCCTGTCGGCCGGTTTATCGCATGATCCACGGATCATCTCCTTTATAGATCAGCAGCATTGAAAAATAAGGGGCTTCATCAGGCGCATCAGCAAGCAAACCACGCAATTCATTGCCCAATGACGCATGGCCGACATAAAGCGTTTTATCGGCAAGCCCCATTGATGTCAGCAAGGATCGGATACGCGGCATATGACGCCCAAGTTTCATGATGGCAATACCATCGGCCAATTCAATGCGAGACCGAAGCGCATCATCAGGTAAAGGCGCAGGCAGCACGACCAGACTGTCATTGCGCGCAACCAGCGGGTGAAGGTGACTTGCAGCACAAGCGCTTACCGATGTAACACCAGCAACAATCTCAACCGGATATTCATCACGAAGCCGCGCCAAAACATACATGAATGACCCGTAAAATAGCGGATCACCCTCACAAAGCATCACAACGTCTCGCCCTGCATCGAGATACGCTGCGATCTGTTTAGCGCCATCATCATAAATTGATTGCGCTGGTGCGCGTCCGGTTCGCATTGGCACCCGCATGATGATTTCGCAAACTTCATGGCCAATCGCTTCGGCAACGATGCTGCGGGCAAATCCTGGGCCATCATCAGGCGCAAGATAGGCGATAATACCCGCCTGTTGAATTAACCGCCATGCTTTGCGTGTCACCAGCTCAGGATCACCCGGGCCGGTCCCAATGCCATAAAGCTTACCTTTTGCCATCAGATGTTCCTTGCGCCTTGGCGGTTTTGATAAAATGCCATTGTGTAACCGGCATTAGCGGCCGCCAGCCATGAAACCCGCCAACTGGATCGGCATGATGCACCGAAAGCCGCGCCAATTTCCCGCCATATTTTTGCCATGCGGCAAGCAATAGCGCCTCGCTTTCCAACGTAACCGCATGCGCCACCAACACGCCCTCATCGCGCAAGGCAGACAGGCAGGCATCAATCGCAGATGTCGACAGGCCGCCGCCAATAAACACCGCATCTGGCGTAGGCAGACCATCAAGCGCCGATGGCAATTCGGCATGAATATGCTGCAAATTCGACACGCCGAATTTTTTGGCATTGCGCCGCGCCATGTTGATTTGTGCTATCTCCTTGTCAATCGCATAGGCGCGTGACTGCGGGGCAAGCCGCATAAATTCAATGGCAACAGCCCCCGAACCTGCGCCAATATCCCACATGACAGCACCAGCAAACGGACGCAATTTTGCAACGGCGCTGGCGCGGCTATCAGCCTTGGTCAATTTGCCATCATTTTCAATATCAGCATCGGCAAGCGCAAATCCGGCGTGATGTGCCGGTCGGTCAGGGCAGGAAATTGCAAGAATATGAAAATCAGGAACCTGATGCTGCCAATCTGCAGCGCTGGCGTGAAATGATGCTTCATCATCTGCACCAAGATGAGCAAGCGCGGTGATTTCAGCATCACCATAGCCCTGCTCGGTCAGTAATTGCGCAACTTGCGGTGCGCTTTGTCCATTTTCAGCAATCACCAAAAGCCGCGCTCGGCGTTGGCAAGATGGAAGGATCTGGTCGATGGCACGGCCATGAATCGTCAAAATTTTGCATGACGCCATTGGCCAGCCCATCCGCGCCGCCGCCATTTGCAATCCAGAGACATTCGGGATTATCAAACAAGCATCCGCCCCAAAGCGATCTATCAGGCTGGCACCAATGCCGTACCAGAGCGGATCACCGGTTGCCAGAACGACTATCTTTTGTCCTTTATGCGCTTCAAGCTGGGCATAAAGATCGGCAAGCGGTGATGGAAAGCCGATAACATGACCAGCCTTGCCAAGCATTGTCGCCAAAGCCGCGTGAAAGCGCGGTGCCGCAACGATCAAGCTGGCATTACCAAGCGCCGTTTTTACCGGCTCTGACAGCGCTTGTGGGCCGGTTTCGCCAACGCCAGCAATGGTAAGCCATCTATCCATCAATCAGCCTTTGCCGCCAATGATAACGCATTGACCGCAGCCGCTGCAATCGCCGAGCCGCCGCGCGTGCCAAAGACAGTCACAAATTCGGCACCATATGGCCCATCAGCAAGGGCTTGCTTGGACTCGGCCGCACCAACAAAACCAACCGGAAATCCCAAGATGGCTGCTGGCACTGGCCCACCAATGGCGATATGTTCTAATAACCGGAACAGTGCGGTTGGCGCATTGCCAATGGCGACAATAGCGCCGTCAAGCCGGTGATCCCATAAATCGACCGCCGCTGCCGAACGCGTTGTTCCCAATTGTTTGGCAAGATCTGGAGTCCTAGCGTCGTTCAAAGTGACAATCACCGGATTTTCGGCCGGCAAAAACCGCCGCGTGATTCCCGAAGCCACCATTTCACAATCGCAAAAAACCGGCTTGCCAGCGGCCAATGCCGCGACACCATTTTTGACCAGATTGTCACTATAACCAAGATCATCAACAAGATCGGGCATGCCGCAGGCATGAATCAGCCGCGTGACGAGCGTTGCAACATCGGCTGGCAAATGATCCAGCCGTGCTGATTGGCGAACCCGCAAAAAGGACTCAGCATAGATCGCAGCCGGATCGGTGATGTAGGAAAAGGCACTCATCGGGTTAGCTTTTCTCTCCCTCGCCCTTTTTTTGCGCATCGACAAGCCGCTGGCGCACTGATTCTGGGCCAAGTGGGTGATCGGCATGCGGATAAGGGTGATGATGATGGTCATGCCCATGATCATGTGAATGGTCATGTGAATGGTCATGGCTATGGCCGTGATCATGGCTATGCGGCTTTGCGGTCATCGCAAGACGGCATGCACCAGTGCAGAAATGGTCACAAAGCTCGCAATCTTCAACGCTGCTTCCCGGCGCGGAAACGCCTTTTCCCTCAACATGATGGTGATGGCTTTCCTGTGCCAATCCGACCTCGGCTTCAAAGCCTAGAACCTGCGCCCGATATTTACACATGGCGCAATTCATATTGTTGCTTCCATGCAGAATTTCAGACACCCGATCAGCAAAGGTTGCAATCACCTTTGGATGATCATTCAAATAACCTGCCTTCACAAATTCGATATCGGGATAGGCCGCAGCGACCTCGTCGGTAAAACCGTATATCCGGTCAATCAAAATGCCCGAAAATAGAAAATAGGGAAAGACAACAATTCGCCGATAACCTAGGCGGGCGATATGTTCAAGACAGGGCTGAACCAGCGGAAATGTAACACCTGAATAGCCAACTTCGGCCCAGCCAAACCCCATCCCTTCCCACAACATACGGGAAATTTTTGAAATATTCGAATTGGCATCAGGGTCCGATGAACCGCGCCCAATAACAACAAGGCAGGTTTCAGCAACTGGCACTGGCTCGCCTTGCTGATCAGCCACAGCAATCGCGCTTGAAATCCGGTCACCTGCGGCTTGCAGCATTTGCAAATCAACCGCCAATTCGCGCCCATATTGAATGGTGATATCATGTTTGGCAGCATAGGCATTCAAAACTGACGGAATATCATTTTTGGCATGACCAGCGGCAAACAACATGCCAGGCACAGCAAGAACATGCGTCACGCCCTTGGCGCGCAACTTATCAAGGCCGGTATTGATCACTGGCGTGGCGAATTCCAGATAGCCATATTCAACTGGCCAATCGGGAAAAATCGGCGCTAGCTTTTCGGCAAGAACGGCAAATTCGGTGACGGCCGATTTTGACCGCGATCCGTGTCCGCAAATCATCACCCCGTAAACAGGGGCTGTACTGGTAGACTGGTCTGGCAATGCCATTTCACGCTCCATCCAAAAAACCCCGATTTCGGGGCAATAACCATTCTTGTCCAAAACCCAAAAGCCGAAAAAAATCAACTGTCGGAAAAGAGGCGAATACATGAAATTTAATGAAGCAATAACAGAGGCATGACGCCATTCACGTCATGTGTTTCTGACCGGTTCGGGGCTCGGATTTGGATGCCTGAATTAGGTCCACCGCACCGAGATCGCTTTCATCTTGTTCACAAGTCCACCAACCTTGTCTAAAACATACTAGAGCCAATCGCGAAAGACAATCGCACATCCGACTAAAGGTATAGTAAATGCCCGATTTCAGCCTTGCCACTTTTGAATATCGCGCCGCCATTCTGGTTTTGGCATTGGCGCTTGATTGGGTTTTTGGCGAACCTGACTGGATTTGGCGGCATGTACCGCATCCAGTTGTGATCTTTGGGAAACTGATATCCGGCAGTGACAAGCGCCTGAACCAACGGCGTTATCGCGGCGGGCAAAGGCGGCTATTGGGCGCAATGGCCTTTATCGCGCTTGTCGCCTTATCAGCAATTATCGGTGTGGGGATTGGGTTTTTCGGCCCATTTGCCGAACTTGTCTGCCTTGCCATTCTTCTTGCCGGACGGTCGCTTGATCAGCATATTCTGGCCGTGGCAACCGCCCTTGGCGACAATATCAAAGCTGCCCGCAAGGCCATTGGCATGATTGTTGGACGGCGAACCGATCACATGGATGAAGCTGAAATTTCACGCGCCGCGATTGAAACCGGCGCAGAAAATCTGTCCGATGGGGTGTTTGCACCTGCTTTCTGGTTTTTGATTGGCGGCGTTCCGGGGCTGTTGATTTATAAAATGACCAATACAGCCGACAGCATGATTGGATATCGCAATCCGCGCTATTTCGCCTTTGGCTGGGCAGCGGCACGGTTTGACGATCTGTTGAATTATGTTCCGGCACGGCTGACCAGCCTTTTTATCGTTTTTGCCAGCATGAATGCAAAAGGCGGCGTTTTATTATCAATCAAAACCATCCTACGCGATTCTAACAGCCACGCATCGCCAAATGCAGGCTGGCCGGAATCAGCAATGGCGGGCAGTCTCGATCTATGGCTTGGTGGGCCTCGCCATTATGGCAACCGGCTAAGACAGGCGGCAAAATTGAATGGCGATGGCGGTGACGCAACCGGCGCTAACATCCATCATGCGCTTGTCATTATGCGAACCGCACTTTGGCTTTTTGGCTTGGCTCTGCTGATTTTTGGCGCAACAGCATTCGCGCGAGGCATGATTGCAGGCTGGCAGATGATCACAGGCTAGATACCGGCAATTTCACCCAATGCGTCAAGGTCAAGATGCGTGGCCATATGGTCAGCCAACCGGTCAAGAACCGCATCAACCTGCCCGTCATAATCAAGCGCATCGGTGGCCACACCAAAACCCGCTAGAAATGCCGCTCTGAACTCATTGCTGGAAAACAACCCATGGCAATAGCTGCCAATCACCCGCCCATCAGCAGAGATAGCGCCTTCACCAACCCCATCAATCGACAGAAACGGCCGGTCGCGCCCCGCACCTGTTGATACGCCCATATGGATTTCATAGCCGGTCACCGGAATATCACTTCCCATCACAACAGCTTTGGTCTGGCGCAAGGTTTTGCTGTGATCAAGGCTTGTCTCAATATCGAGCAGCCCAAGCCCATCAATGGTCTCAGCAGCGCCTTCAATGCCATGTGGGTCGCTGATGCTATTGCCAAGCATTTGATAGCCGCCGCACAGCCCCAAAACATGCCCACCGCGCCGGTAATGCGCCTGAATATCGATATCCCAGCCCTGATCGCGTAAAAACCGAAGATCGGCAATTGTGGCTTTTGACCCGGGAAGTAAAATCAAATCACAATCCGCCGGAATGACATCGCCTGGCTTGATCAGCAAAATGTCAATATCGGGTTCGGCAGCAAGCGGATCCAGATCATCAAAATTGGCAATCCGGCGCAGCATTGGCACGGCAATTTTCAGATGTCGATCCGCGCCCGGGGATGTTTTGGCGATTTTACTATCGATATCCAAAATATCCTCAGCAGGTAATAGCCGCGCCTGATCAAAAAAGGGCAAAATCCCAATGCCGGCCCAACCAGTAAAGGATTCAATCGCTGTCATTCCCTCAGAAAATAAATTAGTATCACCTCTAAACTTATTGATTATAAATCCTTTAATCATTTTCTTATCTTCAGGTGACAAGACAAGATCAGTTCCGGCCAATGAAGCAATCACGCCACCACGATCAATATCGCCAACCATAATCACCGGCGCATTAACCGCAGATGCAAAGCCCATATTGGCGATATCACCAGCCCGAAGATTGATTTCGGCCGGACTGCCAGCGCCTTCTATGATCACCAGATCGACACGGTCACAAAGCTGGTGAAAACTGTCAAGAACATGCGGCATCAGCGCGGCTTTATGACTGCCATATTCGCGGGCGCGCATGCTTCCATAGCGCTTGCCCTGAAGAATGATTTGCGATCCGGTTTCGCTTTCCGGCTTTAGCAGAACGGGGTTCATATGAACCGATGCGGGCAGTCGCGCCGCGCGTGCCTGTAGCGCTTGCGCACGGCCAATTTCGCCGCCATCATCAGCCACGGCAGCATTATTTGACATGTTTTGTGGCTTAAAGGGTGCGACCGACAGCCCCTGATTGGCGAAATAGCGGCATAATCCGGCAACCAGAACTGATTTTCCGACATTCGATCCGGCACCTTGGATCATCAAACAGGCGGCTGTCTTTCGGCTCATTTACGCTATCCACCATCTGCCAGCAGCCCGTTCTAACGGCGCAATCATCAAAATTCGACCCCGATCTGGGCTTTGATTCCCGACCGGAATGGATGCTTGACCAACGCCATTTCAGTGACAAGATCAGCCATCTCAATCAAATCTTCGGCTGCATTGCGTCCGGTTAGCACAACATGGGTCATTGGCGGTTTTTCGGTTTGCAGAAACTGCATCACCTCGCCAAGGTCAATATAACCGTAACGAAGCGCAATATTGATTTCATCAAGCAAAACCATTGTATTGCGCTCATCGCGGATCAATTCCTTGGCTTTTTCCCAAGCGGCTGTCGCGGCGGCTATATCGCGCTCTTTGTCTTGAGTTTCCCATGTAAAGCCCTCACCCATTGTAAAAAACTGGCACAAATCAGGGAAATGCGCGGTGATCAAGTTACGCTCGCCCGTATCCATACCCCCTTTGATGAATTGCACAACAGCACAAGGCATTTCATGGGCGATGCAGCGAAAGATCATACCAAAGGCCGAAGATGATTTGCCCTTGCCCTTGCCTGTATGAACAATGATCAGGCCTTTTTGATCGGTTTTGCCAGCCATGATCTTGTCACGCGCCAGCTTTTTCTTGGCCATCTTACTATTATGGCGTTCAACATCATCAAGATTTTCCGGCGTCTGATTTTCATTGGCGCTCATCGCGGCTCACTCCTTTCGTCATCTGGCTATTTGGCACAGCATTCGGGGCTGATGCCCTGCTATAGCGGTGTTTTGTCGTTACCCAGATTATTTTGCAATCGTTCTAATTCAGCTTGCACGCTATTGCGCCGCGGTGTCCATAGCCCACGGTCAATTGCCTCGGCAAAACGCGCCAGCATATCAGCATAAGCGGCATCATTGGCCACCTCCAAAAACGCCCGAACAGCGTCATCTTCAATATAGGCCTCATAAAGCGCCGCAAAATGATGCGCCTCTACCTTGCGTGTTGTCGCGGCAAAGGCAAACAGATAATCAACCGTTGCCGCCATTTCAAACGCGCCCTTATAGCCATGGCGCATGGCGCCTTTTATCCATTTCGGATTGCTAGCGCGCCCGCGAACCACGCGGCTAATCTCTTCAGCAAGACTGCGCGTTATCGGGTTTTCGGCAAGGCTGTGATCATTATGGTAAACCGGTACATCACGGCCCGAGATATGGGAAACTGCCGCCGACAGCCCGCCGGCAAATTGGTAATAATCATCACTATCCAGAATATCATGCTCACGGTTATCTTGATTATGCAGAACCGCATCAGCATTACCAAGACGCGCCTCTAGCATGTCACGCGCCGGACTGCCTGCCACCCCATCACCATAGGCATAGCTTGACCAAACCAGAAACGCCTCGGCGAAATCTGATCGATCGTCCCAAATGCCTTCATCAATCAAAGTTTGCAAGCCTGCGCCATAGGCCCCAGGTTTGGCGCTGAATACCCGCAGGGTGCTTTTGCGCTCGGCCGCATCGCGTGACAGCCCAGCAGCCTGTGACGCCGCCGTTTCGCGCCGTACCGCAGCTGCCAGCGGATTCATCTCCTCAGGCTCGTCCAATTTGGCAACCGCCTGTACCGCACGATCAATCAGGCTCATCTGCGCTGGAAACGCGTCACGGAAAAACCCTGAACAGCGCAGTGACACATCAATACGCGGCCGATCCAGCATATCAAGTGGTATGATATCAAAACCGGTAACCCGCCGGCTTGCCGAATCCCACACCGGCTGCACCCCCATAAATGCCAGTGCCTGCGCGATATCATCGCCGCCAGTCCGCATATTCGACGTTCCCCAAGCCGATAGAACCATCGCTTTTGGCCAATTGCCATGATCTTGCAAATATCGCTCAATCACCGCATTTGCCGATGCCCAGCCAAGCCGCCATGCGGTTGGCGTTGGCAAAGCACGGCTGTCGATTGAAAAGAAATTCCGGCCCGTTGGCAACACTTCGGGTCGGCCTCTTGTTGGCGCCCCTGATGGGCCAGCAGCGATAAAGCGACCAGCAAGTGCCAGATGCAGTGCTGCATCTTCTTGCGGCCCACAACGCACCAGATCACGGTTTAGCGGCCCCAACGCCTCGGTCAGGATCAGACGGCTTGCCGGCCCGGGGATGGCATCAATAACGCCGTCAAGCGCCGCATTGATCAATTCACGCGCCAGCTTATCAAGCCTTTGCGTGGTATGACCATTGGTGCGCCATGCACCGGCTGATTGACGCGCCAATATCGGCGGGATTGCACCAGTCCAATTTTCACCTGCAACCGCGGTCAAGGGATCATAGTTATTTTTGTCATCACCATCGTCATCGTGACCGACAAGCCCCAAATCATCGGCAAGCGCGCGCAGAAGTGACGCATTGGCACCTTCGCCATCACCGCGCGGCGTTCGCAATATTTGCGCCAGTAATTCACCAGCTTGAGCGGCGTTTGGGTTCCGGCCAAAGATATGCAGCCCATCACGAATTTGTAGCTCTTTTAGATCGCACAGAAAATTATCCAGCTTTAACAGTTTTTCATCAGGCGCATCATCTTTGGCAATGCCGCAATCGGTCGTAATCCCGGCCCGTTCAGCCTGTTCCAAAATATCACTCAGCAAGGCAGCCGAACGGTTTTTATCCATACCGGCAGCTTCAAAATATTCATCCATCAATGATTCGATTCTGGCCATCACGCCATGCGTATCGGCCTGTGTCAGAGGCGGCGTTAGATGATCAAGCACAACCGCTGATATGCGCCGCTTGGCCTGCGCCCCCTCGCCAGGGTCATTAACAATGAAAGGATAAATCAAAGGCATTGCCCCAAGCACCGCTTCTGGGTAACAGCCATCGCTCAGCGCCAGCGCCTTTCCGGGCAGCCATTCCAAATTGCCATGCTTGCCATAATGCACGGTTGCATCCATGCCCCAAACGTCACGAAGCCATAGATAGAATCCGAAATAATTATGCGGCGGCACCAAATCAGGGGCATGGTAGGTCGCTTTGGGATCGATATTATATCCACGCGCTGGCTGCACCCCGACGGCGGCATTACCAAAAAGCCTGATCGGTAATCGAAACCCTGACCCATCAAACATCGGATCATCATCGACCGCTCCCCACCGATCTAAAATGGCAGTTTGCATTGCTGTGGGCAGGGTTTTGAAAAACTGAACATAGATGTCTTTGGCCAAATGCACATGGCATGTCCGGCCATGCCAGCCTGCATTGGTTGGCCCTTTGCGCAACTCGGCAATCAAGGCAGCGCTTGACTCGGGCAGATCCGGAAACCTATATCCGGCGGCCTGAAGCGAGACCAGTGAAGCAAGCACGCTTTGCGGCGTATCCAGCCCAACACCATTGGCAATACGGCCATCCTTATTTGGATAATTTGCCAAAACAAAGCCGATTTTCTTGTCAGCATTCGGCAATCGACGCAACCGACACCAGCGCCCCACCAGTTCGGCCACAAATGCCGCCCGATCTTCTGCAGCCACATAAGACGTTGTCATCGCATGCGTCACCGGATCCTTGGTCAAAGGCTGTTTAAAGCCAATCGCACGGGTCAGAATCCGCCCGTCAAGTTCAGGCAAAGCAACATTCATTGCCAAATCGCGTGCTGTCAGTCCGGCCGTCGATGCCTGCCAATCCGCCGTCTGGTTTGATGCCAGAACAAGTTGGAACACCGGCGCGTCAACCGCCCCAAAAGGCCCAACAGACCGCATGGTATTTTGATCATCATCATTGGTAGCACCAGCCATTTTTGACGGGTCAGATACGGCAAAACTGGTCATGTTCAAAATGACATCGACATCTGCCTTTACCAGAAAATCGGCAATGATGGCCGCCGTTTCTGTTTCTTTCAGGCTTGCGCCGAATAGCGGCAACGGGTTCATGCCCTTTGCCCGAAGCACATTAATCAGGCTATCAATCGGTGCCACATCACCTGCTTGCATTAAGGCGCGATAAAATACAAGCGCGGCAACCGGCGCGCCATCATGCCATTGGCGGCGTATCTGATCAAAATCAACATCGACAAGCCCGGGCCAGTACAGACCGGCCCGCATCAAAGGGCGCACTGGTGGCGCACGATCACTGCCGTTGAGCAAATCGGCGATTTTGCCAAGGAATCCATGCGCGTTATCAATACCGCCAGCGTCAAGATAAGCGGATAAGGCCAATGACGTTGCCGCATCAACCGATGACAGATAGGTCAATTCGGGATCAGCTTTGCCATCACCTGACAAAAACACCACCATCACCTTGCCGGTTTCGGCAAGTGCCCGCAATTGCTGAACGCCATAAGACCAGTAAGACACACCACCCAACAGGCGTATAATCACAATCTTGGCATGACGCGCCGTATTTTCGACATAGAGATCAACCGAATAGGGATGGGTCAGGCTTAGGTAATTGGCGATGCGTATCTGGTCTTTCCAGATATTGGAATCTGCGGCGGCACGCGCCAACAGACTGACCTCGGTATCGGCCGAGGTTAAAATAACGATATCACCTGCCGGTTGGCCTAAATCAACGGCTTCATCAGAATCATAAAGGGCGCCTGATTCGTCAATTTTAAGAAGATGCATGACCTGCCAGCCCGTTATCGGTCATTTGATCACCCATTAATTGGCCACCAAGACGTTTGGCAATGGCCACACCGTCAAGACCAGCAAGCCCGATCACCACAAGCTGGTCACCCGCGCCATCGCCAGCACGGGCAAAATAGCTGTCGACGCGTTGGCCGACTGCCTGCACCACTAATGGCAACGCCTTGCCTTCAATTGATAGCCGCCCTTTGGCGCGCAAAATGCCAAATTCACCGGCAAGCGTGGCAAGTTGCAGCTCAATCTCACTGGCTGAAGTCATTTTTGGCATGGCGATAATGAAAGATAAAAACGCATCATGGCCGTGATCATGATGATGATGATCATGATGATGGGGGTGATCATGGCTGTGATCATCATCATGGTGGTGGTGGCTATGACTGGCGCGTTCATGCGCTTGTTCTTCCATATCAAGCCCCAAAATCGCATCCAGTGGTGCCACACCATTGGCCGCAACAATAATCGGCGTTGGACCTGCAAGATGCGATTCAATCACGGCGCGGGCGCGGGCCTCACCAGCCGCATCCAACTGATCGGCCTTTGACAGCACAATCATATTAGCCGCGCCGATCTGATCCTTGAACAATTCATCAATCGGGCTGTCATGATCCAGCTCTTCATCGGCGGCACGCTGTGCCTCAAGCGCCGCCATATCATGCGCGACCGACCCTGACGCCAAGGCAGGCCCGTCAACAAGCGTTATCACCCCGTCAAGCATCACCCGAGCGCGGATATCTGGCCAGTTAAACGCCTGAACCAAGGGCTGTGGTAAGGCCAGACCCGACGTTTCGATAATGATATGATCGGGAAGTGGTCGCTGTTCAAGCAGCTTTTGCATGCTTGGCAGAAAATCATCCGCCACCGTGCAACAAATACAGCCATTGGCAAGTTCGATGATATCGTCAATTTGGCACCCCTCGGCGGCGCAATCGCCAAGCATTGCTGCATCCATGCCGATATCGCCAAACTCATTGACGATCAGTGCCAAACGTTTACCAGCAGCATGGCTGATGATGTGACGAATCAGCGTGGTTTTACCCGACCCTAAAAATCCAGTGATAACAGTTGCAGGAATACGGGTATTCATCTCGATAAACTCCGATTGATCAGCAATAATGAAAGCACCAGTCATTTCCAAAACTGGCGGCAAAAAAGGCAGGGCCGATTATGATGACCCTGCCTTTTATAAAAATCGTCACACGGCGGTGCGTTTTGTCTACATGGCAGGAAACAAAAACCGTTCAGCATGTTCGACAAGATAGGTCACCCCAACACCAGCCAGCAAAGCACCGGCCAGCCGTGGCTGAAGTTCTGCCATTGAAGCCACGTTCCAGATTTGCCGCATGGCAAAACCGGCAACCAACATAATACCGAACTGGATCAAGCCAAATCCGGCAAGATAGGCAAGGATAGGTGTTGTCTCGGCACCAATCACGGCAGCGCCATAGGCAGCGCCATGAAACAATCCGGCAAGCGAGCCCAGAATGGTCGCCGGAAGAACAGCCACATCACGCCCTCGCATCACGACAAGACCGGCAAATAGAACCGACAAGGTAATCATGAGTTCAGTAAGCGGCAATGTCACCGCAGCAAGTGTCAGCAAACTGCCGATCATTGTGCCCATCACAAATCCGAGCGGCATCACCAAACGTCGCGTCTGAAAGGCTGCCAAAACACCAATTGCAACCACAAAGGCCAGATGATCAAAACCGATAAGCGGGTGACCCACACCGGACAAAAATCCATGCAGCATTGTTTCTGGCGCGGCACCGCCAAGCGGATGATGGGCAAAGGCATTGCTGGTCGTTGCGACGATCAAAGCAAGTGAAAGCGAAGTTGTTTTGGTCATTTCTGGCTCCCCCCAAAGGAATAAAGACTGCATCCGTGACCAGCACGCACAGTTCATAGATTTTTGGATATGATGAAGCTCAGCCAAAACGGCTTTCATCTTCACGGCATACCCCGACCGTAAATAGTCAAACAGAATAAGGCAGGTCTCCTGGCTTGTGGTCATTTTTGCCTGTCTGCCTTCCCGGGACGGCAAAACCGGATCCCAGTGGTCGATTGACAGGCGACCATCCTACAGTCGCGGGGACGGCTCTGGCATTGGATGGCTTGTTTCATCCGGACCAGATTCCCTCATTAAGGCATGTCGCTTAGCGACACAGCCACCTTATTTGTCTTGGTTATAGTGTTTCCATAATCCAACAGATAAAGTCAACCAATTGCGTCACTGATTGGTCTCTTGACGCCAATTATTCAGTGATTCCGAAAGACGGACGAAATCGGCCTCATTTGCCGGCACCCCAAATCGCAATAAGTCGGGCATTTGTGAAAATTTCCGTGTCCAGATTGCCGCTTTGGCAAGGTGATCATGAAGGTGGTGCGCCTTGCTGGTCTGAATCGTTTGAAACAGCGCCGTTCCCCCCAGAATCGTCAGATTTGCGCGTGTCAGCACCATCTGCAATTGTTCGGTTTGTTGGCGCAAAAAATCGCCATGCTGCGCCTGCCATGCGGTATCCTTCAAGGCGGTGCTGCCAATATCCAGCGCAACCGAACTCACCGCCCATGGCCCAACGCGTTGTTGTAATTGCTCGATCCGCGCCGGTGCGCCAATCGCAAAGCCAAGCCGCAATCCAGCCATACCAAAAAATTTGCCAAATGACCGCAAATGCACCACATGCGGAAAGGCTGCCAGCGCGTCAAGCAGATCACCAGCCGCAGGATCAGCCGCCCTTGGCATGGTAAAAGCCCCATCAATCAACATGATGCCGCCTGTTGCAGCGGTTGATTTTGCGGTTGCCATGATCGCATCAGCGGCGAATTTACCGGTCGGGTTATTTGGCGCGACAATCACCGCTGATTGCGCGTTCCCAAAATTAGTGTCACCGGTAACGACCGCATGTCCAGCCGCCTCCCATGCAGGGCGATGCTCGTTGTAAGTTGGCTCGTCAATCCAAACCGCGCCGCCAATTGGCAAAAGTGACGGGATAAATTGTAAAAGGCTTTGCGTTCCCGCCCCCGCCATGATGCCCAGCTCTTTTGGCACATCATAGGCGCTTTGCGCCGCAGCAAGACAAGTGTCTAGCTGGCTTTGGCTTGGTAATTGGTTCCAGCTTTGCGCCGCAACGTCAGCCGCAGGATAGGCGCGCGGGCTGATGCCCGTTGAAAGATCAAGCATATCGCGGGCATCATAGCCGAAACGCGCCGCTGCCTGATCGCTATTTCCGCCATGTTCGCGCCGACTCATCATTGCTCTCCGCCACTTGGATTCAGGCCATTTACCACCGCTTGCGCAAAAAAATAAAGGGCAATTGGCACAAGCTGACCGTCAAAGTGATAGCGAGATTAGCAGATTTGTCCAGCATGCAAATGGGCCGCACAGCCAATGCCATGCGGCCCATCACAATCAAGGTCAAAAACGAATTAGAACGGGTTCTTTTCCGATTTGCCTCTTGTTTCAAAAAATTCCTGCGTCAGCTTGAACACAATTGGCGACAAGGCCGCAAGAGCAATCAAGTTCGGAATGGCCATCATCGCATTTAGCGTATCTGATAACAGCCAAACAAACTCGGCACCTGCAACGATTTGATCCCAACCAGCAATCACCGCCCCCACAAACACCATTGAACACCAGACCAGCCTAAACGGCATAATGATCTTGCTACCAAAGGCATATTGTGCGGCACGTTCGGAATAATAGCTCCACCCCAAAATGGTCGTGAAAGCAAAAACCGCAATCGAAATGGCGATGATTTTCGCACCTGAACCAGGAAGCGCCGACTCAAAGGCAAAAGCGGTTAACGCCGCGCCTTTTTGTCCAGCAGTCTCCCAGCCAATTGTGCAGAGAATCGCCACACCGGTGAAAGTACAGACAATGATCGTATCGATAAACGTACCAAGCATGGCAACAAGACCCTGTGATACCGGGCCTTTGGTTTGTGCCGCAGCATGTGCAATCGGCGCTGAGCCCAGACCTGCCTCATTCGAGAACACACCGCGGGCAACACCAAACCGGATCGCCGCCCAAACCGCACCACCTGTTACCGCATGCGGGGTAAAGGCATAGGTGAAAATCAGGCCAAATGCATTTGGCACCATCTCGATATTGATCAAGACAACGCTGAAGGCAGCAAGCACATAAAGCACCGCCATTGACGGAACCAACTTACCAGCAACGGTCGAAATGCGCTTGATACCGCCAAGCAGAACAGCAGCGGCCAAAATGGCCAGAACAATGCCTGTCAACCCACGATTAACGCCAAACGCCTCTTCCATCGCAGCGGAAACCTCTTGCGACTGCACCATATTGCCAATGCCAAATCCGGCAATCATGGCAAAAAAGGCAAAGGTCAAGGCCAGCCATCGCCAGTTCTCGCCCATACCATTTTGGATGTAATACATCGGCCCACCGACAAAATTACCACTTTCATCGGTTTCGCGAAATCTGACAGCACAGACCGCTTCGGCATATTTTGTTGCCATACCAACCAATGCGGTAACCCACATCCAGAAAATCGCCCCCGGCCCCCCAAGCGCAACCGCAGTTGCCACACCGGCAATATTACCGGTACCAATGGTTGCCGACAGCGATGTCATTAAAGCATTGAAAGGGCTGATTTGCCCTTCGGCGTCGCCCGGAATTCGCCCTTTCCAGAGCAGACTAAATCCAAATGGAATTCTTCGAATTGTTAAAAGCTTGAGACCAATTGTCAAAAACAAGCCAACACCAAGAATGAAGAACAGCATGAGGGGGCCCCAGACAATACCGTTCACCCATCCAACTGCGTCATTGAGCATACCCATTTTATGTTCCTTTCGTTACATGCCTGCCAGCGATCACGCAAAAGCCATGGTAAAGGTCATAAAAAGGATAATCATCCGGCCTTGCTAACCTCATGCAGGTTAAATCAAGGAGCGCTAACCTGAGATCAAAAGTCCGACCCGACAATACGTCAATAATCCCGGCATTATTGCCAACTCTGGATTCGGCTTTTTTAAAAATGATCACAAGATAAACATAAAAATTCTTACCTGATTTCACGATTCAGGACAAATAAATCCAGACAATAAATGTGATTTTATTTCTGAGTTTATTTATATATAAAACAGTATTATAAGAACGCTAATATAATCTAATTTATTAAGATTATTTCTATAGTCATTGTGTTAAATCTAGATCATACATATCACTTATTTTAGATATGGTAATATTCACCATCATCAATAGGGTTTAGGATCACGCTTTGACAGCTCTGACCGCGCTGCCTAGGATGTATGAAAGCATTTACATCGCGTCACGCGCCGCAATCTTAGCGGGCTAAATGAACAAGCCTGACATGGCATTTTTTGATTTAGGTTTGGTATGGCACATTATTTCATTACAGGCGCATCATCGGGTATTGGCGCCGCTTTGGCTGGGCAATTAACCGCTGCGGGCCATCAGGTCAGCGCCGTTGCTCGCCGCCAACAGCGCCTTGCCGCCCTATCCAAGCAGCTTGGCTCGTTTCATGGCTTTACTGCTGATGTTGGCGATGCGGCAAGCCTTAGCACCGCCATTGACAAAGCTAAAGCCAAATCAGGCGCAATTGATGTTGCGATTTTGAATGCAGGCATTTACCAGCCCCAAGATGGCACGAAAATCGATCCGCAAATCTATGCCAATCACATGACCATCAATTATCTTGGCGTGGTCAATGCCTTGGCTGGCCTTGTGCCTGATATGGTTCAGGCGCGCAAAGGCCATATTGCGATTGTGTCATCGGTTGCGGGATGGCGCGGATTGCCGAAATCAGCTGCCTATGGCCCGACCAAGGCCGCTTTGATATCGCTTGCCGAATCGCTTTATTTTGATCTTGTGCCACATGGCCTAAAAATTCAGGTTATCTGCCCCGGATTTGTCGATAGCGAGGCAACCGCCGTCAATGATTTTGAAATGCCCGACCTGATCAGCACCGACAGCGCTGCCAGCGCGATTATCAGCGGCATGCAAGGGCATAATTTTTCAGTTAATTTTCCAAAATCCTTTACCCGCAAGATGGGGTTGCTTCGGCTTTTGCCCGACCGCCTGTTTTTCCGCCTTGTTGGTAAACAGACCGGCGCTTTCTAGCGTTGGCGTTACCCAAAAGGACACTAAAAATGCCCCGCAAACCGCACCCTGTTGATGCATATGTTTCGGCTTTCACCGCCCTCACCCCGGAAAATGTCGAAGATCTTTACGATCTTGTGGCCGAGGATGTTTTGTTTAGCGATCCCTTTAATGTCATTCACGGCAAAGCTGCCTTTCGGCAGGTCTTTGACCATATGTATGAAACCTGCACCGATCCGAAATTCACCGTCAGTGATGTTGCCCATTCAAAAAGCGCAAGCTATCTTCGCTGGGACATGACTGGCCGGTTAAAAAGCTGGCCATATACCAATTTGCTGTTTCATGGCATGACCGAAATCCATATTGATGCTGATGGGAAAATCAGCAAACATATCGATCATTGGGATAGCGCCAGTCAATTGCTGCGCTTTTTGCCGGTGATCGGCGCGATCATCCGGCCTATTCTCAAGCTATTTCGGCTAAAAACAGCATAAAACAGGCAAAATGCCTTTATTTATGCATCAAAAGCATCTGTTTGACGTCAATCATGCCCGCACGGAACCCGCCTTCACAATAGGCCAGATATAATTCCCACATACGTTTGAACCGATGGTCAAACTGCTGTTCGCTAAATTGTGGCCATGCTGTGTTAAATCGCTGGCGCCACTGGTCTAGCGTGCGCGCATAATGGCTGGCATAGCCGCTTTCGCTAACCAGATGTAATCCGGCATCAGCCAAGGGGCCTTCCAACATTGGCAATGATGGCAACATGCCGCCTGGGAAAATATAACGCTGGATAAAATCGGGTTGATTGGCATAGGAATGATAGGCGGCATGGTCGATTGTGATTGATTGAACCACTGCGCGCCCACCTTTTTTCAGCACTTTCGACATGATCGCAAAATAGGTTGGCCAATAATCCTTGCCAACGGCTTCAAACATTTCAATCGAGACGATTTTGTCAAACCGCCCCTCCAGATCACGATAATCCATTAACCGCAAATCGACCTTATCGCCAAGACCCGCCTCATCAATCATATGATTGGCAAAGGCAAATTGTTCTTTTGAGATGGTGATCCCTGTCACCTTTGCGCCAATTTCACTGGTGACATATTTGGCAAAGCCACCCCAGCCGCAGCCAATTTCAAGAACCTGATCACCGGGCTGAATATCGGCAAGTTCGGCAAGCCGCTTATATTTGTTGATTTGCGCCGTTGCCAGATCATCATCATCATCCGAATCAAAAACCGCCGATGAATAGGTCATCGTTGGATCAAGCCATGCCTGATAGAAGCTATTACCAAGATCATAATGATGCGCGATATTTTTCGCCGAACCGTCTTTGCTGTTGCGCCGCAAATGGTGAAACAACCGCAGACCCCATTTACGAAGCAGATTTGTTTTTAGCTGTTCTTCAAGATAGGTGTCGTGACGCGCCGCAAGCTCGATCAATTCAGGAAGCGCGTCAGAGCTTACCTGCCCATCCATAAATGCCTCACAAAACCCCATTTTGCCATCACTAAGAATGCGGCGAACCGCATCTTTACTATGAATTTTCAAATCGGCTTTGGGGCCTTTTAACGGGCCGGAAAACTGGTGCGTCTGGCCATCCGGCATGGTCAGAAAAATCTCACCACATTGAAGATTACCGAGAATAGCAAACAGCAATTTATTTTGATGTTGCTGCAAAAACCTAGAAAACATTACTTAATTAGCCTCATCAAAATCTTTGGTACGCGACCATCTGGCAGGCGGAACAGGCCTTGGGTAAAAAGGTACCTTTTTCAGCCATAATTTCAAAGCCTCAAAATGGATTGAAATGATTGGCCTGAAAGGAAATTGTCCGGCTGTCACCAGACTTCGGAAAAGGCTATGATTCGCAAGCCTATAGCGGGTTCCGCGCAATGTCGCGGTAAGTGCTGGCCGGCCGTCAATCAAATAGCGCATGGCAAGGCTGATCACGCCATCATCCA
>Ga0209652_1000110_pt1 | contig 65420 bp, 57 predicted proteins | sample SaaInl74LU_5_DNA_FD_184641 | JGI IMG/M metagenome (GOLD analysis project Ga0209652, IMG submission 184641) | Marine microbial communities from expanding oxygen minimum zones in the Saanich Inlet - ESP_74LU_5_DNA (SPAdes) (version 2) | ecosystem: Environmental > Aquatic > Marine > Intertidal zone...
TAACCTTCTTCACGATCGAATGGTTGAGTCTGTCCTTGGTCACAATGACCAGCTCGAAGCATTGTTTGCCCATCGGCAAGCGGACAGTTTCAGTACCGTTGAAATTTTAGCTGGTGGGCGCAGTGCGTTGGCGGATGCCAACACGCAGTTGGGGCTCGCTCTGGCGGATGATGAAATCGATTACCTCGTCGATGCATTTACTCAGTTGGGTCGAGATCCCTCCGATGTCGAGTTGATGATGTTTGCGCAGGCGAATTCTGAGCACTGTCGCCATAAGATTTTTAATGCCAGCTGGACGTTGGACGGCGCAGATTGTGAGTATTCGCTGTTTGGCATGATTCGAAATACTTATGCACAAGGCGGTGAGGGTGTGCTGTCTGCCTATTCGGACAATGCTGCGGTAGTGGAGAGTCACACAGCAGGGCGTCTGTATCCCGAGCCCATGAGTGCAGAGTATCGGTACCATCAAGAGCCTATTCACTTGTTGATGAAGGTTGAAACCCACAATCATCCCACGGCGATAGCGCCGTTCGCAGGCGCAGGCACAGGATCCGGCGGAGAAATTCGGGATGAGGGCGCTGTGGGTCGAGGCTCAAGGCCAAAAGCTGGATTAGTTGGCTTCTCGGTATCTCATTTAACCATTCCAGGTGTTGATCAGCCGTGGTTGATCGATCATGGCAGGCCCGATCGGATCGTTTCACCTTTACAAATTATGATTGATGGTCCCATTGGTGCAGCTGCTTTTAACAATGAGTTTGGGCGACCTAATCTTGCGGGTTATTTCCGTAGTTACGAGCAGTACACGGCGGGAGGAGTCCGGGGTTACCACAAGCCGATAATGATTGCTGGTGGCTACGGCAACATACGAGAAGAACATGTAGAAAAAGGTGACTTCAGGCCTGGAGCAAAGCTGATTGTCTTGGGTGGGCCCGCAATGCTAATCGGTCTCGGCGGTGGTGCTGCATCATCAATGGCTAGCGGAGACAGTGCCGAGGACTTAGATTTTGCGTCTGTGCAACGCCAGAATCCGGAGATTGAACACCGCTGCCAAGAGGTTATCGATCGTTGCTGGGCTCTGGGGTCTGACAATCCTATTGCGTTTATTCACGACGTTGGTGCAGGCGGATTGAGCAACGCACTGCCAGAGCTTGTGAAAGACGGAGGGCGAGGTGGTCGATTTGCGCTGCGTAGTATTCTCAGCGACGAGCCCGGTATGAGCCCGCTTGAGATTTGGTGCAACGAATCGCAAGAGCGTTATGTGATGGCCGTTGAGCCTGAATATTTAGATGTTTTTATCGCTATTTGTCGGCGTGAGCGTTGTCCTTATGCGGTGGTAGGCGAGGCCACAGAAGAGCAACATTTATCCCTTTTAGACAGTCAGTTCGGCAATAAGCCGGTTGATGTGCCCATGTCATTATTGTTTGGCAAAGCACCGAAAATGCACCGTACGGCAACTCGTTCACTGCCGCCGATAGATGACTTTTCATCCGATTTGCCCATTAGTGATTGTGTGGAGCGCGTTCTGACGTTCCCGGCTGTCGGTAGCAAGAGCTTTTTGATCACCATTGGTGACCGTTCAGTGACAGGCATGGTTGCGCGGGATCAAATGGTGGGGCCTTGGCAGGTACCTGTTGCGGATTGCGCTGTGACTACCGTATCCCTCGATTCTCATTTGGGCGAGGCCATGAGCATGGGGGAGCGAACGCCTCTTGCAGTTCTGGATGGCCCGGCGTCTGCACGCATTGCGATTGCTGAAGCCGTGACTAATATTTTAGCTGCACCCGTAGCCGCACTGTCTGACATTCGCTTGTCTGCTAACTGGATGTGTGCCGCGGGGCATGACGACAACGATGCGGTGCTCTACGATACTGTTCGCACAGTGGGTATGGAGTTCTGTCCCGCTCTCGGTATCACAGTGCCCGTTGGTAAAGACTCGATGTCTATGCGCACCGCTTGGCAAGATAATGGCGAAGAGAAAGTCGTTACCGCACCTGTCTCGCTGGTGGTCTCTGCCTTTGCGCCGGTCGGCGATGTTCGCGAAACGCTGACGCCTGAACTAAAGCGCGATGAAGAAACGCTGTTAATGCTTATTGATCTCGGCCGCGGACGTAACCGGCTCGGTGGGTCAGTTCTCGCACAATGCTGGGGCAAAGTCGGTAGCGAAGTACCCGACGTTAATGCCGCTGACCTAAAAGCACTGTTTGAATTCATTACCGCGTGCCGGTCACAAAACTTACTGTTGGCTTATCACGATCGCTCTGATGGCGGCTTGTTGGTGTCGCTGTTAGAGATGGCTTTCGCGGCGCGCTGTGGTCTTAATATCGATCTCAGTTGCGAGGGTGCCGAGGCGATTGCAGCGCTCTTTTCTGAAGAGGTCGGCGTGGTGATTCAAATTGCTGATAACGATCAGCATACGGTTGAGGCACTCGCGCAGTCTTTTGGTTTGGGTGACTGCGTCACTGTGGTTGCAAAGCCTCGCCTTGACGAGCGTATCGTCGTGAACAGTCCGAAGTTTGAGCTGGTTGATAGCCGCCGTGGCGTTTTGCAGCAGATGTGGTCGCGGGTTAGTCATGGTATCGCTCGTATACGTGACAACGAAGAATGCGCGGACCAAGAGTTCGCGCTACTGGCCGCGGAGGACAACGGCTTATCGGCGCAGTTGACCTTTAACTGTGATGACAATGTCGCGGCACCTATGATCGCTACAGGTGTAAGACCTCGCGTCGCAATTTTACGTGAGCAAGGCGTTAACGGTCAGTTGGAGATGGCTGCTGCGTTCGATAAGGCGGGTTTCACTGCCGTAGATGTTCATATGAGCGATCTGCTTTCTGGTGCGGTGACGTTGTCAGATTTTCATGGTCTTGCTGCTTGTGGAGGCTTCTCGTATGGCGATGTTCTGGGAGCGGGCGAGGGCTGGGCGAAAAGCATTTTGTTTCACGATACCGTGCGCAGTGAGTTTGCTGCTTATTTCAACCGCCCTGACACGTTTACTTTGGGCGTCTGCAATGGCTGTCAGATGCTGTCGGCACTTCAGGAGCTTATTCCGGGTACCGAGCACTGGCCTCGATTTGCGCGCAATACGTCTGAGCAGTACGAGGCAAGGCTGACATTGGTTCGGGTAGAGCCTAGCCCCTCGATTTTGATGGCAGGTATGGCAGGATCCCACTTGCCCATTGTGGTAGCTCACGGAGAAGGTCGTGCGCAGTTCTCGTCGGACAACGCGCTGTTAAAAGCCGATGAGTCGGGTACGGTTGCTATGCGTTATATCGATAATGCGCTTCATGTCGCTGAGCGGTATCCTGCTAATCCTAATGGATCACCAAACGGCATCGCAGGTTTGTGTAGCGACGACGGCAGGGTAACAATAATGATGCCTCACCCAGAGCGGGTTTTTCGCGCTTCCCAGCTGTCATGGGTCCCTCCAGGTTGGCAGGAAGATTCTGGATGGATGCGGCTATTTCGAAATGCGCGAGTTTGGCTTGGATAATTCCTGCCGGTTGAGGGCTGTCAAAGCACCTCCTCAGCGGCTAAACTTCGCGCCGGCCTAAACTTTCACGCCTCTTATTCGCGATGGTCGAAAAGAGGCCCTTAAGCAACGAGTCCTGAATGCTCAATCGTTATCCAGTTTGGAAAAATCTCATAATCGTGGCAGCCGTGGTTTTCGGCTTTTATTACGCGATGCCGAATCTTTACACCCCAGATCCCGCGCTACAAATTGGCGGTGCCTCGGGTTCACAGGCAATATCGGACGATATTCTTAAGCGCGCAGAAGCTGCACTTGAAGAGAAGGGCATCGTATTTTTTGGAGAGGAGTTACAGGACGGTGGGAAGACCGCGTTGCTTAGGCTCCAAGACCGAGACGCTCAGTTGAGAGCGCAAACGATAGTCAGTCGAGCCTTGGGTGATGAATTTATTGTCGCGTTGAATCTCGCACCCACGACACCCGATTGGCTGCTGAAAGGCGGCGCAACACCAATGAAGTTAGGACTTGATCTTTCTGGTGGTGTGCACTTCAAGCTCGAAGTCGACGTAAAAGCCGCAACCGAGCGGCGTGTGGAAATGTATGAGGCGGGTATTAAGCGCAGCCTGCGTGAACAGCGTATACGGGGCATGGTGACTCTTAATGGGCGTCGAGTCGCACTTCGATTTAGAGATGAAGAATCGCGCGAGGCAGCGCGCCGGGCAGTCTATGAGCTGTACCCCGAATTATTTCTCGATCGTGTCGAGGAAGATGACGATTGGTTGCTCTACGCTGAGGTCACTGACCAAACAATCGCTGAAGTTGTTGATTACGCGGTGTCACAAAATTTAACGACCATCCGTAACCGTGTTAACGAACTCGGTGTTTCCGAACCGTTGGTGCAGCGCCAAGGTTCTAACCGCATTGTGGTAGAGCTGCCCGGCATTCAGGACACCGCTGAAGCTAAGCGAATTCTGGGGAAGGTGGCGAATCTAGAATTCCGATTGGTCGCCGAAACGAGCGCGCCAGTCACAGAGCGGCAGCGTTACGAATACAGGGGTGAAGACCGTGCCGGTGCGACTGAGTGGCTAGAGCGCGACGTCATTATTAGCGGCGAGCGTGTTTCTGGTGCCAACGCAGGTTTTGACCAGAATGGGCAGCCCAACGTGTCGATCAGCTTGGACAGTGAGGGCGGTATGCTCATGTCCAGAGCCACTAGAGACAATATTAAGCGTCGCATGGGGGTTCTGTTTATCGAGCGCAAGTACCGCACTCGTTATGAACAGAATGAAGCCGGTGAAGAGATTGCGATTCGTGTCCCCTACGATGAAAAGAAGCTACTCACTGCGCCTGTTATCCAGTCCTCACTGGGCGCCCAGTTCCAAATTACGGGCCTTGATAGCCCCGGGGAGTCGTCAGAGCTCGCTTTGATGCTGCGCGCAGGCGCACTTGCCGCACCCATTACCTTTGTCGAAGAGCGTACCGTGGGCCCGTCTCTGGGCGCCGAGAACATTGCACTGGGCGTTAAATCGGTGCAGATAGGGTTGTCGCTTGTCGTGCTATTCATGGTGTTGTACTACCGCGTTTTTGGTGTGGCAGCGGTCATAGCGCTGACGGTGAACTTGGTATTGTTAGTCGCATTTATGTCTTTATTGGGTGCCACTCTGACCCTGCCCGGTATTGCAGGTATCGTATTGACAGTGGGTATGGCGGTGGATGCAAACGTGCTGATTTTTGCTCGTATTAGAGAGGAATTGGCAAATCGCATGTCACCACAAATGGCTATTCATGCCGGCTTTGAGCGAGCTGTCGCGACTATTCTCGACGCCAATATCACAACGCTAATTGTTGCCGTCATTTTGTATGCCGTGGGCACTGGGCCAATCAAAGGCTTCGCGGTGACATTATCGCTGGGTATCCTGACGTCAATGTTTACCGCCATTATGGGCACTCGAGCCATCACTAACCTTATCTATGGCGGCCGCCGTGTCGATAGTCTGTCCATTGGGAAATTACCCAAGCCGATTGATGGGAGTGGCGCATGAATATTTTACCGTTTATGAAGTGGCGCCTTGCGGCCGCCATTTTCTCCGCGATAGCCATGTCTATTGCCGTCGGTTCTCTTAGCGTGCAACAACTCAATTGGGGCTTGGACTTCACCGGTGGAACATTGGTCGAAGTCGAGTACGCCGATAGCGCCGATTTAAACGTTATTCGCTCAACTCTCGATCAGAGTGGCTATCAAGGTGCGGTGGTTGTGAGTTTTGGTACTGATCGAGACGTTCTCGTTAGATTGCCTCAGGGCTTTAGTGACGATGAAGGCGTGGCAATGGTCGAAGTATTACGAGCCGCGTCTCCGGTTGATGTGGAGCTCAGACGCGTAGAGTTTGTTGGTCCGCAGGTGGGCGATGAACTGCGCGAGCAGGGCGGGCTAGCAATGCTGCTGGCTCTCGGCCTGGTGATGCTCTACGTCGGCTTTCGGTTTCAGTTTAAGTTTGCTGTGGGCGCGGTTGTCGCTTTGATTCACGACGTATTGTTCGTTCTGGGCTTCTTTTCACTGACGGGTATTGAGTTCGATCTCACGGTGCTTGCGGCGGTGCTCGCCGTAATTGGCTATTCCTTAAACGATACCATTGTAGTTGCTGATCGTATTCGAGAGAACTTCAGGAAGCTTCGACGCGTGAGTACTATCGAAGCCATTAACGTGTCCCTCACAGAAACGCTTGGGCGGACCTTAGTCACGTCTTTAACCACGCTGTTAGTGCTTTTGGCGCTGGCTGTATTCGGTGGAGAGATGATTCACGGTTTCGCACTGGCGCTGCTGGTTGGTGTTGCTATTGGTACGTACTCGTCTATCTATGTTTCCGCAACCACGTTGCTCGCGATGGGTGTTTCGAAAGAAGACGTTGCTATCCCGGTGAAGGAAGGTCTCGAGTCAGACGAAGCTCAGCCTTGATCAGCTGAGCTTAGGCCCCACAGTTTGTAGCACTTGCTTGAATATCTTTGGCGCGCCACAGACCACATTGCCACTGCTTAAGTAGTTCTCTGAGCCATTGAAGTCCGCGATAAGTCCGCCGGCTTCTTTTATAAGCAGCGCGCCAGCGGCGATATCCCACGGTTTGAGGCCGATCTCCCAGAACGCATCTAGACGACCAGCAGCCACATAAGCGAGGTCGAGGGCTGCCGCACCCGCGCGACGTATACCCATCGATTGGCCGGCTAGCGTGCTCATGGTTTCGGCATACGCGGGCAGCTTTTCCTGTTCGTGACCTAAAAAGGGTATTCCTGTTCCAAGAAGCGATTCTCGAAGTTCAGTGGCATTGCTGACCCGGACGCGGTGTCCGTTGACCTGTGCGCCACGACCTTTTGATGCAATAAACTCCTCGCGCCTTACTGGATCTACAATAACAGCATGCTCTAATTTGCCATCCTTTAGGCAGGCTAGTGATACACAATAGTGTGGAATTCCGCGCATGAAATTTGAGGTGCCATCAAGCGGGTCAATTAACCAGGTGTACTGCGCATCTGGGCTGCCTGTTAAGCCACTTTCTTCACAGTGAAATGCGTGGTCTGGATACGCCTTTTGCAAGTGATAAAGAATTTCCCGCTCGGAGGCAATGTCAACTTCCGTGACAAAATCTGCAGCTCCTTTAGCGCGGTGTCCGACTCGATCCAGTTCGTCTGAAGCTCGAACGATTAAGTCCCCGGCTTTTCTTGCAGCACGCAGGGCTATCGTGGTCATCGGCTCCATGGGTTTCTCCTTAGCAGGCATCTGTATTACGAAAACGTGTCATTGGTCCATTTACTACAGGACTTCATGAGGGCGCGCATCATAGCAGGCAAAAGCAGATCACATAACGGGCTTTTGTTACACTTCGTCACCAAATTTTCTCAGGCAAACCAATGGATCCGAACAATATTCAAGTAGTTCTCGTACATACGACCCACGCCGGTAATATCGGAGGTGTCGCCAGGGCGATGAAAAATATGGGTCTAACACGCCTCACCTTGGTTAAACCAAGGACATTTCCCGCTCCAGAAGCTGAATGGCGCGCGGCATCCGCAATCGATGTTTTAGAGAATGCGCGAGTCGTGGAAACGGTGGAGGAGGCCATTGCTGATGCGCAGTTTGTGGTGGGTACCAGTGCGCGAGAGCGAAGAATCCCTTGGCCTGTGCAAGATGCACGTCATTGCGGAGAGCGCATCGTAAGGCAGGCCCGAGCGGGTGAAAGCGTAGCCATTCTCTTTGGTCGAGAGGATCGGGGACTGCTTAACGAAGAGTTGCAGCTGTGTAATTTGCATTGTCATATCCCCACTCATGATGCGTATCCGTCGCTTAACCTCGCGATGGCGGTGCAAATTTTGACCTATGAAATACGCATGACCGAGTTAGGTGACAGTATCCCTGCCGAGCAAGATGCTAATTGGGACACGCCGTTTGCTACAACCGCGGACATGACGCGCTTTTACACGCATTTAGAGGAGACGTTAATTGATATCGAGTTCCTCGACCCTCAGGCGCCAAGGCAGCTTATGCGTCGCTTGCGCAGGCTGTTCAATCGTGTCCGTCTCGATGAGATGGAGCTTAACATTTTGCGTGGCATGCTCTCTGAGACTCAAAAACGCCTGAAGGAGCGTGGCTAAAAGAATGCGTTATTAACAACGCTTGAACAGAGCCTCGAGGGCACACTAAAAACCTACTAAATTACTAAGCCTTTTACTTGAGTAATTTAGTAGGTTTTGTCATACTGACCCTCAGGAAAGAGGACGGACTATGAAGTTAACGACGCGTGGCCGATATGCCGTAACAGCAATGCTGGATTTGGCGATTCACGGTGAAGAACGCCCGATTTCCTTGGCGGACATATCTGGCCGTCAGGAGATTTCACTGTCTTACTTAGAGCAGCTATTCGCGAAACTGCGGCGTGGTGGCTTAGTGTCCAGCGTTCGCGGTCCCGGTGGTGGTTATCGGCTTGCTCGCAGCTGCGACGGCATTTTTGTCGCGGAGATCATCGATGCCGTAGACGAATCGGTAGACGTCACTAACTGTAATGGTAAGGGCGATTGCTACAACGGAGAAACCTGCCTGACTCACCATCTGTGGCAGGATTTGAGCGAGCAAATACATGAATTTCTCAACGCTATTAGTCTGGCAGAGCTGGTAGCGCGTAACAGAGCGCGAGAAATGGCAGGTGTTCAGCACCGCGACTCGGCTGACAATACTCAACGTTTGGTGCTTCGCTAATCGAAGTTGTTATGGAATTATCTTTTTGGAGTTCATCAATATGAACGCAACAGTGAAAACACCTATTTATTTTGATTACCTGGCGACTACGCCTGTGGATCCGCGCGTGGTTGAGGCAATGACGAATTGCCTGTCCATCGAGGGTACTTTTGGTAACCCCGCCTCTCGCTCACATGTCTTTGGTTGGAAGGCAGAAGAGGCCGTGGAGAATGCGCGCAATCATGTTGCGGACTTAATCGGCGCTGACCCGCGCGAAATTGTATGGACGTCGGGTGCCACCGAGTCCGATAACCTCGCGATAAAGGGCGTCGCTCATTTTTACAGCAAGAAAGGTAAGCACATCATTACCTCTAAGATCGAGCACAAAGCAGTGCTAGATACGTGTCGGCAGCTGGAGCGAGAGGGTTACGAGATAACCTACCTTGATCCGAACGATAAAGGGCTAACAACGCCTGAAATGGTTCGTGACGCGATTCGTGACGACACTGTGTTAGTGAGCATAATGCATGCTAATAACGAAATCGGCGTCGTTAATGACATTGCGGCGATCGGTGAAGTATGTCGAGAGAGCGGCGTGTTGTATCACGTCGACGCAGCACAAAGCGCTGGCAAGATGCCCTTAGACATGGCCACGATGAAGGTTGATTTATTGTCGATGTCTGCGCACAAGATGTATGGTCCGAAGGGTGTTGGCGCACTTTATGTCCGACGTAAACCGCGCGTTCGTATCGAAGCGCAAACCCATGGCGGTGGTCATGAGCGTGGCATGCGTTCAGGTACGCTCGCCACTCATCAAATAGTTGGAATGGGCGAGGCCGCGCGAATAGCTCAAGAGGAAATAGGGCAGGAGGCTGTTCGTTTGACGGCTCTTCGGCAGCGCTTCTGGGATGGCGTGAAAGATATGGCAGAAGTTCATATCAACGGCGATGAACTGCAGCGTTTGCCGGGTGCGCTCAACGTGAGTTTTGCATTCGTCGAAGGCGAGTCTCTGATCATGTCGTTGCGAGACTTGGCGATCTCAAGCGGTTCTGCATGCACGTCAGCCAGTTTAGAGCCTTCTTATGTATTACGTGCGCTCGGTCTTAACGATGAGCTTGCGCACAGTTCGTTGCGATTCAGCTTCGGTCGTTTTACTACCGATGCAGAGGTCGATCACGCGATCAATCAAGTCCGCCGTGCAGTGGAGAAACTGCGTGAATTATCGCCCCTGTGGGATATGTACCAAGACGGCGTAGATATCAGCTCGATTGAGTGGTCGGCACACTAATTCAAACTAGTTAATGCGCGCGATGGTCGCGTGCTGTGGAGGTAGGTATGGCTTACAGTGATAAGGTAATTGACCACTACGAAAACCCGCGGAATGTCGGCAAGCTTGACGACAGTGATGCGGGTGTTGGTACCGGTATGGTGGGAGCGCCTGCATGTGGTGACGTGATGCGTTTACAGATTAAGGTAAATGATCAAGGCGTCATCGAGGATGCAAAATTCAAGACGTATGGTTGCGGTAGTGCAATTGCGTCGAGTTCATTGCTAACCGAGTGGGTTAAAGGCAAGAGTGTCGATGAAGCTGCGTCAATTAAGAACACGGAAATAGCGCAAGAGCTCTCGTTGCCTCCCGTCAAAATACACTGCTCTGTACTGGCTGAAGACGCTATCAAAGCAGCAGTGAAGAACTACCGCGATAAGCAGGGACAGTAATGGCTATTAGCGTGACAGAGTCAGCGGCCAAGCACGTCAGTGGGCAGTTGGCTTCTCGAGGACACGGTGAGGGTATCCGGATAGGTGTTAAGACATCAGGATGTTCGGGTCTCGCTTACGTGCTGGAGTTTGTCGATCAGCCAGAGAGTGAAGATCAGGTCTTTGAAGGTTTCGGTGTCAAACTGTTCGTCGACCCCAAAAGTTTGGTCTATCTCGATGGCACGGTTGTGGATTTTGCACAGGAAGGGCTCAATCAAGGCTTGGAATTTAAAAATCCCAATGTAAATGGCGAGTGTGGTTGCGGCGAGAGTTTTACAGTTTAAACGATGACGGTATCCGAGGGTATGCAAGGCGGGAGCGCGCGAAATTATTTCGACTTGTTTCGGATTCCAACGTGCTTTGATCTTGATGTAAAAGATTTGGGTAATCGCTATCGGACGCTTCAGCAGCAATTCCACCCTGACCGCTTCAGTGACGGCTCCGATGCGGATCGTCGTGTAGCGGCTCAGATGTCGGCGGATATTAATGCGGGTTTTCAGATTCTGAGCGACCCCACAAGCCGCGCAGGTTTTTTGCTTCAATGCGAGGGTTTTGATCTACAAGCACTCGAAAAGCAAGCCCCCTCCGGCGAGTTTTTAATGCAGCAAATGGAGTTGCGTGAGCAGCTTCAATCTATACCGCCCGGCCAAAGTGACGCGCATAATCAACTGTCCGCTGAATCCCGTCAGCTGTTCGATAGTCAGGTTGGTATCTTTCGGGATGCCTACGCTCAGGGTGAGTTCGATCGGGCAGGGACGGCTTGGGTCCATTTGCTCTACCTCAAAAAATTGCGCGAAGAAGTTGAGCGCCGCGAAAATAGCCAGTAGGACATACCATGGCCCTCTTACAGATAGCCGAACCTGGTGCTTCAGCTCCAGTCATCCGACGTCGAAAGGTGGGGTTGGGTATCGATTTAGGCACCACTAACAGCTTAGTCGCGCATTATAACGGCGGGCATCTTACCGTATTCACCGATTCGCAAGGTCGCGGCACGTTGCCCTCCGTTGTTCACTACACGCCAGAAAATACCGTTGTGGGTTTTGCGGCGCTTGAACATATGAATGCGGATCAAGCCGATAACATTGCCTCTGCGAAGCGCTTTATGGGTCGAGCACGAGTCGATATCGACGATGCTAGCCATATTCATTTTGCCGAGGGCGATGTTCTCGCCTTCGCGACGTCAGCGGGTGCCAAAACGCCCGTAGAGGTGTCAGCGGACATTCTACGCGCCCTTAAAGCCCGCGCTTTCGACGCGCTCGATGAGGATATCGATGGCGTTGTTATTACTGTCCCCGCTTATTTTGACGACGCCCAGCGCCAAGCGACGCGCCAAGCTGCAGAGTTCGCGGGTTTAAAAGTATTGCGCTTATTAAATGAACCTACGGCTGCAGCCGTTGCCTACGGACTGGATAGCATAGCGTCTGATCTCGATACGGATGATCGGACTATCGCCGTTTATGACTTGGGCGGTGGGACCTTTGATGTCTCTATCCTGCGTTTACATAAGGGCGTTTTTGAGGTGCTTGCTACCGGTGGTGATAGCGCTCTCGGTGGCGATGATTTCGATAAAAATTTGGCCGATTATTTTGTTTCTCAGTACCAGTTAAGCGTTTCGGACAGCAGTGCTCGACGTCGATTGCTGACGGCAGCTCGACGCATAAAGGAATCACTGACTGACAATGAGTGTGTGTTGGTCAATCTGACCGATGTTATTCCTGAGGCACCTGCTAATGCAGAGCTTACTCGACAGCAGTTCAATGCCGTCAATGCCGATCTTGTTAACCGGACTCTTGATGCTTGTCGTCAGTGCGTTCTGGATGCAGGCGTAGATGTAATCGACGATATTATTATGGTGGGCGGTTCAACTCGGATGCCGATCATCAAAGAGGTGGTTGGCGCTCTATTCGCGAATGAACCCCTTTGTAGTTTAGACCCTGATCAAGTAGTTGCCATGGGCGCAGCGCGCCAAGCCGATATTTTGGTGGGCAATCGCAGTGACGAGGATGTCCTATTGCTTGATGTGACGCCCCTGTCGCTTGGCGTTGAAACGTTCGGTGGACTCGTTGAGCGTATCGTACCTCGTAATACGACGATTCCGGTTACGCGGGCTCAGGAGTTCACCACGGCGCGAGACGGACAGACTGGTTTGGATGTGCACGTAGTGCAAGGCGAGCGAGAGCAGGTGCAGAATTGCCGCTCACTGGCTCGTTTTGAGCTAAAGGGTATTCCGCCGATGGTCGCTGGTGCGGCTAGGCTTCGCGTGACGTTTCAAGTCGATGCCGATGGCCTCTTGGAGGTGTCAGCGCAAGAGGAAACGACAGGTACAACGGCGCATGTTGTGGTGAAGCCCGCATTTGGCTTGCAAGATGATCAGGTCGCTGACATGTTGCGAGCAAGTTACGAATTTGCCAGCGAGGATATGCGAGCACGCCAGCTCGTTGAGGCTCGCACCGATGCTCAGCAATTGATCGAGGGTGTGGCGGCTGCGTTAGATGTCGACGGAGATCTTCTTTCCGATAGTGAGCGTGCCCTCCTGGAGCAGGTGATGTCAGAGTTAGAGGCAGTAGCGAAGTCTGATAACGCAGATGAAATACGTTCGGCAACTGAATCGGCGGGTCGCGCCACTGAGGTGTTTGCTACGCGCCGGATGGACCGAAGTATTCAGGCCGCACTTGGCGGCATGTCTCTAGATGCACTTGATAAGGAATTCGAAGAATGACGCAGGTTATTGTATTGCCCCATCGTGATTTCTGTCCCGAGGGAGCGGCTCTTGAAGCTGAGCCAGGGGAGACAATTTGTCAGGTGCTTCTGCGCAACGACATCGAGATTGAGCATGCGTGTGAAATGTCATGTGCCTGCACGACGTGTCACGTCATAGTTCGTGAGGGTTTCGAGTCGCTTAGTGAGGCGGACGAGCTTGAGGAGGATTATCTTGATAAAGCTTGGGGTCTTGAGCCCGAATCGCGATTGTCTTGCCAGGCGGTGGTCAACGAGGAGCCTCTAGTGGTTGAGATTCCACGCTACACCATCAATCATGCCCGCGAGCACCACTAACAGAGAGCATGTGACCTATTCCCAGACTGACGCTAAATTGTTATCAGGGGTAGCAAAAGACCGTATACTCCGCTGCCTTGGAAGGGCGCTTTTGAAGTGCCCTAAAAATTGATTCCTGAATTACGGAGAGTTACATGGCAGTTGAGCGCACCCTTTCTATTGTTAAGCCTGATGCGGTTGGTAAAAACGTTATAGGCGAAATTTATACGCGGTTTGAGCAGGCCGGTTTGCGCGTTGTTGCCGCAAAAATGCTGCACCTTTCAGACCAAGTTGCGGGTGGTTTTTACGCCGAGCACAAAGAGCGACCATTTTTTGCTGACCTCGTTACTTTTATGACCTCGGGCCCCATCATGGTTCAGGTTTTAGAAGGCGAAGGCGCGGTACTTAAAAATCGTGACCTGATGGGCGCAACTAACCCCAAGGAAGCCTCAGCGGGCACCATTCGTGCAGATTTTGCAGAAACAATCGATGCTAATGCCGTTCATGGCTCTGATTCGCCTGAGTCTGCAGCGCGTGAAATCGCTTATTTCTTTGCAGCTAGCGAGATTTGCGGTCGTTAAGTAGAGCAGGGCTATTGAATGCACTGTTCTCAAGGCCACTGTTCTCAAGGCCACTGTTCTCAAAGCCACTGTTCTCAAAGCCACTCTTCTCAAAGCCACTGTGGTCACTATGACAGCTAATGAAGCCATCATTGCAACGAGTGAGCTCCAGCAGAAAGTTAATTTGCTGGGGCTTACGCGTGAGCAAATGGAGGCTTTTTTTGATGAGCTAGGAGAGAAACGCTTCCGAGCTCAGCAGCTTATGAAATGGATACATCATCAAGGAGTTCGTGACTTTGACTTGATGACTAATTTAGGCAAGGCACTGCGTCAGAGGCTTGCTGAGTGCGCCGAAGTTCGTCCCCCCGAAATTGCTGAGCAACATGACTCTGTTGATGGAACACGTAAGTGGGCTATTAGGGTTGAGGGTGGCAGTTTGGTTGAAGCCGTATTGATACCCGATGGTGACCGCGCAACCCTGTGTGTTTCATCTCAAGTGGGTTGCAGTCTAGATTGCAAGTTCTGCTCTACCGGAAAGCAAGGTTTTCAACGAGACCTCACAGCTGCGGAAATTATCGGCCAAGTATGGCTGGCCATTGATTCATACGGTGCTTGGCAGCCCGGTAGTCGGAGAGTCGTTACCAATGTTGTCATGATGGGCATGGGTGAGCCGCTGTTAAATTTTGATAACGTCGTAGCGGCCATGAGCCTCATGACTGACGATTTGAGTTACGGTCTTTCAAAGCGCAAAGTCACATTGAGTACATCCGGTGTTGTGCCCGCGCTCGACAAATTGGCTGAGTTTTCTGACGTCAGCCTGGCGATTTCATTGCATGCGCCGAATGATGAAATTCGATCTAAGATCATTCCGATCAACAAGCGCTATCCAATTGCTGAGCTGCTGGCTAGCGGTCAACGCTACATTGATGCCCAAGCTGATAGAAAGCGTGTCGTCACAATTGAATACACGCTGTTGGCCGGCATTAACGATCAGCCGGAACATGCTCGAGAGTTGAGTGAGCTGCTTAAACATTACCCTTGCAAGATTAACTTGATCCCCTTCAATAGCTTTCCTAACTCGGGTTTTTCGCGGCCGAGTGGTAACGCTGTGAGTCGATTTTGGAAGGTGCTTATTGACGCAGGTTTTGTTGTGACGATTCGCACAACGCGCGGCGATGATATTGATGCTGCCTGTGGCCAACTTGTGGGTGACGTTGTCGATCGAACGCGTCGTGCTGAGCGTTATCGAGAGCAGCATGCTTCCGAGGTGACTCCATGATACGTCGTTCTCTGCTCATCTTCGTCATGTTGCTGCTTGGCGCTTGCGTTACTGAGACGACAGGGGGCAATGACGTAGAAGCCGATCCGGCTGCCGCGCTGAGTCGTCGAGTTGAACTCGCGCGCCAATATATTGGCAGCGGTGACTGGGAAAACGCCAAACGTAATCTGGAGCTTGCGTCTGAGATTGACAGTAATAACGCAGAGGTCTACGAAGCGTTTGCACTTGTTTACCAGAGTACTGGCGAGTACGAACTCGCCGAGGAGAACTTCAAGAGAGCCTTGCGTTTCGACCCTGACTTTTCACGAGCTCGAAACAATTACGCAGCGTTCTTGTTTTTTTTAGGCCGATTCGAGGACGCCGAGCCTGAGTTTGAGCGGGTGACCTTGGATTCTTTGTACTCTGGCCGTCCTCTCGCTTATGTCAATTTGGGTTTATGTCGGTTACGACTGACCGACGACTCAGGTGCCGAGCAAGCGTTTACGCGCGCATTGCGTATGGATCGCCGAAACCCGCTAGCACTTCTAGAAATGGGGTTTTTAAAGGTCAGGGCGGGTGATTTTAAGGCCGCCGAGAGCTACTATGCGGTGTACCAAACTGTTGTTAGGCGCCAGCCTCCACGTGGTCTGATTTTGGGACTGGAAATCGCTCGGGGGCAAGGTGATAAAAATGCTGTGAGTAGCTATGAGTTGGCCCTTAGGAATCTATACGCTGACTCCCCTGAATATCAGCGTTACTTGCAGGATCAGGCCGCGAAAGGCAGGCTGTGATGAGTGGCAAGTGTCGAACATGTACAATGGTCGACAACAGGAAAGGGTTTGATTGATGCAATCGAAAACACCAATAAAGCGTAGGGTCAGCCGACAAATAATGGTGGGCAACGTGCCGGTTGGCGGCGATGCTCCTATTGCTGTTCAGAGCATGACAAACACTGAAACCCGTGACGTGGCGGCCACGGTTGCACAGGTCTCAGCGATTGCTGATGCGGGTGCAGACATTGTCCGTATTTCTGTGCCATGCCTTGATGCTGCTGAGGCATTCAAAAAGATTCGCGAGCAAGTTTCGGTACCCTTGGTGGCAGATATTCACTTTGATCATAATATCGCCCTAAAAGTCGCTGAGTATGGTGTTGACTGCTTGCGAATAAATCCCGGGAACATTGGCCGTGAGGAGAAAGTACGCGAGGTGATCGCTGCTTGTCGCGATCGGGGTATTCCAATTCGTATCGGTGTTAATGCAGGTTCGCTTGGCAAAGAGCTGATGCGCAAGTATCCAGAGCCTACGGCTGAGGCCTTAGTTGAATCAGCGATGCGCAACGTGGACATTCTCGATCGCTACGGTTACGCGGACTTCAAGGTCAGCGTGAAAGCCTCTGAAGTATTTATGGCCGTTGATGCGTACAGGATGCTCGCCAAGAAGATAGACCAGCCGCTTCACCTTGGAATTACCGAGGCCGGTGGACTGCGAGGAGGCACTGTTAAATCTGCCGTTGGATTGGGCATGCTTTTGATGGACGGCATTGGCGATACCCTGCGAGTGTCTTTAGCTGCAGACCCTGTTGAAGAGGTCAAAGTCGGATTTGAGATCCTGAAGAGCTTGAAGTTGCGTGCTAATGGAATCAATTTTATTGCCTGTCCTAGCTGCTCTCGCCAGAATTTTGACGTCATAGGCACGATGAACCAACTTGAGCAGCGTCTAGACGATATCCGTACGCCGATGGATGTCGCGGTTATCGGCTGCATTGTGAATGGTCCTGGAGAGGCTCGTGAGGCGGATGTCGGTTTGACAGGCGCTGACCCCAGTAACCTTATTTACTTGGCAGGTGAGCCCGATCACAAAGTGAGCAACAAGGACTTTGTCGATCATTTGGAATCGGTAATTCGCCAGCGAGCCGCAACTCTTGAGCAAGAGCGCGCTGCGGCCGATGCCGATGTAATCGCCCGCAACTGAAAACGGATTATTTATGAGTCAATACCGAGCTGTTCGGGGAATGGTAGATATTCTTCCCGACAGCACTCCCCAATGGCAGCGCGTTGAAGGCGCAGCCAAGCGTGTTCTTGATAGCTACGGCTATCAAGAAGTGCGACTACCTATCATTGAATCGACAAGTTTGTTTGCCCGCTCTATTGGTGAGGTGACTGATATTGTTGAGAAAGAGATGTATACCTTCAATGATCGAAGCGACGACAGCCTGTCACTTCGGCCCGAGGGTACTGCCGGGTGCGTAAGAGCGGCAGTGCAGCACAACCTGATCAGTACTCAGCAGCGGCTTTGGTACACCGGGCCGATGTTTCGCTACGAGCGACCACAAAAAGGTCGGCAGCGTCAGTTCAACCAATTGGGGGTTGAGGTGTTTGGTGTGGGTACTCCCGATCTTGATGCAGAGTTACTTCTCATGTGTCGAGCACTGTGGAGGGACTTGGGTATTGAGGACGCATTAACTCTAGAGATTAACTCTATAGGCAATAGCGAAGCGCGGTCGGCGTATCGTGACGCCTTAGTTGAGTATTTGTCTGCGCGTAAAGAGCAGCTTGATGAAGACAGTCAGCGACGGTTAGAGAGTAACCCGCTGCGGATTCTCGATAGTAAGAATGCTGAAACGCAAGCGCTCCTCGATGGCGCTCCACAAATGCTCGATTACCTCGATGAGGAGTCTCTAGCGGACTTTGAGATACTCCGCGATATGCTGGAGGCGGCTGGGGTAAAGTACGTGATTAACCAGCGTCTGGTACGAGGGCTCGATTACTACAATAAAACAGTGTTTGAATGGACTACCAACGCGCTTGGTGCGCAGGGTACCGTGTGTGGTGGAGGTCGATACGATGGGCTTGTTGCGCAGTTTGGCGGCCGCGATACGTCGGGAGCGGGCTTTGCAATAGGGTTAGAGCGCCTAGTCTTGCTTTTAGATGCAATGGGCCAGCAGGCGAGCGATACGCTTGATATCTTTGTTATTACCGTTGACAGGGCTGCGCAAATTCATGCTCTACCGCGTATTGAGGCTTTGCGCAGTGCATTGCCAAACTTGGCTATTCAAGTGAACCTCGGCGGTGGTAGTTTCAAAAGCCAATTTAAACGAGCAGATAAGAGTGGCGCGCGATACGCCCTGGTTTATGGTGAGTCAGAGGTCAGCTCAAACTCAGTCACCCTAAAGCCATTGCGTGGCGAGGGTGAGCAGGCAACATTTCCCGATGAAGAATTAGCTAGCTGGCTTAAACAAAGCACAGCTGATGAGTAAGTAAAGGAATAAGTCATGGCAGATCATTTAGAAGACGACGAACAGGTAGAAGCACTCAAGCGATGGTGGGATGAAAACGGCCGTAGCACGATTGTGGCAGTCATTTTAGCCGTGGGTGGCACTCTCGGCTGGCAGCAGTATCAGGGCTGGGATGCCCAACAAACGGCGGCAGCGGCTGATACGTGGGCCCAGGCCGAAGCGGCGTTGAATGCCGACGTTCCGAGTCTTCAAGCAGAAGGTGAGCGGTTAGCGCAGAATTTAATCGACACCCACTCGAATACAACGTATGCACAATTTGCCGGTATGGTGCTGGCTAAGCGGGCTGTCGAGAAAGGCGAACTGAGTGCTGCCGAGCAATACTTGCGTGACGCGCTCGCTGCGGGTGATAGTCAGTCCGAGTTAGGTCAACTTATTCAGCTCCGGCTCGCGCGCGTACTTGCTGCTACAGGAGAAGAATCGGCGGCTCTCGCTATCTTGAATCAATCAAATGGTTCGCTACCCGCAGCCTATGCCATTGCTCGAGGCGACCTACATTTGGCTGCGGGCCGTCAGCGCGAAGCACTGAATGCGTACTTGGAAGCGCGAGCGGCAACATTGGATCTTGGGAGTCCTCCTGGGCTTCTCGAGGCAAAGATTACGAGCTTAGAATCTCGCCTCGCGAATGAGGAGCAGTCTTCGTGAAACTCACTCGAACTCTAGTGGCTCTGGCTGTGCTCGTGGGCTTGTCCGGTTGTGAAACCATCGGTGAATGGTTTGACGATGAGGACTACGATCCGACGGCACCTGTTGAGCTAACCGATATCAATGAGACTGTAGTGCTGGATAAGCGATGGTCACGATCAGTAGGTAATGGCCAGGGAGACGGTTTGTACCGTCTCAATCCGCTACTCGCCGATGGTGTGATTTATGCCGTTTCTGAAGAGGGTGAATTAGCGGCTTTTGATGCCGACTCTGGAAAGCTACGGTGGGAAAGTGAGCTCGAGATACCGATTAGCGGTGGAGTAGGGAAGTACCGAGACTCCTTGTTGCTCGGTGGTGCCGATGGCCTCGTCATGCGCTTGAGTGCTGAAGACGGCTCAGAAATTTGGCGCCAACCGGTAACGGGCGAAGTATTGGCTGCTCCTCAAAGCAATGGTCAAGTCGTCGTAGCACAAGCCTATGACGGTAAGTTGATGGCCTTCGACTATGAGACGGGCGACAAGCTGTGGACATTTAGCAACGATGTCCCCGTACTAACCTTGAGAGGTACTTCAACACCAATAATTTACAATGACTTTGTGATTGCCGGTTTCGCAGATGGCAAAGTCATCGCTGTATCCTTAGATTCTGGCAGCGTCGTTTGGGAGGCGCGAGTCGCCATTGCTCAAGGACGTTCTGAGATTGAGCGAATCGTCGATATCGACGGCACGATGGCGGTTCAAGGTGCTGAGCTTTATGTGGCCAGCTATCAGGGGCGAATCGTCGCGCTGGAAATGCGAGCAGGCCGCAAGCTATGGCAGCGTAATGTTTCCGCAGTATCCGGTGTATCCGTAGGTTTTGGTAACGTTTACGTAGCAGATGAAGACGGGACGGTTAGCGCTTTCCTTCGCAATGGACAGAGTATTCGTTGGCAAAATATTGAGCTTGGGTATCGGGAGCTTTCGCGCCCAACGCCGATCGGCAGTTATGTCGCGGTAGTAGATTTCGAAGGTTATTTACACCTTCTCTCGCAAGTAGACGGCGTAATAGTCGGACGTGATAGGCCAGACAGTGATGGCGCGCGGGCGGATATGATTGCTAAAGGCAACATTTTATATGTGTACGGTAATAGCGGAGAGCTAATTGCGTACGACATTGAGGTTAAAAACTAAAAAGTGACCGCTGTTATCGCCCTAGTAGGGCGCCCAAATGTGGGTAAATCTACGCTCTTTAATCAATTGACTCGTACACGAGATGCATTGGTAGCAAACCTTTCAGGCCTCACGCGTGATCGCAAATACGGCGACGGTAAGCTGGGAGACCAGCCTTATATTGTCATCGACACTGGCGGTATCTCGGGTGATGAGGCGGGTATTGACGTTGCCATGGCGACTCAATCGCTTATCGCGATCGACGAAGCCGATATCGTTCTTCTTATGGTCGATGGTCGCGCCGGCTTACACCCAGGCGATGAGGCTCTTGTTAAGCATTTGCGCCAGTCTGAAAAAGCTTTTCATTTGGTGGTCAATAAAATTGATGGTGTCGGCGAAGAGGTCGCTGCAAGCGATTTTTATCGTTTAGGCATTGCCGATATCCACACTATCGCCGCGTCGCATAATCGTGGCGTGACGCAGCTGATCGAAGACGTTTTAGCGCCGTTGCCGCCGGTGGAGTTGCCGGAGCCTTTGAATACAGATGCGATTCGCGTTGCAGTTGTTGGGCGCCCAAACGTGGGGAAGTCGACACTCGTCAATCGTATGCTTGGTGAGGACCGCGTCGTTGTTTATGACCAGCCGGGCACGACGAGAGATAGCATTTATATTGACTACGAGCGTCGTGGTCAGAACTACACGCTTATCGATACCGCGGGCGTTCGACGCAGAAAAAATGTGCGAGAGACGGTCGAGAAGTTCTCTATCGTAAAAACGCTTAAGGCCATTGCCGAGGCGCACGTTGTTATTCTGCTGATGGATGCGCATGAAGGCATTGTTGAGCAGGACCTTCACTTACTCGGCCAGTGCATCAATGCCGGTAGAGGTTTAGTGGTCGCGCTTAATAAGTGGGATGGTATCGATGCGGATGAGCGCGAGTGGATTCGCTCAGAACTTAGCCGCCGGCTAAAATTTGTCGATTTCGCCGATATACATTTTATTTCTGCGTTGCATGGAACGGGCGTAGGCAACCTGTACCAGTCAGTACATACGGCCCATGAAGCGGCCACTCGCAGCTTAAATACCAATCGATTAACGCGGATTCTAGAGGATGCAGTTGCTACTCATCCTCCGCCCATGGTCAATGGCCGGCGCGTCAAATTGCGCTACGCCCATGCAGGTGGTCAGAATCCCCCGCTCATTGTTATTCACGGTACGCAAACCGATAACTTACCCAATAGTTACTCGCGCTATCTCGAGAAGGTCTTCCGGCGGGAGCTGGATTTGCAGGGCACACCGGTGCGTATTGAATTGCGTACCGGAGATAATCCTTATGCCGGTAAGCGTAATAAGCTGACAGAACGGCAGGCACATCGTCGTAGACGACTTGTTGCGCACGTAAAGAAAGCAGAGCGCAAGAAGAAGCAGAAAAAAACTCGCTAAACATACCCCTACGAAAGTAAGTCCTGCCATTCACCTTTAATCATTTGGTGAATGGCAAGCATCTTATCTATTTATTTCAAAAATGTTCCCTGTCTCCGTAACATGCGCCAACGCTGACGCATTCGTTAGCTTTTGATCAATTACTTGTTCGAGCGAGGACATCTCATGAGCATCTATCTGGATACAATTAAGAAATTTGAGGGCGTGACTACTGCGGCTGGCAGCACATGGTCCGATATCAGCCCTGAATATGCAGCCCGCATGAAGCTCCAGAACCGCTTTCAAACAGGGCTCGATATTGCGCGTTACACCGCGGACATCATGCGTAACGACATGGCGGAGTACGATGCCGATACCTCTAAGTACACTCAGTCGCTAGGCTGCTGGCATGGATTCATCGGGCAGCAGAAGCTAATTTCGATCAAGAAGCACTTCGGAACAACCGACAAAAGCTATCTCTACCTGTCGGGCTGGATGATTGCCGCGCTTCGATCTGAGTTCGGTCCATTGCCTGATCAGTCCATGCACGAGAAAACGTCGGTTCCAGCCTTGATTGAAGAGCTCTATACGTTCTTGCGTCAAGCCGATGCCCGCGAGCTTGGCGGTTTATTCCGCGCGTTAGACGCGGCTCGTAAGGCAGGCAACGATACTGAAGTTCAGCAGTTAATGAATCAGATTGACAACTTCCAAACCCACGTAGTGCCTATCATTGCTGACATTGATGCGGGTTTCGGGAATGAAGAAGCAACTTATCTGCTTGCGAAGAGAATGATTGAAGCTGGTGCGTGTGCAATCCAGATCGAGAATCAGGTGTCCGATGAGAAGCAGTGTGGCCACCAGGATGGCAAGGTAACGGTGCCTCACTCAGACTTTCTCGCTAAGATTCGAGCAATTCGCTACGCGTTTTTAGAGCTAGGGGTTGAGAACGGCATTATTGTGGCGCGCACCGACTCACTAGGTGCGGGTTTGACTAAGCAGATTGCCGTGACAAATGCGCCTGGCGACCTTGGCGATAAGTACAATAGTTTCCTTGACGGCGATTACATTGAAAGTGCAGCAGATATTGCCAATGGCGATGTGGTAGTGAAGGCGGACGGTAAGTTACTCAAGCCCGCCCGATTAGCGTCTGGTCTGTTCCAATTTAAGAAGGATTCAGGAGAGGACCGCGTTGTACTAGACTGCATTACTTCGCTGCAGAATGGCGCGGATCTACTGTGGATTGAGACAGAGAAGCCGCACGTAGGACAGATTGCCGCGATGGTTAATCGAATCCGAGACGTCGTGCCGAATGCGAAGTTGGTTTACAACAACAGCCCCTCATTTAACTGGACTTTGAACTTCCGCCAGCAGGTATTCGACGCGTGGACAGAAGAGGGCAAGGATCTGGGTGCCTATGATCGCGCTGGGTTGATGAGCGTAGACTACGATGATACCGATCTGGCAATTGAAGCGGATAAGCGTATTCAGTCGTTCCAGGCGGACGGAGCACGTGAGGCCGGAATCTTCCATCACCTGATCACGCTCCCAACCTATCACACAGCGGCATTATCGACTGACAATCTGGCCAAGGAGTACTTTGGCGAGGCGGGTATGCTGGGCTACGTAGCGGGTGTTCAGCGCAAAGAAATTCGTCAGACTATCGCGTGTGTGCGCCACCAAAACATGGCGGGTTCGGACATGGGCGATGATCACAAAGAGTACTTCTCTGGTGATGCAGCGTTGAAAGCGGCGGGTGATGACAACACCATGAATCAGTTCGGTTGATTAAACTTCCGCTGATTAAATAGTCGGTTAAGAACCCGTGTGCTGCGCTTAGCCCACGGGTTTTTTATGCCTAATGTAGAGCGGCTAGCTCGGAGCTCTCACAAGATCGACTCACCTAGGGCGATGTTGCATAATCCAACCAAGATGAGTAAAGGTATCGTGATGAGCGCACACAGTGACTTTGAAGGCTCGCGATCTGGGCAGATGCTGCAAACGCAGATTAGGCGAATGCGGTACGTGGTACGAGGGCTACTGGTTGTTGGCAATTTAGCTAACGATGTGCCGAATAGCAGACGATAGGCAGCGCCCGCATGAAATGGAATGAAGTAGATCAGCAAGTTTGTTCAGTCGCACGCGCTCTCTCTATTGTCGGTGAGCGCTGGACATTGCTGTTAGTCCGAGATGCATTTAAGGGCACCCGACGTTTCGATGACTTTCAGCGAACTCTTGGCGTGACGCGTCATCGCCTAGCGGAGAGGCTGCAAAAATTAGTCGATGAGGGAGTGTTGACCCGTATTCCGTATCAAGATCGACCTGTTCGTTACGAATATCGACTCACCCGAAAAGGACTTGCGCTGTACCCGGTGCTCGTAAGTCTCAGCAACTGGGCGGATGAATGGATGGACGATGGTGCCGGTCCACCCATGACCTTTTGGCACAGTCGCTGCGGTAAAGAGTCTAAGCCACTGATGACCTGTTCTGAATGCGGTGATCCCATGAAGCCTGAGGAGATGTCTCCGCGGCTCGGATCAGGCTTAACAGCCTACGTAGAATCATGTCGCGCGAATGAGAGAGCTGTTCCCGACCCCGCAGAGCTACCGATTGCTGCGATGGCGTTTTATCGACAGTATCTCGATAATTTAAAATTACAGTCTGTTGAGGATAAGCAATGAATGAGTCTTTAAAAGCGCAGATACTTAATGCCCCCGATGATTTGAATGCCATGATGAACGGTGATCGTACGCCGGAAGAGGAGCGTACCTTCCGTAAGCAAAGACTCGCAGCAGCATTGAGAGTTTTTGGGAAATTTGGTTTTGACGAGGGTGTTGCCGGGCATTTTACGGTTCGAGACCCCATTGAGCCCGATACTTTCTGGGTTAATGCGATGGGTCGCTCGTTTAAGCAGATGCGCGTGTTGGACCTCTTGCGAGTCAGCCATGATGGGCGAGTAGTAGAAGGGCATGGGATACTTAATGCCGCTGCGTTCGCGATCCACAGCAGTGTTCACAGCGCGAGACCCGATGTGGTTGCAGCGGCTCACGCGCATTCGCTTTATGGTAAGACGTGGTCGTCCTTAGGCCGGCTTATCGACCCCATAACACAAGACGCCTGCGCATTCTTTGAAGACCATGCGCTATTCGATGACTACACGGGAGTAGTTGTGGATACGAGCGAGGGGGACCGATTAGCGGCGACGTTAGGTGATAAAAAGGCCATCATCCTTCAGAATCACGGGCATCTCACCGTCGGAAAGAGTATCGAGGAGACGTGTTGGTGGTACGTTACTTTCGAGCGTAGTTGTCAGGCGCAATTACTTGCTGAGTCTGCCGGGACACCAAAGGTAATTCCCGATGAAATGGCAAGATATACACAGCAGCAAGTGGGCAGTACGTTTGCAGGCTGGTTCAGTGGGCAGCCACTGTTCGACGTGATTCTTCAGGAACAGCCAGATCTGCTTGAATAAATTATTCAGGTAGGTTTGGATCCGACTGCCATAGTCTCTTAAAAGCGCAGATGAGTAATAGAATGATGGCCAGCTCCACAATGACTAATGGCCAGTGCATAGCTTGTACCTGGAGTAACTTGTCTGTTACTCCATGGCCCCTTTCTATAGCTTCGTAAAATCCCCAGGCGCCGGCCATGCCGACTAGGTAGCCCACTTGTTTGGCAATATCTAACTGTGTCAGCGCTTTCTTGTCCCCAATGAGTAAGGTTTCACATCGCACTAAGTAGCTACCAAATGCAAAGCTGAACTGGTAACCGATATAAACGAATAGCGCGAGAAAGGTGCCAATTGGGTAAACCAGAACGGCAATGACCCCGAGAAGGATCGTTAATTCAACCACAAGAGATAGGCTGAAAAACCATTCAGCCGTGAAAAGCTTTTGGTATTGGGTAGCAATAACGAGTGTGCCAAGGGCTAGACCGATGCCTCCGGCGGAAAAAACAGCGGGCGATAACGGCGTATAGATAACAAAGATTGAGCCAATTGATAGGCCCAAAAAAAGCGAATTGAAAAATTTATACGCGGTGAACCAGCCAATAGCGATAGCGTTGTCGATGGCTTGGGTTAACACCTTAAAAATCGACGCCTCGACGCGCACGAATCCCTGACGTAAAGGCATGTTTGACGTCTTTGACTTCAGAAACGGTGTCCATAATATCCCTGAGTGCGCTGCCGCCGCCTCGTCCCGTGACAACAACGCTTTGCTCCGCAGGACGGTCCTGAATCGCGTCGAGTATCCGCTTTTCCTCCAGGTAGCTAAAAGCAATCATGTAAGTCAGCTCGTCGAGAATGACTAAGTCGTAGCTTGCATCGGATAGCATTCGCTCGGCTTCGCCCCAAGTCCTTTTGGCAGCTGCAATGTCATTGCTTCTATCTTGCGTATCCCAGGTAAAGCCCGTGCCCATTTGATAGAAGTCGGCCTCATCGAAACGGTCGCGTAGGTACAGTTCCTCTCCCGATAATTGCTCGCCCTTAATAAATTGCACAACACCAACTTTCATGCCGTACCCCATGGCTCGTAGCACCATACCGAAGGCTGAGCTGCTTTTACCTTTGCCGTCACCCGTTAATAGAACAGCTACGCCACGCTCGATATCAGCAGCTTCAATAGAGCTATCCACGGCAGTTTTCTGTTTTTCCATGGCACGCTTGTGCCGGGCTTCTTTGGTGGTCGTTTTACTATCAGACATAAAACCTCAATATTGGTAACGCAAGCCCAAGTACCATGTACGGTGTGCACTGAAGTATCCTTGAATCTGCTGGTAAGTTTCGTTTGTTATGTTTTCGATACGTGCCGTAAGTTGCAGGGAGTCGCTCACATTCACAGCGAACGAACTGTCTAAGAGTGTGTAGTCCGGCATTGGCTCGCCCTCGGTATCAACAACGCTTTGCGTGTGTCGTCCGGTAAACGAAGCCGTCAACCATGCATTCTGCCAGGTTAGCGACACAGCGGCGGTGAGCTCGGGCCGGTAAGGACGCTGATTACCCAGTGCATCTTCTGTGCGATTAAAGGTTACGTTACCCTTTACTGAAAGCTGAGGACTCAACGCTGCTATCCCCTCCAGCTCTAAGCCCTCCGATTTATTGTCACCTTGGCGTTGCAGATACCCCGAGTAGCCCGATAAATCAAAATAAATTTCATTGCTAATATCTTGTGAGAACCACGTAGCCGTTATCTGCTGGTCAGGTGTGCCCATTCGTAAGCCGACTTCCCAGCCCTTGCTCGTTTCTTCTAGCAGTCGCTGCTCACTCGCGGGCGCGTAAGAAAAAGGACCTTTGTTATAAGCGATCTCATAAAGACTGGGGGCTCGAAAGCCAGTGCCTACTGCGGCTGTTATAGCAAGTGGAAGCGTAGTCAGGGAAAGAGGTTGAAACGTACTCACACGCCACGAATTGTGCCGGCCAAAATCATCGTTATCATCGGTTCGGTAACCCACTTGAATAGTGCCGCTCAGAAAATTGCGAGCGTACTCCGCAAAGAACGCCTTGTTATTACGGGCGCGCGTTTCGCTGCCATCATTCAGCGACTGCACTAAAAAATCACTTCCCATCGTGAGACGCTGATCCGACGGAAGCTGAAGATTAGCGATAACAGAAAGCTCTTCATGACCACCATCCGTTTCGAACGTCTGCACTGCTCCGGTAAAGTACTGGCGCTCAATGGTATTTCTCTCATAGCTGGCTACGATATCGGTTTTGTCATTGAACCAATTAACATAGCTGCGCCAGGCGAGTTGGGCGTAGTCGTCAGTGCAGTTATTAACGGTTGCAAAGGTATCTGGATCGAAACACCCATCGTAATCGTTAGCGCCATCCACCTTATGAGCGCTTCCGCCCGCGCGCCACTGCTCACTCAGTACAGCTGTAAGCGTCGCGTGAAGGGTTTTATTCTCATAGCCATCATCGTCGGGTGCGATACTGTCAATTTCGCGTGCGTTAAAATTTTGGGTATCAACCGTTGCTGCACTAATAGAGCCATAAAGGTACTCACTACCACCTGTCAGTGTCGCACCCAAGCGCTGAAACGTATCGCTACCCATTTCAGCTGTAAGGTCAGCACTGAATGCATCTGTCGGTTGGCGTGTTGTAATCGCAACGACACCTCCAGCATCTGCTCCATACATTAAACCTTGTGGCCCCCGGAGCACCTCAATACGCTGGATGCCTTCGCTGAGCAGGTGTTCAATCCGAGGGCTGATTTGTGGTGAAGAAGGGTCGGCGATATCGATGCCATCGAGCTGGATACGTGTGCGGAAACCTTCCTCGCCACGAATGCGAATGGTACCGGTTTTCCCGTAGCCCCCCGCTTCACTGACAGTGACGCCAGTTTGCATGTCCAGAAGGTCTGAAAGGGTGGCGTAGCCAAGCGTCGCAATGTCATCGCGATCGAGGGTTGAAGTGGATACCCCGAGGGTATACATCGGTGTGGGAACCCGAGAGGCGACAACAATGGTCTCTTCGAGCTTTTCATCAGATGCTACGGCACCGGCTCCTACGAAGCTGGATGCCGCTAAACTGAGGGTAGTGAGATTGCGAAACATCAAAAGAGACACGCGTAGAGGTGCGCTGTGGTTACGTGCGCCGGATTTGTTGCCATTTGCTCTATAGATCAAATGTTGCTGCTCCCTGTCGCCGAGAGTTATCGGCTTCGCAGTAGAAAATACTGGTGGGGAGAGCTGTGTTTAGAGCACACGCAGGATAGGAACCGCACAACGCGATTCTTTCACCTGACAGAGCCCTCCGCTCCGCGGTTGAACGTTGTCAGGCAGGTATCGGGCTTTAACCGTTGCGGGGGCAGCGCCGGATAGTTTAGTTCACCGGACTTCCCTTTTAACCTGCCCAAATCGTAAGATCTGCAGGCACCTGACGCGCGAACTTTACTGCGCTTAAGTAGCGCGGTCAAATGCCATGAGGTGTTAAGATGCACACATGAAAACTGATGTATCTCTTTCTCTGGAATCCGAGCTGACGCGCTGGCTTCCCTATATTGAGGCGCGACTGGGCCGCCAGCCGCGCGGTTTGCGCGCTATAGCCGCTTACAATACAGCTGGGGAGCCCGCGGTTATCCGAGTGGCGTCAGTCGTTGAGAAAAAACCTTTCCCGACGCTGTTTTGGCTAATCGACCCGGTTTTGAATTTGAGCTTGGATCGACTCGAAGCGAAAGGTGAGATCGCACGTCTGCAAGAACAGGTGGAAGGCTCCCTTGAGATGCAAGAGGCTATGAGCAACGACCACGCTCGTCACAAAGAGCTGCGAAATAGCTATTTGACAGACGAGCAGCGCGCGTTTCTTGTCAGCAAAGGAATGATGGCGGCCCTCGAAGAGCGTGGTATCGGCGGTATTGCTGAGTCAACCAGGATTCGCTGTTTACACACATGGTATGCGGCCCATTTGGTCGAGCCGAACACGATAGGTGCACTGATAGATAGTGCATTACTTGAGTCTAACAATTCTTAATTTTTTGGAAAAATGAATGACAGTCCTGACTGACGATACGCGTATTCACACAGTTAAAGAGCTAGTTTCTCCCCAGAAGTTACTCAACGATATTCCTATCTGTGAAGAGACAGCCGAGCATGTTGCGGAGTCGCGCGCTGCACTGCATCACGTTTTACACGGTGAAGATGACCGATTGATCGTTGTTGTGGGGCCTTGCAGTATTCACGATCCTGAGGCGGCGATGGATTACGCCCACCGATTGTTAGCTCTCGCGAAGCATTATCAAGATGATTTGCTCATCGTCATGCGCGTTTATTTCGAAAAACCTAGAACGACCGTAGGATGGAAAGGTTTAATCAATGATCCCGACCTCGATGGATCCTTTAATATTAATAAAGGGCTGCATTTAGCGCGTCAGCTATTGGTCGATTTGAATCGCCTGGGCTTACCTACCGGCACGGAATACCTCGACCTCATATCGCCTCAGTACATTGCTGATCTTGTCACGTGGGGCGCGATTGGTGCGCGAACAACGGAGAGTCAGACACACCGAGAGCTAGCCTCAGGGTTGTCGTGCCCTGTGGGATTTAAGAACGCGACCGATGGCGACGTACAAGTAGCTGTCGACGCGATAGGTGCTGCCTTACGCCCCCACCATTTCTTGTCGGTAACAAAAGAGGGTTCCTCTGCCATTTTCGAGACCACGGGTAATGAAGACTGCCACATAATTTTGCGCGGTGGAAAATCACCTAACTACGATATGTTCTCGGTGGACGACGCCTGCGCTTTGCTTAAAAAAGCGGGTTTGCCTGAACGCTTGATGATTGACGCGAGTCACGCGAACAGTCGAAAAATACCTGCGCGCCAGGCGGACGTGGCTGCAGATATAGCCACCCAAATTCGGCGCGGTAATCATGCAATAAGTGGCATCATGTTGGAGAGCTTTTTGGAAGAGGGTAGTCAGAGTGTAAAGCCTGGAGAACCCCTAGTTTACGGTCAAAGTATTACGGATCCTTGTATGGATTGGAGTACTACGGAGCGGGTTTTAGATGATCTTGCTGCAGCGGTTAGTCAGCGTCGTTTAATGGCGTAGTCAACACGGCTAATGTAGAGGGCATTTATGTCATTGAGAAGTCGAACATTTTCTAAGCAGCGTTTTGGGCTCATAGTTTCAATGTTGCTTGGGCTTGCCTTTAGTTCGGTAGTAGCTGCACAAGTGAATCCTGAAGAGAGCTTTCCTACAGAGCCGTTTCCTGAAGAGATTCATCCCCCTGTCACAGTCGCTATACAGCTGTTAGATGAGTTAAGCGCACAGTTCTCTGCATTAGAACTCGATCGCGACCTCGTGATTAGTGCGCAGGGCGAGCGAGAGCAAGCAGCACTCTTTCGCTACGACGAGCGCGCACTGAGTCTTTTATCTACCTTCAGCAGGGTCGCACAATCAATTGTAGAAAATGAAGCCGCTCAAATAGACCGCGGCGAGCTAGCCGCTCGGTTGGCAATGCACAACATACCGCTCGATCAGGCGCTCACTGCGCGACTGGCGGAGATTGAGGCGCGGATTGACGAGGGACTGGCGCGGCTCGAAAGTTTGTCGGGCGAGGATAAAGTTATCGCGCGGGCGCAAGTCTCAAGCTTGGATAATCAGCGATTGCGTTATCTTGAACTAATCATCGATATTGTCAGTATTCGAGATCAACTGAAATTCCCCAAGCAAACGATCGAGAAGTTGGCGCGGAGTAGCTTAAGCGCCTATTCAGAAGAGCTTGTTGGCATGATCGAGTTTCATCAGGCCACGCGAAAGGCGCTGAAGGGACAGCTCACGCGTAGCCCTGATAATGCTGAATTGAAGTCAGCGATTGCCACACAAACAGTATTGATTGAGCGAGCGCTGCAGCGTTTAGAGCGGGTGGTAGTTCAGTTGGAGCGTTTGGATCTTGAGACCGCCGATCAGCGTCGCCTGCTACTTGCTCATGCAAAGGGTGTTTCAGTTTCCTTGGTTGACGCAGATTTACTGGCTACGCTTTTTGACGATTTTTCCCAGCGTTTTGAGCAGTGGCTGTCTAGCCAGGCGCTGGATATTACGAGTCAAGTTGCGCTGTTTTTAGGTATCTTGTTCAGTGCACGATTGCTCGCCAGATTTGCGCGCGCAGCGGTGCACCGAACGCTGTTGTCACGCGGTGAAAATATCTCGGTTCTTTTGAAAGATGTGCTGGTCTCTATGACCGGCGCCACTATCGTGGCCCTAGGCTTTTTTCTAGCACTAGCGCAGATTGGGGTGTCCGTTGCGCCTATGCTCGCAGGTCTAGGGGTCGCCGGGTTCATTATTGGCTTCGCGCTGCAAGACACCTTGGGGAACTTTGCTGCGGGCGCAATGATTCTCGCGTACAAGCCGTTCGATACCGATGACTATATTGAAGTTGCAGGTGTTTTGGGAACCGTGAAGAGTATGAACATGGTGTCAACTACCATTAACACCGTGGATAACCAGATGCTGATTATTCCTAACAGCAAAATATGGGGCGATGTTATTCGTAACTACACAGGACAGCGAGTTCGCCGCGTCGATTGTGAGTTTGGCATCAGCTATGGCGATAGTATCGAGAAGGCTGAGCGAATACTGGCTGAGGTTGTCGCAAGCATTAAGCAAGTTCTCCCCAGTCCAGAGCCGATGATTCGTGTTCACCGACTTGGTGATAGTTCAGTGGATTTCGTGGTGCGACCATGGGTGAAAACCGAAGATTACTGGGAAACCTATTGGGCCCTACACAGGGAAGTGAAGCTACGCTTCGACGCTGAAGGAATCAGCATCCCGTTTCCTCAGCGAGATGTACACCTGTTTGAACGCACTAAATGAGCGTTAAACGGCGCGTCCTCTTATAGTGGCCACTTATTGTTATAGAGTCCACTTACTAGAGAGCCCACTTAACCCACATCGTAACGCTGTGCTCAAAACGTGTTTCAGGGTGGCTTAGACATTCAAAGTACCGTCAACCTGATTGGCATCAGACTCTGAGTCAAATGCGGCGGTGGCAGTTAGATTCCATACAGAATTGGTCACGTGAGGGCAAAGCGCGTATTCTTGTGTGCTCACGAGAACGATTTTTTGCAGGTTACCTATGGAGCAAATTTTGGTAGCACTAATAGTCAGCTGGCTGTTAGTGGCACTCATTGTTACCCGTTGGCCTGTGCCATGGATCTTTAGTAGCTCGATGCTAGCCTGTTATTTATTGGGTCTTGTCGATACCCAGACTTTGTTGGACAAGGCATCTAATGAGGGCGTGCTGACTCTCGTATTGTTAATGCTGGTGTCTGTTGGGCTCGAGCGACTCCCATGGTTGTCAGCATTATCCCAACGTATGCTTGTTCCTTCACTCGGTAAATCGCTGCTTCGGCTATCGTCGATTACGCTACTTTTTTCTGCCTTTGTGAATAACACGGCTGTCGTTGCTGCGCTTGCTGGCACCATCCGCAAAAATCGTCGGCATGCGGCGAGCCAGCTTCTCTTGCCGCTATCTTACGCAGCTATTTTGGGTGGCACACTGACGCTGATAGGGACATCTACCAATCTTATTGTTAGTAGCTTCCTGCAAGATGCGACGGGCAGTGGCTTGGGATTCTTCACTTTTTTGCCCGTTGCCTTACCCGCTGCAGTCGCAGGGATTATTGCGCTGCTAATCTTTCGCCGTCGACTGCCCGTTAAAGGTGAGCAGGGGCTGCAAGTTGACGAATACCTGATTGAAACCGAGGTTCTTACTCACTCCAAATTGGTGGGCAAGAGCATTCAGGACAATGGCTTGAGAGACCTCGAGGATCTTTTCTTGGTTGAAATAGTTCGTGGCGACGAGCTGCTTTCCCCTGTGTCACCTACGCAGCGAATTGAAGCAGGCGACAAATTGATTTTTTCAGGCGATGTAACCCGCATAGGCATACTTGAACGTTTTGATGGCTTACAACTTTTCGCGGTTGAGGCTGGCTTACTGAATACCAATATGACGGAAGTAGTGGTTATGCCTACTGCCTCGGTTATGGGTCAGACCATTAAAGAAAGTAGTTTTAGAGCGCGATTCGATGCTGCTGTCGTTGGACTCAAGCGCGACGGTGAACGACTGTCAGGCAAGCTGGGGTCGATCCGATTACAGGCTGGCGATTCCTTAATGTTGGCCGTCGGTTCAGATTTTTCCCAGCGGTCAAACTTGACTAAAAACTTTCTCATTGTCGATCGTGAGATTGACGCTATGCGGCTATCGCTCGGCAAAAGCGTGTTCTTAACGGTTGCACTTATTGCGGCTATTGTATTGTCGGCCTTCGAATGGCTTAGCTTACTTAAAGGTTTGGCCTTTGTTTTAACGTCGATGCTAATACTAGGGGTGGTAAACGGCGGTGACTTGCGCCGGCGCTTTCCCTTTGAGATGTGGCTAATCATCACTTCGGCGCTCACAGTCTCTCAATCATTGGCGAACACCGGGCTGGTGGGCGCATTTATCGATTCAATGGGGCCATATTTAGCCGTGGTGCCACCGTACATGGCGGTGGTTGCTGTTTATCTGCTGACACTCGTGTTTACGGAGTTAATGACTAATAACGCGGCGGCGGCGTTAGTCTTTCCACTAGCGTATTCACTCGGAATGAGCAGTGGCTCTGATCCCATGGCATTTGTCATGGCAGTGGCCTTTGGCGCGAGCGCATCCTTTGTCACGCCATTTGGCTATCAAACGAATCTGATGGTGCAAAACTTGGGTGGTTATCGACGCCAGGATTATCTCCGTTATGGCTGGCCAGTGTCGGTGGCATATAGCGCCACCGTCCTGACGTTACTGCCTATGGTATTTCCGCTGTAAGTTGTGAGCCTCACGCTCATTTCAAGAGGACGTTACTCGGAAAACCAGACAACGCTAGTACCCTAAAGCAGCGCGTCAACGTGCGCAAAGTACCGAAGATAATCTACCTTGATATCGGCATTGTGGCCCTCGCCACCTTTGGTGCCGTCTTTGCCGAGTGATTGAAGCTTGTACATCACGCGGATACCCGCGAAAGGGTCGCACCGATAGTCGTAATCACGACCCCAGGGGTCCTTGGGAACTTCACTGATATATCCCCCTTCCGGGAAGTTGCGGGGAGGGTTTCCTTTAGTGCTCGGTGTGACCAGTGCAATTAGGCCTTGATCGGTCCAAGGAAAATAGCGATTGGCGGCTTCGTAGTCGAGCAGCGGCTGCTCAAGCGATGTCATGTCAGCAACAATGGCGTCAATCTCAGATTTTTGCGCAAGATAATCAATGTTGAGCGCTTTATTAAGGCTGTCTAAGGGCTTGTTGGAGCAGTAAATAGCGAGGTCTAAGGGGCTTGGGTTCTTGTTGGCTTGGTTGTTGACGACGACAAAGTTGCGATATTCAACGCCGCCCATAAAGTCAGCGACAAGGTATTTTCCGCAGGTCACATTACCTGGGTAAGTTTGTAGCTCATCGTAGCTGGTGAATTTACCATCCAAGCTTTCATCCATAGCCATAGTGGCTTTCTGCTCCGTCGATGTGCAGCCCACAATGGTCGCACTTAGAGCTAACATTAGTAGTGAAACTTTTATATTTTGCACGGTACATCTCCAGAGATCAGTAGGTTCCACAAAAGTGGGGTTTCGCTGTAAAAATTCAAGTGCTGTGAGTCGGTTAGAGTTTCTGCATTGACTGCTAAGTACAGCTGTATTGGAGCGCAAGTGTGGCTGAGAGTGCCGGCGCATGCTAGTGATTATTTTGCCCTTTAACTCTCTGTGGGCACTTAGCAGGGCTATCGATGTTGCTACAAGTCAATGGCTTGTACCTGAGCAGAATAGCCGTAAACTTGCTCGCTACTATAAAAATACTATTTGGAGATAACGTGGATTCACCCGATCAGTGGGTTGAGAGTGTGCTGGGCCCCATAGCGGCTTCTTTTGCGAGTTTTGTATTTTATTCAGTGCCAGTGGCTGGGTATCAACTACCCTTAATCGTCGCATGGCTGGGTATAGCAGCTGTATTTTTTACGCTGTATTTTCGGTTTATCAACTTTCGTGGGTTATGGCTGGCCATTCGACACGTTCGTGGTGACTTTAACGATCCTGATGCACGTGGAGAAATAAGCCATTTCAAAGCCGTTGCTACGGCGATCTCGGGCACGGTCGGAGTAGGTAATATTGGTGGCGTAGCCGTTGCCTTGAGTATCGGTGGGCCGGGAGCAGCATTTTGGTTGTTCTTCGCGGGCTTATTGTCCATGTCGACTAAGCTTGTCGAATGCACGCTCGGAGTGCGCTTTCGACGACATAATGAAGACGGCTCTGTGTCGGGTGGTCCCATGTATTACTTGGAGGCCTATTTCCGAGATCGACAGTTACCCTCACTGGGTAAATTGTTCGGTGGCTTTTACGCGATCGCACTCGTTATTGGCTGTTTTGGTATTGGCAATATGTTCCAGTCCAATCAAGCCTATGCACAGGTACTCGTCATTACGGGTGGCAGTGAGAGTTGGCTGGCCGATAAGGGCTGGTTATTTGGACTTGTGCTTGCTGTTATTGTTGCCTCGGTGATCATTGGTGGTATTAAAGCTATCGCTCGTGTCGCGGGCGTTTTAGTGCCTTTTATGGCGTTATTGTATGCCTTGAGTGCCGTGGTTGTTGTCGCGTTAAGCTATGAGCACATAATGCCTGCACTCAATCTTGTTATGACCTCAGCGTTCTCTTCTGACGCGGCGATAGGGGGCGGTTTGGGTGCTCTCATTGTTGGTTTTCAGCGAGCGTTATTTTCTAACGAGGCGGGACTGGGATCGGCATCAATCGCACACGCAGCGGTTCGAACAGAGCGCCCAGCGTCAGAGGGCTTGGTGTCACTGTTAGAGCCATTTATCGACACAGTCATAGTTTGCAGCCTGAGTTCGCTTGTTATTCTGACAACAGCAGTACCTAACAACTTGATGAGCGATGGTTTGGCAGGGATCGAGTTGACGAGCGCTGCTTTCGGGCATCACTTTAATTGGGCGCCCTATGTTATCGCTGTCGCAGCCTTGTTATTTGCCTTTTCTACCGCGTTAGCATGGTCATACTATGGACTGAAAGCATGGACGTATTTGGTCGGTGAGGGGCCCAAAAGAGCGCTCGCATTTCAGCTAGTATTTTGCGGATTTCTGATCATTGGCGCTATGCTGAAACTGGGTGCCGTGTTGGATTTCTCTGACGCAATGGTTTTCTTGATATCGGTGCCTAACTTGATAGCGCTTTACCTCTACGCACCCGAGGTGCGCAGAGAGCTGATAGCTTACATGGCAGAATTAAAAGCGCGAGCTTAGTAGGGCATATCGCCTTCACTCACCACGCGATTTAGGCGTCGCGTCGCAGGGAAGAAGTCATTGACTGGCTTGTGATGGGTGCTGCGGTTGTCCCACATGACGATGCTATCGGGCCGCCAGTTAAAACGGCACGTATGCTCTGGTAATGCTGCGTGCGCGTAAAGAAAGCGCAGTATTTCCGCTGACTCGAGCGGCGGCAGGCCTTCAATGTGGCTCGTGAATAGCGCGTTTACGAACAGGACTTTTTTACCCGTTTCCGGATGTGTTTGTATGACCGGATGACGCACGGGTGGGTTGGCAGCTACTGCGTCAGCCAAGCGTTCACGTCCGCCCGGCTCGGCCAGACTTTCTTTAAAGCCCTGAGTGAAATCGTGTACGGCAACTAAGCCGTCTAAATATTGCTGCATCCCAGTTGATAGGGTGTCGTAGGCTGTTGTCATACTTGAAAACAAGGTGTCGCCACCGACTTCTGGTATCACTATGCCCCGCAGAACGGTTACCGATGGTGGGTGTTGTCGAAACGTCATATCCGAATGCCACACCTCAATTTTTGACGGCTTTTCTTTGGTGCTTTCGAGAACCATAACTTCAGGAAAACCATCGATCGTGCCGTAGGCGGGGTGCGTTTGAAGAGGACCAAAGATGCTTGCAAGATCGCGCTGCTGCGCGGGCTCAATGGGTTGGTCTCGGAAGAACAATACCTCGTGCTCATTCAGTAACTGTCGGATCTCGACTTGCATATCTTCTGCTAGAGACTCGACCAGGTTGATGCCAAGAATTTCCGCGCCGAGGGCGCCAGCGACACGTTTGACATGCATAGTGATTTACCTTTGATGATAATTACTTGTAAGGGTGCGATTTTGCGCGGTTTCGCTCTGCACTATCAAGTGCCCAACGGACTATATTGTATTGGCTTACCGAATGGCGATCTAAAACTGTTTGGCGAGCTCATCATCACACTCCCCTCAAGGAAGAGGGGGTTATAAAACACGGAGAGTTTTAATCATGAAGAAAGCGATAGCGGGGATAATTGGCGCGACATGGATTACTTTAGCGGGTAGTGCGAGCGCCGCAACTCAACTCACAAGTCTGAGCGAGGCATCGGAGGTGTTAAGAGAAATACCTCAGGGAGCCATCACCCAGCAAATACTGGATCCTATTGAGCTGGAATCAACGCGCGGCGGCATGGTGCCTCTTGCAATAGCATTGGGTGTTGCGTCTTTCGACTTAGCATTGATGGGCTTTTACTGGGGGGTTTACGTTCCTTATTATGCGCCGCAAGGCCCGTCGTTTAATTCACAGCTACCCTAAATCAGAGGAGAGGCGCTATGAACGCTAAACAAATGCTCGCGCAAAAGCTGGCCCAGCAAAAGAAAAAATATGACGAGGAACATCGCTGGTCAACGATCTTTGCAAAGCTGCTAGCTTTTTGGCTCTTCGTAGTTGCCTCTGCCTTCGCTTTTTTTGCACAGGAGGTGCCTTATGGTGTTTGGGTTACCGTACTTGCGGGCGGTGTTGGTGTGTGTGTCTCCATTGCACTGCTTCTCAGTGCACGCAAAGACGATAAAGACCGCGAGCATTAGGTCGATATGTCGCTCTGCGTTAGCCGCACTGTTTTTCGGGCTTACTGCGGTTAACGCTCAGTCGTTTAACGAGCTGCCAGCATTGCAAGCTAGGCCCAATAGTTGCGGGTTAGCGGCAGTCGCCTTTATAGCTGAGTCATTCGGTATTCAAGGGATCACCGAACAAGGTCTAGCAAAGCTGCTTGCGCCTTCTTACGCAGCGTCTCAGGGCGTACCGCCACAGGCGGGCTATAGCCTAGGAGATATTGCACGCTTGGGGAGACATTTAAGCCTACAAACGGTCGTAATGCGCAGTGATATTGCTGGTTTGAGATCGGCGAATTTGCCAACCATGCTTCTGCTCGACGCTGCCTCGTCGCCTCATTTTGTCGTTGTCACTGAGCTGAAAGAGCGCGTGGCGACGCTCTTTGATCCCGCGCAAGGTTGGCATTCAGTCGATCTTATGAGCCTCCAGTCGCATTGGCTTGGCGCCAATTCAACAGGTGTTTATGTGCAGTTCATGCGCTAGTCGCGCAAAGCTAGGCTGTTAAAGCAGCTCTTGGCGTTCGAGCGCCAATTCATTGAGGAAGCTCTGCTCTTGCTTTGCCACATCGGCATTGGTGACCACCGCAATGCTGGGTTGAATATCCATAAGATACGTACTTGCCACGCGCTTCAAATTATCAAGATCAGCCTTAATAACGCCACTTCTAAAGGCTGCTCGATGCTCTTGGGTGCGGTCAAATAGCAATTCATGGAAATGCTTCTTCGCCTCGCCCGCGGGTGAGCCGGGTTTGTCCATACTGCCAACGACGCCAAGAATGGCTTCTTCGAGAGCCAGCTGAGTATGTTGAGTGTCGATAAACCATTGTATTGATGCTTCGAAATCCCGCAGGGTGCCTTGAAGTCTTGGGTCCCGATAAGAAAAGAAGCGGAACGCGCCGATATTGGCGTCATGACTTGCACCGCCGCCATAGGCTCCACCCTGCTCACGAATAGATCTGTGCAAGTAGCCGTTTCGAAGCAGTGCGGCTAATACCGTCAACAGTGGTGCGTCAGCGTGTCCTGAGGGAACGGTAGGAAACGCCATGGCGCAGAAGTTCACTTGGGTGTTGGTTACCCACACCTCCCGATTAGCTTCTCGCACGGGTGCTGGGTGCCATATACCTGCAGTGGCATTAGGACTCATTGCGTTAACCGCAGCAAGAGCATCGCCATGTGCACTCTTCAAGTGCTCGGGATCCGCGATCGTGGCAACTTGCATGGCGTTTGCGGTAAATAGTCGACTGTGAAGTGCCGTCAACTCACCCAGTAGCTGTTGCAAGTTGCTATCGGTGGAGAGCCCCTTGTCCAGCTCACGAAGCCGCCTTATACCCTCTAGGCCAGACTGTTCATGGGTTCGCTTGGCAAGCGCATTCATCCCCGCTGTAGCGGCCATCATTGCGAGCATATGACCATTGCCCGTGATGCTCTGGTCTTTACGAGCACGGGTCTGACTGACCAACTCTTTAATGCGCGAGCCTTCATCAAAACGCGCTGATGTGAACGTATCCTTCATTAATTCGCTTTGTGCGGCGCTGCGATTAGCGAGCGCTTTGGACGACATTAACAGCCAGCCCGAACAGTCTTGAACATCGTCTCTGGCGCTGCGAGTAAGTGTTCCAGCACCCAAAGAGCCCACTGTGGCGGAATGACGATCCTGAAGTGCGAGATAGTCTTGTGAGCCCACACCCACCTCTGTGAGGAGCCCGGTCATTAGCGGTAAGCGCTCAAATTCCTGGTCTGATAGCGGGGGGAGCGGGCGCACCCATTGTTGATAGACTAGGCCATTGGTACCAGTCGCGTAGGTCACGCTCCGAGTGCCATTATGGTCCGCTAATTGAGGCGTAGGTTCAGGAAGCATGGCGGGGATATCGCTGAGTTCTACACGCGGCAGCACATCAGGATCGTCCTCTTGTTCTTGGCGCTCGCGTAGTTTGTCGGCGAGGTCGTGTATGCGAGCTTTCTCATCCTCTCCCATTGCCGCTGCCATCGTGGCCAGTTTAGCTTTCTCCGCCTGATTACGAGCCTCTGACAGTGAGGGATCGGGCGCGACGGTTAAACGAGCGCGGTGAGGATTATCGATGAGCAGTGACTGTAGCAGTCCTGGGATATAACGAGGGTCTTCGATACGTGTACGTATCTCAGCCAAGGCAGGATCCAGATCCAGCGTAGCTACCGCATCACCATGATGAGTCGCCGCGCTCAGTGCTCGCAGCATCAGATTGAGCCCGTAGGGCATCCCGTCACCACTTACTTCCCGTTGATGCAGTTCAATCTGATGCAGGATGGACTCGAGTTTTTCTTTTGCAACCCCGTCGCTTATCAGGGTTTGAATAATAGTGAGGACATCATGCTCAAACTGCTCGGCATGCGCACTTTCACTGCCCTCAATGCCGCAGCAAATGACCATTTCACGCATGGATTCTTCGAGGCCACAGAGTGGTGAGGGTGATGTTCCTAGGGTAGTGGTTTCTAAATAGTGCATGAGCGGTGACGCACTATTTTCCATAAGCACGGCAGCCACCAACTGAGCTTCAAGCATTGACATTAAATCGGCGCTTTCGCCGAGTTTCCAACCTAGTATGAGGTGGGTTTTGGCGTCAACGCCTTCAGCGGGGTCGATGGCGTAGGTGTGGCTTGCACTAATAGGCGCACTGAACGGGCTTTCCAAGGCAACTTCAATTTTCGCATCTGAGCGCTCGAACCGTTGGAGCGCTAACTGCTCGAATGTTGCTTGATGTGCCGAAGCCGCGATATCACCAAAAGTCAGAAAAATAGCATTACTTGGATGATAATGGCTCGCATAGAAATCTCGAAGTTGTTGATACGTCAAGTCGGGTATCGCTTCTGGGTCTCCGCCACTATTGTAATGGTAGGTGTTGGTTGGAAAGAGCTCGAAGCAAAGCTTATCCCAGAGCACCGATGACGTTGACGACATCGCACCTTTCATTTCGTTGTAGACCACGCCCTTGTAAACAAGCTCTTCTTTGTCGGCGCTTTTCTCAAATTCGACCCGGTGGCCTTCTTGTGCAAAATCAAGTGGGTCAAGGCGCGAGAAAAAGACAGCGTCTAAGTAGACTGACAATAGATTGTCAAAGTCTTTGCGATTTTGCGTTGCGAAAGGGTAGGCGGTCCAGTCAGAGCTGGTGAATGCGTTCATAAATGTGTTGAGCGATCGCCTCAACATCATAAAAAATGGGTCTCTGACCGGATAGTTTTCGCTGCCGCAGAGCGCAGTGTGCTCAAGAATGTGCGCTACCCCCGTGGAATCCTTAGGGACTGTACGTAGAGCAACCATGAAAACATTTTCTGGACTATCGCTCGCAAGGTGTAAATGCACGGCTCCAGTGCGGGGATGTTGATATTCCTCGATCTCGAGATTCAGTGCCTCAATCGCGACTTTGCGTTGTAATTCAAATGTATTGTGCGATTCCGATACAGCGTTGCTGGCGTCCATGAAACTCCCGATAGCGTCATTGCTTTAGCGTAGGTTGGCGATTAGTGCCTTGTTTGTATAGTGATTGTAACGATATGGGGGCAAGGTTACCGCGATTCTAGTGTGATTTTATACAGCCAGGGCCAGCGTTTACCCGTGACCCACACGTCGCCGGTGTCCCTATGTAAAGCGATTCCGTTTAAAACATCGGTGTCCGCCTGTCTGTCACCCTTTTCAAGAAGTTGAGGAAGGTGAATGACACCCGTTACTCGCCCCGTGCTGGGCTCGATACGCATAATTTGGTTGGTTTGCCATACATTGGCCCAGATCTCACCATCGATCCATTCAAGCTCATTTAAGCGATACACCGGCGCTCCGTCCAGGGTCACGTGCATCACGGCTATTGTGCTGTCTCCGCCAAGCTCAACCGACATAATTCGATCGCTTCCGTCACTCCAGAACAGCTGGTTCTGGGAACTCGTTGCCCCCCATCCTTCGCCAGGTAGTTGCGCCGCACTCTCAATTTTTAGGGTTTCTGCGTTAATAACGAGCAAGCGTCTTGCCCGCCAAGTGAGGAGATAAATTTTTTCGTCAATTCGAGTAAGGCCTTCCCCAAACAGTTGGGCGGGAAGTGGCTGCTCTTTTACGCGTTCTAGCTCAGGCCAGCTGTAGGCTCTGAGTACAGATTGTCCGTAGAGTCCCGAGCTGACGAGTAGGGTATTTCCATAAAACTCTAACCCCTGCACAAAGTTGGCTCGGTCAAAAGGTTTTTTTTCGATCGCAACTGCATCGTAGTGGCGAGCTTTGGGCGAATAGGCGACGGGGGTATCTGACGCGTGAGAGCAGCCGCTGGCCAAGACAAAGACTGTCCAGTAACAGTAAGCGAACCGTTTTGACCATAAGCGACAGATCATAATGGTGCACCTCTGACTAACGCTCGGTGTAAGAATCGTGCGGGTGAAATAGCTTGCTGTAGATACCGGGGGAGTGGTGGAGGCTCTCCCAGCATGTCGGCGGCGATACTTTCGGCGGCTAGCGGCGCCGCGGTCAGTCCGCGTGAGCCAAGGCCTCCCAGTACCCAAAGCCCGGGAACAACCGGACTCGGTTCGCTGATGATCATTGATTTGCGTTTGCTCAGTGCGGCGTACTGGCGATTAAATGCGTCACGATCGGGTACCGGTCCCGCTATGGGAAGGTAGTCAGCGGTTGTGCAGCGTAACGCGACATGACCCGCGTGGGCGGTTGACGATTCAGAAAAGCCCAGGTCGGGCATCCAGTCTGAGAGGGCGTTGACATTGAATTCGTGATCTTCAATTCGCTCATCAAGACGCTGATCGTTGGGGCCATAGGTCGCACCAATACAGTGAACCCCGTGTCGTTGCGGAGGAAAATAACCGTCATGACATAACGCGCAGCGGAGCTGACGAGACTTCATATTTGCCGGCACATGCGTGACCTGCCCGCGAATAGCTTGCAAGGGCAGCCAATCAGTAAATGGTGAACTGCCCACATTGCCCGCGGTTGCCAAAATGAGCGTGGTTGTCTGCAACGCTAAGCCGTCTGGACCCGTTAGCTGCCAACGACCATTGACGTGCCCATACTCAATGGAGCCGCAGTTTTCTTGAACCTTAATCAATGGATGATTGAGGCGCTCTCGACAAACTGCAGGAGGGTGTAGCCAAAGCGCATTCGGAAAGTAAAGGCCAGCATGGTTAATGCCAAGCCTGGTCGCCGCCATCGTTGGCGTTAAAATTTCAGCAAACTCGTGATTACTCTCTAGGGCGCCAGAAAGTTTTTCTAGGGTTTCTTGGTTCCCAACTTGAAGATAGCCACACGCGTCGGCATCGTCACCGGGAATAAGCGCTCGAGCGCGGAGTAATTGCTGATATAAGCGAGTTCCATGGTCATAGGCTGCATTTGAAAAATCACCCAGCGGCGCGAATCGATGGGATAGACGCGTGTAAGTTAAACCTTGAAGATTGCTTGAGCCTCCCGACGCTATTGAGCCTTTGTCGAGGACCGTGACGTTAATTCCACGCTCTGCAAGGCTACGTGCAATAAAGGCGCCGGCAAGTCCAGCGCCGATAACAATCACGCGCTCTGGGCGATTATCGCTAGGATTAAGATCCCACTGTGTCGCCCTGATTCGCTCCGTGGTTTTAGCGGTTAGGTGGCCGTTAAAGCACTCGCGTTTGGGCCTAACGGAGGTTTGGTTGGCAAGCTCAAAGCCCACCGCTTGCAACGCCTTTGCCGTGGTTACTGAGCTTGAGTATCCCGCTATTGAGGCATTGTGTTGGCTCAGGCGCCCTATTGCGGCGTAGCTTTTTTGTGCGGTGCTTGTTTGGGCGGTGCTTTGGTCGGCCCAGGCATCGTCAGCTTGCTTATTTGCGCTAGTGAAATACCAGCAATTCACCCATGCTCGGTTTCTTGAGGCGAGATCGACTAATGCGTCCTCCGTATTTTCCCACCATAGATCGAGGGTCACTCCCCATTGGGGCCAATGGACCCTGTGACAGCCTTTAATGGGCGGTGGCCAATCGGCCAGCAGCATCGACGCGAGGTCGTACAGTTGGGGAACCTGCCCTAAAGCCTGCTCGAGCATCGATTTGCGCAGCGGATGGTCATCGAGCCCGAGATAGTGAAGGCGGGTGTGGGGGGGACGATGAGTAAGCCACTCTTGTAGCGTCAGCAAGAAATTGACCCCTGCCCCAAAACCGATCTCAGCCAGAGTAAGGGTGCCGCCTGACGGCAACGTATTGAGCCTCTCGTTAAGCTCGATACCCTGTAAAAATACGGATCTGCGCTCCGCTAGACTCTCGTTCAATAAAAAGTGGTCTGTTCCAGGGGCGTCGATGTCCGCAGTCCCCAAACCGAGATTCATTGAGGGAGAGGGCGCGAGTTGCCATGCTTGGTTGTGCCTTTTGATCACACCGAGTCCAACGTTAAAAGAGCGTAAAGTCGCGTGATATTAACAGAGCTGCGAACAAGGCTGGAGTCTACAAAGCAAGGGGCGGTACACTAGGCCTTTTTTGGACGAACCCACCATGCAGAGTAAAAAAGATATCAACCCAGTGCAGTTTGCGACAATAGCCGCCAATCTGCTCAATCAGGGCTTATTAGAGTCAGGGCGTACCACTGCAAAGCGTATGTTCCGAGAGCTGGAAGCAGGAAGAACGGTGACCTTGACCAAGCTTAGAATGGAAGACGACGGTCTCACTCGGATCGACTTGCGTCTCGATAAGGATGCATTTCAGGGGACGATGAACTACTCGGCATTCCGTGATGGCGTTTTGTCGCTTATTGCGAGCTTATCGGATACTTTGCGAGAGAAGAGTAGCATCGGCGTGTTGTACCCTATCGTAGACGGTCAGTCGGTAACTGATGATTACGACAATCTTAAAATGTTTGACGTTGGGGGTCTCACCGTTCACGGCGAAACGCCGAACGTGCTCATGCTAGGCGTACTGACCAGCGCTGATCAGCCCCTAGTAACGCTCAACCTAATGTATGTTGATCCAGAGCAATTCAAGAAGGATCAGTCAACCAGCTGAATGCTAGGTGGTGGCACAATCGTGACCGTTTCTTTTACTGTCGGCGCCATCACCGACGCTTCACCCGTCGCAACTTTTTTGCCGTTCTGGTTTTTGACAATGCAGCCGATGGTGAGCCACGGCTTTGAGTCGTGCTTGCCTACGACTTCAAGATCTACGCTGAGCGTATCACCTAATAAAACGGGTGCACGAAAACTCAACTGCTGTCCTAGATAGATGGTGCCCGGCCCCGGTAGCTCCATAGCAATTGCTGCCGATATAAACGCTCCAGTAAGCATGCCGTGAGCAATGCACTCACCGAATTGAGTGGTAGCCGCGTACTCTGGATCTAAATGAACAGGGTTGTGATCGCCCGATACCGCAGCAAAAAGTTGTATTTCTCGCTCAGTGACCAAACGAGTATAGGTGGCGGTATCACCGATAGTGATTTCATCAAATGTTTTGTTGGTTATCTGAAGAAGAGGGTTCACGGGGTAATGGCTCCTTTTTTGAGTGTCAACGGGATGTATTAAGTACTGCAATTGTGAGTCAGCACTTGACCTCGTTGCCGGCGATTCAACATGATAGCGGTAATTTAAAAAGAAAGGTGAAAAGCTAAGATGCAGCAGTCTCAAATCAACGAAACAATCGAAGCCACCCTCGCGCGGTTGGGTCTTGCGACGCATATTGATACTGACCGTTTTCAAAGTATCGTCGAGCTATTCGAGGACGCACTAAAGCGCCACGATACTGCGATTGCCTGTTCAAGCTTGGGCCATGATCTACGCTATGCGGAGCTTGATAAGTTATCGGGAGACTTTGCCAGCTGGTTACAAAACGAGTCGGGTCTGATTGCGGGTGATCGCGTCGCCATACAAATGCCTAATCTCATTCAATATTTGGTGGTCGTTCTTGGCGTGTTGAGAGCTGGATTCGTCGTTGTAAATACCAATCCGTTGTACACCGAAAGAGAGTTGGAGCATCAGTTTAACGATGCGCAAGTGAAGCTATTAGTTGTTCAAGCCAATGTTGCACAGACTGCTGCTGCGGTACTACCTCGTACGGGTGTAGAAAAAGTAGTGGTCACCGAACTTGCCGATCTGCACCCCCAGCCGAAACGTTCCCTGATCAATTTCATCGCGAAGCATGTAAAGAAAATGGTGCCGCCATTTGATATTCCCGGCGCATTGTCGTTGCGGGCAGTCTTGGCTGTCGGCGCGAAACGGGCTCGACAGTCGGTTAGCCCGCAGCCGGATGATCTAGCTATGTTGCAGTACACGGGCGGTACTACTGGAGTCGCTAAGGGGGCGATGTTGTCCCACAGAAATTTAGTGGCAAATGTAATGCAGAGTGACGCCATGTTTGCTTCGCACAAGCTACAGGGTACCGGTGATGTTTTCATGCAGCCGCTGCCCGTCTACCATATCTACGCTTTTACAGCGTCCATGTACGCGCTCTACGGCGGAGCGCAGACTGTTTTTATTCCGAATCCACGCGATCTTGGTTCCGTCGTTGACGCTTTCGATCGTTACCGTCCAAAATTGTTTTGTGGTTTAAATACTTTATTTGTAGCGTTAAGTAATGACGAGCGTTTCAGGAAACTCGATTTCAGTAATCTGAAAGTGACTTTATCGGGCGGTATGGCATTGACTGAAGCCGCGGCCAATGAGTGGCAAGCTATTACAGGGTGCACCGTTTCAGAGGGGTATGGTTTGACCGAAACATCACCGGTTGCCACCAGTAACCCCGGTTATGCGCAGCAAATTGGCACTATTGGTGTGCCCGTCCCTCACACTAATGTGCGCGTATTAAACGACGCGGGTGAGCTTCTCGGCTTTGATGAGCCCGGTGAGCTGGGCATTCAGGGGCCCCAGGTGATGCAGGGTTACTGGCAGCGGCCCGAGGCAACGGCGGAAGTGATTGATGCAGAGGGGTGGTTTGCCACGGGCGACGTTGCAGTAATTCAGCCAGACGGCTACCTGCGTATTGTGGATCGTAAGAAGGACATGATCGTGGTGTCGGGCTTTAACGTGTACCCCAATGAACTCGAGGATGTGCTCGCGGGCCATCCTGCCGTGTTGGAGTGCGCGGCGGTGGGAATTCCCGATAGCAGCTCAGGCGAAGTGGTCAAAATGTTTGTCGTGCGAAAAGATGTCAGGCTTACCGAGCAAGAAGTCAAAGACTTCTGCCGCCAGCATTTGACTGCCTACAAGATCCCGAAACAGGTAGAATTCCGCGACGAGCTACCCAAGACTAACGTTGGTAAGATTCTTCGACGTGAGTTACGAGATAGCTAAATTCATCGCCGGATACAATCCGGCATCGCGTAGACTTATTTGACCCTCATGACCGACCTACCGTCTGGACGTGTTCCACGTCCCATTCCTTCCGCTATTAGTTATCCCGAGCAGTTGCCGGTATCTGAGCGGAGAGAGGATATAAAACGCGCACTCGACAAGCATCAAGTGCTTGTGGTTGCCGGCGAAACCGGGTCAGGAAAAACCACGCAGTTACCCAAAATCTGCTTAGAAATGGGGCGCGGTACGCTGGGCAGAATAGGGCACACTCAGCCTAGACGTCTAGCGGCGAGAACGGTCGCGCAGCGCATCGCCAGCGAGCTGAACACCGAGCTCGGCAGTGTCGTGGGCTATCAGGTTCGCTTTACCGATCAGGTCTCAGATGCATCGGCCATTAAGCTTATGACTGATGGCATATTGCTAAGCGAGCTGCAGCACGACAAAAATCTTTCACAATATGACACGCTAATCATTGATGAGGCCCACGAGCGCAGCCTCAATATTGACTTCATCTTGGGCTATCTGAAGCAGCTTTTACCCAGGCGTCCCGATCTCAAGGTGATCATCACGTCTGCCACTATCGACGTAGAGCGTTTTTCGCAGCACTTTGATAATGCGCCTGTTATCGAGGTGTCAGGACGAACCTATCCGGTCGATGTTCATTACTTCGGCGACATTGAAGATCGCGATCAAGGTGTGACTGAACAGATTGCCAGCTTGGTGGACGATATCGAGTCTCAACGCTTCGGACCTCGAGGAGACGTATTGGTATTCCTGCCCGGCGAGCGCGAAATTAGAGACTTGTCCAAGCGTTTGAAGTCCACCGAGCACCGCCAAATTTTGCCGCTTTATGCGCGTTTGTCCGCCGCTGAGCAAAATAAAGTGTTCAGCCCCAGTGGGCGCGGCATGCGCGTCATTCTCGCAACAAATGTCGCTGAGACGTCGCTTACCGTGCCGGGGATTCGATACGTTATCGATCCCGGAGATGCACGTATAAGCCGCTACAGTCATCGTACGCGCTTACAGCGACTGCCTATTGAGTCTATCTCACAGGCGAGTGCCAATCAGCGTAAGGGGCGTTGTGGACGTGTGGCTGAGGGCGTCTGTTTGCGTTTGTACAGCGAGGAAGATTTCAACTCGCGTCCTGAATTTACCGACCCGGAAATATTCAGAACCAATCTGGCTGCGGTCATATTACGCATGTTGCAGCTAGGCATCGGTGAGCCCGGTGATTTTCCTTTTGTTGATCCACCCGAGCCTAAGATGGTCCGAGACGGCTTCAAGCTACTCGAGGAGTTAGGCGCTGTTTCAAAGCGCGGCAAGCTGACATCAACGGGTCATAAGATGGCCCGGCTGCCTGTCGATCCCAAGCTCGCCCGCATGCTGCTCGCGGCGGCAAATAGCCAGTGTATCGCTGAGCTCTTGGTGATTGTCAGCGCCATGGCAGTTCAGGATCCGCGGGAGCGACCAGCAGAGAAAAAAGCACAGTCAGATCAGGCGCACGCACGTTTCAATCACACCAAATCTGATTTTATGGCTTGGATTAACTTGTGGCGTTACTACGAAGAGCAGCGTCAATCTCTCAGCCAAAGCCAGCTTCGTAAGCTCTGTAAAAAGGAGTTTCTCTCCTATCTCCGAATGCGAGAATGGCGGGATCTTCATGCCCAGCTAACAATAGCTTGTCGTCAGATAGGCTTTAAAGTATCCAGTGTCCTCGCAGAGGATGAGAATTACGAAGGTATTCACAAAGCGCTGTTGGCGGGGCTGTTAGGTCAGATCGCTCAGCAAGATGAAGGCCGTCTGTTCAATGTCGCGCGAAACCGGAAGGCTCAGATCTTTCCCGGTTCAAGTCAGTATCGGAAACCCCCTCGATGGTTGGTTTCCGGTGAGATCGTTGAAACCTCGCAAGTTTTTGCTCGCCAATGTGCCGCAATCGAGCCGGAGTGGCTGCTCAGCGTTAATCCGTATCTGTTGAAGTACCACCACTATGAGCCTAGCTGGCAATTGCGCTCAGGTAGGGTCATGGCCCTCGAACGTATTACTTTGTTTGGTTTGACTGTTAGCGACGGAAAGCGCGTTCATTTTGGCAATATTGAGCCTAAAGTAGCGCGAGAAATTATGATTCGCGATGCGCTAGTACCCGGGAATTTCAAATCGCCACCGGCATTCTTGAAGCACAACTTGCGGATGATTCGAGAAGTTCAAGATATGGAGTCTCGAGTTCGGCGACGCGATTTATTAGTCGATGAGGAGGCCTTGTTTGCCTTCTATAACGAGCGCTTGCCCAGCCATGTGTTCAGCGCTTCAAGTCTCGAGAAGGCGCTGAGTAAAACCGCAGAGTTAGCATCGACTTTGCAGCTTAAACGAGAGCAAGTGTTAACCCGTGATCCCGATGCTGAGCTTACTGAGCAGTTTCCATCGACGCTCACGTGGGCCGGTGTAGATTATAAGCTGAGTTACCAGTTTGAGCCCGGCAAAGCAAACGATGGCGTGTCAGTAACGGTCCCACTGCCGTTGCTCAATCGTGCTCCGAGATACCGTTTTGATTGGCTAATACCTGGATTATTGCGCGAAAAATGCATTGCCTTGATTAAGGGATTACCTAAGTCTCTTCGGAAGCAGTTAGTTCCTGTCCCCGATGTTGTTGACACGTTGTTAGAGCATGTCACGCCCGACGATCGCGACCTGTGTGCAGCGTTAAGCGATGTGCTGAAGCGACAGCGTAATATAACGGTGCCGGCCGGTGATTGGGGCGAAGAGCGTCTCGAAGATTTTTATCGAATGAATATTAGAGTGGTCGATGAGCGCGGGAAATTACTAGCGCAAAATCGAAATATGGCGCACCTCGTTGAGCAGTTCCGTGATGACAATCAGAGCGCGCAGGCGAGCAAGAGCGGCATGGGCTTTGAGCAGCGCCCCGTTAGCGACTGGGATTTTGGTGTGCTACCTCGAGAATGGAAAAGCCGAGCAGCCGGTATGGAGGTGCTTGCTTATCCGGCGCTAGTTGTCGACAACGACCAAGTTTCACTGACTTTGCTCGACTACTCTGGCGATGCTGAGCTTGCGCATCGAAAGGGTTTTGCGACGCTTGCAATGAAACGCAGTTCGCAGACCAGCAAGTATCTCAAGAAGCAGTTGCTATCTACCAACGAAGCGGCCCTTGCTCTGGCGGGCTGCGGTGTCGACCGCAGCGCGTTGGTTCACGAGATGATAATGACCGCCTTCATATTGACCCTGGAGGATGCACCAGTTCCTCGCTCAGATGCCGAATTTGAAAAGTGCTTGGCAAATGCCCGCACGACTTGGGTGCCACAGGCCTTAGAATTGGAGCGCGCCCTCGTCAATTTTCTATTGCCCGTAGCGCAAGCTTTGAACAAGCTGAAGGCTTATCCGGACGCGCAGTTTCAGGACAGCAGGACCGATATGCAGCAGCAGGTACAGGCCCTTCTTAATACTGAGCGCTTGTTCCATACCCCTGGACGTTGGTTGCAATACTATCCTCGCTACGGGAAAGCGCTGCTGCACAGAGTCGAGCGTTTGAGCGGGCAATACGCTAAAGATCAAAAAGGGATGGCAATGCTTGCTCCGTTTGCGGCCAAATTAAAAGAAGCTCGGGAACAGCGCGTGGGTTTAGAGGCGCTCTGTTCGGAGGCGCAAGAGTTGTTTTGGATGCTCGAAGAGTTTCGGATTTCGTTATTCGCGCAGCAATTGGGCACCAAAATTCCTGTATCCAGTAAGCGGTTGGAACAACAATGGTCGAAAGTAGCTGCATGGATGCAGGAAAATCCGCGATAATCGGGCACAATAAGCTGCAGTAGTTAGCAAAGAAAATATCGGGCATTAGTCATCGAGAGTGGGCCCGATAGCGTACAAGTCGGTAAAGAAAAGGAGAGCTCGTTATGGTGTGTTTCGAGCGGTTACATCGATCATTGTCTCATTGTCTGGCGGTATGCTGCCTAGCATTGATAGTTAGTGGCGCGCAGGTTTCAGTGGCATCGCAAGATGACCCTCTGGAACCTATTAATCGAGCTACATTTGAGTTCAATATCCAGGCGGACAAATACCTGCTGAGGCCAGTCGCGCAAGGCTACGATGCGGTTACTCCTACGGTAGTGCGTCGCGGGGTTAATAATTTCTTCGGCAACTTTCTTGACGCCAATGCCGCGCTTAATGCGTATTTACAAGGTCGGGTAGGCTTCGGATGGGACAATACGCTGCGGGTGCTCGCGAATACAACGCTCGGTATTTTCGGCCTTTTCGATGTGGCGACGGACATGGGTATTCCTCGCTATCAGACTGATTTCGGGCATACGCTCGCACTGTGGGGTGTCCCGGAAGGTGACTATATTGTTTTTCCTTTTCTAGGCCCTCGCACCTATCGATCGGGGGTTGGTACATTTGTCGATGCGTATGCATCGCCGGCAGGACAAATCAACGGGCAAGAAGCGCAGTGGGGATTACGAGGTGTTGAGCTGATTGATTTACGTGCAGGGCTTCTTGGTACTGATCGACTGATTTCCGGTGATCAATACATCTTTTTTAGAGATGCTTACCTGCAGCGTCGAACCAGTCTGGTTTCTGATGGCCAAGCGGTCGATTCATTTTCTGAGTTTGATGACGGTTGGGAGGACGACGATCTGTGATTACCAATGGGTGTGCTAATCGCTAATGTCTGATGAATTTGCAGACGGTCGCTTGCTGTTAATTGATGATCAGGGCGAACGAGCTCGAGCTTTAATCGATAATTTTGGCGATTGTTATTGGCAGATCGATGTCCGATCCGAGGTCTCGGATATCGAAAGCGTTCTTGGGCCCAAGAGTCCTTACGATTGTGTTTTGTGCAACATGGATCTTGCGGACGTTTCATGGAGCTCTGTTCGCAGAACGATGCGTAACTTCGACGTGCAAGTGCCGGTGATTGCACTTGCAGACGATCGTAGTAGTCACAGTATGAAGACCGCCCTGGGCCTTGGCGCGACTGATTTCTTTGTGAGACCCCAAGAGCGGCCAGGTTTGCTGTTGCGGTCGGTGGAGCGATGTATTCATCACCGCCACCTACAAAGAGAGCTTAAGGCCAGTAAAGAACACCTAGAAAGCGCTAATCGTAAACTTCGCCACTCCCTGCGCATGCTCGAGCAAGATCAGCAAGCGGGGCGACAAGTACAAATGGCTCTGCTGCCCTCTGCGCCACTACAAGTAGACGACTATTGGTTCAGTCACACAATCTACGCGTCTTTATATCTCAGCGGTGATTTTACGGACTACTTTCAGGTTGGCGATCACGAGATAGTCTTCTTTTTAGCTGATGTATCTGGCCACGGCAGTTCTTCAGCATTTGCTACCGTGTTACTGAAAAATCTTTTTGCGCGAAAACGCTCAGATTTTTTGAGACGCCAAGACGCTTCAATTACATCTCCGGTAAAAATGCTCAGTTTAGCGAACAGAGAGTTGCTTGAATTGGAAATTGATAAATACGCGACTATGATCGTGGGCGTATTAAATTTCCGTGAGCACTCGCTCAGGTACAGCGTTGCAGGACATTTACCTCAGCCCGCATTACTTATCGAAGATCATGCGGAGTATCTCGAAGGGGAGGGTTCGCCCGTTGGCTTAATGGCCGAGGTGGCGTTTCAGGAGCAAACTATCGCACTGCCAGAGCGCTTTTTACTTACCTTGATGTCCGATGGCATCCTTGAATTAATGGACAAAGATGATCTTGTCGAAAAGGAGCAAGAGTTGATCGACCGCCTGTCAGGACCACTGGTAAGACCCGCTAATTTGATTGAGCGCTTAGGTTTAGAGGACGTTGATCAAAATGCGCTGCCGGACGATGTGGCGGCGCTATTTATCAGTAGGGGTCTTGGGTGAGCGATTGCCGAATCGGGGGGGCCAGTAATGACGGCGCCTATTTGTTGCGTTTAGAGGGCGATGTACGCTTAACGATGTGCACGGCCTTAGATGAGTATTTTGATCGCATATTCAACGATCCTACCTTTTCTTCGGTTGCTATAGATGTCACCGACGCCACTGGTTTGGACAGTACGGTGCTTGGCATGCTCGCAAAATTGGCGATACGCACTAAGGAAGGACTTGGCGTTAAGCCACCACTTTATAGTTGCAATCAGGGCATTGACCGACTGCTTAATACGATGGGGTTTTCTCAGCTATTTGAGCTGCATTCTGGCGGATGTGAAGGTATTGATCAGACGCTGGATATACCGGTTGCCGCTGCAACCGAGGAAAAGGTTCGTGAAAAAATTATTGAAGCGCACCGAACCTTAATGTCGATGAGCAAGGAGAACAAGGCAGCGTTTGAAGATTTGGTTAAAACCCTCGAGTCAAACTAGAGCTTGGCGATTAGCGCCTCCAGACTCTCTTGGTCTACTGCAAACTTTCGAATGCCCTCTGCCAGCTTCTCCGTAGCCATCGCATCCGCGTTGACTCCATAGCGGAATTGCGACTCTGAGAGTGGTGCTGGCCTTGCCTTCACGTTGCCCTCATAGGACAGTTTCCGCTCGAGAGGGCGCTCATCGGCAGCCAGCTGATCCATAAGATCGGGGCTGATGGTCAATCGATCGCAGCCCGCGAGCGCTTCTATCTCACCTATGTTCCGAAAACTGGCACCCATGACCACTGTGTTGTAGCCGTGCTTTTTGTAGTAATCGTAGATTTGTCGTACCGATTGCACGCCGGGGTCATCCTCCGCAGTGGCGATGGGTAGATCACTATTGGCTTTGTACCAGTCTAAGATTCGCCCGACGAAAGGCGAGATGAGAAATGCGCCAGCGTCGGCGCAAGCCTGCGCTTGTTCAAAGCCAAAAAGCAGCGTCAAATTACAGTTGATACCTTCGCGCTCGAGAATTTCTGCGGCGCGAATGCCTTCCCACGTGGCGGCGATTTTAATTAAGACGCGTGACGCGGGAATTCCAACGTCATCGTAAAGATGAATGAGTTGTCGAGCTTTAGCGACCATCGCGTGGGTATCGAAAGATAGTCGAGCATCGACTTCGGTGCTGATACGTCCTGGGATTATTTCAAGAATTTCCCGTCCAACCGCGACTGCGAACCAATCGCAGGCGTCCGCCTTGTCGGTGTAAAGCTGTGCACTTTTGGCCAGCAATGGTCTAAATCGGGGAAGTTCCGCCGCTTTGAGCAGCAACGAAGGGTTTGTTGTGGCATCGGTTGGACGTAATCGCGCAATGGCCTCGACGTCGCCGGTATCGGCTACCACATCGGTTATTTGTCTCAGTTGCTCCAACTTGTTCATGCTGATTCCTGCTCAATATCTGTTGACGAAAAAGCCGCGCTACGCCCAATGAGAACCGTGATTGATAGGGTGCGTAGCAAGCAGGCCGTCGAGAGTTAACTGCGAGATTTACTCAGTTATTGTGGCCTCATTATAAAGCTAAAAAAAGATCAAATTCTGACTTGAATAGATAAAACTTTGGACGGTACGGGACATACATCAAAAAATTCTTTGCGTGGTCTATGGGTTAGATAGAAGCAACATTGCTACTTGCAATAGGGTGGAGTGATCGGATGTATTGCTCGCGCTATGAAAAACATTTTGGCATCGACCCCAAGGTGTTGTTAACGCAGGACCCCGTGTCTGCAGCGGGCAATAGCGCCCCTAATCTTATTGATATTCCGTTTGCCTAACGGCGCACGCATCGGCAGCCTTTCGCAATAAAGCGCTACTCGCGGTGGCATGATGTGCGCCCTCGCTGAGCACTCGTCGGAAGAGCCGCCCACCTGGTTGTCGTTGATAGAGGCCGAGAACGTGACGGGTGACGTGGTGTAGGCGATTGCCATCGCTCAGGGTTCCATCGATGTAGTCGATTAAACGATCGATGACAGCCTCCCTCGAGGCAAGTGGGGCGCCCACCCCAAAAAATGTTGGGTCTACCTCACTCAGTAACCAGGGGTTCTGGTAGGGCGCACGTCCCAGCATTACACCGTCCACGTGTTTTAATTGCTCTTCGGCTACCGTCAGATCCGTGATCCCACCATTGATCACGATGGTGAGTGAGGGGAAATCTTTCTTGAGCTGGCGAACCCACGGATAATTGAGTGGTGGTATCTCTCGGTTTTCCTTGGGTGATAAGCCTTGCAGCCAGGCCTTTCGGGCATGAACAATAAATACGTCGCAGCCACCATTTGCTACCGTACCCACAAAATCGACGAGCTCCGCATAGCTTTCTTGATGGTCAATACCAAGGCGATGTTTAACGGTTATCGGTATGCTGGCCGCGTCGCGCATAGCGGCAACACAATCACGAACCAAGGCCGGCTCAGCCATTAAGCATGCGCCAAATCGACCGTTTTGAACTCTGTCTGAAGGGCAGCCACAGTTGAGATTTATTTCATCGTAGCCCCAGCTTTGCCCTAGCGCCGCGCATTGAGCAAGATCCTTGGGATCGCTGCCACCGAGCTGCAACGCAAGAGGGTGCTCGCAATCATTGAACTGCAAATGTCTTTTAACGTCCCCATGCAGCAGTGCGCCTGTCGTTACCATTTCGGTGTAGAGCCGAGCATGGCGTGTCATGAGTCGCCAAAAGTAACGGCAATGCCGATCTGTCCAGTCCATACATGGCGCGGTACAAAATCGCCAAGGATTGATGGGCTGCTCAGCGAGTTTTAATGGTTTGCTCTGCATGATTTGGCGATAATGGTTGCTGATAGGTAGTTAATAAATAGTTGGTGGGTACTTGATAAAAACCAGGCAGTACCGAGTTCAGACACCGCTATTGTGCCAGAGAAGGAAGCAGAGCGTGAGTTAAAGAAACCGTGTGATTTCGAAATATCCGTTTGAGAAGCGCACGTTTTTAAAAGACGGCGGTGGCCGTCGCATCGATGGCAATGAATACCTTAAGGTTAAGGAGCTAAATTCCGTGCATTACATCTTTGAAGTTACAGTGAAAGACGGCTACAGCGTTGAGGCTTACGCAGAGGGGTGGATAGCGGCGAGTCACTATATTCAGAAAGCGCCCGGTGCTCGCGGCACGCGCTTACATCGAAAAATTGGCGATCCGACAACGGTTCTTGCTATTGCAACATGGGATTCCAAAGCCAGTCGAGACGCTATGGAGGTCAATCCACCCGAAGAAATCGAAGCGATAATCAATGCGCAGTTACCCTTTGTTGATATCCGTTTTCTAGGGGAGTTCGACGCTCCCGACTGGGTGGTTCTTCCCCCAAATTATGATGGCGCAGGACTTGCTCACCTTGACCAAGACTGAGCTTTGCGAGTAATGACAACGTGGTTAGGCAGTAGAGGAATATAAAGATGGACGTAGCAGGAAAGGTAGCGATCATTACTGGCGGGAGCTCAGGCGTAGGCGCGGCACTAGCGCACCGGCTCGCGGCACAAGGTGCCCGTATCGTCGTTAATTATTGTAGCTCTAAAGAGGGCGCAGAGCAGGTGTGTGCAGCCATTACAGCGTCTGGGGGCGCAGCTGTGGCGGTGCAAGGAGACGTCAGTATTGAGAGCGATTGCGTGCGAATTGTCCAAGCCGCACTTGATCATTTCGGCAAGCTCGACGTGCTTGTTAACAATGCGGGCACGACGACGTTTGTTCCTCATCATGAATTAGATTTGTTAACTGAAGATATATGGCTGCGCACGCTGCGCGTTAATTTAATGGGGGCCTTTTTCATGTCACGTTTGGCGGCGGAGCACATGAGAGCTAGCGGCGGCGAGATTGTGATGACCTCGAGTATTGCCAGTATTACGGCAAATGGCAGCTCTATCGCTTACTGTGCATCTAAAGCGGGTCTCAATAGCTTGACTCGCACCTTGGCGAAATCACTAGGCAAGGATGGTATTCGGGTAAACGCGGTGCTTCCCGGTCTTATTGATGGTGATTGGGCTTACGAAACATGGGGCGGTGGAGATGACAGCCAATATGCAGGCCTTAAAAACATGTTTGAGGATCAAACACCTCTAGGGCATGTGGTCACACCCGAGGATGTTGCTGAAGTCATTACGTCCTTAGTGACTGGGTCGGATTATGTGACCGGACAGCTAGTGACCATTGACTCGGGCTTTACGCTGTAGCGACTGCGTGCCTCGGTGACAGGCACTGTGCGAGTTAGGAGCCTCGGACTACGCCCGGAATACTACTGAGTAAAGCACGGGTGTACTCTTGTTGTGGCGCATTGAAAATAGCCTCGCCCGTTCCCTCCTCAACAAGCTCGCCTCGGTACATGACGACAATGCGGTCAGCGATATGACGTATGACCGCCATGTCATGGGATACAAAGAGCATAGTGAGCCCATACTCTTTGCCCAGATCCTGCAATAGATCAAGGATTTGTGCCTGGATGGTCACATCGAGCGCCGATACCGGCTCGTCAGCGACAACGAACTCAGGCTTTGTGGCAAGCGCACGACCGATAGCAATGCGCTGGCGTTGGCCTCCTGAGAACTCGTGAGGGTATTTACGCGTAAAGTGCCGCGCTAGGCCAACGTCGTCCATGAGTTTCGCAATATGCTGATCCAAATTCTTTTTGGTGCAAATGTCGTGCAGGAGCAATGGCTCTGCCAGCGTGTCGTAAACCGTCATGCGAGGATTGAGTGAAGCGAAAGGGTCTTGAAAAATCATCTGCATGCGTCGGCGAAACGATTTTAAATTGCGCCCTTCGAGCGTTGTTAACTCAGTGCCATCAAATTGTATCGAGCCATCGGTGATTGGCGCTAAACGGAGAATAGAACGCCCCAACGTCGATTTCCCGCTACCTGATTCACCCACCAAACCCAGCACCTCGCCTCGATTAATGGTGAGCGAAACATCGTCTACGGCTTTAACGGGGTCTTCACTGTCGGACGGGTAAAACCAGGTTCTAAGGTGGCTTACAGTAATGAGTGGATCGCTGCTTGCTTGGCCGGACTGGCGCTGCCCCGTTGGTATAGCGGCTAATAATTTCTGCGTGTATGGGTGTTTGGCGTGTTCAAAAATGGCCTTTGGTGTCCCGTGTTCAACGACGGATCCTTTCTCCATGACCACAATTTGATCGGCAATATCCGCTACCACTGCTAGGTCATGACTGATGAACAAGACACCGATATCGCGCTTTTTCTGAAGCTGGGCTATGAGCTCAAGAATTTGCGCTTGGATAGTCACATCGAGGGCTGTTGTCGGTTCGTCCGCAATGAGTAGGCGCGGCTCATTAATCAGTGCCATCGCAATCATTACACGCTGTCGCATACCTCCGGAAAATTCATGGGGGTAGCTATTAAAGGTGCTCGCTGGATTCCGTATGCCGACTTCTTCGAGTAACTCAATGGCACGTGCTTTTGCTAGGGTCTTGCTGAGGTTTTTATGGATAAGCAGCGGTTCAATAAGCTGCTCTCCAATACTCATATAAGGGTTTAGGCATGTCATCGGATCTTGGAAGATCATCGCGATATCGCGCCCTCGAACTGCACGCAAGTCGGCATCCGACAAGGTGAGTAAATCTCGACCATTAAAGAGCGCGCGACCGCCATCAATGTGTCCTGGCGGGGAGGGGATTAATCCAAGCATTGCGTAGCATGAAACAGATTTCCCCGAGCCACTTTCACCAATGATGGCCGTAATTTGGCCTGACTCGACGGTGAAGCTTACGTCGTTAACCGCAGTTTGCTTGCCGTTACGAGTGGTGAAGCTGACTTCAAGATTTTCTACTGTCAGTAAACTCATGGGTCAGTCCTTTGAGCCGCGCACGTCGAGAGCATCACGTAGCCCGTCGCCGAGAAAGTTTAGTGAAAACAGCGTGATACTCAGCGCCATCCCGGGAAAGATCAGTAGCCATGGATACTCCTCCATGGTCTCCGCCCCGTAACTTATTAAAAGTCCCCAAGACGTTTGAGGGGGTTGAATGCCAAGACCGAGGAAGCTCAAGAACGCCTCTAAGAGCATGACACTGGGGATTGTTAGGGTCGTGTAAACAATGATGGGCCCAAGCGCGTTGGGTATGACATGCTTTCTAATAATGGCAGCGGGTGAAAGACCGAGGGAGATGGCTGCTTCCACAAACTCCTGCTGCCGGAGCGACTGCACTTGTGAGCGCATAATACGAGCCATTGTCAGCCACTCCACTGCACCGATCGCAAGAAATAGAAGCAAAACGTTGCGCCCAAATATAACCATCAGTAGAACAATAAAAATCATAAAGGGAAGGGCATAGAGGATATCGACAATACGCATCATGAAGGCGTCCGTGCGGCCTCCGACATAGCCTGCTACTGCACCCCATGTAACGCCTATTAAGAGCGCCACTGCCGTTGCTATAAAGCCGACAGCGAGTGATACACGCCCTCCGTACATAACTTGTGTGAGCAAATCGCGGCCAAACACATCGGTGCCCAACCAGTGTGCGGCGGAAGGTGGTGTCGCACCTAAGTCGAGGTTTTGCGTCTCATAATCGTAGGGGGCAATCCATGGTGTTAAGAGCGCGACCACGATGAGAAAAATGAGGATAACGCCGCCCGCCACTGCGAGGCGGTTTTTACTCAGGCGAATCCAAGCATCTTGCCAGAGCGATGATCCTTTCTCTGCTTCAGATAAATTGATTTCGTCGGAGATAGATAGGGTTGAGGCATCAGACATTAGGCAGCTCCCTTGAATTGCGCTCGAAGCCGCGGATTCAACCATGCCGCAGTCACGTCGCTAAGCAAGTTAAACAGCACGATGAGAGTGGAGAGGAATACCGTTGTCCCTAAGATCATGGTGTAGTCCCGGTTAAATGCCGCTTGCACGTAAAACCGTCCGAGACCAGGGATTTGAAATATAGTTTCGACTACGAAGGATCCGGCAAGAAGTCCTGCAAACGCAGGCCCAAGGAATGCGATGACGGGAATTAGGCCTCCCCGCAGACCGTGCTTGGTCACGACTTTCCATTCGGGTAAGCCCTTGGCTCTCGCGGTGCGGATATAGTCTTGCGAGAGTACTTCGAGCATACCCGCTCTACTGAGACGTGCGATGTATGCCGCATAGGCGGCTCCGAGAGTGATCGACGGCAAGATCTTATCGCCAGGAATGGCACCCCAGCCCGAAATAGGCAGCCACTCGAGGTAGATGCCAAACACCAATACCAATAAGGGTCCCAGCAGGAACGAGGGCATACAGATGCCGATCATGGCTAATGTCATGGGTATATAGTCTTGGCGCGTGTTCGGTTTGAGCGCAGCCGAAACCCCCGCCAAAACGCCAATAATCAAGGCGATGATCAGCGCATAGAAGCCTAATTCGGCTGTCACGGGTAACCCTGAAAACAGAATCTCGTTGACGCTACGCCCCGGGTACTTGAATGAAGGACCTAAATCGCCTTGGGCCAAATCCGTGAGATACGCAATGTATTGTTCGTGCAAAGGGAGGTCGAGTTTGTATTGAGCTTCGAGTGCACGTTTAACTTCTGGAAGGACTACTTTCTCGTCGTCGAAAGGTCCTCCTGGCGCTGCGCGCACGAGGAAGAAGGTGGCGGTGATAACAATAAATATGACCGGTATGGCCTGCAATAACCTCGATACGATAAAGCGCAGCATTACTGGAGCTCCTCAGGAAGTTTACGACCAGGAACCAGTTTGACGTATTTGAGGTTCAACGAGTCCATCAGATTCGCGGACATGCCCTCGACACTCGGGTGTACTAGATGTCGAGTGGCATAGGTATAGATTGGAATAATGGGCATTTGTTGCATTAACAGGGTTTCCGCCTCATGAAAAATAGCAAAGCGCTCTTCTTCCGTGGGTGCGCGCGGTGCCAACTGTAGAATCATTTCATCGTAATAATCGTTGGCGAAGCCCGTATTGTTATTGCCGCCATCGGTTATGAAAAGATCGAGGAAATTATTGGGATCCACGTAATCGCCGATCCAGCCTCGGCGTGCGACCTGGAAATCACGCTGCGAGACCGCGTTCAAATAAACCTTCCACTCTTGATTGGAGATGGTGATGTCGACGTTTAAGTATTTTTTCCACATTTGCTGAACGGCGACAGCAATTTTTCGGTGCGCTTCATTAGTGTTGTAAATAATGTCGAGTCCCGGCCAGCCCTCGCCATTGGGGTAGCCTGCCTCTGCCAATAGTTGTCGCGCTTTTTCGGGATCAAAATCGAATAGCTTTGGCGGTTGGTATCCCAGGGTGCCTGGCGGTGTAATGCTGTAGGCGGGAATGACGACTTCTTGCATAACCGTGCGTGCCAGTTGCTCGCGATCAAGCGACATCGAGAGTGCTTGCCTCACTCGCACATCATCAACCGGTGGGCGATCGATATTGACGAGATAATAGTAAGTGCCCAAGTACGGGTCCTGCATATAAGGTGACTCGGGGATCTCTCTGTAGACAGGGACCTTATCGAGAGGGACTCCTTCAGTCCGATGAAGCTGCTCCACCCGGAACATTCGCTCCTCACTGACTTCATTCTCCGTGGGATAGAACACAACGCCATTGAGGCTGACGTTGTCCTTGTCCCAATATTCTTGGTTTTTGATCATTTTGATATGTCGGTTGAGCGCCCAATCCTCGAGCACAAACGCACCGTTGCTGACGATATTTCCAACGCGGGTCCACGGCGTGAATCGATCGGTCATCTTGCCAAATTTGAGGAGCGTTTCCGGATGCACTGCAAACGTGCTGTAGTGGTCCATCAGTTGTATGAAATAAGGGGTGGGGGCGTTAAGAGTAACTTCAAGCGTGGTTTCATCGAGAGCTTTTACACCAACCTCACTGAATTCACTAACGTCGCCTTTTGCATAAGCTTCGGCATTCTTAACGGGATAGAGCATGTACGCATACAGATTGCCCGTCTCGGGGTGCAGCGCTCGATTCCAACTCCACACAAAGTCATCGGCTGTTACCTGTTCGCCATTAGACCATTTGGCATTAGGATTCAGATAAAAAGTAATGACAGATCGGTCTTCATTGAACGTCCAGCGCTCAGCCACTCCGGGTTCTGGTTCTAACGTGACCGGATTTTTAACAGCGAGGCCTTCAAACAGGGCTCTAATGAGGTGGTTTTCAGGGACTCCGGTTACGACGTGGGGGTCTAAGCCTTGGGGTTCTGCGCCGTTGCCGTAGTGCAAAATGCCCTCGCGGTTACCTTGGGTTACATTACTTTCACCAGTGCCGCAGGCCGAGACAAGCGCGCTTATGACGAGAGTCAGCAGTACAGTCAGGAGATGTCCGTATTGAGATTGCTTCATGGTATCCATAAGCTCATGACTAAAAACGCTATGCTACCTAAAAAGACTGAGCAGCGTTAACTTGTTGTTGATTTTTATCCAATGTCTCAGGGTAGCAGAGCGTCAGTGTGCCGGTTCTGGTGATAACACCTGAAAGCTACAGGGTAAAATCTAAACAGCTTTGATAGACTTGCCGGCTCATCTAGCCTCTGTATTCGGAGCTCACTCTTATGTCTGTCCGTACTCGCGTCGCGCCATCACCTACTGGCGATCCCCATGTAGGCACTGCTTACATGGCGCTCTTTAATCGTTGTTTTGCTCATGCCCACGGTGGTGAGTTCATTCTGCGAATTGAAGATACTGACCGCGCACGAAGTACGCCTGAAGCCGAGCAAGCCATTCTCGATTCTCTGAAGTGGCTAGGTTTGACGTGGGACGAGGGTCCCGACGTAGGTGGACCACATGGTCCTTATCGTCAGAGTGAACGTGGCGATATTTATGCCCAATATGCGTGGCAGTTGGTCGAGTCAGGTAAGGCCTTTGTGTGTTATCGCACGGCCGAAGAACTCGATGCGCTTCGAACCGAACGCAAAGAGGCTGGTAACAGTACTGCACTAAAGCCATCAGACCTCATGTTGTCCGACGATGAACAAGCGGCGCGCAAGGCGGCGGATTTGCCGTTTGTGATTCGTATGGTGGTGCCTGAGGACGAGGGTAGCTGCGTTATTCACGATATGTTGCGTGGCGAAATAGAGTTGGACTGGGGCATGGTTGATGCTCAGATTTTATTAAAGTCAGACGGCATGCCCACGTATCATCTTGCCAATGTCGTCGATGATCATTTGATGAACATTACGCACGTTATTCGTGGCGAGGAGTGGATTAACTCAGCGCCCAAGCACCATCTTCTTTACGAGTACTTTGGCTGGGAAATGCCCAAGCTTTGTCATATGCCGCTGTTACGCAACCCCGATAAATCGAAGTTAAGCAAGCGCAAAAATCCAACCAGTATTCTTTACTACCAGCGTATGGGGTTTTTACCTGAGGCCGTTGTGAACTACCTCGGTCGTATGGGCTGGTCTATGCCTGACGAGAGCGAGAAGTTTTCTCTCTCTGAGATGCAAAAAGTTTTTGATATTCAGAGAGTGTCGCTTGGCGGCCCAATATTTGATGTTGAGAAGCTAAAGTGGTTAAACGGCGTGTGGATTCGCGAAGAGCTTGATTTGGCCACGCTTGCGCAACGGCTCCAGAGCTGGGCTCTCAATGAAGCTATGCTGATGAAAGTTCTGCCCCATGCGCAGGGCCGTATGGAGGTTCTGTCAGACTTTGTTCCTCTGTCGGCGTATCTCGCCTCCGGAGAATTGCCTTTAGTGACGGATAGCTTCATATCTTTAAAAGAACCACAGGAAGAAACGGTACGCCGACTGCAGTTTGTGCTCTGGCGTCTCGAGGCTCAGCGAGATTGGGGGCGTGACGCATTGTTCGCATGCCTTAAAGGGCTCTCTAGCGAGTTAACACTGAAGCCCAAGGAGCTATTTGCGCCTCTGTTTATAGCGATTGCTGGTGGTACATCGGGTTACTCAATGCCCGATTCAATGGCAATTCTAGGGCCCGACATGACCCGCGCTCGCCTGAGAAAGGCATTAGACGTGCTAGGGGGCGTGTCGAAAAAAGCCCTTAAGCGTTTGGAAAAGGAATACGCAGACCTCGCATCGCCCGCGGCATAAAGTATTAGCGTGTTTTGATCAGCGCGACTGCGGCGAGAAGTGTCACGATGCTCTCGAAGGCCAAAGCCCCCCAAGTATAGGCGGTGAAGTTCGAGCTCATTGCCATGCCTAGGGAGCTTCCCGCGAGCTGGAAGCTTGAGTCCAGTTCACTGAAGGCCACACTACCGCGACCCAGGGCGATACCGCCTACGCAAATGAGCAGGAGCCAAAGCCCTGGTCTGAGGTAGCCTTTTAGCACTGCGCTCGCCATAAAAACGCCGCCTAGGGTAGTTTGCAGGCCGCCGTAGGTCGCCACCATTTCAGCGTAGCCATCGTGTGTGGCAATAAATAAGCCCGCATATTCCGCAGGCAGTTCAGGATCGAGCCAACACACCACCCCGTAGCCGGTAAATACAGCACCAGTGATCAGCAATAACAGATGGGGTAAACTAAATTTCATGGGTCTCGCTTCTCATTTGAGGCTTTGAATAAAGGCGTTAGATTCGACAATAGCGCTATTCATCTCGGCGATGAGGCGTGCCACATCCGATTCAATACTCCCAAGCTCGCCCTGCCGTGCGCACAAATCGGATCAGGCCGCTTTAGCTTTGCTGGGGTTAAAAGTAAGGTCTAAAGCGCGCGGCATCGATGATGGCCCACAGGTGCAGCAATATTGCAGGTAGCCACATAATGAACAGTATGACCGTTGCCCCGAGCGCGTAGCACGCCGACGTAAAGATGAAGAACAGGAACGCGGCGAGAAGTCTGCCTTGAACGAGTTGCCCAAGCCCTGGGATAAAAAAACTACAGATAGCGGCGATAACATTCCCGCCCGAGCCTTGACCTGCCATAAGAGTCCTTCCTATTCGGTTGCGTTAGCTCCACGTTAGTACAGCTGCTCTTTTAGCTCAAGCGGTTTGGTCGGTTTTGATGACCGTTTCCGCGGTTGACAGGCGTAGACGCTGTGCATAATATGCGCCCCTCGCCAAAGTCCTGCTGGCGAAATATGGGGCCATAGCTCAGCTGGGAGAGCGCAACACTGGCAGTGTTGAGGTCGGGAGTTCGATCCTCCCTGGCTCCACCAAACACAAACCACCCGATAGGGTGGTTTTTTGTTTGTGGTG
>Ga0209652_1000111_pt1 | contig 65163 bp, 60 predicted proteins | sample SaaInl74LU_5_DNA_FD_184641 | JGI IMG/M metagenome (GOLD analysis project Ga0209652, IMG submission 184641) | Marine microbial communities from expanding oxygen minimum zones in the Saanich Inlet - ESP_74LU_5_DNA (SPAdes) (version 2) | ecosystem: Environmental > Aquatic > Marine > Intertidal zone...
GGCCGGCGGGCAGATAGATACATTTTTTTGGCACGATTATGAGACCTCTGGCACTGATACTCGACGTGATCGGCCTCTGCAGTTTGCCGGCGTACGCACGGACGCTGAGCTCAACCTGATTGAGGACCCATTAGTTATCTACGCTCGACCGGCTGATGATCTTTTACCGCACCCAATGGCTTGCCTAATTACCGGTATTACACCGCAAAAAGCGCTGGATGAGGGGTATCCGGAGACAGAGTTCATTGATCTGATTCATCAGCAGATGGCACGTCCCGGTACCTGTTCAGTCGGCTATAACTCTCTGCGATTCGATGATGAGGTAACCCGCAATACCCTCTACCGTAACTTCTTTGACCCCTATGCTCGTGAATGGCAGAACGGCTGTTCACGTTGGGACATTATCGATATGTTGCGCTTGACCCGTGCACTGCGTCCCGATGGGATCAATTGGCCCCAGTACGAAGATGGTACGCCGAGCCTTAGACTTGAGGATCTGACCGCGGCCAACGGACTTGATCACGGTCAGGCGCATGATGCGCTTTCCGATGTATTGGCAACCATCGCTGTGGCTAAGTTGGTCAAGCAGGCGCAGCCGAAACTCTACGACTATGTGCTGCAGAACCGAACTAAACAGCGGGTTCAGGCGATGCTTGATACGGAGCGGATGAAGCCTATCCTGCATGTCTCATCGAAGTATCCGATTGAGCAGGGAAATCTCGCCCTAGTAGCGCCAATCGTTAGCCAGCCGGGTAATCCTAATGCGACGCTCGTTTGGGACCTGCGCTCTGACCCTCAGCCGCTCTTTGATCTGCCGCCGGAGGAGCTGCGCCACTTGCTATTTACCCGTCATGATCAGTTGCCTGAGGGTTCACCGAAGATTGCGCTGAAGGCGGTGCATGCGAACCGCTGCCCAATTCTGGCTCCGGCGAATATGCTCAGTCCCGACGAAGCGAGCCGCTTTCAGATAGATGGAGAGACTTGTCGCCGACATCTTGCGATGCTGCGCAATGCGCCCGGTCTAATCCAAAAGGTTCAAGCGATCTACGATGAGCAGCGTGAACCTGAGTCTGATCCGGATCTAGCGATCTATTCGGGTGGTTTTTTCAGTGCTGATGACAAGAAACTGATGGATAAAGTTCGCGCGGCTGATGCCGATACCCTAGCTACACTGGATCTGCCATTTCAGGACACGCGTTTGGAGGAGATGTTGTTGCGCTACAAAGCGCGTAACTACCCGCATACGTTGTCGGAAGAGGAGAGTCAGCGCTGGGAGGAGTACCGCAGTCAGAAACTTCTAACAGGCGAAAATGGCCACCTCAGCTTTGAAGCCCTCTATGCCGAGATGAATCGACTGGCGGCGGACCCTGCGACCACTGATCAGCAGAGAATGATTTTGGAGGAGTTGGCGCTCTATGCCGAGTCGATCTATCCGATGGAGTTTATCTAAGCCGGGCCCAAGCGCGCGCGAACACACCGGTTGGCGATGCGCGATATCGCTAGCTGCGATCTGTTTGATCAGCTTGCAGCCAACGATCGCCGCGGATGATACCCCCGATATAGATCTGGCGGAGGACCCGCTCGCTGCGGAGTTCGCGCGTCAATATGATCAACGCCTTCTGCTGCGCGAAGATGACTACGTTCCGGACTCGCAAGAGTATAGGTCAGTCGTGGCGGGTGAGGACCCTCTGCCGCCTATGCTGGAAATCCTACCTTCACCCAAGCAACTTCCGACGCCAACCATCGTTCCTCCGGGTGAGCCAGCATTGATTGCAAACCAGCCACCCGAGTGGATTCTGTTTGAACCCCAGGCAGCACCGTTGGAGCCTGAGTGGCTGCTTTACCAGGCTGAGACAAACGGAGTAGCAGATGAGGAGCAGGTACTGGCCCAAATCGATCTGGACTACAGAGTGGGGCATGAGGGCGCGGGCAGCATAGAGCTGCCTCCATGGCCAGAGGATGAGCGAACATCCAAGCCCAGCTTTGAGATTTTTGAAACTGAGCTGATCTCACCCTTCTCGCCAATCCCTGAGCTTGACCAGTTGCCTTTCCCCGACGCCTAATTAGTTTTGGGCGACGACGCTATTGGTCTCAACCCAGGCGCGCCGTTCTAGCAGCTCATCAATACGTTGCAACAGTGAAGCGGCGTCAACTTCATTCAACGCCTGCAACAGTTGTTCACGGGTATCGAAGCTAGGATTATCGCGGTCTATCTCACGCCACAGTCTCGCGGTCTCATCACTGAGGCGTTGTGAAGGCGTGCTGATACGTGACGCCAAGCTAGCTTTGAACTCATCTAAGCGTTGCTCCAGAAGGTTCGGCAGATCTCTACGCCAGTCGTCAAGGAATGCTTGGAACGCTGCGCGCAGCTCAGCACTGTTCGCGACCGGTGATTGCGCGACCAAAGCGATGCCCGGTTGCTCGTTCATCGGCAGATAGTTACTGAATACGATATATCCGAGTTGCTGCTCTGTTCTCAGACTGGTGTAGAAGGGTGCCGAGAGCATCTCGTTTAACAGCGAAATCTCTGCTCGTTGCTCTAAGCTCTTATTGCTGCCCTGCAAGTAGAGCAGCAGTGCTGTGTCTGTGTGATCAACGCTGACTTGCAGTTCTCGCGTCTCACTCAGTGGCTCCACTTTAAGTTGCGGAGCAGGGATAGGCTGCATCTGACTGAATTGGGCCTCTACCATCTGAGCGAGATTCTGCGCCTCTGATTCCGTCAGGTTGCCGTGAACGAAAAGTTTGAGGCTACCTTCAGCGAGCAGGCGGTCACGCTGCTGATTGAGCTGTTCCAGACTGACGTCTGGAAGGACTGCCAATCTCTCCTCAACACTCCAACCCTCCATCAGATTATCGAATAGCAGCGCGAAAGTGCGGTTGTACGGTTTATCTTTTAGGCTGTTGGCGAGCTCTTCTGCATAGCTCTGTTTGAGACGCTCAAATAGAGCGATGTCAGTAAGCGGTGTGTTGAGGGAGTCGAGCTCTGCTTCAAACAGTGCGGGTAGGCGGTCATCATAGCCGCTGACTTTGATGGACAGGCCTCGCAGGTGTGGGTAAAGGTCCGCTTCGAGTCCCGCTAAGGCGGCATCATAGAGTGTCTCGTTCGCCAGCTCTTTAAGCATTCGGGTTAGCAGGGTGCTCGCGACTGCATTTTGTGGAGACGCAGTAACCTGTGGTGTGAAAATTGCTAAGTTGATAGCGCCTCGAGGCTGACCGAAGTCTCGATCTTGTAGATGCCATACTTCGAGTAGATCGGTCTCCACCAAGCGTTGCGGTTTCTCAGCAATGTCTCCCGGTTTCATATCGAAAGCGGTTGCTACAAAGGGGTTGAGCGCTTTGATCTGCAGTGCGTCGATCTGCTCAGGTGTTTGCCACTCAGCTATCAGGCTCTTATCAGGTTTCGAGATGCGGTACTCAATGCCGTAGAAGGCTTCGGTTGCGTCGGTCTGCGCCTGATCGGAGTAGCGTGACAGAATCATGCGCTCAGGCCGCATCAAATCGAGGTAGGTGCTGATCTGTTGTGGATCGAACTGCTCAAACAGATACCCTGCATGCAGCAGCTCTTCGGCGGGATACTCGGCTAGCATGCGCGCAAACCGTGTTACTTCATGCGAGGGTTCGCCTGGCTGTTGAAAACGGAAGTCAATTTCGGCGAGCTGGCGTTGCTCATCGTATAGTGCCTGCTGCAGCCCCTCTTGACGCATCAGTTCCAACTTGGCGAACAGCGCCTCTATGATCTTCGCTTCATTCTGTTGGCCCTCGGGTGTCAGATCAATGTTGATATCAAAACGACTCTGGTTATCGAGATCTATACCTATCCAAGCGCCTAGGCTCTCAGCCCAGCCTTGTGCTTTGAGATAGGAGAGCAGACTGCCCTCACCCTCATAACCGAGCTGGTTTGCGATGTAGTAGAGGGGCTTGGTCCTCCAGTGAGGCGTTCGCTCCGGCAGCGGAAAGGCGATGCTCAGTTGCTGCATCGCTTTGACAGTTTTTACGTCCAGCTGTAGAGGCAACTGCTGCTCATCATAGAGCGGCAGTCGGTCAATGTAGGGTTCAACATCTCGGTCTTCAATAGGACCGAAGTAGTTGGTAGCCAGTTGCTCGAGCTGGTCGATTGATTGCGGTCCGATGAGCGCGGCGGTCATCAGGTTGGCCGAGTAGTAGCGCTCGTAAAACTCGATAAGGTCCGGGCGGATTGGATTGTGGGCATCGTTCGACAGCGTATCCAGGTTGCCGACGGTAAACATTGACCAGGCGTGGTCGGGGATCATCAGTAGCTTATCGGCTACATAGTTGCGTCGGCCATCCTCCAAACGCTTCGACTCAAACTCCGAATGCACCGCTTTGCGTTCTCGCTCGACGTATTCTGGTGTAAAGAGTGGGGCGATGAAGAACTGAGAGAAGCGATCCAGTGCGGGCTCTAGCGAGTCCGCTTTGATATCAAAGAAGTAGGTAGTGTTGTCGTAAGCGGTAAACGCATTGTGGCTACCGCCGTTAGCACTAATAAAGCTTTGGTAGGCGTCGACCTCAGGAAACTTCTCTGTACCGAGAAAAAGCATGTGCTCGAGAAAGTGGGCGAGCCCTTCGCGGCCTCGAGGATTCGCGTTAGAGCCCACACCTACGCTCAGTGAAGCAGCGGCTTTCTGCAGACGCTCGTCGGATACCAGCGCAACTTTAATTCGATTATCGAGCTCGATGACCCGGTATTCGCGCTGATCGAGTTCGCTCTTGATTACCTCTGCCGCAGAGATAAACGGAGCAGCAGAGATCGCAATCGTGGTTACAAAGATGTTTAACAGCTTCACAGACAACTCCTATTCCAACTTCTAATGTATACGAGCGAGGCTCTGAAAAGATTAGGCCAGTGATTAGAGTTTCAAGTTTTCAGCTGAAATGGTTATGAATTTTGGTGTGATCTCTTATCGGGAGTGTAACGGCACCAACTTATTTACGAGCCTGCAACGGCATAGTGCAGATTCTCTGCAGTGTTCGATCAACCGAGTTTTAAGCCGATGAGGAAACCGGTGGTGGCACTGGCACCTCGGGCGGTGAAGGTGGAGAGGCGATCCATGAGGAAGCTGCCGGATTGGCTAGCAAACTCGGTCGCTGCGGTTGCGGCCTGTTCGAGGCTCTCATCGCTGACGGTGGCGATACCATAGTATTCAGCGGCAAACATTAGAATCAGTGCGCCACCGCCGATAAGAAGCGCTAGTTTTAGCATCTTTTTCGCAAAGTAACCGACGGCCAGACCGATGACGAAGGGGGCACCTACGTTGCCGAGTAGAAAGGTGCTCGAGAGGAAGTCAGTGTCAGCGGAGGTCGTTGCTGCTGTTTGTGGTTCCATAGCTGATCAGCGGCCAATAAAAATGATACCGCCTAGTTTGAGCAATTTGTCAGCTTAATTCCACCAAAAACAGCAGTTTACCTGGATGCTGTAACAGATTATCTGGTGTAGTCTTGGTGTATAAGTCCAATAAGGAGATTCGAATGAATCGTGAAAAGGTTATTTTTGCCTTTTTTATCGTGCTGGCGCTGACTCTAAACGTCGGCTTTGTTGTGGGTGATGTCGACAATCCGGCGCACCACGAAGTGCTGGAACTCTTCTTCGCTATTGTAGTGTCTCTCGTATGTACCGTGCTCAAGTTTGGTGATCGCAGTCACCTTGGCGCGCTGATGTTGGCGACCAGTCTTGTGGCTGATCTGCAGTTGATCGCAGCGGGGGCCATTTGGGGCTATTACGCCCATATTGCCGCGGCGGGAATGACCGGTGATGCGATGGCCAGCGTGGTTTCGTTTGCAGCTGGCGCACTTGTGGCTAACATTATTTCAGTCGTGCTGCTGGTTATCGAAACAGTTTTGGTGCGCCGCTAAGGCATGAATGCGCTTCTCTACGTGATGCTGCGGCGGCTGCGTATGCCGCTGATCGTGCTGATTTCAGTTTACGCCGTCTCAACTTTGGGGTTGGTTTTGATCCCTGGAGTTGATGACCAGGGACAGCCCTGGCGCATGGATTTCTTCCACGCCTTCTACTTCGTCTCGTTTATGGGGTCGACCATCGGTTTTGGTGAAGTTCCTTATCCATTTACACCGGGTCAACGCATGTGGACGTTGGTCTGCATCTACGCCACGGTTATCGCTTGGCTCTATGCGATCGGTTCGTCACTGGCGATCTTGCAGGACAATGGCTTTCTGCGTTTGATGCGCTCGCGCCGCTTTGCGCAGAAGGTGAAGGCCCTGCAGGAGCCTTTCTATCTGGTGTGTGGCTACGGCACGACAGGCCGTGAAGTGGTGTTGGGACTTGAGCGCCGCGGGATTCGCTCAGTGGTAATCGATATACGCCAAGAGCGCATCGACAGTGTTGAGCTCGAGGAGTGGGCGCTGCCCGCGTACAGCCTCTGTGCTGATGCGTCGTTGCCCGACAATCTCGATATGGCTGGCCTGCGTAAATCAAATTGTCTTGGTGTGTTGGCGCTGACCGATCGAGATAACGTCAACCTCGCGATCGCGATTGCGAGCAAGCTAGTGATGCCGCAGCGCCTGGTGATTAGCCGCAGTGAGAATCAGGTAACGACGGCGAATCTCGCCTCCTTCGGTACTGATCTCGTGATCGACCCGTTCAAAGAGTTCGCGGACTATCTCGGCTTAGCCGTGCGCCATCCGCACCAGCATCTGGTTATCGACTGGCTCCTGAACCCTGACCACCGGCCGCTCTCGAGTATCTATAAACATGCGAAAGGGCGCTGGGTGCTCTGTGGTTATGGTCGTTTTGGGCAAGCATTGGCGCGCGCGATGGCGGGGGATCAGACTGAGATCACAATCATTGAGCCTGATGCAATGCGAGTCGAAGAGGGGTGTGACTATGTGCAGGGTGTGGGAACAGAAGCGGTAACACTCGAAGCCGCTCGCGTTGCTGATGCTGTCGGTATCATCGCCGGTACCCCAGATGATGCAGATAACCTCTCAATCCTGATGACTGCACGTGAGCTAAATCCCAAGCTGACCACCGTGGTGCGCCAGAATCACGCTGCGAACCGATTGATGTTTGACAACTCCAACGCAGATTACGTGATGCAGCCTGGGCATACTGTCGCTATTCAGATTCTGGCACACCTGCGTACGCCGCTCTTGGGGCTTTTTTTTGAGCGCCTGCGTCAGATGGATGAGGTGTGGTCACATACATTGATTAACCGTATCTCAGATGCAGTTGGCGACGCACGCGTGGATAGCCGCAGCTTCATTATTAGCGATGAGCAGACACCAGCCCTAGCTGCGGCTATCAGAGCGGGAGAGAGCGTCAACTTGCGAGCTCTGATGAAGCGGCCTAATGACCGGACTAAAGATCTGGAGTGCTTTGCCCTGCTGCATAAGAGAGAGGCTGAGGTGCAGTTGACTCCCGGCGAGTTGCTGGAGCTGAAACTCGGTGATGAGTTGCTCTTTTGTGGTCAGTACGCGCACTTGAAATCTCAGCTCTGGACGTTAGAGAATCATCAAACGCTCAGTTATGTACTGACTGGTCAAGACGACAACCCCAACCCCTTACTTCGCTGGATTCGGAGCTTTAACGCCTGATGGCTTACCTTCTGCTGATACTGACCCCGATGTTCTGGGCCGGTAACTTTATTAGTGCCCGTGCAATCGCACCTGAGACTGATCCATTGCTCTTGGCGCTGTTGCGTTGGCTGGTTGCGCTACTGTTGATATTGCCCTGGTGGTGGCCGGTGGTCAGACGCGAGTGGTCGGCGATGCGGCAGAACCTACCGATACTCTGTTGGCTCTCCTTCTGGAGTGTCGCTGTCTTTAATACCATGATCTACCTGGGGGTTGAGAGCACCACGGCCAGTAATGCGGCGATCTTTCAGGCGATCATTCCGGTGTTGATCCTGCTACTGAGCTGGATGTTCTACTCCGAGCGAGTCAATGCCCTACAGGGGCTGGGAATACTCCTATCGATTAGCGGTGTATTAGTAATCGTCTCCAAGGCAGAGCTATCGCGCCTGCTGGGTTTGCGGATGAATCCGGGAGATCTGTGGGTTATGGTGGCAGTGGTCTCTTGGGCGATCTACTCGGTGACGCTGCGTCATCGTCCGACAACAGTCAGCCCGTTCGGTTTTTTCGGCTTCTCTGTCGCCTTCGGTGTTGTTGCCCTTCTGCCTTTCGCTATATGGGAGCAGGGTGGTTTGGTGGTGCCGCACTGGAATACATGGGTTTGGGCTGTGGTTGGCTACATAGCGATCTTTCCATCGATCTTAGCTTACCTTTTCTGGAATCGTGGTGTGGCTGAGATCGGCGCAGCAACGGCCGGCTTATTCATTTATCTGATACCTGTTTTCGGTTTAGTACTCGCTATCCTCTTCCTAAATGAGTCCCTTCATGGGTATCATTTGGCCGGAATTTTATTGATTGCTGCTGGAATCTTGTTGGCGATGATTCGCCGTATCTCTGGATATCTAAAGCAGCGACGTGCAAAGGAGTTGTCATGAAAAGTTTTTTGATCGCCTGTTTCTCATTGATGTTGGTTTTAGGGGTGCCGCAGCAGGCTGAAGCGAAGCGCTTTGGCGGCGGTTTTTCGCTGGGTAAAAGTTTCAGTACACAGAAAAAAGTAGCGCCTGCACCCACTAAGCAGACCAGCACAACCAAAGCTGATGGCACCAAAAGTGGTGCTGCTACGCAACCGGCTAAGCCGGGTATGGGTGGTCTATTTGGCGGTCTTCTTGCTGGCGGACTTTTAGGTGCGTTGATTTTTGGAGGCGCCTTCGAGGGTATTCAGTTAATGGATATTCTACTGATCGGGTTGGCGATATTCTTTTTGATGCGTCTGATGGGCGGACGGCGTGAGCCTGCCTATGCTGGCGCAGGTAACAACAGTGCCAACAGCACCAGCGCTCAGCAGCAGTATCGTCAGAGCACGACTTCAGCACCCTCCGCGTCGGGGGATGCTGAGTTTGAGCACGATACCCGGGTAGTCGAGACGCCTGATTGGTTTGATGCAGATGCCTTTCTGGCACAGGCGCCAGAGCACTTCACTCAGTTGCAGCGCGCTTGGGATGCGCAGGACTGGGAGGAGATTGCCGAGTACACCTCAGCTGAGCTGTTGGCGCAGTTAAAGACAAACCGCGCAGTCCTTCCAGAACAGCAGCAGACTGAAGTGGTCTCTTGTATGGCGGAATTGGTCGGTTTCCAGCAGAGCCGTGCTGAGACTGTAGTCAGTATTCACTTCCACGGTTGGATCCGCGAGCAGGGTGAACAAGAGCCTTCCGAGTTCTCAGAGATTTGGCACCTGGGGCGGGTTGCGACCGAAGAGGGTGTTAACTGGGTTATCCTAGGAATCGAACAGCCGTAAAAATCGCCCCTTTTTGGGGCAAATAGTTGAAAAATGAGGGGTTAATCGATAGTTTAAGACCACTCATAACAAGGTTTGCAAAAACCTAAATAAGAAAGCAAACGACAAAACATTTTTCGGGGAGAAAAATCATGCGTGCAATCAACCTTACTCGTGCCGCAGCACTCGCTGCTGCCGTTGCACTTATTGCTGGCTGTAGCTCTACGAGTACGACTACAGATGGTGGCGCAGATGTGACTGATGCTAACAACGCTGCACAGACACAGGGTGCTGACGGTTCCAACGTACAGGCGGGCACTAGCTACGCTGATGTTGCACGCCTGCGCACCACGTTCTACTTTGATTTTGACCAGTCTGTTGTTCGTCAGGAAGGCTTCGCAGACCTCGAGGGTCATGCGCGCTACCTAGCCAACAACCCAAGTGCAAAAGTCCGCCTTGAAGGGCATGCTGATGAGCGCGGTACGCGTGAATACAACATCGCTCTGGGTGAGTCTCGTGCCAATGCTGTTGCGCGTCTGCTGATCGTCAACGGTGCAAGTAATGGCCAGATCGAAACTATCTCTTACGGTGAAGAGAAGCCAGCGATGCTGGGCCACACTGAGAACGAGTGGTCTCTGAATCGTCGGGTAGAGCTGAGCTACACTAGCCGCTAATGAAGAAATTGACCCTTGTAGTCGCACTGGCTGCCTCAAGTCTGGTGCAAGCAGAATCTCTGTCCCAGTCTGCTCAGAGCGAGCTGGTACTGATGATTCAGCAGCTTCAGGCAGAAGTACGCCAGCTGCGTGGGGAAATAGAGACTCAGCAGTATCGCGTGCAGAAGCTCGAGCGTGAGCAGCTCGAACGTTACCGTGATGTGGATCGCCGCCTCAGTGCGCTGATCCTCAGTGGCGGTTCGGCTGCGGCGCCCGCGCCTCAGCCGGCTGCTCCGGCTGCGGCACCAGAGCCGACTGAGCAGACTCCGTCACAACAGCCTGTTGCAGCTGCGCCTGCGCCGGCCGCACCAGCGCCTGCAGCGACGGCTGTGAGCGATTCCGAAGCTTATGCGTCTGCCTTTGCTCTGGTTCGCGAGCGTCGATTTGAAGAGGCACTGACCGCCTTTGAGGGATTTGTCGCAACCTATCCATCAAGTGATCGTTTGGCAAATGCACACTACTGGATTGGTGAAGTGCAGCTTGCGCAGCAGAAGCTTGAGCCAGCGCGTGCAGCCTTTCAGCTGGTGGTCGACCAGTTTAGTCAGCACCCAAAGCGTCCTGACGCTCTGTACAAGTTGGGTGTGGCTCAAGATCGATTGGGCGATGTTGCTGCCCGTACATCGACGTTTGAGCAGTTGATTGCGAATTATCCCAAGAGTTCCGCTGCTGGCCTTGCACGGAATTATCAGAGTCGATAACAGCAGAGCTGCCGATCGCGTAGCTATTGGTAGCAAAGCTGTCACTCCTAGAACCGTTGATAGGATTTAACCGATGAATAAGCGAGCTGTAGTATTGCTCTCTGGCGGATTGGACTCCGCGACGGTGCTGGCGATAGCTGCAAGCCAGGGTTACGAATGCTATGCGTTGAGTTTCGATTATGGTCAACGTGCGCAGACGGAACTCAATGCCGCACGTGCTCTAGTGAAATCATTGGGTGCAAAGGAGCACCGGGTGTTCAATCTTGATCTAGCACAGTTTGGTGGTTCGGCACTGACAGATAGCAGCATTGATGTACCCTCGGATGCCGAGGAGGGAATTCCTGTTACCTATGTTCCCGCCCGCAATACAATCTTTCTCTCGCTCGCTTTAGCCTGGGCCGAAGTGCTGCACGCAGATGCGATCTTTATCGGCGTTAACGCCGTAGACTACTCGGGTTACCCAGACTGTCGTCCCGAATTTATTGCTGCCTACGAGCAGATGGCTAATCTGGCAACGCGTAATGGCGTGACTGGTGAGCCGTTCAAAATAGAGACGCCGCTGATCGACCTGACAAAAGCAGAGATTATCCAGCAGGGCACAGCGCTAGGTCTGGATTATGCGCTTACTGTTTCCTGCTATCAGTCCGATGATGACGGGCGTGCCTGCGGTAATTGCGATAGCTGTCATCTGAGAGCGAAGGGTTTTGCGGATGCAGGCCTTACCGATCCAACTCGCTACCAGAGCTAGCTCCAAGCGAGGCTGGGGACACCTAGTCTGACTTGCTCTGCTCTAGTACACTAGCGCCGCTTTTAAATACCTCAGGATTTGATCATGCTCAGTAAGGAACAACTCGATAAGCGTATTCTTGTGCAGGAGCACTTTGCTAAAGAGCACCTGCCGCATGAGCTGACCAAGGCACAAATTGAGCAGCTCAACGACGAGATTATTGCTGAGCTCAAAGCCCGAGATGCCTGCTTAGTTGCACACTACTACTGCGATCCACTGGTGCAGGCTATCGCTGAGAAGAGCGGCGGTTGTGTAGCTGACTCGCTCGAGATGGCCCGCTTTGGAGCCAAACACTCCGCCTCTACTCTGGTGGTTGCCGGGGTTCGCTTTATGGGCGAAACGGCAAAGATCCTTAGTCCGGATAAGCGTATTCTGATGCCAACCCTCGAGGCGACTTGCTCGCTGGATCTGGGTTGTCCCGTAGACGATTTCAGTGCGTTCTGCGATCAGCACCCCGATCGTGAAGTCGTGGTATACGCCAATACTTCAGCGGCGGTAAAAGCGCGTGCTGACTGGGTGGTTACATCGAGTATTGCGGTACAGGTTATCGAGCACTTAGCTGAGCAGGACAAGAAGATTATCTGGGCTCCAGATAAGCATTTAGGCACTTATGTTCAAAAAGAGACTGGTGCAGATATGCTCCTCTGGGATGGGGCCTGCATCGTTCACGAGGAGTTCAAAGCCAAAGGTTTGCTGGATCTTAAACAGGTCTACCCAGACGCGGCAATTCTGGTCCATCCCGAGTCGCCCGATGCGGTAGTGCAATTGGCCGATGCTGTCGGTTCTACCAGCCAGCTCATCAAAGCAGCGCAAGAGCTTCCCAATGAGACCCTGATCGTTGCGACTGATCGCGGTATCTTCTACAAGATGCAGCAAGCGGCGCCCGGTAAGACCTTCATTGAGGCACCAACCGGAGGCTCAGGTGCTACCTGTCGCTCTTGTGCACACTGTCCTTGGATGGCTATGAACGGTCTGCAAAACATCCTCGATGGTCTGCGTCAGGGCAAGGAAGAGGTGTTCGTTGATGCTGACCTGCGCCAGAATGCGCTGCGCCCACTTGAGCGTATGCTCAGCTTTCAGGCGCAGTAGGCTCAAGCGTTCAGTAAATCGGCTGATAACGTCTAGTTGAAAAGCCTGTCGACCTCATCACGTAGCGCGAGCACCTCCAGCTCGCGTTGACTGACCCACTCTAACTGATCCGGTTGGCGTCGCGCGTCACGGCGGGCAAAGTCGAGTTGGCGCAGCGCCAAATCGTAGTCTCCACGCACCAGAAAGTACTCCACTCGCGCGCGGTGTACGCCTACGCGGTCCGCCTCCAACCCCGAGGCTTCGGCAAGTTGGTACCAGAGTTCGGGGTTGTCTGGATGCTCGCGTGTCAGGTCCCTTAAAACCCAAACAGCGTCCGCGACTCGCCCCTCCTGTAGTGCCCAATCTACTTGAGCGCGCTGCACAGCATAGTCATCGGGGTAGAGGTCTAGCAACTCCGCTTTGAGGCTTTGTGCCTCCTCGCTCTGGTTGGCTTCAAGCTGCTCGATACGCGTTAATTGCAACCAGGGGCTCTGGCGCAACGCTGGGTTGAGCTGTTGCCAGAGTGACTCAGCCCGTTCTGCTTGTTCAGCTTTGACAGCCAGTATGTAAGCGTTCAGGGGTTGGTTAGAGCCCTCCAGCGTACGACCTTGATCGGCTAGGTGGGCCATTACTCGGGCCCGGGCAATCAGAAATTCCGTGCTATCACTGTAGACGCTCGGTTGCGGCATACTCAGTGCACGATTACTGGTGTCAGCGATTCGGTTTTGTGTGACCGGGTGAGTACGCAGAAATTCGGGTACGGCGTTACCAGAGAACCGGTGTACCTCTTGTAGGCGGGTGAACATCCGGGGCATCGCCGTAGCGCTAAATCCGGCGTTCACTAGTGTGCGCATGCCCGCTTGATCGGCGTCTGTTTCGTTGGCGCGACTGAAGGCGAGCTGGGTGCTAGCGGTCGCTCCGACTGTACCTTGCATAACAGCGATGCCGGCGTCAGTGCTGATTGATGAGAGCAGGATGCCACCTAAAATGCCCGCCAAGACTAATGGCTTGTTCCGCTCTGAAGCAGCCTGCTGTTGAGCGTAGTGGCGCTGGCTCAGGTGGGCAAGTTCGTGTGCGATCACCGATGCGAGTTCATCCTCTCGTTGAGCAGCCAGCATGAGCCCAGCATTAATGCCGATAATACCGCCAGGTGCGGCGAAGGCGTTAACCTCTGCACTATCGATAAGCACCAGCGTTAAGCGTTGATCCTCTAGCTCCGACACGGGTGCTAGGCGACTCAACAGTCCCTGCAGGTAGGACTCCACGACAGGATCGTCGTAAAGATTGGCGCGTCCTCGAACCATGCGTACCCAAGCTTGGCCAAGTCGATACTCCTGATCCATTTGCAGTGCCGAGCTATTAGCCGAGCTAATACTTGGCAACTCTGCGCGAGCCCCGAGAGTGATTAACAAAAGTGTCAGGAAAATCAGGTATCTGTACATTTTGTCCCTGTGCCTATACGCGGCGTATCGTGGTCTTTAGAACCAAACTAGGTTACATTGCGCTGATATTACATAAGGCGCCTTAATAGAGTATGACAGAGATTCAAATTGACGAGAGATTGGATGCCTGTGGTTTGGCGTGCCCACTCCCTTTGTTAAAAGCTAAGCAAGCTCTCAATGCCATGAGCGCGGGCCAAGTACTCGAGGTACGGGCTACTGATGCAGGCTCCGTCCGTGATTTTAAAGCCTATGCTGATCTGTCAGCGCACGAGCTGATCTCGACCGAAGAGGTTGATCAGGTCTACATTCATATTCTTCGCAGAGGCTAAGCAAAGATGCAGAAAATATTGGGCAAGTGGGTCCAGCGTTACTTCTCTGATGAGGGGGCTCTGCTGCTCTTCGCATTGCTGATCGCTGCTGGGTTGGTGATATTCTACCTCGGCGGTGCTCTGATCCCTGTATTCGCCAGTCTGATCCTCGCCTTTATGATGCAGGGGGCTGTTAATCGTCTTACTCGCCTAGGGGTCGGGCGGATGCTGGCCGTTATCCTGGTGTTTGTTGGATTTGTTGGTTTTCTGGCAGCATTTTTGTTGTTTGTTATGCCGATCGCTTGGCGTCAGTCTGTGACTCTATTTAACGAGCTGCCGCGGATGGTGATTGAGGTTCAGAATCTGTTGCTTCTGCTACCGCAGAAATACCCCGACCTGATCTCTGAGACACAGATCCGACAACTCTTTGGTCTGGCTGCAGCCGAGGTGAGTCAATTGGGGCAGCTCATTCTGAGCTTCTCCCTGAGTTCGGTAACCGGTGTGATGGCGCTGCTCATCTACCTAGTACTCGTACCTATCCTTGTCTTCTTCTTCCTTAAAGACAGCGACTCTCTAGTTCGTGGCTGGACCGCTGCGCTGCCCGAAAAGCGCGATGTGCTGAATCAGGTCTGGCATGAGATGGATGATCAGATCGCCAACTACATTCGCGGTAAGGCGATTGAGATACTGATTGTCGGCGTCGCCTCTTACATCGCCTTCGCGATCTTAGGGATCAACTATGCAGCTCTGCTGGCGCTGCTGGTGGGGCTCTCTGTACTTATTCCATACATTGGTGCGGCGCTGGTGACTGTACCGGTAGCGCTGATCGCTTTCTTCCAGTGGGGAATCTCTTCAGACTTCATGTATCTGATGATCGCCTACGGCGTGATTCAAGCGCTGGACGGCAACGTCTTGGTACCGCTGCTGTTCTCGGAGGCGGTGAACCTGCATCCAGTCTCCATTATTGTGGCGGTTCTGGTTTTCGGGAGCCTCTGGGGATTCTGGGGCGTATTCTTCGCTATCCCGCTGGCAACCTTAGTTAAGGCAGTGGTAACCGCTTGGCCGCAGAACCATGCGGCAGAGGAGGCCGCTACTGAGTAGTAGCGGCACCTGCTAGCTTAAGCTGGCAGGATCTGATTCGCGTGCTCTTTGGTTTTCACCTTAGAGATCACCTCTTCAAGCTTACCCTCTTCATCAATAATGAAAGTGGTTCGCACCGTACCCATGTACTCCTTGCCATAGAGTTTCTTCAGCTGCCAAGTGCCAAAGATCTTGTGTACTTCATGCTCGGTATCAGCGATGAGTGGAAATGGCAGATCGTACTTCGCGATGAACTTCTGGTGCGACGCCTCTTTGTCCTGACTAACACCGATGATCTGGTAGCCTGCGGCGGTCAGTCGATCGATGTTATCTCTCAGGTCGCATGCCTGCGCAGTACAGCCCGGAGTATTGTCTTTGGGGTAGAAGTAGATCACCACTTTTTTGCCTTTAAACTGGCTGAGGGTGATGGGGTCGCCGTTCTGGTCACGGGCGGTAAAATCGGGTACCTGCTGGCCAACTTCTAACATCTATCTCTCCTTAGCGGCTGTGTAGTGCGATTGTTTCACTTTTATCGGCGCTTTGACCGAAAAAGTGTGTGTTGAGACTACGAATGTTAGCGCTATTTCGTTTAAAATGTCGCACTGGTTTATTTTTGCCAGAGAGCTGAATTCGTCGGTTCTCGAGAGTAAGACAACAAAAGGTGAAACAGCATGATTCGCGGCAGTATGGTAGCACTCGCCACCCCAATGCATCCCAATGGTGATCTCGATTGGGAAGCGCTCGACCGCGTTGTCGATATGCATTTGGAGAATGGCACTGATTCAATTGTAGCAGTGGGTACTTCGGGTGAATCGGCAACTCTGGACTACGACGAGCACTTGGAGGTTGTTAAACGTGTTGTTGAACGTGTTGCCGGCCGCATCCCTGTAATTGCCGGTACAGGTGCCAACTCTACGCGTGAAGCGATTGAGATGACGCGTGGTGCCAAAGAGGCGGGTGCTGACGCCTGCTTGTTGGTGACTCCGTACTACAACAAACCAACCCAAGAGGGTTTGGTGCTGCACTACACCGCTGTTGCTGAAGCGGTAGATATTCCGCAGATCCTCTACAACGTTCCAGGTCGTACTGCCTGTGATATGCAACCTGAGACGGTGGTGCGTCTGTCCGCTGTAAAGAACATTGTTGGTATCAAAGAGGCGACTGGTGATATTGACCGTGCTCGTTTCCTAGTTGAGAACACGCCAGATGATTTCGCTATCTACTCAGGCGATGACGGTACTGCGATTGAGCTAATTCTCGCAGGCGGCCAGGGCAACATCTCGGTGACGGCGAATATTGCGCCCGCGCAGATGTCCGAACTCTGCCGTCTTGGCCTAGAGGGCAAAGCCGACGAGGCGCGTGCTCTGCAGGCTAAATTGATGCCTTTACACAGTGCCATGTTTACCGAGTCCAACCCTATCCCAGTGAAGTGGGCTATGCATGAGTTGGGCTGGTGTGACACCGGTATTCGTCTACCGCTGACGCCGCTATCGGCCAACCTGCGTGCTTCGCTGGTCGATGTATTGAAACAGTCCGAACTGCTCTAAGAGAGGGTTTAGCTATGGCAAAACGCCTCGTTCTGTTGACTGCAGCTACGCTGATCGCCGGTTGTGAGTCACTGCCGGATAACCCGATTTACGGCGAATCGGGGATTATTAAAGATCGCAAGACTGAGTACGCACAGGCACAAGCTGGTAAGCGTTTGCAGATCCCTGAAGGTATGGATGCGAAGCAGACCCGCGACGGTTTGCGGGTACCGCAGCTGAATACAGCCAGTATGGCGCAAGCCGAAATTATTGCGGACGTGCCGCGCCCCGAGTTCTTCTTCGCCACTGAGGGTGGTGAGCGTGCATCGATTCGTCCTCTCGAGGGCGAGCGCGTGATCCTAGTCGATGAGTCGATCGATCGTGTTTGGACCGAGGTGCTGGGTTACTGGAGTGACGCTGGAGTGCAACTGGTCACTCAGGATGCCCGCACTGGCGTGATGGAGACCGAGTGGATACGTGTTGAGGGTGAAGATCTTTCGCCCTTCGAGAAGGTTTTGAATACGCTCAAATTTAACTCCGAAGCCAACGAGCCTTCATTGAATAAATTGCGCCTTCAGGTTCGTCCGGATCCTGAAGTTGAGGGCCGTACAGCAATTAGCATGAAGCAGGTACAGATACCGCTGAGTGCTCAGGGGCGTGAGGTCGACTGGTTGTTGGATGCCGAGGAGCTTCCGTACACCAACGAAATTATGTTCACTATGCTTGATTATCTGAGTCGTAGCAGTGAAACGGCACCGACTCTGTCAGACTTTCAGCAGGGAGATCGCCTCGAGAGCGAGGTGGGTCGGGATTCTCGTAATCGTCCATTGTTGAGCGTTAAGGCTCCAGCAGAGCAAGCATGGGAATTAGTGAATGCGGCGCTTGATCGAGCCGGCGTGGACGTTGGTACCCGCCAAGAGGAGAGCGGCAGAATCTACCTAACGTACGTGGGTAAGACGCCAGAAGAGAAACCTAAAGGGCTGTTTGACTGGTTGAGAAATCGTGAGTCGGGGCCGATCAGTTTGGATTGGAACCCAGCCGCAGCGCCAGAATCTGTGGACGAGAACATTAACTACACGAGCGATCCTGATGCTCCGGTTGTGGGTTCTGTGCCGACTCAGGAAGAGCTGTTGGCGATGGATGGGTTTAAGATCTTCGTGGGTAAACGAGTAGTCAAAGTTTTTGGGCAGGATAACCAAAAGCGTACAGACGAAGACGGTGATCTCATCGTCGTGAAGCGTTATCAACTGGTCTTCAATCGTGCACGCTCGGGTGTACTAATCTCTGTGCATGATCGCAAAGGCAACCTAGTGTCAGAGAGCACCGCTGCTGAGCTGCTCTGGACCATCAAAGACAATATCGGAATTTAAGACGCTGGGTAGTTGCGTACCGGGCGTTACTGGAGATTTAAATGGAAAAACGTGAAGAGCTATACGCGGGTAAAGCGAAGTCAGTATTTAAGACCGATGACCCCGACTACATGGTGCTTGAGTTCCGCAATGACACCTCAGCTTTTGATGGCAAAATCATCGAGCAGCTAGACCGCAAAGGTATGGTGAATAACAAGTTTAACGCGTTCATTATGCAGAAACTCGCTGATGCCGGGATTCCAACGCACTTTGAGAAGCTACTTTCAGATAACGAGTGTCTGGTTAAACGCCTGGATATGATGCCTGTTGAGTGTGTCATCCGAAATATCTCTGCGGGCTCACTCTGCCGCCGTCTGGGAGTTGAGGAGGGGCAGCAGCTGAACCCACCCACTTTCGAACTCTTTCTGAAGAACGACTCGTTGGGCGACCCGATGGTAAACGAGTCTCTGGTTGAAACTTTCGGTTGGGCAAAGCCGGCCGACCTGCAACGCTCTAAAGAGCTGACATACAAAGCGAACGAAGTTCTCAGCAAACTGTTTGATGACGCCGGAATGTTGTTGGTGGACTACAAGCTTGAGTTCGGTATGTTCAAAGGCGAGGTTGTATTGGGTGATGAGTTCTCGCCCGATGGTTGTCGTATTTGGGATAAAGAGACTCGCAAAAAGTTGGATAAAGACCGCTTCAGACAGGGTCTTGGCGGTGTCATCGAAGCGTACGAAGAGGTGGGTGCCAGACTGGGCATCGATTTTGACGCTTAAAGGTAATCTTTCAAGAAAACGGCGCCCTCGGGCGCCGTTTCTGTTTCCGGCTCAACATTTAAGCCGCATGAGATTGAGGAATACCTGAGGAGAAATAATCGTTTGTAGATTGAGGGTGAAGACCCTCTAATCCGCTCCTAAACCGGCAGAACCAGCGGTACCTGCTATTCTTCTGATAGATAGCCGGACTGAACGTTTGGAGCGCACAATGCCACAGCAACGCCTAGAGCAAAAAACTAAACTGCTCAAATCACTCTGTTCAACGATAAGAGAGCGTCTCGATGCGAGCGACGTTGAACCCATCATCAAGTTCGTCGAAAGCTACTATGGCGTGTCACCAATCGAAGAGCTGAAAGAGCGATCGCCAGAGAATCTCTACGGTGCCTCTCTGAGCTGCTACGCCTATCTGCAAGAGTGGAAGTGCGAGCAGCGCAGACTGAGAGTATTCAACCCCAGCATTGAAGCTCATGGCTGGCACTGCTCACATACGGTAATTCAACTGCTGCATCAAAATATGCCGTTTATCGTTGACTCGGTGCGCATGGAGCTAAATCGCCGGGGTGTCGGTATCCATGTGGTTCACTCCGGTGTGCTGCAGGTCGATCCAGATAGCTGCCAGGTGACTGATCCGGGTAGTGATACTGGTGTAGAAATCAGTCTGCTCTATATCGAGATTGATCGCACAACTGACCCTCAGGTACTCAAACAGCTACAAGAGGGGCTGTTTGAGGTGCTAGATGATCTCTGTGCCGCAGTCGATGATTACGAGCAGATGCTTGCGCAGGCGCAGAGCTTGGCCGCAGAGTTAGAGAGTCATTCCGGTGAGGAGAGCGCTGAAGCGGCACTGCTGCTGCGTTGGATGTGTGATAACCACTTCACCTTTTTGGGTTTTGATAAGGTCGATTACAAACGCTCCAAGAGCGAGATTCATGTAGAGCGTGATCCCGGCACGGAGCTCGGCATTATGCGAATCTATGCGCCTAAAGGGCCTAAGCGGCTGCGTACTCTTTCGCAAGAGGAGGCGCAGTTTCGGACGTCTGAATCGCCGATCTTCTTTGCCAAGGATTACCACCGCTCACGTATTCACCGACCTGCCTATCAGGATATGGTGATCGTCAAAGCGCGCGACAAGAAAGGGCAGGTAAGCGGCGAGTATCGCTTTATTGGTCTCTACACCTCACCAGTGTATGTGAAAGCGCCCTGGGAGATACCGGTAGTGCGCAAGCGGATCGAAAAGATTGTTGCGCAGAGTGGCTTCCCACATGGCGGTCACGCCTATAAAACGCTGCAGCAGACCTTTATCGAGATGCCGCGCGATGAGCTGATGCTCTCTACTCAAGATGAGTTGGCGCTAAATGTTATGGGGATCTTCAATCTGCAAGAGCGTCGCAAAGTTCGTCTTCTGCATCGTCGCGATATAAGCGGCAACTTTATGGCATTCCTCTACTATGTACCGCGCGATATCTTTAATACTCAGTTGCGCAGCCAAGTACAGCAACTGCTTTGTGAGCGTTTAGGCGTTGAGGATTCAGAGTTCACGAGCTATTACAGCGAATCCGTGCTCACCCGTGTCTATTTCGTACTGCCAAGTCGTGACGGGCAGTTCAACGATTTTGATCCACAAGCGCTAGAGGAGGAGGTGGCTGCGCTAAGTCGCTCCTGGGACGATGAGCTGACTGGGGCCCTGTTAGATTTTTATGGTGAGGAGCGAGGCAGCCGACTCGCCAGTCAATACAGAATGGCATTCCCTGCAGCCTACCGTGAACATTTCAATTCAGGTTCAGCTGCGGCAGATATCGAGCATCTGGAACAACTGCGCACCGGGCGAGATATCGCTCTGAGTTTCTATCGTCAAATTGAACAGTCCAACGACCTATTACGCTTCAAGCTGTTCGCACCCGATTCAGCTCTGGTGCTCTCTGATGTAATCCCAATTCTCGAGAATCTCGGTCTGCGGGTACTTGGCGAGCACCCCTACAAGGTGCGAATGCAAGCAGGTAACACCTACTGGATTCACGACTTCTCTCTTGAGTATCAAGGGGCTGAACAGGTCGATATGGATGTGGTTAAAAACCTCTTTCAGGACGCCTTCGAGAATATCTGGCACGGACAGGCTGAGAGTGACGCGTTTAACCGCTTGGTGATTGGCGCCCATCTGAGCTGGCGTGAAGTGGCGATGTTGCGGGCCTACGCGCGTTACAATCAGCAGATTCGTTTCGGTTTTAGTCAGCAGTACATCGCAGCAACGCTGGCGCGCCACCTACAGATCGCGCGTCTATTGGTTGCACTCTTTAGAGCTCAGTTTGAGCCTCAACGTCAGGCTTCCGATAAGGTCAAAGCACTGGGTGTCCGACTAATTAGCAGCATTGAGGAGGCCTTAGAGAAGGTTGAAAACCTCAACGATGATAAAATCTTACGTCGCTACCTCGAGCTAATTCGTGCAACTTTGCGAACAAACTTTTTCCGCACCGATGAGCAGGGCGAATTACGCGATTACTTCTCATTTAAAATCCGTCCCAGCGGTATCGAGCAGATGCCGCTGCCCCGGCCAGAATTTGAGGTGTTCGTTTACTCACCTCAGGTAGAGGGCGTACACCTGCGCGGTGGCAAGGTTGCGCGTGGTGGTTTGCGCTGGTCCGATCGTCTGGAGGACTATCGCACCGAAGTGCTGGGGCTGGTTAAGGCGCAGCAAGTGAAGAATGCGGTGATTGTGCCGGTCGGAGCCAAAGGCGGCTTTGTGGCTAAGACTATTCCTGAGGATGCTGACCGGGATGAGATGCAGCGCTTGGGTGTGGCCGCTTATCAGACCTTTATTCGCGGCCTACTAGATCTGAGCGACAATCTGCAGAACGGCGCCGTGATCGCACCTGATTCGGTGGTGCGACTGGATGAGGATGACCCTTATTTGGTGGTTGCCGCTGATAAAGGCACAGCCACCTTCTCCGATATTGCCAACCAAATTGCACAGGATTATGGTTTTTGGCTCGATGACGCATTCGCGTCAGGTGGCTCGCAGGGGTACGACCATAAAAAAATGGGTATCACTGCGCGCGGTGCCTGGGAATCCGTTAAGCTGCATTTCCGCGAAAAGGGAGTCGACATACAGTCTGAACCCTTCACCGTTGTTGGTATCGGAGATATGTCCGGCGATGTTTTTGGCAACGGTATGTTGCTGTCAGAAAACATTCGCCTGCAAGCCGGCTTCAACCACCTGCACATTTTTGTCGATCCGGACCCGGATCCAGCCACGAGCTTTGTTGAGCGCAAGCGTCTATTTGAATTGCCACGCTCTAGCTGGAGTGACTACAACACCAAACTGATCTCCAAGGGTGGCGGCATCTTCTCGCGCGCAGCCAAGTCGATTGATATCACTCCAGAGATGAAGGTAGCCTTCGATATTAAAGCGGATAAGCTGTCGCCAACCGAGTTGATCTCTGCACTGCTCTGCGCACCAGTAGACCTCTTGTGGAATGGCGGTATCGGCACCTATATCAAAGCGACCGATGAGACCCATGCCGAGGTGGGAGACAAAGCGAATGACGCGCTGCGGGTTGATGCGTGTCAACTGCGCGCGAAGGTCGTCGGTGAGGGTGGTAACCTCGGCCTGACTCAACGCGGCCGTATCGAATTCGCGCTCAATGGCGGCGCCTGTAATACCGACTTTATCGACAATGCCGGTGGCGTCGACTGCTCGGATCATGAGGTCAATATCAAGATTGCGCTGCAAGCGGTACTGCAAGAGGGTGATCTGACGGAGAAACAGCGTAATCAACTGCTGGCCAAGATGACCGATGATGTCGCCGAGTTGGTGCTGACCAATAACTATCGTCAGGCACTCGCTTTAGCGCTGGCTGAAGGACAGCTACCACGTCAAAACGACGACTACCCCGCGCTGATTCGTCAGTTGGAGCAGAGTGCGCGGCTGAATCGAACGTTGGAGTATATTCCATCGGATGAAGAGCTGGAGGAGCGGGTTAAGCAGGGCAGAGTGTTGACGCGCCCCGAGCTATCGGTGCTGATCTCGTACGTCAAAGGGGAGCTAAAACAGAGCCTCAATGACGAGCTAATTGCCGGCGATGAGTACGTCGCCAAGGTGTTGTTTGAGGGTTTTCCCGGTGCGCTAGTCGAGCGCTTCCCTACGGCTATCAGCGAGCATCGACTGCGCTCTGAAATCATCGCCACACATCTAGGCAACGCCTTGGTCAATCAGATGGGTATCGCCTTTGTCATGCGCGTAGCGCAGGCGACGGGACGCTCCAGCGTAGATATTGCCCGAGCTTGGGTTGCGGCCAGGGATATCTTCGGGATCAATGCGTTGTGGGAGGCTCTGGAGCAGCAAGATAACCTTGTCTCAGCTGCAGTACTGCATCAGGTCATGGGTGATATCCAACGGTTGATGCGCCGCGTCTGTGTCTGGATTCTGCGCCAGTACCCGCAACTGCCGAGTCCGGCTGAGCTGGTTGAGCGCTTTGCCGCTCCAGTAGCGGCTCTACGTGGCGAACTTGAGAACCATCTGGCTGGTGCGCCACTCCAAGCCTGGAGAGATCTAAATAAGCAGTTGATTGATGCAGGTCTGCCAGAGTCCTTGGCGCACGAGGCGGCTTCGCTAGAGGCCTCGTTCGCACTGTTAGATATCAGTTTAATCGCTGAGCGAGATGAGCACAGCCTAGCAACGGTGTGCGAAACCTATTTTGCGGTCAGCGACCTGCTGGCACTGGATTGGCTAGAAGAGCAGATAAAAGAGCTCAATGCGACCACGCGTTGGCAAGTGCAGGCGCGCGAGGTATTCCGTGAGGATCTCAACCGGCAGCAGCATCTGTTGGCGCTCAGTGCGCTGGATACCCACCTGGCCAACGCTAATGAGGACCTTGCACCGGTGAGTAGTTGGGAGCACAGCAATGAGCTGCTGCTGCAGCGTTGGCAGAAGCTTACATCAGAGCTTCAGACCAACGCCGTTGACTCTGCGATACTGACGGTGGCGATGCGTGAACTGCAGGCGTTCAGTCAATCGTCGAATTGAAAGTCAATCGCAACCTCAGAATGGAGCGGGTGAGCTGAAACTCATTCGCTCCTGAGTTACCGGATGAAACACTTCAAGCAGATCCGCATGCAGCATCAGTCTGTCAACGCTGCTGAGTGCAGCTCCCGCAGCGTAGAGGTTGTCCCCAAGAATGGGATGTCCAAGAACCTGCATATGCAACCGTAGTTGGTGTGAACGACCCGTAATTGGATAGAGCGCGACGCGGGTGTAATCGAGCTCGCCAATCTGACCCTGATCCAGAGTGCGCCAGAAAGTAGTTGCCGCTTTGCCCTGCTCAAAATCGATCATCTGCAGCGGGCGACGTTCCCAGTCGCAACGCATCGGTTCGCGTCTGACGCCCTCATTTTGATCGGGCTGTCCGGCAATGAGTGCTTGATAGCGTTTGAAGTTCTGGCGTTGCTGAAACTGGCGGCTCAACTCGCGGTGAGACTCTTTGTTGCGCGCGAGCACCATCAGACCTGAAGTGGCGCAATCGAGACGATGAACGATCAAGGCATCATCCCAGATCTCCTGTGCGCGCCTCCAGAGGCAGTCTTGTTTCTCTTCACCTCGGCCAGGAACGGAGAGCAGATCTTGGGGTTTCTCCAGTATCAGCATCTCGGTGTCTTCGTAGTGGCACTGCATCCTAGGCTTCAATCTTCAGCCTCGCTCAAACAGGGCCAAGGACTCAATATGGTGAGTCTGCGGAAACATATCCGCGATACAGAGTTTGCTCATGCTGTAACCCTGTGCAGTGAGTGTTTCGGCGTCGCGTACGAGGGATGACGGATCACAGGCGATGTAGACGAGTGCCCGGGGGCGCAGATGCTCAATCTGAGCGATGATATCTGCCGCACCCTGGCGTGGGGGGTCGAGCAGAATCAGATCGTAGTTCTGTGCCAACCACGGGGCGGCTGGATTAGGCTGAGATAGGTCGGCACTGTAGGCGTCAATATTATTGATGCCGTTCGTAGCGGCGTTAGCCAGGCAGCGCTCAACCATTGCACTACTGCCCTCGACAGCAGTGACCTGTTTGAGCTTCTGCGCCAGCGGCAGTGAGAAGTTACCCAGTCCAGAAAATAGATCGAGCGCGCTTTCATCGGCTTGAGGGTTTAACCAGTCGATTACGCGACTAACCATCTGCTCGTTAACCTCGCTATTCACCTGCACAAAGTCGCGCGCGCTGAACTCTAGGTTGAGCGACTTTGCAAGCTCAAGTTCTGTCGCCGCGGGATTCGCGATTAGCTTGGTTTTTGCGCCCTCTTTAACGCTCAATACAAAGTCTGCTCGGTGCTGTTGGGCAAGGTCAGTGAGTGCAGCCCGTAGCTCGTCGCTGAGATTTTTAGTCGCTCGCAGCTCTACGACTACTCCAGACTTGCCTTCGACCAACTCGATCTGGGTCAGGTGTTTGATGCGATCAAACTGCTCGAGCGTGCTGCGCAGATCTGCCAGCAGGTCGTTAATGCCGGGAGTTAACACCGGGCACTGCTCTATATCGACCAGTTTGGAACTGTTGCGGCGGCGAAAACCGATTAGCAGTTCACCGGTTTCGCGCTGGTTGATACCGATACGGGCAGCACGCCGGTACCCGAGACTGTTTTTTCCCTGCAGCGGACTATCTATGGCTTTCGGTTCGACCTTGGCGCGCTTCGCTAGTTGGGTCAAAAGCTCCTGTTGCTTCATCTCTACAGCGGCCTGTGAATCAAGATGCTGAAGATCGCAGCCGCCACACCGACCATAATATTGACAGGCGGGTTCTACACGGTGTTCGGAGGCTGTGATGAGCTGAGCTAAGCTGCCCTCGTCAAAGCGCTTACCACTCTTCTCGACGGTCACCTCTACCTGTTCGTCCGGCAGCGCATCGCGCACGAAGAGGGTCTTGCCGTTAGGCCGAGCAACACCGCGCCCATCAAGTGACAAAGACAGTATCTCTACCGGGGTATCGAGGTGGGTTGGCTTTTTCGCAGCCTGGCGAGGGCCACCATAACGAATGCGGCGATGCTTCATAAAAGACCTGAGAACTGAATGAGTATTGAGGCTAGCATTGGGTATAATCTGATTTTACCGAATTTTAGCCGTTAACGGGATAGCCTTGATGCCAGAGAGTCCAGTAGAACACCCATTTGCGCAGTTTGTCCGCATACTGGGTAAAGGCAAGAAGGGGAGCCGCTCCCTGACCCGAGAAGAAGCGCGTGCAGCAATGGGTATGATCTTGGATGCAGAGGTTGAACCCGAACAGCTCGGCGCTTTTCTGATGCTTCTGCGTATCAAGGAGGAGGCGCCTGAAGAGCTCGCCGGCTTCATTGACGCTGTGCGTATTCGCTTTCCAATACCTGAGCAACTTAAAGTCGATTTGGATTGGTCGAGTTATGCCGGCAAAAAGCGTCACCAGCCCTGGTTTTTATTAACTGCTCTATTGTTGGCAGAGCAGGGCATCAGAGTCTTTATGCATGGAGCGCGAGGCCATACGTTGGGCCGTATCTACTCTGAGGATGCACTGGCTCAGTTGGGAATTCGCGCTGCGTCAAATTGGCAAGAGGTGGAGCAACAACTTGATCAAACCGGCTTTAGCTTTATGGGAATAGATCAGCTCTGCCCGCCGCTGGGTGAGATCATTCAACTGCGGCATATTCTAGGTTTGCGCTCGCCAGTACACACGCTCTGTCGTCTGCTTAATCCATTAAATGCCCGCGCCTGCGTTGATGGTGTATTTCACCCTCCTTATGCCCCAATGCATCAGCATACTGCGCTGCTACTGGGTACCCAGAACTCGGTAACAGTGCGCGGTGATGGTGGTGAGGCAGAGACTAAGCCGGATAGCGAAACAGAGCTGCACTGGATCATAGAGGGCGAACTGAGCCTCTCTGATTGGCCCAGACTCTATCCCCAGCGCTTGGTAAAAAGCGAAGATCTGAGTATTGATCAGATGAAAGCCCTTTGGCGCGGCGAGTTAGACCACCCCTACGGTGAGGGGGCGGTTATTACAACCTTAGCGACGGTACTCCGGCTGCTGCCCGGTAATGCGCATAGCCCCCCTGAAGAGTTGATAGCGCAGGCGCGTGCGCACTGGGGTCAGCGCGATAGGGCGCGGTTCAATTAGGCGGCTTAATCGCGCCGCAACGAATCCTTGATCGCTATGGGGGACTGGAATCTGAAGATCACCACGTAGGTCGATAATAGGAAGGTAAGAATCGCTGTCGCTTGGATCACATGCGATGCCTCAGTACCAATTAATTGAGAGGCAAACGCAAGATAGGCGATCAGCAGAGAGAATTCACTGGTCTGCCCCAGACGAAAGCCGATCTCCCAGCCGGTCTCTTTGCTTTCGCTGATACCTCTGAGCAAGGTTCTGAACACGACCGGTTTCACCACCAATACAGCAACCGTCATTGCCAGTGCCGGTAGCAAAATGTCATCCAGCAACGTCAAGTTAAAGCTGGCGCCGACCGAGAAGAAGAAGAGAATCAGGAAGAAGTCACGCAGGGGCTTCAAACTGGTAGCGATGTACTGGGATATTGGACTAGTGGCCAGGGTGACCCCGGCGATAAATGCGCCCATCTCGGCAGAGAGACCGACCAGTTCGGCCGCTTCAGCCATACCCAGACACCAGCCGATCGCGACCAAAAAGATATATTCGTGGAATCTGTCGAAACGCATCAACAGCGGCAAAATCACGTACCGCACCGCCAAGTAAGCGATTAGTACCATCGCGGGCAGCGCGACCATGGACTTTACGAAGCCCATGGCTGGACTCGCGTCGCCGCCAGAATTCAGTAGCAGCAGCACAAGGATTGCGATTACATCCTGCAGCAGCAAGAGTCCCACTACGAGCTCACCGGTATGCTTATGATGTAGCACCGTTGTCGGTAACAGCTTTATGCCTATGATCGTACTTGAGAACATCATCGCTGCGCCCACAACCAGCGCTTCGGTCTGGGTGAATCCGAAGGCTAAGGTCATTCCGTACCCCAGTGCCAAGAAGATCAGTGAGCTTACTAACGCCACTAAAGTCGCCTTTTTTAGCATGTGAATCAGGTGCGAGGGCTGCATATCCAAGCCCAATAGAAACAGCAGAAAGATAATCCCGATATGCGCAATATCTGAGAGTAATCTGGTATCAGTCACTGCTTCCAAGCCTGAAGGTCCTAAAAGGGCCCCCAAAACGATATAGGCGACGAGTAGAGGTTGGCGGGTATAGAGAGCGATTGAGGCGAGAACAGCGGCACCGCTGAATATTAGAAAGAAGGAGGTAAATAGCGAGTGCTCGGGCATGCCGGAAAGATCCTAGGGTAGAGTCACAATTTTAATAAGAGTGTATCAGAGGATAGTCCATAGGCGAGCGTACAAATAATAACCGATTAATTTACTCAGATATTAATAGACTGTATTCTTGGTCTATACAGAATCATAGCGGAGACTCAGTGAAATGCTGAATATCGAAGTAACCCCAGGTGCCGCGGACTATCTTGCGGAGCTGCTGGAAAAACAGAACGTCGAAGGTATCGCGGTTCGTCTGTTCGTGACCCAGCCTGGTACAACCTATGCAGAAACCTGTCTGGCATATTGCCGTCCAGAAGAGGTGAATGCTGAAGATGAGATTATGGATCTTGAGCAGCTGCGCTTCTACATCGAGCGCAACTCCATCCCTTATCTTGATGAAGCCTTTATTGACTACGCTCAGGATCGCATGGGCGGGCAGCTGACCATCAAAGCACCAAATGCCAAGGTGCCCAAGGTTTCGGCCGATAGCCCAATGGAGGAGCAGATCAACTACATCCTCTACTCTGAGATCAATCCAGGCCTTGCCTCACATGGTGGTGAAGTGAAGCTGATCGAACTGGTAGAAGAGGACGTAGGCATGATTGCTGTTCTCAAGTTTGGTGGTGGCTGCCAGGGTTGCAGCGCAGTCGATATGACGCTCAAAGACGGTGTAGAGAAGACTCTGGTTGAGAAACTTCCAGGCTTAGTCGGTGTGCGTGATGAGACTGATCACAGTCAGCGTGAGAACGCTTACTTCAAGTGATCCTAGCGCCTTTGCACTAGCCATAGATCAAAATGTTAAGGGAGAGTGAAAGACTCTCCCTTGCTTTTTCTGGCGCAGACCCCATAGTGAAAGTAAGGAACATTTGGCGCAGCTGTCTATATCTCTTCCGCGCCGCTACCGGAGGCATCCAAGATGGATCAGAACGCAACAAACTCCCCCGTGCTGGAACTACCTGTATTGCCGCTTCGCGATGTAGTTGTCTACCCGCACATGGTGATACCGCTTTTTGTTGGGCGTCAGAAATCGATTCAGGCGCTCGAAGAGGCGATGCTACGAGATAAGCAGATTCTGCTTGTCGCTCAGCGCAGTGCATCGGAAGACGAGCCACGCATGTCGGATCTGTTTGACTGCGGTACCGTCGCGACTATCTTGCAGATGCTCAAGCTGCCCGACGGCACGGTTAAAGTGCTGGTAGAGGGTGAGTACCGTGCACGTATCGATACACTCTATGAAGAGCAGGAGCACTATGCTGCTAGCCTCCATCAGCTCAATGAAGAGGAGGTAGCGAGTGCCGAAGCCGATATCTACAAACGCACCGTCTTGGATCAATTTGAGAAGTTCATTCAGGTCAATAAGAAGATCCCGAATGAAGTTCTGACATCGCTCAACAATATCGATGACCCGAGCCGTCTGTCGGACACTATCGCTGCGCATATGTCGCTCAAACTCGAGCAGAAGCAGGAGCTTTTGGAGCTGCTGAACTCTAAAGCGCGTCTGGAAAAGTTGATGTCACTTATGGAGGCGGAGATCGATCTGGTTGAGGTTGAGAAGCGTATTCGTGGCCGCGTTAAGAAGCAGATGGAGAAGAGCCAGCGCGAGTACTACTTGAATGAGCAGATGAAGGCCATTCAGAAAGAGCTGGGCGATCTGGATGAGTCGGGCGGTAGCGACCTGGATGAGCTGCAGCGCAAGATTGAAGGCGCAGGCATGCCGCAAGAGGCGCTCGACAAGACCATGGCTGAGTTCAATAAGCTCAAGATGATGTCTCCGATGAGCGCGGAGGCGACCGTTGTGCGTGGTTACATAGACTGGATGCTGCAGATTCCTTGGTCAAAACGCACCAAGGTACGCTTGGATATGAAACGTGCAACCAAGATTCTGGACGAGGATCACTTCGGTCTGGATGAGGTTAAAGAGCGCATTATTGAGTATTTGGCGGTACAGAAGCGCGTGCGTAAGCTGCGTGGTCCAATTCTCTGTCTGGTTGGACCTCCAGGTGTGGGTAAAACCTCTCTGGGTCGTTCAATAGCCCGTGCTACCAACCGCGAATACATTCGCATGGCGCTGGGTGGCGTACGTGACGAGGCTGAGATACGAGGCCACCGTCGTACTTACATTGGCTCCATGCCAGGTAAGCTGATCCAGAAACTGTCGAAGGTTGGTGTGAAAAACCCGCTGTTCCTGTTGGATGAAATTGACAAGATGGGTATGGATCACCGCGGTGACCCTGCTTCGGCGCTGCTTGAAGTGCTCGATCCAGAGCAGAACTCAAGCTTCAACGATCACTACCTTGAAGTGGATTACGATTTGTCTGAGGTGCTCTTTGTCTGTACCTCCAACTCGATGAACATACCGGGTCCATTGCTGGATCGTATGGAGCTGATTCGTATTCCTGGGTACACCGAAGACGAGAAACTCAATATTGCCCGTCGTTACCTTCTGCCTAAGCAGATTAAGCAAAATGGTCTGAAAGCTAAGGAGCTGGAGGTTAGCGATGATGCGATCATCGATATCATTCGTTACTACACCCGCGAAGCCGGTGTGCGTGGTCTTGAGCGCGAACTAGCTAAGGTTTGTCGCAAGGTGGTCAAGGAGCTGGCGCTGGGTACAGCTGAGGGTAAATCGCTCGCCGTTACCAAAGAGCAGTTGGAACACTACCTTGGCGTGCAGAAACATAACTTTGGTCGTGCAGAAGAGCAGGATCAGGTTGGTCAAGTGACAGGTCTAGCTTGGACGCAAGTTGGCGGTGACATATTGACGATTGAAGCAGCAATTGTACCGGGTAAAGGTCGCCAGATTCTGACGGGTTCACTCGGTGACGTGATGAAAGAGTCGATTCAGGCGGCTCTGACGGTCGTCCGCAATCGAGCAGAGTCTATGGGTATTCCGACAGACTTTCATGAGAAAAAAGATCTACATATACACGTGCCTGAGGGCGCGACGCCTAAAGATGGCCCTAGTGCGGGTATAGGAATGTGTACTGCGTTAGTCTCATCTCTAACCGGCATCCCAGTACGTTCGGATGTTGCTATGACCGGTGAGATCACGTTGCGCGGACAGGTGTTGCCGATAGGCGGGCTCAAAGAGAAGCTATTGGCAGCGCACCGCGGTGGTATCAAGACAGTGGTCATACCTGATGAAAATCGCCGCGATTTGAAGGAAATTCCTGACAATATCAAGGCAGATCTCGAAATAAGGCCAGTCAAGTGGATTGATGAGGTTCTTAGCATCGCACTGACTCGCCAGCCAGAACCGCTGACTGAAGAGCAAAAGGAGGCGTTGGCAACCGAGGCGGCCAAGAGTGATGCAAAAGCTGATGCAGTGAGTCGACATTAAGTAGAAGCCGCGTATTTTCTGGCTTTAAGCTGTTGACGCTCTGCCGAGGGGTTGCTATAAAGTACTGACAACTGCGCTGGCATTTGAACAAACACAACAACATTAAAGAAAACTCTTTCACAAAGGGGAACAATGTGAACAAGTCTGAACTGATTGATGCAATCGCAGCATCTGCTGATCTTCCAAAAGCTGCTGCTGGTCGTGCACTGGACGCTACTCTCGATGCTGTAACTGCTGCTCTGACAAAGGGCGAGTCTGTTGCACTGGTAGGCTTCGGTACATTTACTACTAAAGAGCGTGCTGCACGCGACGGTCGCAACCCACAGACCGGTGCGACTATCAAGATCGCTGCTGCGACTCTGCCTACTTTCAAGCCAGGTAAAGCGCTGAAAGACGCAGTAAACAAGTAAGACATCTGGTAGCTGGCCGCAGCCGATCAATTACAGAAGGATTTGATTGGTAGCCGGTTCAGCTAACCAAGAAAAAGCGCACCTTCGGATGCGCTTTTTTTAGTTTTAAGGATTGATATAGAGATGTTGCAATCTATGCGCGACAACTCACAAGGGATCATCGCGAAGATCCTTGTGGGTTTAATTATTGTTGTCTTTGCTCTCTGGGGTGTGGATTCCCTCGTTGGTTTGGCCACAGCCAAGCCTGCTCCAGCTAAGGTAAATGGTGCTGAGATCACAGAGCAGGAGCTGTTCCGTGGTGTCGAGTTACAGCGCCGCCAGATTTTGAATCAGATGGGCGCTGATGCAGACCCTGCGATGTTGGACGACAACCTACTGCGCAAATCGGTACTCGAGAGCCTCGTAGACCGTACGTTGCAAGAGACAACCGCTGATGATCGTGGTCTATTTGTGTCTGAAGAGATGCTCGATCAGTTGATCGTCAATACGCCAGACTTCCAGGTTGAGGGTCGCTTCGATCGCAACCAATTTGAAGCTACGCTGCGTAGCGCAGGTTTCACACCGCTGAGCTACCGCGAGCTGCTTCGTACAATGACTCTGGTTGATCAGCAGCGTCGTGCCTACGCAGACTCCGCCTTTGTTACGCCGGCTGAGCTGGACCGCATGCTGGAACTTAATCGCCAGACACGTGACATTCGCTATGCGCTGATCGCGCCGGATGAAGCGAGTGTTGAGGTTAGTGATGCAGAGTTACGAGCCGCTTACGATGAGCGCTCGGCATTGATGCAGACACCAGAACAGCTCGTTATGGATTACGTCCTGCTCGAGCTTGAGCAGTTCTCCTTCCCTGATCGGGTTAGCGAAGCTGAACTCAATACCGCATACGAGAACCTCAAGGCGGACTTCCAGGGTCAAGAGGAGCGCTTCGCCCGTCATATCCTACTCGAGGTCAATGACTCTCAGAGCGCAGAGCAGGCGGTGGCTAAAGCCACTGAGCTGCGTCAACAGATTGTAGCTGGCGCAGACTTCGCAGAGTTGGCTAAGGCAGAGTCTCAGGATATTGGCTCAGCACCTATGGGTGGTGAGCTGGGTTACATGACCAAAGGCTTCTTTGCCGGTGCCTTCGATGATGCTCTATTTGCGCTTAATGAAGGCGAAGTGTCTGAACCTGTTACCACTGAGTTTGGTGTTCACCTGATTAAACTGGATTCAATCCGTCAGACTGAGGCACCAAGCTTTATTGAAGCGGAGTACGATCTGCGTGAACAGATCGCCCAGCAGGAGGCCGAAGCGGCCTATGTGGTTGCGCTAGAGCGTCTGGCTGATTTGGCCTTCTCATCGGGTGACCTGGTGGCAGCGTCTGAAGAGCTCGGACTCAAGATCCAGACCTCAGAGCCGTTTGCTAAGAGTGGTGGTGAGGGGCTGTTCGCCAATCAGCGCGTTATCCGTGCGGCGAACTCAGATACTGTCCTCAAAGAGCAACTCAACTCTGATCTTGTAGAGCTCGATTCCGGCCGCACAATGGTGCTGCACCTCAATCAGGAGATCCCAGCACGTCAGCTGACGCTGGACGATGTACGCGAGGACCTGATTACACAGCTCAAGCAGGAGAAGGCTGCCAAAGCCGCTGCTGAGCAAGCGGAAGCGCTAGCGAAGCAGCTGAACGCAGGCGAGACTACTGATCTGGTATTTGAAACTGCTGAGGCGGTGATGCGTGGTGCTGATGCTGGTTTACCACCGCAGTTGGTCTCTCGCGCTTTCGCTCAGGCCAAACCTGGCTCGACACCGGTATTCACCAGCATCAAATTGATTGATGGGAGTGCTGCCGTGCTAACCGTTGATGCGGTGGGTGTTGCTAACGAGCAGCTCGAAGCAGAACAGCGTCAGCAGATCGGCCGTATGCTGGCTAATCTGCAAGGAGAGAAGGCGTTCAACGCTTACTTTGAACAGTTGAAGGCGTCAGCAGAGATCGAGATTAACTGATAGATCGGTTCGATCAGAGAACGAAAAAGGCGAGCTCCTCAGCTCGCCTTTTTATTGCTTGCAGCATTTAGACTGGTTTCAGTTAGGCGACCGCCGCTTCCTCGGCTTCGACCACGGGTGCAGGAGTGCGAATCAGGTGATCGAATGCACTCAGTGCAGCAGTGGCACCAGCGCCCATTGAGATGACGATCTGCTTGTAGGGCACGCTGGTAGCATCACCGGCACCGAATACGCCTGGGATGTTAGTCGCACCCTTAGCATCGATCTGAATTTCGCCGTGCGCTGAAAGCTCCAGCTCACCGCCTTTAAGCCACTCGGTGTTCGGGATCAAACCGATCTGCACAAAGATACCTTCAAGCTCAATGCGATGATTTTCTGCGTTGTTGCGATCGGTGTAGTTGATCGCGGTCACACGCTGACCGTCGCCTTCCACTTCGGTAGTTTGAGCCATCTTAATGATGCGGATGTTGCCCATAGAGTTGGCTTTGTCCTGCAGCACCTGATCGGCACGCAGGGCGTCGCTGAACTCCAGTACAGTGACTTCCTTAACGATACCGGCCAGATCAATCGCGGCTTCGATACCCGAGTTACCACCACCAATAACAGCAACGCGTTTGCCTTTGAATAGCGGGCCATCACAGTGAGGGCAGTAGGCTACGCCTTTGCCGCGATACTCTAGTTCGCCGGGTACATTCAGTTCGCGCCAGCGCGCACCAGTTGCAAGAATCACAGAGCGCGCTTTAAGCGTTGCACCACTCTCAAGTTCTAGCGCGTGGTAACCATCCGCCGCACCGAGTGCTGCTGCACGCTGATGGGTAATCAGGTCGACATCGTACTCTTTGACGTGCTGTTCCATCGCTGCAACCAGCTTCGGTCCTTCGGTGTAAGGTACAGATATGAGGTTCTCGATGCCCATAGTCTCCTGCACCTGACCACCGAAACGTTCGGCGACCAACGCAGTGCGAATACCCTTACGAGCTGCATATATCGCCGCTGCAGCGCCCGCAGGGCCACCACCCACAACCATCACCTCGTATGGCTCGCGCTCTGAGAGCTCTGCTGCGGCGCGATCGGCACCGGCTGTGTCCAGCTTCGCCAGAATCTCCTCCAGCTCTGTACGGCCCTGTACGAACAGCTCACCGTTCAAAAATACCGCAGGTACAGCCATCACCTGACGTGAATCGACCTCCTGCTGGAACAGCGCACCGTCAATCATGGTGGCGCTTACGTTTGGATTCAGACGCGCCATCAGGTTAAGCGCCTGTACCAGGTCAGGACAGTTCTGGCACGACAGTGAGATATAAATCTCAAAGTTCATCTTGCCCTGTAGACCTTTAATCTGTTGTTGCACCTGCTCCGAGGCCTTAGACGGATGTCCGCCCGCCTGTAGCAGTGCCAGGATCAGTGAGGTGAACTCATGACCCATAGGTACGCCAGCAAAAACTACGCGCGGGGTTTTGTCGCCCTGTGCAGAGATCGCCATGGCTGGCTTACGATTGTTTTCCCAGCTCTCAACGCTGATCAGCGCAGAGCGCTCGGCCAGTGTGTTTGCCAGGTTGCTCAGCTCCTGTCCCTTTGCAGACTCATCCGCAGCGAGGTGCAGGGTGATTGGCTGTTTGATGTAGCCAAGGTAAGCATCAAGTTGTTTAAGGATGTTCGCATCTAACATGTAGACCTCGATCTATTGCTTAAATTTTTAAGGGAAGGTGTGGCGAGCAGCGCAGAAGCGCTCAAAAGTGAGGCCGCCGACTGGCGGCCCCGGGTACAGCCGGTTAGCGATCGCTTAGATCTTGCCAACTAGGTCCAGCGAAGGAGCAAGAGTCTCTTCACCCTCTTTCCATTTAGCTGGGCACACTTCGCCTGGGTTAGCAGCAACGTACTGAACTGCTTTAATCTTGCGCAGCAGCTCCTGAGCGTCACGGCCGACACCGCCAGCTGAGATCTCAACGATCTGAATCTGACCTTCTGGGTTGATTACGAAAGTACCGCGATCAGCCAGACCAGCTTCTTCGATCATTACACCGAAGTTGCGAGTGATAGTACCTGTTGGATCGCCGATCATTGGGTACTGGATCTTGTTGATTGTCTCTGAAGAGTCGTGCCACGCTTTGTGAGTGAAGTGCGTGTCAGTAGAAACTGCGTAGATCTCAACGCCGCGAGCTTTGAACTCTTCGTAGTTGTCAGCCAGGTCACCCAGCTCAGTAGGACATACAAAAGTGAAGTCAGCAGGGTAGAAGAAAACTACAGACCACTTACCTTTGAGGTCAGCTTCAGAAACTTCAACGAATTCGCCAGCGTGGAAAGCGGTAGCGTTAAACGGCTTAACTTCAGAATTGATGTAAGACATTCAGTAAAACTCCATCTATAGGTTGGTTGCTTAATCTTTAAGACGGAGCGCATGTTAATGAAATCTATTAAAGAGTCAAAATTAATAGTTTTTAGATAGTCGATAAGAAAATTTTATGAGAATTGGGGTAGATAATAGAATTGATTAAAAAATGAGCGGGTGTTGGCGCGAGAACTTGATCGCTAGCTCTTCGAGGGGGCTCCTCCGTTCAGGCGATCCCGCTGGCCTCGATCAGCGCTTGGGTATATGGACTCTGAGGAGCGTGGAAGAGTCGCTCGGTCTCACCCTCCTCAATTAGCTCACCACCCTGCATCACCATAATGCGATGGCTCAACGCGCGTACCACGGCAAGATCGTGGCTAATGAATAGATAGCTCAGCTGATAGCGTGCCTGCAGGTCACGCAGTAGCTCAACAATCTGCTTCTGCACGCTGCGATCCAGTGCTGAGGTGGGCTCATCGAGAACAATCAGTTTAGGTCTTAAAACCAGCGCGCGCGCTATAGCGATACGCTGGCGCTGTCCGCCGGAGAACTCGTGCGGGTAGCGATCACGAATGTTTGGATTTAGCTGTACGTCATTGAGTGCGTCTATCACTCTGCGCGCGCGCTCAGCACGGTCGGTAACTCCTTGCACCTCCAACCCCTCGGCAACTATCTCCTCAATCGTCATACGCGGACTGAGGCTGCCGTAGGGGTCTTGGAATACGATCTGCATCGACTGACGCAGAGGGCGCAGCTCAACTTGAGTTTTCGCGTCGATGCGGTTGGATTCGAAGCTGATCTCACCTTCGCTACGGATTAATCGCAGAATCGCCATCGCTAAAGTGCTTTTGCCGGAACCGGACTCGCCAACAATGCCAAGCGTTTCGCCCTGACGTAGCTGCAGACTAATATAATTAACCGCTTTGACATGATCATAGACGCGCTTAAACAGACCACGTGTGAGCGGAAACCAGACCTTCATCTGGTCAGCATTGAGTAGCACCGGCGCGGTGTCTCTGACGGGCTCTGGCTGCCCGCTGGGCTCTGCATCCAGCAAGCTCTGCGTGTAGGGGTGCTCTGCCTGACTGAAGATCTTGGCAGTCTCTGCCTGTTCGACTAGCACGCCCTGATGCATCACACAGACCCGGTGGGCGTAGCGACGCACGATGTTGAGGTCGTGGGTGATCAACAGAATCGCCATACCTAGTTTCTGCTGTAACTCCTGCAGCAGCTCAAGAATCTGTTGCTGAATGGTGACGTCCAGCGCGGTTGTGGGCTCATCGGCGATTAATAACTCGGGCTCGTTGGCCAGTGCCATCGCGATCATAACTCGCTGGCGTTGCCCGCCAGATAGTTCGTGTGGATAAGAGCTTAAACGCCGCTCAGCCTGAGGGATACCGACGAGGTTGAGTAGCTCCAGAGCGCGTGCGCGGGCTTTATTACCACTGAGTCCCTTGTGCAGCCGCAGCGTCTCACCAATCTGCTTCTCCAGCGTATGCAGAGGGTTGAGCGAGGTCATCGGCTCCTGAAATATATAGCTAATACGGTTGCCACGTAGCTTACGCAGTTGCGGCTCAGTCGCGTGCACCAGTGCTTGCTCGTGATAGCGCACCTCGCCTTCAGGGTACTCGGTGCTTTCGGGGAGTAGTTTTAGCAACGAGAGTGCAGTGACCGATTTGCCCGACCCTGATTCACCAACCAGCGCAAGCGTTTCAGCAGGTTTGATCTCAAAACTAACCCCTTTTACAACCGGTTCAGCTTGTCCGGCAAAGCGGATATGCAGGTTGTCGACCTTTAGCAGAGCATCCTGACTCATATCGATTTCCTCGGGTCAAAGGCGTCACGAACCCCTTCCCCAATAAAGATCAGCAATGTCAGCATCACTGAGAGCGAAAGGAAGGCGCTGATACCCAACCAGGGCGCGTGTAGGTTCTCTTTACCTTGAGCCACAAGTTCACCTAGCGAGGGTGAGCCTGGCGGAAGGCCAAAACCGAGGAAGTCCAGTGCCGTTAGCGTGACCAGCGATCCATTGAATATAAACGGCATAAACGTAAGCGTGGCGACCATCGCGTTAGGCAGTACGTGGCGAAACATGATGACGCGATTGGGCTGACCGAGTGCGCGGGCGGCACGCACATACTCCAGGTTACGGGCTCGCAGAAACTCGGCTCGCACCACGTCAACCAGGTTCATCCAAGAGAACAGAAGCATGATGCCTAACAACCACCAGAAGTTCGGTTCCACTAGGCTGGCGAGGATGATCAGCAGGAAGAGTACCGGCAGTCCCGACCAGATCTCAATAAAGCGCTGCATCAGTAGGTCCAGACGGCCTCCGTAGTAGCCCTGCATGGCCCCGGCGACGATTCCGATCACCGAACTGGCTAGTGTAAGCACCAGCGCGAAGAGCACTGAGATGCGAAAGCCGTAGATCAGCCGCGCGACCACATCGCGCCCCTGATCGTCAGTACCGAGCCAGTTAACAGCGGTAGGCGGGGAGGGTGCTGGCTGGTCGAGATCGAAGTTGATCGTATCGTAACTAAACCTGATCAGCGGCCATACTATCTGCCCCTGCTGCTCCTCGATAAGCTCGATAATATAGGGGTCGCGATAGTCGACTCGGGCATCGAAATCACCGCCGAAATCGAGCTCAGTGTACTCACTGAAGAGCGGATAGAAGTTGGCTTCAGGCGTTGTAATGACCAGCGGCTTGTCATTGGCAAGCAACTCGGCAAAGAGTGACAGTATGAAAAGAGCGCCGAAGATCCACAGTGACCACCAGGCTCGTTTGTTAGAGCGGAAGTTTAGCCAGCGTCTTCGCTGTAACGGTGTTAATTCCATACTCACATATCCCTGCTCTCAAAGTCGATCCGTGGATCGACTAGGGTATAAGTGATATCAGAGACCAGCTTCAGCAGCAGCCCGACCAGCGTAAATATATAGAGCGTGCCGAAAATCACCGGATAGTCACGGTTGATGACCGCTTCATAACCGAGCAGTCCGAGTCCATCAAGCGAGAAGATAACCTCTATCAGCATAGAGCCGGTGAAGAAGATCCCAATCAAGGCTGCTGGCATGCCGGCAATGATCAGCAGCATCGCATTACGAAAGACGTGGCCGTAAAGCACCTCCTTCATCTTCAACCCTTTGGCACGCGCTGTGAGCACGTACTGCTTGTGTATCTCATCGAGAAAGGCGTTTTTGGTCAGCATCGTCAGAGTCGCGAAGCTCGATATGACAGACGCCAGAATAGGTAGTGCCAGATGCCAAAAATAGTCGCCAATTTTCTCGATCAGGCTCATCTCCTCCCATCCGGGAGAGGTGAGTCCGCGCAATGGGAACCAGTCGAGATAGGTGCCGCCCGCGAAGATAACTATCAATAGAATAGCGAAAAGGAAATTGGGTATAGCGTAACCTACGATGATGAATGAGGAGGTCCATACATCGAAGGGCGTGCCATCTTTAACGGCTTTTCTGATACCGAGCGGGATAGAGACTAGATAGGTGATCAATGTCGTCCAGAGCCCTAGAGAGATTGAGACCGGCATCTTCTCAATAATCAGGTCAACAACCGGTTTGTCACTAAAGAAGCTGCGGCCAAAATCAAACGTTAAATAGTCGCCAACCATTTTGAAGAAGCGCTCATGTGCGGGCTTATCAAAGCCATAGAGCTTCTCAATCTCGGCAACCAGTTCAGGATCCATCCCCTGGGCTCCGCGATACTTACTATCGCTGCCCGAGGAAGCATCCGCGCTGATGTCCGACTTTTCGCCAGAGCCTATGCGGCTTGTGGCATCGACCGCGATACCCTGCATATGCGCGAGCGCCTGCTCCACTGGCCCGCCCGGGGCCAGTTGGATAATCATAAAGTTCAGCAGCAGTATGCCGAACAGGGTGGGTATGATCAGTAACAGACGCCGAACAATGTAGGCGGCCATCTTGTCTCCTTAGTTGGCCTCTTTAGACCACCAGGTATCCAGGCCCAGCGCATAGGTTGGGCGGGTTGCTGGGAAGCCAAATTTATCCCAGTAGGCGATTCGGTGCGACGCGATATGGAACTGCGGCACAACGAAGTGGTTCCACTGCAGAACACGGTCGAGTGCGCGCGCACGCAGCACCAGTTGTTCGCGATTTGGCGCCTGAATTAACAGCTCTACCAGTCGGTCGATAGCAGGATCCTTGATGCCGATAAGGTTGCGGCTACCCGGTTGATCAGCCGCTTCAGATCCCCAGAACTCACGCTGCTCGTTACCCGGTGAGCTCGACTGACCAAAGCTACCGACGATCATATCGAAGTCAGTTTCACGCAGGCGGTTGATGTACTGGGAGACATCAACGATGCGGATACTCACCTCCATTCCGAGCTTTTCAAGATTCTGGATGAACGGCGCTACTACACGCTCAAAATCTTTCTGTACGAGAAGAATTTCAAACTTGAACTCATCACCCTGGCTGTTTTTCAGTGTGCCCGCATCGAGATTCCAGCCCGCTGCGCGCAGTAGCTTCAGAGCTTCACGCAGTTGCGTGCGGTTACGGCCATCACCGTTCGTGGTCGGGGCACGATAGACCTCAGTAAATACCTCATCTGGAATCTGGCCGCGCAGTGGCTCCAAGATCTCTAATTCAGCAGCTGTCGGCAGCTCAGTTGCTGCCATCTCTGAGTTAGAGAAGAAGCTGTGACTGCGGGTGTAGGCATCATAGAAGAGGTTGGCGTTGGTCCACTCAAAGTCGAAGCCGAGTGTAATCGCCTGACGTACACGTTTATCTTCAAATAGATTACGACGGGTATTCATTATAAACGCCTGCATCCCCGCCGGGTTAGCGTCATCTACCAGTTCACGTTTAGCGCGACCATCCTCAAACGCAGGGCCTGTGTAGCCGGTCGCCCAGTTCTTCGATGAGTTCTCTTCACGGAAGTCATACTGCCCCGCTTTGAACGCCTCAAGGGCTACCGTGCTGTCGCGGTAGTAGTCGTAGATCATCTGATCGAAGTTGTAGCGCCCTTTATTGACTGCGAGGTCAGCACCCCAGTAGTCGGCGTTGCGCTGGTACGTGATACTGCGTCCGGGATCAATGTCACCTACGAGATAGGGGCCAGATCCAAGAATAGGGTCCAGTGAAGGAGCAGCGAAATCACGCGAAGCCCAATACTCGGCACTCATGATCGGCACTTCGCCAACAATCAACGGCAATTCAAGGTTCTCCTCCTCACCGAAATCGAAGCGCACGGTCAAACCGTCGTTTAGCGAGGAGATGTTGCTGATGTTTTTGTAGTAGGCCTTGTAGAAAGGACTACCCTCTTCGCGCAGTAGGCGGAAGGTCTCGATTACATCATCGGCACGCACTGGCGAGCCGTCACTGAACTGAGCCGCCTCGCGCAGATCAAACTCGACCCATTTGCGGTCTTCCGGCATACGGATGGTCTCGGCGAGAAGTCCGTACTGGGTAAAGGGTTCATCGAGTGAACGGCCCATCAAGCTGTCGAACAGCAGACCGATGCCGCTGGCTGAGGTGCCTTTGACGATAAAGGGGTTGAAGCTATCGAAGGTGCCTATAGCGGCCTGACGGAAACTACCGCCCTTGGGCGCATCTGGGTTGGCATAGGAAAAGTGGGTGAAATCAGCGGGATACTTCAGATCCCCGTGCATCGCCAAGCCGTGTGATTCAGGAGCGGCTGCCTGCACCAAGCTAGAGCTGATTAACACGAGTGACGCGAGACTCTGACGCCAGCGAAACTTCATCTAAGACTCCTTATCTATCGCAACTTATTATTTTATAAGTAAACGTTAAAAATCCGGATCTGTCGACTCTGTCAGCAGTTATTGTTTCAGCTGGTTCGCAAGTTGCTCAAGCTGGAGGTGGCGCTCTGTTCGAGAGACACCCTGATGTTTGAGTTCGTTGTCGAGTTGTGTCAGCTGTTGAAGCTTGGCCGCATCCCCGGACGACAGGGTTTTCAGCAGGTCTCTATCGACCCACTGACGCACTCGTTTGATAAATACGAACTTAAAAAGAAAAGCGAGCAGTACTGAGATCACAATTATTGTGATCGCAAGCCAGTCCATTAGCTCTGCTCAGGTAAAGCGGATACAACCAGCTTTTGGCCCGGACGCAGGAGGGAGTCAATGCGAAGATCATTCCACTCCAGCAATTGCGCTACGCTGACCGAGTATTTCGCAGCAATGGCACCCAGGTTATCCCCCGATTGTACCGTGTAAGCCTTAGCCAGAGCATCACTGATGCGTGGCGCATCAATATAGATAACAAGCTGCTGGTTAATTCCGAGAGTCTGTTTGACGCCCATCTCATTCCAACGTGCTATCTGTTTCGGCGTTGTATTGTAGAGCTTAGAGATGCTCCAGAGAGACTCGCCCGATGCGACGGTGTGAATCTGTTTTGCTTTGCCGCTAGGAGCCTTGCGCGCTAGACGCTTTTCAGCTCGTTGATCAGCGCTTAAAGCATAAGCCGATGCGTCAACCAGTGCAGCAGGGATCAGAAGAGACTGGCCTACACGGATCAGGTGACCCTTGATCTTGTTGGTGCTCTGTACCGAGGCGACGCTCGTGTTGAATCGTTGTGCGATACCGCCCAAGGTGTCACCTGGCTTAACTTCGTATCGTGCCCAGCTCATTCGTTCGGAGCCGTCGATCTGTGCCAGACGATCGGCAAAGAGCGGTGCTTTATCTGCAGGTATAAGGAGGTGGTGCGGACCTTCGGGATCGGTTGCCCAACGGCTAAAACCTGGATTGAGTTGGTAGATCTGTTCGATCTCAACGCCAGCAAATTCGGCTGCACGTGCGAGGTCGATCTGACCACCGGTCTCAACAATCTGAAATTGGGGTTCATCTGCCAGTGGAGCGAGGCTTAGACCCTGAGCTTCGGGGTTGCGGAAGATCTCCGAGACGGCCAACAGCTTGGGTACATAGGCGCGTGTCTCTTTTGGTAGGTCGAGACTCCAAAAGTCGGTCGCCTTGCCACGCTTTAGATTCTTTTTAATCGCTTTGCGAACGTTACCCTCGCCAGCATTGTAGGCAGCCAGTGCCAATAACCAGTCGTTATCAAAATAGCCGTGTAGGTACTCAAGGTAATCTAACGCTGCGTCGGTTGATGCGACAACATCCCGGCGACCGTCATACCACCAGTTGCGCTTCAAACCGAAGTGGTCGCCTGTGCTTGGGATGAACTGCCAGAGACCGGCAGCGCGAGCAGGTGACTTGACCATCGGGTCGTAACTGCTCTCGATAACCGGTAGGAGGGCGAGTTCAGCAGGCATGTCCCGCTTAAGAACTTCATGCAGGATGTAGTGGTAGTAACGTGATGCACGAACCACTACTTTGTCGAGATAACGGTCGTGCTTCGCGTACCACTTAATACGTGCTTGAACTTTCTCGTTATCAAGTGAACGTGGCAGTGCCATGTTTTCACGCGTCAGCTGCCATAGATCTTTGTTCTGCTGCTTCTCTTCTAGCGAAAGAAGAACGGATTTAACCTTCTGATCCGGCGCTGTTGCGCTCTGGCGTTTGACGTATCGGACCGGCGCTTCCTGCGAAGAGACCGCAGCATCCTTCTGCGGCGCGACGGTCTGACAGCCGGCTATAAACAGCACTATGAGTGATGCTACTGCTATTTTGGCGTGACGAACCATTAAGTAAAACCTGACATATGCGACCCGAAAAAGTACGCAGGAGTTTACGTGTCAGATCGCTCAACGTCAAATTTGTTAATTTTGCATTAAGGAAAGTTTTCAGGCGCTATTCTTCCATTCGCGCACGGCTGCAAGCACCTCAATTTCATTGTGTAGAGCCTGCCCTAAAAACTGCTCTGCAGCCTCTCGAACACTGGCTTCGCGGGTACGCATATAGGGGTTTATCTTACGCTCTGTGGCGATGCTGCTTGGCAGAGTAGGTTGATTAGCCTGACGCTGTTCGGTGCAGCGCTCCATCTCGGCAAGAATATCGCGGTTCTTTGGTTCAACCTTAATTGCAAAGTGCAGGTTGGTGAGCGAATACTCGTGGGTACAGTAGACCTCAGTCTCGCCCGGCAAGGCGGCGAAGTAGTCCATCGCCTCTTGCATCTGCTTCGGCGTACCCTCAAACAGCCGGCCGCAACCGGCTAAGAAGAGCGTGTCGCCACAGAAGAGCTGAGGCCGTTCATCGGGCTGTAAGTAGGCGATATGATCCAGCGTGTGTGCCGGTACAGCTCGCACTTGAAGGCGATTATCTAACAACTCAATCTCCGCTCCGTCGACCAGCGGCTCCGTGATGCCACTGAACGGCGTATCTGCCGGGCCGTAGACTGGCACTTTGAAATGCGCGGCTAACTTTGCAACGCCTCCAGTGTGATCCCAGTGGTGGTGCGTAATCAAGATAGCTGCGAGCTGGGCATTGGTTTGACGCAGGTAGTGAAACACCGCTTCTGCATCACCCGGATCTACCACGGCGACCTGGTCCTGGGCATGGCCACGCAGCGCCCAGATGTAGTTGTCGTCGAAGGCAGGTATAGGGTGGGCGTGTAGCATAGGTCTCTCCCGTGAGTTGATCTGCAACGAGCTATAATAAATACTTCTGTTCAGTATACGCAAAAGGGGCGCGTTAACGATGGATATTCGCAATCAAATATCCCAGCTGAAGCACTGGTACGATACAGCTTTGGGTCAGCAGATGCTGGAGCAAGAGCGCCAGATGATTGACCGGGCGCTGGCAGAGGTACAGGGCAATCGGCTGTTGCAGGTGAGCTTGGATGGGCGTCGCTGGTTTTGTGAGCATGCCCGTGCTAAGCATGGCGTGCTGTTGGCACCCCAGGTTGAGCTGGGAATGGAGTCCAATACGCTGATAGCGACACCCGAGGAGTTACCGGTGCAGTCTGCAGTGATCGATATCCTGGTGCTGCACCATGCGTTGGAGTTCTCTGATGACCCCCATCAGGTGCTGCGAGAGGCAGCACGCGTGCTGAGGCCCGGCGGAACGCTGATCTTGTTGACGTTCAACCCGAATAGTTTGATGGGGCTACATTCGCTGTTCAAAGGGCGCGAAGTGGCGCCGTTCAGTAGTCAGATGCTGGCTTCGGGCCGCCTGCATGACTGGTTTCGCTTGCTGCAGCTAACTTCCTTGAAAACCCGCTCCAAAGGCTATGACTACCCATTTGAAAAGGAGAAGTGGCGCAGGCGTATGCGTTGGCTCGGATCGCTGGTGCGATTGCTGCCCGGGCATAGTGGGAATTTGCTGCTGATGACGGCGCGAAAAGACGTGGCAGGTATGACGCCGCTGCGACCTGAGTGGAACAGACGTCTACTTGGCGGCCTGCAAGTGATAGAATCCAACGCGAGAACTTCCGGAATCAGGCGAAACCAAACTTGACGTCACATTCAGAAAAGGTGGTCACCATCTACACCGATGGTGCCTGCAAAGGAAACCCCGGTCCAGGGGGGTGGGGAGCGCTGCTCAGCTATGGCAGTGCCGCAAAAGAGATCTGGGGAGGAGAGCGCGAGACCACCAATAACCGCATGGAGCTGCTTGCAGCGATCTCTGCGCTGGAGCTGCTCAACCGCCCTTCAACGGTACACCTGTACACAGACTCTCAATATCTGCGCAAAGGCATCACTGAGTGGTTGGCTAACTGGCGTAAAAAGGGTTGGAAGACCGCTTCAGGTAGCCCTGTGAAGAACTCTGACTTGTGGAAGCGCCTTGATGCGGCGCGCGCGGACCATCAAATAGAGTGGCGTTGGGTCAAAGGGCATAGTGGCGATCCCGGTAACGAGAAGGCTGATGAGTTGGCCAATCGCGGAGTTGAAGAGAACCTTAAGAATGCGTAATAGAGGTGCATAGAGCATGGCACGTCAGATTGTAATGGATACAGAGACCACCGGTCTGGAACCTGACGCAGGGCATAACATTATCGAGATCGGTTGTGTCGAGATGGAGGCGCGCAAGCTTACTGGCCGCACCTATCACCAGTATGTAAAACCCGATCACGAGATCGACGCTGAGGCGATGGAAGTTCACGGCATTACCCATGAGTTCCTCGACGACAAACCGAAGTTCAAAGAGGTGATGGCAGATTTCGTCGAGTTCGTTCGAGGGGCTGAGCTGATCATCCACAACGCGGCGTTTGATGTCGGCTTTCTTAATGTTGAGTTGGCCCGTAACGGCGTCAAAGAGCGTATTGAGGATATCTGCACGGTAACCGATAGCCTGCTGCTTGCGCGCAAAAAACATCCGGGACAGAAGAACAGCCTCGATGCACTCTGTCGGCGTTACGATATTGATAACTCGCACCGTGAACTTCACGGCGCACTGTTGGACTCAGAGATCCTTGCGGATGTCTATTTGGCGATTACCGGAGGGCAGACATCCCTGATGCTCTCCTCGGGTGAGCAAGAGGATGCTGATGGCGGTGAGGCGATTCGCCGAGTTGCCGCTGAACTGGCGCAAGGCCTACCTGTTGTAATGGCCGACGATGAGGAGTTGAGCGCTCACGAGCAATTTCTCGACCTGTTGGATAAAAAAAGTGAGGGTGCTGTCTGGCGCCAAACAACGGAATCGGTCCACTGACTCAGAAGCGACCAGTGCCGGTTGATAGCAAAAACTAGTCGGGTTGCTATCAACCGGCAATCAGCGACCTTAAGTGCGACAGTAGATGACGGATGGCGTTGCCCCGCGTCTGGCTTAGCTGAGATGCAAAACCTAGTTCAATCAAACGGTCTTCAACCTGCTCGACATTGATCTGCTCAACCTGTTTTCCGTTAACTTGATGGGCGATCAGGTAGAGCAGCCCCTGCATCAACCTTGATTGTGCATCGGTCTGCAGGTGGATTTTTCCGCTGGTATCTCTCTCTATTCGCATCCAAGTGCGGGTGGCGCAGCCGAAAACTTCCCACTCAGGTGCTCTCAGGTCTGTCGCCACCGGCGGTAGCCCTGCAGCAAGGCGCATCAGTGAACTAAAGCGACTCGGCCAATCTGCTGCTTCGTAGACTTGTGTGACTAGGGTCTCGAGATCATCCTGACTGCTGCGGTACGGCTGTAGAAGTAGCTCTTTCACCGCGCTAACAAGGCTATCGACCTCCTGTTCAGTGTTGTAGAACGCGAACGAGATACGCAGACTCGCATCGATATTCAGTGCTTGTAATAGCGGCTGTGCGCAGTGGTGGCCCGCTCTAACAGCGACACCACGGCTGTCCAAATAGGCAGCAACATCAGCCACCTGGAACTGCTCGAACGTGCAGCTAAGCAGCGCGACGCGTTGGCTACCAGCAGGCAGCAGGTGTAGGCCGGGCAACTCTTGAAGTGCTGCCTCTGCCCGGCGTATGAGCCGCTGCTCATGGGCTTCGAGCGCTGTGCGATCACGCTGCTGTAGGTACTGCAGTGCTGCATCTAGTGCAATAGCACCACTGATATTGGGGGTCCCGGCTTCGAACCGCAGAGGCGGGGCGGCATACACCGCTTCGGCAAAGCTGACGTGCTCAATCATCTCACCGCCTGTCTGCCAGGGCGGCATAGCTTCAAGAAGTTCGTAGCGACCGAAGAGCACGCCGATGCCGGTGGGGCCAAAGGTTTTGTGGCCAGAGAAGGTGTAGAAGTCTGCATTCATCGCTTTGACGTCTACATCAAAATGCGCAACGGCCTGAGCACCGTCGACCAGCACGTAAGCACCAGCCTCTTTGGCTTGAGTCACCAACTCTGCAATAGGGTAGATGGTTCCCAGTGCGTTTGAGACATGCGTCAATGCCACCATTTTAGGCCGCTGCTTCAGTTGTTCGGTGTACTGGTGCAGGTCAAGATCGCCGGTCTCTGTCAGCCCAACTACATCGAGCTGGGCGCCCTTAGTTTTTGCGATCTGCTGCCAGGGTAGAATGTTTGCGTGGTGGTTGGAGACAAGCAGCAGGATGCGGTCACCAGCACATAGTTTGGGTGCAAGAAACGTTTGGGCGACCAGATTAATCGCTTCCGTGGTACCGCGGGTCCAGACGATTTCGCGCGCCTCGACATTCAACCAATCGGCCACACGCCTGCGCGCTGCTTCATAAGCCTGAGTCGCCTCTGCCGCGAGATAGTGAGCGGCGCGATGTACATTGGCGTTGTGCTTACGGTAGTAGTTTGTCAGCGCATCGATAACAACGCGCGGCTTTTGAGTGGTCGCCGCGTTATCGAAGTAGGCCAGATGTTCTCGCCCCACACGGGTGGAGAGTATTGGGAACTCGGTGCGCAGGCGTTTGAGCTCCTGCTCGGTCATTGACTCGCGATCTCAGCTTGGGCTCGATTCCACTGGCTCTGCCAGCGAGCGAAGAGCATTGCACCGTTAAACAGAGTCACTAGCAGCAGCACCTCGATCCAACCATAAAGGGCCAGATGTGGCTGAGTTGCCGTGACCACGGCACCCAGGAAGTAGATTAGCAGTACAAAGCACAGCCAGGCGTGAGGGCGAGGCTTGCCAGACAAAACCGAAGGCGTGAATCCGATCAACGGTAGCAGATAGACCAGCCAGATCACCCAAAAATTACCGGTACTTGCAGGTGCCAGCCACAAAAAACGAGCGGTGTAGAAGATTAGCAGTAGCACAAAACTGATGCGGGTGATCTGCCCCGAGATACGGGCTTTAGCTTCGAGTGTCACTCTGACTCCTTAGTCGGCAGCCAACTGCTGCGCTAGTTTACCGAGGCGCTTACCCTGCAGGCGCGCCAACTGGCGTTCATCTTGATTGATGGGGTTTTCACCATTGTCACCGGCCACATGTCCCGCGCCATAAGGTGATCCACCGCCGCTGCCGCTATGCAGTGGCTCAGCACTGAATGGAATGCCGTGAATTAACATGCCGTGGTGAATCAACGGCAGCATCATACTGAGTAGTGTGCTCTCCTGGCCACCATGCAGCGTGCTGCTAGAGGTGAAGACCGTTGCCGGCTTATCGATGAGTGCGCCGCTGATCCACAGGTTTGAGGTCTTTTCTAGGAACAGGTGCATCGCACTGGTCATATGACCAAAGCGAGTGGGGCTACCGAGAGCGAGGCCGGCGCAGCCTTTCAGATCGTCCAACGTGCAATAGAGGGTGCCGTCCTCGGCTTGCTCACCAGTATCGCCGGGATTGTGCGGCAAGGTGCGCAGGCGCGCCTCCATACCGGACTCCTCAACACCGCGAGCAATGTGCGCTGCCAGTTTGGCGGTATCGCCGTGGCGGCTAGTGTAGAGCACCAGTACGTAGTCGGACATTAGAGAATCTCCAACACCTGCTCGGGTGGGCGCCCGATACGGGCGCCTTTGTCACTGATCACAACAGGACGCTCCATAAGTTTCGGCGTTGCGACCATTGCTGCGATTAACTCATCGGCACCGGCACTATTGAGATCAAGACCTGTGGCTTTGAATTCATCTTCCTTACTGCGTACCAGGGCTTTAGCCTCGACGCCCAGCAACTCAACCAGGTTGCTAAGTTCAGCAGCGCTTAGCGGCTCTTTGAGGTACTCGCGCACGTCAGGCTCTATGCCTTGCTCCTGCATGAGAGCGAGCGTTTGACGGGATTTAGAACAGCGAGGATTGTGCAAGATCGTGATAGACATAAGTTTCTCGATAGCTTTGTGACATTGCCAAGAGCGCTCTATTGTATAAGTAGTGAGTTGGATGAACCAGTTGGAGTTTAAATTGTCTGAAATGCGCTCGATTCTGCAACAACTGCCGCGCAACCTAGCGCGGCTTCCGGGGCACTTCATAGCTGAACAGGGGATACTCCACTCCGCTGCTCTGACCTACACCACGCTCTTCTCGCTAGTGCCGCTGATGACGCTCAGCTATGCGATGCTGGCGTTGGTGCCGTCGTTCCAAGGGCTCAGCACGCAGCTTGAAGATATGATCTTCTCCAACTTTCTACCGGATACAGGTACGGCGATCCAATCCTCTTTGGCTCAGTTCGCGGAGCAGGCGCGCTCGCTGACGCTGGTCGGCGTGATCTTCCTGTTCATCACGGCACTGTTGATGATGCGCAGTATCGAGGCTGCGTTGAATCGTATCTGGCAGGTGCGCTCGGGACGTAAATTCCTCGCCAGCTTACTGATCTACTGGGCTGTGGTGACGCTGGGGCCGCTGCTTATTGGTGTTGGGTTAGCGTTGAGTTCTTATCTATATGGGCTCGCGCGGTTGGATCAGCTGACCGGTGCCGCCGATCTGCTCGTGCTGCTGCCCTGGCTGATGACGGCTGCGGCCTTCACTCTGATCTACGCTGTGGTGCCCCATGCGCCTGTGCCCTGGAGAGCGGCGCTTATCTCAGGCATTGTTGCTGCACTTGCTTTCGAGCTATCCAAGCGCGGATTTAGCTTCTTCATTACCCAGTTTCCGACCTACAAACTGATCTATGGGGCCTTTGCCGCAGTACCAATCTTCCTTGTTTGGATCTTTATCTGCTGGTCGATATTTATTGCAGGCGGCACTCTGTCGCGGCTGTTGAGTACACCGGTTGGGGCGACCAAGAGCCCAACATCGGAGCTCCACCTTACGTTGCGCCTGCTGCAGCGTCTGGCGCATGCGCAATTGGCGGGCGAAAGTGTCAAACCGGCGCATCTGTTGAAGCAGGTTGAAGGTATGACAGCGGCTTCACTGGAGCGTATCTGGTTGAAATTGGAGCCGTTGGAGTTGCTGGCGCGGGATGAGGATGGCAGTTGGCTGATTAAACGCGAACTGCATCAGGTCAAGCTACAGCAGGTCGATCAGATGTTTAACGAAACTGCGTTGCAAGTTGCAGATTCAGCTGAAGCTTGGGAGCGTAACCTATCACTTCGGTTGCAGGCGCTGCAGGAGGGGCGGGATGCTCAGTTTGAACTGAGTTTGGCTGAGCTGTTTTTCGCTGAGTCAGCAGAGTCAGATCCAAAGCGAAAAATAAAGGAGCTCTAAAGTATGGAACAACGGCTAACCCTTCACCTATTGATCAGTGGTCGGGTGCAGGGTGTTTGGTTTCGTCAATTCACCCGCCAACAAGCTGAGGCTTATGGCGTAACTGGGTACGTTCGCAATCTGCCCAATGGTAGGGTCGAGGCTGTCTTGAGTGGGGAGGCGGCTGCGGTGCGTCAGGTAGAGTCTTGGCTGAGTGAGGGGCCGGAGCTGGCACAGGTGGCGGAAGTCGTATCAGCCGAGGTCTCGTTTCAACTGTTCGAGAGTTTTGAGGTCAGGCGCTAGGCCTGACCTCAATCCTAATTACTGACCTAGTTTGGCGATCAGTTGATTCGCCGCATCGGCAAGCTCGATATCTGAGGAGTCGGCGTCACGACGGCCCTTGTACTCCAACTGACCCGCAGCGATACCGCGATCCGATATAACCAAGCGGTGTGGAATACCCGTCAACTCCATATCGGCAAACTTCACGCCGGGGCGCTCTTTGCGATCATCCAACAGTACATCAACGCCACGAGATTTCAGTTCGTTGTAGAGCTGGTCAGCAAGGTTGCGCACATCCTCAGACTTGTCGTAGTTCAGTGGAACCAGTGCAACCGTGAAAGGCGCCAATGCCTCAGGCCAAATAATGCCGCGATCGTCGTAATTTTGCTCGATAGCCGCAGCAACAACGCGGGTAATGCCAATGCCGTAACAACCCATGGTCATCGGTACCGCTTTACCATTCTCATCGAGAACAGTTGCATTCATTGCTTGGGAATATTTCAGGCCAAGCTGGAAGATATGACCCACCTCGATACCGCGACGAATGTTGAGCGTACCTTTGCCGCAGGGGCTGGGATCACCCGCTACAACATTGCGAATATCGGCGACGCGACCCAATTCGACGTCGCGACCCCAGTTGATGCCGAAGTAGTGTTTGCCGTCAATGTTAGCGCCGGCACCGAAGTCAGAGGCAGCTGCAACAGCGCGATCAACGATAACTGGAACAGTGAGGCCAACAGGGCCGAGTGAACCAGGTCCTGCGCCAACGAGAGCACGGATCTCCTCTTCAGTTGCCATCACCAGCGGCGATGCGACTTCAGGCTGCTTCTCGGCTTTGATCTCATTGAGCGTGTGATCACCGCGAACCAGCAGTGCGACTAGGTCCGCTTCTACCTCTTCGGAGGCGCGCACGAACAGTGTTTTGATGGTCTTCTCAATTGGCAGGTTGTGCTGTTCTACCAGCGCTGCAATTGTTTTTGCGTTTGGCGTATCAACCAGGTGCATCTCTTGTGTTGGTGCAGCTGGCCCTTCTGGGGCGACTGCCTCTGCCATCTCCACGTTGGCTGCAAAATCGCTGCTGTCAGAGAAGGCGATATCATCCTCGCCCGAGTCTGCGAGTACGTGGAACTCGTGTGAACCGGTACCGCCGATCGAGCCGTTGTCGGCGATCACTGGGCGGTAGTCCAGGCCGAGGCGATCGAAGATTTTGCAGTAGGTGTCGTAGTAGATGTCGTAGGTCTGCTGCAAAGATTCATGGTTGATATGGAAGGAGTAGCCATCCTTCATTATAAATTCGCGAGAGCGCATAACGCCAAAGCGAGGACGGATCTCATCACGGAATTTCGTTTGAATCTGGTAGAAGTTACCGGGCAGTTGTTTGTAACTTTTCAACTCACGACGGATCAGGTCTGTGATCACCTCTTCGTGAGTAGGGCCCACGCAGAACTCACGGTTGTGGCGATCGTGCAGGCGCAGCAGTTCAGGTCCGTACTGCTCCCAGCGCCCTGACTCTTGCCAAAGTTCGGCGGGCTGAACGGCCGGCATTAGTAGCTCTTGGGCGCCCGATGCGTCCAACTCTTCGCGCACAATTCGTTCAACTTTACGCAGTGTGCGCAGACCCATGGGTAGCCAAGTGTAAAGGCCAGAAGCCAATTTGCGGATCATGCCTGAGCGCAGCATCAACTGGTGGCTAATCACCTCTGCGTCGGCGGGTGTTTCTTTGACTGTGGCGATAAGAAATTGGCTCGCGCGCATCTTTTGGGCTTCCCGGTAGTATTAGAGTCGAAAAAAGAGTGCGTATTTTATGGGGCTAAGGCGCCAAGCGCCAGCCCCATTGGCGAGATGAGCTAAGCAGTGATCGCTAAGTCTGCAGTGGATTGCAGCAAGAAGCTCTCAAGCTCGTCTATCTGATCCTCATTGAACACTGGCAGGCCGTGACGCAGTAGCTCCTCGGCAGCAACCCCAGTTGATCCAGCTTTGTTGCCGCAGGAGGGGCTGCCCGCCTTCATTAGCGCGGCTAAACAGCCATGTTTCTGAGCAAGTTCAAGCGTGATCTCGGCACCCGTTACAAATTCATCGGTAACATCAGCTTGGTCACTGGCGATGATTTGAATGGGAAAGCGCTGCACGATCTCTGCATAGGGGCGTGGCGTCGGTAAGCCGCCGAGAGTCTCAGGGCAGGCCGGCACGATCGCATCTTTGTCCAGGAGATCTCGTAAAAACGGGTGGGATATTTGATTATCGCGGCCGTCGTAACGAACCGCTTCGCCGAGTAAACAGGCGCTAACAAGTACTTTAATAGCTGACATATCTCAAAACGGAGTAGTAATTATTGTTGTTATCTTTTGGAGTTACCCAAGGCGGCGCACTATACCGAAGTGCGTCCGCCTTCTCAAATGGCTAACTACAAAAATCCCCGTTTAGAGACTTATACTTTAGGGGCGTTTATCGACCATAAAGGTCGCCGTACCGGTTGCAATCTGTTTGTCGCCCACCCAAACATGGGTGTCACACTTAACACGACGACGACGCTGATCAACCTCTGTCACCACTATTTCAGCTCGCGCTGTCTGGCCGATATAAAGCGGCGCTTTGAACTTTAGGGTCTGATCAACATAGATTGCGCCGGGTCCCGGGAGTTTGGTGCCGGCGACAGTAGAGATCAATGCGCCGCTGAGCATGCCGTGTGCGATACGCTGACCGAACATTGTGGTTTTAGCGTACTCCTCGTTGATATGCACTGGATTGGTATCTCCAGAGATCCCGGCAAAGCCGTAGACATCGGCCTCAGAGATTGTCTTTGCGAAGCTGTCGCTCATCCCCACTTCGAGGTCTTCTAGGTAGTAACCGTGTAGCTGATCCATCTGGAGTCTCCTTAGAAATTTGCCAGCATCTTCATATGGCTGGCCAGAGATATCAACTCCATTTGTCCGGCTGTTTATGTTCTTGGGGCGACAAATCGGGTATCTTTAGCGCTCTTTTGATTAACCAGGACAGTTTGACCAACCATGATCATCACTCCAAAGATTCGCGGGTTTATCTGCACAACGACTCACCCAACGGGCTGTGAAGCCAATGTGCGTGAGCAGATCGCTAAGACTCAGGCTCAGGGCGCTATCGAAAACGGCCCAAAGCGCGTGTTGGTGATTGGCGCATCAAGCGGCTACGGACTGAGTTCGCGTATTACTGCTGCCTTTGGCGCTGGCGCATCAACCATAGGTGTCTTCTTTGAGAAAGCTGGCACAGAGCGTAAAACGGGCACTGCAGGTTGGTACAATGCAGCAAGCTTTGACGCTCTAGCACAGCAGGCAGGTCTCTACTCCAAATCACTCAATGGCGATGCTTTTTCTAACGAAGCGAAGCAGAAGACGATTGATCTGATCAAACAGGATCTGGGTCAGATTGACCTCGTGGTCTACTCGCTGGCATCACCTGTTCGTAAGATGCCTGAAACGGGTGAACTGATCCGCTCTGCGCTCAAACCGATCGGTGAGACCTATCGCTCTACAGCGATTGATACCAACAAAGACCAGATCATTGAGGCGGAAGTAGAGCCAGCGACCGAGGAAGAGGTGGAAGCGACCGTCAAGGTTATGGGCGGCCAAGACTGGGAACTTTGGGTCAATGCTTTGGCCGACGCCGGTGTTCTAGCAGAAGGCTGTAAAACTGTCGCCTACAGCTATATCGGTACTGATATCACCTGGCCAATCTACTGGCACGGTGCGCTCGGCAAGGCAAAGCAGGATCTGGACCGTGCCGCTGCTGAGCTCGATGCGCGTCTGAAACAGCAGGGCGGGCAGGCAAATGTTGCGGTTCTGAAATCGGTAGTCACTCAGGCCTCGTCCGCGATTCCCGTTATGCCGCTCTATCTGGCTATGGTGTTCAAGATTATGCGAGCGCAGGGGCTGCATGAAGGCTGTCAGGAGCAGATTGATCGTCTGTTCAGAACAGGTCTGTATGGCGATTCGGCGCAGATGGATGAGGGTAACCGCTTCCGCCTGGATGATTGGGAACTGCGTGATGATGTACAGCAGGCATGTCGCGATCTCTGGCCGCAGATTACCACCGAAAATCTGTTTGAGATGACGGATTATCAGCTCTACAAAGATGAGTTCCTCAAGCTGTTCGGTTTTGGCTGCGAAGGTGTCGACTATGAAGCGGATGTCAGCCCTGAAGTGAGCTTCGAGCCGGTTGAGATCTAATAGATTCTCTTAGATAAAGGCCGCTAAGTTGCGGCCTTTTTTATAGCTCGACTGATCTTGGACTGACCATATTCCGTAGCACAATCGCAAGTTACGGTAAGTCACCACAGAGCAACTGAAGAAGAGTCACGGACGCATGAAATACAAAGGTTTTCCCGAATTTAGCCACTACCAAGCTGACCGCATCGGAGTTCTGGTCACCAATTTGGGTACGCCCGATGAGCCGACTCCTAAGGCCTTGAGGCGCTATCTAAAGGAGTTTCTGTGGGATCCGCGTGTAGTGGAAGTACCGCGGCCGATCTGGTGGATGGTACTCAACCTGATCATCCTGAATGTGCGTCCGAAACGCTCCGCTGAGGCTTATCAGACGGTGTGGACTGAGGGTGGCTCTCCGCTACTAATTCACACGCGAAATCAGGCGAACGCTATTCGCGAGCGCTTGCAGGCGCAGTACGGTGAGCGTGTCGTGGTCGATTTCGCGATGCGCTACGGTAACCCATCGATCGAGTCGGTATTGGATAAGATGCAGGCTCAGGGTGTGCGAAAACTGGTTGTGCTGCCTCTCTATCCGCAATACAGCGCGTCAACCTCGGGTTCTACCTTTGACGCCGTAGCTGCCGATTTTCAGAAGCGTCGTTGGATTCCCGATTTTCGCTTTGTTCGCAGTTACCTCGAAAACGATAAGTATATCGACGCGATGGCACAGCGTATTCAGCGACACTGGGATGAACATGGCCGGACCGATCTATTACTGCTCTCCTACCATGGCGTGCCCAAGCGCTATCTGATGTCGGGCGACCCTTATCACTGTGAGTGTCACAAAACGTCCCGCCTATTGGCTGAGCGTTTGGGACTCAAGGAGGGTGAGTACAAAACCACCTTCCAGTCACGCTTCGGCCGCGAAGAGTGGCTAAAGCCATACACCGATGAGACGCTGAAGGCGCTGCCGGGTGAGGGTGTTAAGTCTGTTCAAGTGTTCTGCCCGGGTTTCTCCTCTGACTGTCTCGAGACAATCGAGGAGATTGGTGAGGAGAACCGTGAGTACTTTATGGAGTCAGGTGGTGAGCGCTACGAGTATATCAGCGCCCTGAATGACGAGCCTGCTCACATCGATGCGTTGGAGGATGTAATCCGCGCTGAAGTGGGTCACTGGTTTGAGTCAGCCGGTGATGATGTTCAGGCACGTGGCGATCGTGCGGTCGCGATGGGTGCAGACAAGTAAAATTCACTTGCACCTTGGCGCGTCTGCGACAAGAATGGTGATATCTAACGAAGAGTGGAGGGCTCGTTATGTCTGCAAATACACCGCACCCAAAATTTATGGATGCCATGCGCAAACTCTCCGCTATGTCCGAAGAAGAGCGGCTCTCTGAACAGAACAGAGAGCTGTTCGAGCAGGCGATCGCCTATGCTCCTCTTGATATTCAACCTCAGTTGATTGCGATCCAGAAAAAGTACGAGCAGCCGCTTCATTAGGCGAGCCTGCATGCAAGAGGTCATCCCTCCTTTCGGAAGGGGAGGTGATCTTGTAGTTGCAGCATACGATGCTCCATGGCGCGTTTCTCCTCATCAAGGAAGCGTTCTATCGCCAAATTGAACTGCGGGTCTTTGATATGGTGATAGGAGTAGGTGGGGGTCGGAACAAAGCCTCGTTTGATCTTGTGCTCTCCCTGCGCGCCTGGGTCAAAACGTGATAAACCCTTTGCAATACAATAGTCTAGACCCTGGTAGTAGCAGGTTTCGAAGTGCAAACTATCAAACTCTTGAGTACAGCCCCAGTAGCGTCCATAGAGTGTTGAGTCGTCAAAAAAGCTCAAGGCACCTGCAACATATTCATCTTCATGCCGGGCCATCACCAGCAACATCTGATCTGCAAGCGTTTCACTCAGCTCGAGAAAGAAGGCTTTGGTGAGATAGGGCTGCTGGCCGCGAACCAGATAGGTCATCACATAGAAGTCGTAGAAGGTCTCAATGACTTGCGCGTTTATCTCGTCACCTGTTAGCTGCTCAAATTTAATACCTTGCTCGGCCACCTTGCGACGCTCTTTTTTGAGGTCTTTACGTTTACGCGCATTGAAGCTGGCCAGGTAGTCATCGAAATCTTTAAAACCCTGATTAAACCAGTGGTACTGACATCCCATGCGCTGCATCATGCCGGTGCCCTTAAAGGGTTTATCGCTAGTGCGGGGGAAGAGTAGATGAGCTGTCTCTATGCGATACTCCTCGCAGAGTTGCGACAGAATCTGCGCTATTAGTGGCTCAATCTGCTCTTTATTGAGGCTAGAGAACCAGCGTGGGCCGGTGGCTGGCGTAAATGGAATTGCACTCAGGAGTTTCGGGTAGTAGCTGCGACCTGCACGCTCATAGGCTTCAGCCCAGGACCAGTCAAAGACGTACTCGCCCCAGGAGTGCTGTTTTAGGTAGAGCGGCATGAGCAAGACAGTCTCACCGTCTTGTCGCGCTTCAACATGCAGGGGCTGCCAGCCAGTTTTAGGTGATACCGAGCCGGTCGTCTCGAGCGCATTGAGAAACTCGTAACGGGTGAAGGGGTAAGCCTCAGTGTTGAGCTCTTCCCAGCGTTGCTGGCCGATCTCGGCAATGGAGCTGTGCGTGCTGATCTCAAACATAATGCGCTATAGTGGAAAGGTAGATAGGTGATAGTAGCGCTACGAGGAGCTAGGTTAAATGGATGAATTAGAACTCGAATTTCAGCTTGATCCGCAATTGGCCGCTGATACTGTGCACGTGGGTGACTTTCCGCTTTCTCGAGTGCTGTTAATGAACGACTCCAATTACCCTTGGTTTATTCTGGTACCACGTCGCGCCGGCGTGACTGAGATCTACCACCTAGGGGAGAAAGATCGGCACCAGTTGATGCGTGAGTCCGCAGCTCTGGCTGAAAACCTCGCAGATATCTTTGCCGCTCGAAAGATGAATGTGGCGAACCTGGGGAACATGGTGGCTCAGTTACACGTTCACGTCATTGTGCGCAAAGAGTCAGATGCCGCATGGCCGGGACCGGTTTGGGGTAAAGTCCCTACGCAAGCGTACACCGATGAGGAGCTGAAACGCATAGAGTCGCGTCTCGATACGCTCCTTGAAGGGGAACTCGCCTTCACACCCGCCTAATCTCCGCCTTGTCCCTTTCTTATCCTTTTCTCGGATGAGCAGGCCCTAATTTGGGCCTGTCAGAGCCGCATAATTCAGGTATACTTTGCGCCTTTAATTTTCAGCACGATTTTTGGGCACGAGCGTTTAACGGCGCTCGGCGAAAGTACAGGATTAGCAAACTATGCGCAGCCACTATTGCGGCGACCTTCGCGAAGAACATATTGGACAAGAGATTACTCTAACTGGTTGGGTGCACCGTCGCCGTGACCACGGTGGTGTTATCTTCCTCGATCTGCGTGATCGTGAAGGTATCGCACAGGTGGTATTTGACCCTGACCGTGAAGCGAGCTTTGCGCTGGCTGATAGCTGCCGTAATGAGTTCGTCGTGAAGGTGAATGGTTTAGTTCGCGCGCGTCCAGAAGGCACGACAAATGCTGACATGGGTACAGGCGCGATTGAGGTTCTTGGCAAAGAGATGGAGATCCTCAACAAGGCTGAGACACCTCCGTTCCAGCTTGATGAGCATCAGCAGGTGGGTGAGGATGTGCGTCTGCGCCACCGTTACGTTGACCTGCGTCGTCCTGAAATCCAGCAGAAGCTGCGTTTCCGCTCGAAAGTGACGCATCAGGTACGTGCTTACCTCGAGAACGAAGGTTTCCTCGATATCGAGACTCCAATCCTGACGCGTGCTACGCCAGAAGGCGCGCGTGACTACCTGGTTCCTAGCCGTACTCACGAAGGCAGCTTCTTCGCACTGCCACAGTCACCCCAGCTGTTTAAACAGCTGCTGATGGTTTCGGGTTTTGATCGTTACTACCAGATCGCTAAATGTTTCCGCGACGAAGACCTGCGTGCTGACCGCCAGCCAGAATTTACTCAGATCGATATTGAGACCTCTTTCTGTGACGAAGCAGAGATCATGGGTATCACTGAGCGCATGATTCGTGGTCTGTTCCAGGATCAGCTGGGTGTGGATCTCGGTGAGTTCCCACACATGCCATATTCTGAGGCGATGTCCCGTTACGGTTCAGACAAACCAGACCTGCGTATCCCAATGGAGCTGGTTGATGTGGCCGATCTCGTTGCCGGCGTCGACTTTAAAGTGTTCTCTGGCCCTGCAACTGACCCTAAGGGTCGTGTAGCAGCACTCAAAGTACCGGGCGGTTCAGAACTGACTCGTAAACAGATCGACGACTACACCAAGTATGTCTCTATCTACGGGGCTAAGGGTCTGGCGTGGATCAAGGTGAACGACCTGGCTGCTGGAGCAGAGGGTCTGCAGTCTCCAATCGTTAAGTTCCTCGGTGAAGAAGTTGCCGTTGCTATTATGCAGCGCCTGGGTGCGCAGAATGGTGACCTGGTATTCTTCGGTGCGGATAAAGAGAAGATCGTCAACGAAGCTCTGGGTGCGCTGCGTATCAAAGTCGGTGAAGATCTTAACATGCTCGAACGCGAGTGGGCGCCTCTGTGGGTTGTCGACTTCCCAATGTTCGAAGAGAACTCAGATGGCAGCCTGACGGCGCTACACCACCCATTCACAGCACCAAGCTGCACACCTGCGGAGCTGCTGGAGCAGCCAGAGGGCAAGCTCTCACGTGCTTACGACATGGTGCTAAACGGTACTGAGCTCGGCGGTGGTTCTGTTCGTATCCACGATCAGGAGATGCAGAAAGCGGTATTCAAAGTGCTGGGTATCTCCGACGAGGAGGCTGAACAGAAGTTTGGCTTCCTGTTGAATGCACTCAAGTACGGTGCACCGCCACATGGTGGTCTGGCTTTCGGTCTTGATCGCCTGATCATGCTGATGACTGATTCTAGTTCAATCCGCGAAGTGATCGCCTTCCCTAAAACCCAGAGTGCGGCCTGTCCGATGACTGATGCACCGGGAGAGGTGAGCGCAGCGCAGCTGCGTGAACTGAATATTAAGCTGCGTAAAACACCTTAAATGGGTAGCGCTCGAGCGCTACTGACCGCAGGGTAAATTGAAAAGGGGCATTAGCCCCTTTTCTGTTTTGTGCACGATCTGAAAGTCGAGGGGGGTGACAGCCATCTTGTTTCGTACGATGATCAATCACTAGTTTTATTTCGGAGCCATCATGAACAGTGTAAGTCACCTCTTTCATCTAGCCTTCCCTGTGACCGATCTGGAAGCAGCGCGTAAGTTCTACATTGATATCCTCGGCTGCAAGACGGGCCGGGAGTCAGATAAATGGATCGACTTCGATTTTTGGGGTCATCAGGTTGTTGCGCATCTTGTTGCTCCGCAAGACCACCCAGCCGCGGCAACCAATGGCGTGGATGGCAAGGCAATTCCGGCGATGCACTTTGGGCCAATTCTCGCCTGGGATGAGTTTGAGGCGTTGCAGACTAAATTGGAGTCTGCGAACATTGAGTTCGTGGTCGAGCCCTATGTGCGGTTCGAGAACCGTAAAGGGGAGCAGGCTACCATGTTTATCGCTGATCCTAGCGGCAACCATCTTGAGTTCAAGAGCTTTCGCAACATCGAGATGTTGTTCGCCAAAGATGACGAACTCTACCTCTAGGCTCTCCTTGAGCTACTCAACAGAATCCCTCAAAAGCTCACCTAGCGTTGGGGTCGCTCGTTAAGGCTGTTATCATGCAGCTAAACAGGTGGCGCCCGGTGGGCGAATGAGGCGCAGATGCTGATATTAGGAATCGATCCAGGTTCCAGAATTACTGGTTACGGTGTGATTAACGCACTGGGAAATCAGGTCGAGTATGTCGCCAGCGGCTGTATTCGAATCGCCGACGCCAGCCTTCCCGACAAGCTTAATCAGGTTTTCCAAGGTATTGGTCAGATCGTAGAGCAGTATCAGCCGCAAGAGGTTGCGATTGAGCAGGTCTTTATGTCGCGCAATGCTGATTCAGCGCTCAAGCTTGGGCAAGCCCGTGGCGTTGCTATTGTCGCGGCCTCTTCTCGCGGTATTGATGTGCATGAGTATGCGGCGCGGCTGGTTAAGCAGGCAGTGACCGGTACAGGGAGCGCAGATAAGTCTCAGGTTCAACAGATGGTTGCGCGCATTTTAAAACTGCCGGGTTTGCCGCAGGTTGATGCCGCGGATGGTCTCGCTATCGCACTCTGTCATGCGTACACTCGACAGGGCTTGATAGCAACGGCAGGGTCACGCAAAACGGTACGCAGCAATCGCTGGCGACTGTAATAATGCCAGCTCAATTAGTTGAGTTTTCACAGATTTTTAACAGAAGGGATCCCGCGTGATTGGACGCTTAACCGGTGAGTTGATTGAGAAGCTACCTCCAGGCCTGATGGTCGACGTATCAGGCGTCGGTTATGAGGTGGAGGCATCGATGAATACCTTCTATAAGCTGCCGGAGGTTGGCACCTTTGTCACTATCTACACTCACTTTGTGGTGCGTGAAGATGCCCAGTTGCTCTACGGCTTCGCGGATAAGCAGGAGCGCTCGTTGTTTCGCCAGTTGATCAAGGTGAATGGAGTCGGTCCAAAACTCGCACTGACAATACTTTCTGGTATCTCTGCCGATGAGTTCGTGCGCTGTGTACATGCTGAGGACACAGCGGCACTGGTTCGCCTGCCGGGTGTCGGTAAAAAGACGGCGGAACGCTTGATTATAGAGGTTAAAGATAAACTCGATAAACTGGAGATGCCGACCGCTGTTGAGTTTGAACTGGGTGCTGTCGAGTTGCCCGGCGCCAAAGCTGCAGCTGTGGATAATCGTGCTGATGCTGAGACTGCGTTAGTGGCATTGGGTTATAAACCGCTGCAGGCGACTAAGGCGATCGAGGCCGCAGCGGAGCAGCTGCCGGGAGCATCCACTGAGGATCTGATTCGTCAGGCGCTGAAAACCATGGTAGCGGGGTAGTTAGATGCAGATCGATGCTGACCGTTTTGTATCGCCGGTAACGGCGCCCGGAGAAGAGGCGCAGGACCGCGCTGTTCGCCCCAAGACACTCGCTGATTATGAGGGGCAGCCTCGTGTACGTGAGCAGATGGAGATATTCATCCATGCGGCACGCAAGCGTAACGAAGCGCTCGATCATACTCTGATCTTCGGCCCTCCAGGTCTGGGTAAAACTACGCTCGCGAACATCATCGCGAACGAGATGGGTGGCCAGATTAAAACAACCTCGGGCCCGGTGTTGGAGAAGGCTGGCGATATCGCCGCCATGCTGACTAACCTGGAGCCCGGTGACGTGCTCTTTATTGACGAGATTCACCGCCTGAGCCCCAATGTTGAGGAGGTTCTCTATCCGGCGATGGAGGACTATCAGCTCGATATTATGATTGGAGAGGGACCTGCGGCTCGATCTATAAAGCTGGAGCTGCCACCGTTCACCTTAGTCGGCGCCACGACACGCGCAGGCCTGTTGACTTCGCCGCTGCGTGATCGTTTCGGAATTGTGCAGCGCCTCGAGTTCTACTCGGTAGAAGATCTCAGTCATATCGTTACCCGCACAGCTAACCTCAGTGGCTGTGATATCGAACCGGGCGGTGCGCATGAAATTGCTCGGCGTTCGCGCGGCACACCGCGTATCGCCAACCGCCTGCTGCGCCGTGCCCGTGACTTTGCCGAGGTGAAGGGCGATGGTCGCATCACTGAAGAGATCGCCGACAGAGCTCTAAATATGCTTAATGTTGACCAGCAAGGCTTTGATCATATGGACCGGCGCATGCTGCTGGCGATGCTTGAGAAGTTTGGCGGCGGGCCAGTAGGTGTCGACAGCTTGGCCGCTGCAATCAGCGAGGAGCGCGATACCATAGAGGATGTCCTTGAACCCTATCTTATTCAGCAAGGTTTTGTGATGCGTACCCCGAGGGGGCGAGTTCTGACGGACCTTGCCTATCAGTACTTCGGTGTGGATCGCACTCGTCTAGAGGATTAGAGCGAGGTTTCAGATCCGACTAATTCTTCGCTTGATTGTGTTCAGTGGCCGGAATGCCCTACACCTAGTCTGGGTTTAAGCCCGGGTTAATCCGCTGCTGATATCCTCTGCGCTAATTTGAAACAAGTATCTGATATTCCGAGCTTATTACTGGATGCTTGTATTAAAAACTGGCGCTGTTATTGTGAGCCAAGTTTCTGATTTTTGGGGGAGTCTATGGCCTTCGAATGGCCTCTGCGGGTTTACATCGAAGACACCGATTTTGGTGGTCTTGTCTACTACGCAAATCACCTCAAATTTATGGAGCGCGCCCGCACTGAGTGCCTGCGAGCGGCCGGCTGGTCGCAGGCGGAGTTGATCAACTCAGGGCTGCTGTTTGTTGTTGGGCGAGTTGATGTTCAGTTTCGCGCGCCCGCTCGCTTGGATCAGGAACTTTATGTGCGTACAAGTATCCAACAGGTGAAAGGCGCACGGTTGATATTTGCTCAGTCCGTAGATGATGCGCAAACAGCAGAGCAGCTCAGTAGGGGGACAGTTGAGGTGATCTGTGTTGATCCAGTCAGCATGAAACCACGACGTTGGCCAACGGAATTGATAGACACCATGCGGGCAAAGGTGCCCCAGGCATGGTCTGAACAGGAGTAGTTTGTGGACGATAAGATGTCGATTTGGAGTTTGGTGCTGGAGGCGAGTTTTATCGTCCAGCTGGTGATGCTTTCACTGATGGCCGCCTCCTTTCTCTCCTGGGTGATGATTTTCCAGCGTCGAGCGGCGCTCAGCAAAGCCAAAAGGGCATTTAAGGCTTTTGAAGACCGTTTCTGGTCAGGCGTGGATCTCGGACAGCTCTACCGTGAATCTACCGCGAACCCTAACCTTGAAAGTGGCGCAGAGAACCTTTTTCGGGCGGGGCTCAAAGAGTTCACGCGCCTAACTCAGCACGGCACCGCTGACCCAGACGTGGTTATGAACGGTGTGCAGCGTGCGATGCGTGTGGCGATGTCGCGAGAAGAGGAGCGTCTTGAACGCCACCTGCCGTTCTTAGCGACTGTCGGCTCAACGAGCCCTTACGTCGGCCTGTTTGGTACGGTTTGGGGGATTATGAACGCCTTCCGTGGCCTGGCAAACGTACAGCAAGCGACCCTTGCTTCAGTTGCACCGGGTATTGCAGAGGCACTGGTCGCAACGGCGATTGGTCTGTTTGCAGCCATTCCCGCTGTAGTCGCTTACAACCGCTTCTCAGCTCAGGCTGACAATCTGTTGGCGAGCTACGAGACCTTTGCGGACGAGTTCTCAAGCATCCTCTACCGCCGCGTCCATGCGAGCGGCTGATTAAGAGGTTGTAATGATTAGACGAGCGCGCTCGAAGCGCAAACTCAACGCCGAAATCAACGTCGTTCCTTACATTGATGTCACGTTGGTGTTGCTG
>Ga0209652_1000112_pt1 | contig 64925 bp, 56 predicted proteins | sample SaaInl74LU_5_DNA_FD_184641 | JGI IMG/M metagenome (GOLD analysis project Ga0209652, IMG submission 184641) | Marine microbial communities from expanding oxygen minimum zones in the Saanich Inlet - ESP_74LU_5_DNA (SPAdes) (version 2) | ecosystem: Environmental > Aquatic > Marine > Intertidal zone...
GTTGTTCTGGCTGAGAGCCAGGGTGTTCCGCCGGTTTATTTGGTGGACGACATCACGGCGGAGCTGGATGAAAACCACGCCGCAAAGGTGTGCGAAATATTAGTATCGCAGGGCGGGCAAGTGTTTATCGCTGCGGTGGAGTCGGGCGAAGTGGCTCGATTTTGGCCCGAACGGGCATTTAAAATGTTCCACGTGGAACAGGGTACAATCAAAGCCTTGACTTGAATCGCGATTGATTCGGTCTTTGATATGGAATAAGTGATGACAGATAACGACGTTACGGCACAACAAGGTGAATACGATTCATCGAGCATTAAGGTTCTGAAAGGGCTCGATGCCGTTCGCAAGCGCCCAGGTATGTATATTGGAGACACCGATGACGGCACCGGGCTGCATCATATGGTGTTTGAAATAGTCGATAACTCGATTGACGAAGCTTTGGCGGGCCACTGCTCCCAGATCGATATTGTTATTCATCCCGATGAGTCGGTGTCGGTATCCGATGATGGCCGTGGAATACCCACAGAAGTCCACGAAGAGGGCGTTTCTGCTGCCGAAGTTATTATGACTGTGCTTCATGCGGGCGGTAAGTTCGACGACAACACGTATAAAGTATCGGGCGGACTGCACGGCGTAGGTGTGTCGGTGGTGAATGCTCTTTCGGAGCACTTGCAGCTGACAATTCGTAGGCAAGGCAAGTTACACGAGCAAATTTATCGCCATGGCGTACCCGATGCTCCGTTAGCGGTTGTGGGAGAGACTGACACTACAGGCACTTCCGTGCGCTTTAAGCCCTCCCCAGAAACGTTCACAAATATTGAATTTCATTTCGAGATTTTGGCTAAACGCCTGAGAGAGTTGGCTTTTCTCAATAGCGGCGTGAATATTGTTCTAACGGATGAGCGGTCCGGCAGAACTGAAACCTATTGTTACGATGGTGGTTTAAGCGCTTTTGTCGATTATTTAAACAAAGGCAAGACCACGATGAGCCGTGCTTTCCACTTTCAAGAGGACGTTGAGGGCGGTGTTGGCGTTGAGGTTGCTCTGCAATGGAATGATACTTTTTCTGAGAATATTTTCAGTTATACCAATAATATTCCTCAGCGAGATGGCGGTACTCACTTGGCCGGTTTTCGCGCGGCGCTAACGCGTGCTTTAAACGCCTACATTGAGCGTGAAGGCCTTGCCAAAAAAGCGAAGGTGAATACAACGGGCGATGACGCGAGGGAGGGTTTGACCGCTATTGTTTCGGTGAAAGTCCCCGATCCTAAATTTTCGTCTCAAACAAAAGACAAATTAGTATCAAGCGAGGTTAAGACGGCGGTAGAGCAGGCTATGGGCGCTCGATTTAACGAGTATCTGCTTGAAAGTCCTCAAGATGCCAAGCAAATTGTTGGAAAAATGCTCGACGCAGCACGTGCGCGCGAAGCAGCGCGCAAAGCACGGGAAATGACGCGACGAAAAGGGGCTTTAGATATTGCTGGTTTGCCTGGCAAGCTAGCCGACTGTCAGGAGCGTGACCCGGCACTGTGTGAATTGTATTTGGTGGAAGGGGATTCTGCAGGAGGGTCAGCGAAGCAAGGCCGTAATCGTAAGTTTCAAGCAATTCTACCGTTGAAAGGTAAGATTCTTAACGTTGAGAAAGCGCGATTCGACAAAATGCTAGGCTCGGCTGAAGTGGGCACGATCGTTACAGCCCTTGGCTGTGGTATCGGCAAAGACGAGTTTAATCCGGACAAGCTTCGCTACCACAGCATTATTATCATGACCGACGCCGATGTTGACGGCTCACATATTCGAACGCTGTTGTTAACATTTTTCTTCCGTCAAATGCGGGAATTAATCGATCGTGGGCATGTTTATATCGCTCAACCGCCGCTCTACAAGTTAACCCGAGGTAAAAATAGCCAGTACTTGAAAGATGAGCAGGCGTTTGAGAATTACTTAACCCAAAACGCAATCGACGGTGCGTCTTTGCATGTCAATGCCGATGCCCCAGGTATTTCTGGAGAGGGTTTAGCGGGTCTCATAGCGCAATTCCAGGGTGTTGAAAGCACGGTTAACCGTCTGTCACGAATTTATCCGCCGATGGTCTTGTGGCAGCTTCCGTACATTAAGGCGTTGGCGGTTGAGCAATTGAACGATGAGGCCGAAGTACAAGCGTTCGCAGACACATTAAGTGAGCGCTTACTACACGTTAGCGATAAGCGAACTGGCTTTACAGTTCACCTTTCACAAGATCCTGAGCGAGGCCACTTTTACCCTGTTGTACGTCAAACCTCACACAGCTTGGCGACGGATATACCCTTACAGCTCGCGTTTTTTGCGAGTAAAGAGTACGCCGCAATGGTGTCGCTGGGCGATTCAGTGCGAGATTTGATAGAACCTAGCGGCTATTTTAAACGGGGTGAAAAGATCTTTGAAACCGAGGACTTTGCTAAAGGGCTCGAGTGGTTGCTTGCCGAAGCGCGTAAAGGGGTATCGGTACAACGGTACAAAGGTTTGGGTGAGATGAATCCCGGTCAGCTATGGGAAACAACTATGGATCCAGACGTTAGGCGCATGTTGAAAGTGACCATTGACGACGCGATTCTCGCTGATCAGATGTTCACTACTCTCATGGGTGATGACGTAGAGCCCCGGCGTGCCTTTATTGAAGCGAACGCCTTGGCCGTTGAGAACCTGGACGTATAGAGCCGGTGGGATAGCTGGTTGGATCAGTCCTCTGAATCCGCCACGCTGTCCTGGTTTGACATGTTCTCATTTGGAACAGGATCGTTTACAAAAAGCCCTTTAAGAAGCCGGTCGTCTGTATCGTCGTTTATTACCGATAACTGGTCGGGGAAAGGCCTGTTGGCTTTTTGAGATATCTGCTGAAAGCGCTCTACTTTACTGTGTAATCCTTGACGCCCAGCCAGCGCAGTGACGGTGTCATTGTATTTGCGACTGGCTGTGTGAAGCGTAGCCCCCAATCCCAGCAACCGCTCGGCGACCAAACTTACGCTGTTGTAAATGTCACCTGCACTATCGGCAATCTCTCTTGCTTCGGCATTGCTGCGCTCGACCATCCATAGATTTGAAACGGTGCGTAAAATTGGCATCAGCGTTGTGTGCGATACCATCACAACCCCTTTTTGGTAGCCGTAGCTAAATAATTCTCTGTGGTTCTTCATCACTTCGATGTAAGCGGGCTCGACCGGCATAAACATCAGTACAAAGTCCGGACTGTCCATGCCCGGTAAGCGCGAATAATCTTTGTTCGCTAAGCTGTCGATGTGTGCTTTTACCGCAGTAACGTGGCGACTGATGGCAATAGCAGCTTGAGCCTCTGAGTCCGCTGCGACCGCCGCTTCGTAGTCGATCAGGGAGACCTTGCTGTCGACGATTAAATTTTTACCTTCCGGTAGTCGAATGACAAAATCGGGTAAAAAGCGCTGTCCTTTGTCGTCCTTGAAGGTCGGTTGAGCGTCATAATGCTCTCCGGGACGTAAGCCTGCGAGTTCTAACGTCCTTTCTAATTGGGCTTCCCCCCAATTACCAACGAGCTTCTTATCGCCTTTGAGTGCTTTGGTTAAGTTCGTTGCGTCACTGCTAATGCCCAGCCCGACTTTTTCTAAAGAGCGGATTTGTTCTGTGAGGGCGCTGGTGTTTTTCAGCATGTCACCATGGACTTCATTTACACGACGTTGAAATCCATCGATCTTCTCTGACAATGGCTTGAGGATTGCGCCAATGTTCTTGGCGTTTTTCTCTTGAAGCTCATTGTCTCGAGCTGTTAGGAACTCCCGGCTAAGGTTCTCGAATTCGATGCGTAACTGTTGTCGGTTTGCCTCGAAAGATTCGAGCTGCTGTTTCAAGCTATGCTCTCGCTCCTCCGCCCGAGCTTGAGCGCCACTAAGCTCGACTTGTAGCTGAGTATTGCGGGTTTGTTGGGCGTTCGCGTCGCTTTTAAACTGCTCACAGTCACGCATCAAGCTCGCACTCTGTAATTGATGCTGCTCAAGCTCGCGTTGCTGATCGTTAAATTGGGCGTTGAGCTCCCTCTGCCTGGCGCGCGTTTTTAGCCACAAAACAGTTGCCCACAAGCCGCCAGCGGTGGCGACTAGCGTGCTGATTAGAAGAGGTTCCACCGTTGAGCCCACAGCTTACATCTGCGCGATGTCTGCGATGCTGACGAATTGGTTGCGCAACTCCGTCAGTAAACGGTGCCGATTACGTCGCAGGTCAGCGTCCTCACAATTAACCATCACCTTGTCGAAGAACGCATCAACGGGGGCGTGTAACTGCGATAGTATGCTCAAGGCCTCTGAGTAGTTACCCTGTGCTAACAAGGGCTCTAATGCTTGCTTGGTGTGCGTGAGATTCTCAAATAATGCTTTTTCTTCAGGTTCTATTAAGTCACTACCGGTGACAGGGCCTGACAGGTCGTCCGCTGACTTAGCCAAAATGTTGGCAACGCGTTTGTTCGCGGCAGCTAGCCCTGTAGCCGCGTCAGACTCGGCAAATGTACTGAGTGCTTTCACGCGGTGATCAATTTCCGCTGGGTTATCTATTCCCGTAGCAAGTACGGCGCGAAGTATACCGACGCCAATGTCTTGATCTTCGTACCATGCTCTAAGTCGTTCTAGGATGTATTCAGTGACCAGCGTGGCGACATCGTTATCGATCAGCCCGGACTCAAAACCCTTGGCAGCTTGGCCGCAAATCTCGTGCAGGCTGAGGTTTGAGTCCAGCTCAATCAAAATTCGAACAATACCGACGGACGCGCGACGTAATGCAAAGGGATCTTTGGACCCGGTAGGGACTTGTCCGATACCAAAAATACCCACCATGGTGTCAAATCGATCAGCCAATGCGACGGACGCAGCTTCATTGGTCGTGGGTAGCGCATCCCCAGAAAACTTTGGCCAGTAGTGTTGTTCGATGGCCTCCACAACCGCATTATCTTCACCGTCATGCCTCGCATAGTGAGCGCCCGCTATTCCTTGAAGCTCAGGGAATTCGAGCACCATGTCTGAAACGAGATCACATTTCGCGAGGGTCGCCCCGCGCTTCGCTATGTCGCTATTGGCACCTAAGGCCAGTGCCAGCCAACCCGCGAGGGCAGTTACACGTTGGGTTTTATCTGCCACCGTTCCCAGCTTGTGCTGGAAAACCACACCTTCAAGCCGCGTTTGCCGACTTGCTAAGGTGGTTTGTTTGTCGGTTTCGAAGAAGAACACGGCATCACTCAAGCGCGGGCGGATGACCTTCTCGTTACCCTCAATAACTGTCGCAGGGTTGCTGCTTTCGATATTACTCACCGTGATAAACAGAGGTAAAAGCTGATTCTTAGAATCTAGCAGGTGGAAATATTTTTGATGCTCTCGCATAGAAGAGATTAAAGCTTCTGCGGGCACTTGCAGAAACTTGGCATCAAAACTTCCTTTGAGAGCAACAGGCCACTCGACGAGCCCTGTTACCTCGTTTAGCAGGTCGTCTCCAATAACCGCAACGGAGCCCTCTGCGTCTGCAATCTTTAAGACTTGCTCTTTAATGAGTGCTCGGCGCTCAGTGAAGTCGGCGATTACCCACCCATGTCGCAAGGCTTCTTGATAATCTTTGGCGTGTCCAAGTTCGATAGCATGGGGCGCATGGAAACGATGTCCTTGGGTAAAGCGATCTGCTTGCAATTCAAAAAGCTCTACAGGAACAACGTGATTATCGAGTAGCGCCACCAACCATTGAACTGGGCGGAGAAATTCGCTGCGGCCTCTGCCCCAGCGCATACGTTTCGCCACAGGTATACCCGAAACAGCCTCACTGATTATTTGCCCTGCGACCGCGGAAATATTGACCCCTGCTACTGTGCGGGTAAGCCCTAAGCGAGTACCTTTATCCGTGTCTATCAACTCAAGATCATCGGGCTCAATGCCCTGCTTACGCGCGAAGCCCGCAGCCGCACCCGTCCAATTGCCATCACCGTCTTTGGCCGCGCTCGCAGGTGGCCCCAATATCTGCTCATTGATATCGGGCGCTACGCGTGTCACACCGGTGATGAGCGCAGCAAGACGGCGGGGCGTCGCGAACCATGAAGCTTGTTCAAAGAGTAAGCCGCGATCGTTTAAGCCCCGCGCGATACCGTCACAGAGTGCCTGTCCCATCTCCGCTAAAGGGCCGGCAGGTAACTCTTCGGTGCCGAGTTCAAATAACAGAGAAGCAGTAGTGTCTGAACTCATTCTTGGTTCTCCAATGCTTGTGCACGCAGGTCGGCATCTGCCTGAGGAAAGCCCAGCGCTGCGCGTGCGTCGAAGTACGCTTTAGCCGTCGCTTTAGCGAGCGTCCTGACGCGCAAGATATAACGCTGCCGCTCGGTTACACCGATCGCGTGTCGGGCATCGAGCAAATTGAATGCATGGGACGCTTTCATGACGTGTTCATAAGCGGGTAAGGGAAGCTTTTTATCCACTAAACGAATAGCTTCTCGCTCGCAAAAATCAAACGTCTGAAAGAGCTGGCTGGTATCCGCTTCTTTAAAGTTGTAGGTAGATTGCTCGACTTCGTTTTGATGAAAAACATCGCCGTAGGTGACGGGGCCGGCAGGCGTTTGAGCCCATATCAGATCGTAGACAGACTCAACATTTTGCAAATACATAGCAATACGTTCTAGTCCGTAAGTTATTTCTCCTGTGACAGGGAAGCACTCAAGCCCGCCAGCCTGTTGAAAGTAGGTAAATTGTGAAACTTCCATACCGTTGAGCCAGACCTCCCAGCCTAAGCCCCAGGCGCCTAATGTCGGTGACTCCCAGTTGTCTTCTACAAACCGCACGTCATGCTCGAGAGCGTCGATACCGACAGCTTCTAGGCTATCGAGGTAGAGCTGCTGAAAGTTAGGTGGACTAGGCTTCATTACGACTTGAAATTGGTAGTAGTGTTGGAGCCGATTGGGGTTCTCACCGTAGCGGCCATCTGCAGGTCGACGGCTTGGTTGCACGTAGGCCGCGTTCCAGTTTTCGGGCCCGATGGCGCGTAGGAATGTCGCCGGATGAAATGTGCCCGCACCGACTTCCATATCCAGCGGTTGGAGGATTACGCAGCCGTGGCTGCCCCAGAAGTTCTGCAAGCGCAGAATAAGCTCTTGAAAAGTCTCAGGAATCACAGTGTGGCCCAGAAAATATGAATAGTTAGCTTAGTATACCTGCGATAGGCACGGCATAATAATCAACACGTCCATATGTCACGAGATTTCTTTTGATAAAATCCTTAGTTAACGTAATGCGCAATCACCTTGCTTTATGGCTGGTAACACTCGGTTTGTGGTCTTGTTCGCGTCTACCTTTGGAAACAGCGAGATCGTTAGGTCGTTGGCTTGGCGTTAGGTACTGGGCGATGGATACACGAGGTAGGCGGGTGGTTGAACGCAACATCGCGCTTGCCTATCCCCAGCTCAGCCGAGCAGAGCAAAGGCAGATGGCCCTTGAAACTCTGCAAGAAACGGGTGCGCTTGCGTTAGAAATGGGCCATGTTTGGCGTCTCCCTTGGAGCGAGACAGCATCATTAATAGGCGAGGTAGAGGGCGCTGAAGCGGTGCGCGCGGCGCTAGCATCGGGGAGCGGGGTTATTGTGTTAGCGCCGCACCTGGGTAACTGGGAGGTCTTGGGCCTACATCTTGCTACTTTGGGTGACATGGTTGCTCTGTATCAGCCGCCGAAGATTACCGAGTTGGCAGCACTTATTAAACATTCTCGTGAACGCAGCGGCGGACGTCTAGTCGCGACCGATCCCCGTGGCATCGCCGCATTGGTAAAAAGTGTCAAACGTGGCGGGATATCAGGTATCTTGCCTGATCAGGTTCCCAACAGTGAAGTGGGCGCGCTTAACGTGCCGTTCATGGGAGTCGAGTGTGGGACGGCATCACTGGGTATTAACCTTATAAACCGCACAGGCGCGCAGGCCTTTATGGGAGCCGCGTTTCGGGTGCCGGGTGGGTTTAAGGTGCGCTATGTGCCTGTGTCCCAAGCGATTTATGCTGACGATGCAAAGCAGGCCCTAACGGCGATGAACAGCGAAGTTGAAATGTTTTTAAACGGCTACGAAGCCCAATATCAATGGTTGTATAAGCGGTTTCGTTGTCGACCAAAGAGCGACATCGACCATTACAGAGATTTAAAAGCACCTAGAGCCCCGGAGGGGTAATGAAACAATTTTACGGCAAACTTATCGCCGGCGTATTAGGTTTTATCACCCTTGGGCCTGTAGGTTTACTTTTTGGTTTGGTTATCGGCCATGCGTTTGACCGAGGTTTGTGGCAAGCACTGCAAGCGGCGAGCCCCGACGCACTTGTCGCGGTCCAGCGCCAGTTCCTTGATACGACCTTTACCTTGTTAGGGTATGTGGCGAAGGCCGATGGGCACATCAGCGAGGCCGAAATTACTCACGCAGAGAGTCTATTCAGGCAGCTACGCCTAAACCCTGCTCAGCGCCAGTCGGCTATTTTGCGCTTCAAAGAAGGTGCCGAGTTGGGTTTTAACCCTCAAGCAACGGTCGCGGCATTTGCGCAGAAAGTGGGCTCGCGGCGGCAGCTACAACAAACGTTATTTGCATTTTTGGCGACTATGGCGCTTGCCGACGGAAAATTTGATCAGCCTGAGCGCGAGGCGTTACACACGATTGCGCGACTTTTAGGTGTGTCTGCCGCTGAGGTTGATCGTCTGGTTTCCATGATCTCAGCACAGGCTCGTTTTCATGCGGGTGGTGGCCGTAGTTATTCACGTGCGGGAGGGATGGGTCAGCAAGCGCCTCGCAATCAGCTAGCTGATGCTTATCAAGCATTGGGCGTTAGTAGTGATGTCAGTGATGTCGACCTGAAAAAAGCCTATCGACGTTTAATGAGTGAGAACCACCCAGATAAGCTCATGTCAAAAGGTGTGCCGGATGAAATGATGAAGCTCGCAACCGAGCGAGCCCAGGAAATATCTACGGCGTATCAGGTTATTCGTGAATCAAGGGGATTCAAATAGCGCTGTCATCGCCGTTTGGTGTTACGGCGGTAAATCTCAATGTCAGGAGTGTATTAAGGTCGCCAGAACGCGGGCGTAAACAACACGAGCAGTGTGAAGACTTCCAAGCGACCAAGCAGCATGGCAATGCACAGGATAATCTTTCCTAGATCACCGACTAAGGCATAATTTTCCGCTACGACGCCTAGGCCTGGGCCAAGATTATTAAGCGACGCCGCTACAGCAGAGAAGGCCGACGTGAAATCAAGGCCGGTTGCCAGTAACAGCAACATGATTGTCACAAAACAAAACATATAAACGGCGAAAAAACTCCAAACTGCGCTAACAACCGACGGTTCAACGCGCCGGGAGTCTAGCTTTAATGGAATGACTGCATTGGGGTGCAGCAATTGCTTAAGCTCTCGCATTCCCTGATTAAAAATCAAGAGCAGGCGCATTGCTTTCATACCACCGCCTGTGGATCCGGCACAGCCACCCATAAACGACAACATCAGCAATAAAAAGGGGAGAAAGTTCGGCCATGAGGCAAAATCTTGTGTCGCAAACCCCGTAGTCGTTGCAATAGAGACCGTTTGGAACAAGCCGTGAATAAGGCTTTCGGACGATGAGGGCAATGTTTTAGTAACGATTAATGTCACGCAGGTAATGATTGTCGCAAGAACGATGACCGCACTGAAGAAAGATGTTTCGGAATCGTGTCGATAGATATCAAGGCTTCGACGCTGGAAAGCAATAAAGTGCAAGCCAAAATTTACGGCTGAGATCACCATGAAAACGGTGCAAATAAATAAGATAGCCGAGCTATCAAAGTAGCCCATACTTGCGTCGTGAGTAGAAAACCCGCCGATAGCAACGGTTGAAAAAGCATGGCAAACCGCATCAAAGGCCGTCATGCCAGCGATCCAATAGGCACTTGCACAAGCGATGGTTAAACCGGCGTAAATTATAAACAGCGCTTTGGCAGTACCCGTAATTCGAGGCGTAAGCTTTCGGTCTTTCGATGGGCCTGCACTTTCCGCTCGATAGAGCTGCATGCCGCCGATGCCGAGCATTGGGAGTATGGCTACCGCAAGGACAATTATGCCTATACCGCCAAGCCATTGCAGCAGCTGCCTATAGAGCAGCAAAGATTTGGGCAGGTTATCTAGCCCTACAATCACAGTTGCGCCGGTTGTCGTCAGTCCTGAAATCGACTCAAAGATTGCGTCGGCAACTGACATGTTCAACTCTTTCGCTGCAATGAAAGGAACCGCGCCAAAGATACCGAGAACAATCCAAAAAAGAGCCGTGACCAAAAATCCGTCTCTAATCCGTAAATCTGTCCGCGCGCCTCGGGTGGGCAGCCAAAGAGCCAAGCCCGCAAGAATATTAGTGCCAAATGCGATAGCGAAGGCATCGCCAGACCGATCCCCTGCGAGTAAACCAGTGAGCAGGGGGGGAAGCATGGCGACACTGAACAACATCAGAAGGACGCCGATGATGCGCAGAGAAACTTTAATATGCATCAGAAGAACCCAAAACCAACGGCGAATAAGCGTTCAACATCAGCAATCCGATTTCTATCAGTGAGAAATAAGATGACGTGGTCTTGGCTTTCCACGACTACGTGGCTGTGGGCAATAATCACCTCTTGTCCACGCAAGATTGCACCAACACTAACGCCCTCGGGCAGGTTGAGCTCATCGAGCCTGCGGCCGACAATGTTTGAGGACCGTGAGTCGCCAACCGCGGTCAGCTCAATAGCTTCGGCGGCGCCGCGGCGGAGCGAGTGAACATTAGAGATATCCCCTCGTCTGACGTGGGTAAGCAGGCTGCCAATAGTGATTTGTTGCGGTGAGATGGCAATGTCGATTTCTTGGCCGACCAAATCGGCGTAGGCGGAGTTGGTGATTAAAGTAATCACTTTTTTTGCACCCAGACGTTTCGCAAGCATCGACATCATAATGTTTGATTCGTCGTTGTTGGTCAGTGCGCAGAATACGTCGGTGTTCTCGATGTTCTCTTGCAATAAAAGCGCGGGCTCATTGGCGCTCCCATTGAGAACAATGGTTTCCTCGAGCATTTCCGAGAGTGTTCGGCAACGCTCGTAGGACAGCTCTAAGACTTTAACTTGGTATTGCCGCTCTAGTTTCGCTGCCAGTGTGGCTCCAATGTTGCCTCCGCCGGCAATCATCACGCGCCGATAGGGTTCGTCAATCGTACGAAGCTCTGAGGTCACCGCGCGAATATTTTCTCGAGCAGCAATGAAGAACACTTCGTCATCAGGTTCAACGACGGTATCGCCCTCTGGGATAATGGCTTGATTATCTCTAAAAATTGCCGCAACCCGAGTGTCTATTTTGGGCATGTGTTCGCGTATTTCTTGCAGCTGACGCCCCACAATAGGACCGCCTGAAATGGCTCGAACGGCGACCAAGCGTATTCGACCCTCGGCGAAATCCAACACTTGCAGAGATCCTGGGTTCGCAATTAGCTGTTCGATATTATTGGTAACCAATTGCTCAGGGCCAATAATGACGTCCACGGGAATTGCGCCCGACTCAAATAACTCTTTGGACTTCTCGAGGTAGTCGGTTGATCGAATACGGGAGATTTTTGTGGGTGTTCGATAGAGCGTGAACGCCACAGAGCATGCGAGCATATTGATCTCATCGCTGTTAGTCACAGCGATCAGCATATCTGCGTCTTCGGCGCCGGCGTTAAGCAATGTGGTGGGATGGCCTGCGTCCCCATGAACAGTGCGAATATCCAAGCGTTCTTGGAGCGCGCGTAGAGTGCTCGATTGACTATCGACGACGGTAATGTCGTTCTGTTCGTCAGCGAGATGCTCCGCTAGCGTGCCACCCACTTGGCCCGCGCCTAGAATAATAATTTTCACCGGCTTATCACTCTCTCTTAGGTGAGCCCCGTCACCTTAAACAATGCGCTGGGACTTAGTAACCCCTCAGCTGTTGTTAGACAGCCATATTATTCACGTTGAGCGACGAATAAGAGCAAAAAACAGCCCATCTGATGCTAAAGAGGGTAGCTGCTGGCTCCCCGTGCGAGTCGACCTACCCTCGGGTGTCGAAATGGCCACTAATGTGGCGTCGGGTAGATGCGCCAAGCAGTGCTCAACAACGTCGTCGTTTTCCTCCTCGAAAATCGAGCAGGTCACGTAGAGTAATCGCCCGCCGGGCTTGAGCGTTGGCCACAGACCTGTAACGATATCCTTCTGTTGTTCGGCGAACCGATGAATATCGTCGGGGGTGCGCAGTACTTTAATGTCTGGATTTCTGCGTACAACACCACTCGCTGAGCAGGGGACATCAGCCAATATGGCGTCGAAAGCGTTGGCTCCGAAATGTTCTAACGCGACGGTAGCATCGACGTGTTGTAAATCGAGGGTTAACCCTAAACGATCACCGTTCTCCTGAACGCGTGTGAGTCGCTCTAGACTACTATCCGCCGCAATAATGCGAGCGTGGGGTTGTAGCTCTGCCATGTGGCATGCTTTGCCGCCGGGCGCTGAGCAGGCATCGAGCACATGCTCTCCAGGTTGCAGATCTAATAATGGCGCGGCGAGTTGCGCTGAAGCGTCCTGAACACTGACAATTCCTTCGTTAAAGCCGGGCACATCGACAACATTAATGGGCGTGGTGATTGTGACCGCGTGGTCGTGGGATTCGAGCGTACTAAAGGCAATGTCAGCGGCTTCGAGGCGCTGCAAATAACTTGCTTGTTGCTCTCGAAGACAGTTAATGCGCAGCGTAAAAGAGGGATGACTTCGGTATGCGGTTGCAATGTTATTACGGTCATCGGGCCATTGCTTGCCAATTTCTTGCCACCACCAATCGGGCAGGGCGGCGCGCGCTGCGTCAGATAATGCGCCATTAACAGCGTCTTGGTCACGCTGATAGCTGCGAAGCAGCCCATTAACAAGACCTCGAGCCCAAACCTTGCGGAGATCCTTAACGCCGTTAACCGTCTCTGATACGACCGCGTGGGGTGGCACGCGCATACAATCAAGCTGGTACAGGCCGAGCAGTATTAAGCAGTAGATGTCGGCGTCTTTTGCTTTTAGTGGTTTGCTGAGCAAGGCCTCAGCTATTGCATTCATTCGAGGCCATTCGCGCAACGTTCCGTGTACTAACTCACTAATAAGTGGGCGGCGTTCTGGCGGTGCTTTGCTAAGAATATCTGGCAGAATTCGGTGTAAGGACTGTCCCGAAACCACGGCTGCCAATGCTGTGGCCGCTAAGGCTCTGGGCTTCACGAGTTTTCAGGTATCGAATGAGTAAATATGGCACCAGGGGTAAGTTGTGTCGCCCTACCGTTTAATAATGCTGCGATGTTCATTGGTCGACTCCCCGAAAATTGTGCTTCGGTTACCACCAGTTGGCCTTCGCCGCATTGGATAACCAAGTTGTGTTTGTTCGCTTCAATCACGGTGCCTGGAGGGGCGTCGCTGCTGTCTTTTCGCGTATGCGCCATCCAGAATTTGACTCGCTCGCTACCCAAAAAGCTGAAGCAGTTGGGGGTAGGGTTAAACGCTCTGATTCGTCGAGCGATGGACCCTGCGTTATCTTGCCACTCGATCGAGTACTCTTCTTTAGCAATTTTATGCGCGTAATTTGCCTTGTGGTGGTCCTGGGGTTGCGCTGCGGCCAAAGAAGCGTCGATGTTGTCGAGTGTAAACAGCAGCGCTTCGGGCCCGATTTCGGCGAGCCGGTCGTGTAGCGACCCTCCGGTTTCGTCAGGCAATAATGGTATCTGCTTAATAGTGAGCATGGGGCCTGTGTCGAGTCCGGCCTCCATTTGCATAATAGTGACACCACTGACTTCGTCGCCTGCTTGCACTGCGCGCTGAATAGGCGCCGCTCCGCGCCAGCGTGGCAGTAGGGAGGCATGAACGTTGAGGCAACCGAAGCGAGGAATATCCAGTACGGTTTGGGGCAGTATCAAACCGTAGGCAACCACCACCATAATATCGGCGTCAAGCTCACGTAATCTTTGTTGGGTGTCGTGGCTTTTTAACGTCAGCGGTTGGAGTACCGGCACTTCGTGCGCTGCAGCGAGCTGCTTGACGGGCGAGGGTTTTAGTTTCTTCCCGCGACCCGCTGGGCGGTCGGGTTGGCTCAGCACAGCGACGATTTCATGGTCGCTCTCGAGCAGCGCTGCCAAATGCGTTGCAGCAAAATCAGGGGTGCCAGCGAAAATAATCCGCAACGGTGCTGTCATCTTAAGCGCGCCGACGATGAGCTTTTTCAAGTTTTCCGCGAATTCTCTGTCGCTTTAACGGTGACAAATAGTCAACAAAGAGCTTGCCTTCGAGATGGTCGATTTCATGTTGCAAGCAAATGGCAAGCAGACCATTGAGCTCTTCAGTGTATTCCACGCCCTCTCTATCAAGGGCTGTGACCCGAATGGTTCGAGGACGATTAACAGTTTCAAAAAATCCGGGTACCGATAGACACCCTTCATCATATTCACCCAACTCTGGGTCTAACACGTCGATGACAGGGTTGATGAATACTCTGGGCTGATCCCTGTCTTCCGAGATATCCATAACAATAATTTGTTCGTGTACATCGACTTGAGTTGCGGCTAAACCGATCCCGGGAGCGTCATACATGGTTTCAAACATATCGTTGATCAGTTGCTTGATGCGGCCATTAACCGCGCCTACCGGCTTCGCAACAGTACGTAATCTGGGGTCGGGGAATTCAAGAATGGGAAGCAGCGCCATGGTGATAAGGTATTCCTGACAGGTGTGTGGCGATGACATATGGCAGCTTTTGTACTTGCCTGTGTCACGTTACCGGCTCAAACTGCTAGTGTAACGCGTTATCGGTTATCCCGTCCTCACACAAAGATGTGGGAAAGTTGCCAATTGGGAGTAGAAACTTGGGCGTCAACAGCACAATGCGATCGATTAAACATCCGGCTTTGAGTTTGTTAGCCTGCCTTTTTGTAGTCGTCTTATCGGTACCGCCGGTAACCGCCCAAAGCGGTCAGCCCGACGCCGTACAGCTGAACTCTAATGTACCAATGACCTATATCGTTCAGAAAGGCGATACGCTGTGGGATATCAGTGGCATCTACTTAAAGGAGCCTTGGCGTTGGCCGATGCTCTGGGATAACAATCCGCAGATTGATAACCCGCATCTAATTTATCCTGGCGACGTTTTAGAGTTGAGCTGGCAAGGCGGTCGCCCCAGGTTGCGGCTTGCTAGCCGCGGCGATGTGAAGTTATCGCCGTCGCTGCGCAGCGAAGCCCTCGATGCCGCAATCCCACCCATCCCTAGAGATGAGATTGACCCCTTCTTACGCGCTAACCGGGTTCTCGAGCCCGGCGATTTTGAAAAGCTGCCTTATTTAATTGCCGGTGATGCCCAAAGACTGTTGAGTAGTCTTGGGGATAAGGTGTACGGCCGTGGTCCCATCGACGCAGTGAATAGAACCTATGGTGTCGCCCGTAAAGGTTCGCCCATCGTTGATCCCGTTAGCGGCGAGATGCTGGGCGTGCATATTGGCGATATCGGAAATGCGTCTCTATTAGCGTCAGTGGATGCTGAGTTTTTAGATACCGAGGTTAAAGAGTTTGAAGTGACTCGTATCACTGAAGAGGTGCGTATCGGCGATAGGCTGATACCGGTGGAGGAGGGCATTCTCGACGCCTATTTCCAACCCAAGTCGCCCGACGCCGACATTGAAGACGGTTTTATGGTCGCTGTAGATGGCGGTGTGACCCAAATCGGTCAGATGGATATTGTCACGATTAATCGAGGAAAGCGCGAAGGATTGGGCGTGGGCGATGTTCTCGCTATTTATCAAACGGGCGAGGTCGTGATTGACCCCGTTGTTGGTGATGCAGTCTCTTTGCCTGATGCGCGCGCCGGCGTCTTGATGATTTTTGCAGCGTATGAAAAAGCCAGTTATGGGCTAGTGTTGAGCGCTAGCCGACCACTGTCGGTGGGTGACAAGGTTAAAAATCCTTAGCGTGTAAGGATTAACCGTAACAAGATTCAGGAGTGACAGGATGTCGCTCCTGCTAAGTTCAAGGATGAACAAACATGCCCCATTACTTTGGCGTCGATGCCAATGCAGATCGCTGCTGGCAGCGCTTTTTAGAAACGTCTCTTCTCAGTCAAGATGAACGCGCGAGATTGCTTGCTGCTGGATTTCGACCAGAACAGTGCAGTGATTACTCTCAGGTTGTTCTCGATGATATTGATCCGAGTAGATGGCAGCGAATAAAAGCGCATTGTGCCGCTGAGCTGTCGATGCCATGGCGATTTACTGCTTATCGGGCGCCCGTTTCATTGGTGCACTGCGGTGATGACGCGTACTCGAAGCTGCTAGCGGAGTGTGCTGACGCACCCCCCGTGCTGTTTTGTGTCGGCGACCATAGCTTACTTGCGCGCCCTGGGGTTGCGGTTGTGGGTAGCCGAAGACCATCACGGGATGGCGCGCTCGCAGCGTATACGTTGGGTCGTGATTTGGCTTTGTCGGGTGTAGTCACCATCAGCGGGCTCGCGCGCGGTATTGATGGTCAAGCCCATGAGGGCGCTCTCTCTGCTGGTGGATCGACTATTGCGGTCATGGCGACTGGCATCGACCAAATTTATCCTCACCATCATCAGGGCCTCGCTCAGAAAATTGCTAGCGGTGGATTATTGGTGACCGAATTTCTACCCACCGCAAAACCTCATCGATGGCACTTTCCTCGCCGCAACCACACCCTATCAGGGATGGCCTTGGCGACCGTTGTTGTGGAGGCTGGCAAGCCTAGTGGATCACTTATTACGGCCAGCGCCGCTGCGGATCAGAGTAGAGATGTGTTTGCCTACCCTTGGTCCGTGTACCACAAGGGGGGAGAGGGGTGCCGTTACTTGTTGGCGGATGGCGCTCAGCTCGCTCAGTCGGCAAGTGACGTGCTCGCGAGTTTAGGCATTGCTGCGCAGGCTGCGCTGGATCAATCTTCATCAAGTGGTAAAAACTTTGCGACAGAAAAGACCGATTGTGCACCTATTATCAACAACAACGAGCAAGCGCTCACTATCGTTGAAATCATTGGTGATGGAGCACTAGAGTTGCCTGACCTGTTGGAGCTATCGGAGATGAATGGCGTTGACTTGAGGCGCGAGCTAAGTCGGCTTGAGCTAATAGGAGCGATAGAAAACACACCCCAAGGCTTTCGGTTAAATCGCGCGCAGTCTACCTACAATCCCTGTTAAACTTTGCGCCTTCATCAATATTAGCTCTGGCCTTAATGGATGGTTTTCACGTGTCACACCCTGATTTCCGACTAACAGCGATGGCACAATTTGTGCGCGAGGGTGGGGTTGTCGCTTGCCCAGCGGAGGCCGTGTGGGGATTAAGCTGCAACCCTTTTTCCGATGTCGCGGTCTCTACCCTTTTAGCGATGAAACAACGCCCGGCGTCTAAGGGACTTATTATTGTTGCCGCAGAAGAATGGATGCTCGAGCCTGTGTTGTGCGGGTTAAGCGCCATTCACAGGAAAACACTGTCGCTCAGTTGGCCCGGGCCTAATACTTGGCTGGTGCCCAACTGTGGGGTGTTTCCCTATTGGATAACCGGTGACAGCGATGAAGTGGCGGTGCGCATTACTTCCTCGCCCAGCTTATCGGCATTGAGTCGAGCGGCTGGGGGGCCTTTAGTGTCTACGTCTGCGAATCCAGCAGGTGCAAATCCTGCTCGATGGGGTTTTCAGGTAGCTCGTTATTTTGGTGCTGCGCTCCCGAGGGCCGCCGGACAGGTTTCGCTCCAAGGAAAACCATCGACAATTCGACGTGTCGCAACCGGAGAGGTAATTAGGGCTTAACTTCGTATCTGTCCTAGTAATGAATACACAATAAAAGTAATTGGAATCACTATGGATGTACCAGCCGTTGAACAATATTTAAGAACACTCCAGGCGAATATCAGCGATGGCTTGGCCGCGATTGATGGCCAGCAAGCGTTCATTAGTGAGTCTTGGGAGAGGCCAGAGGGTGGCGGTGGAACGACGCGTGTTTTGGAGGAGGGCGGAGTCTTCGAAAAAGCGGGGGTAAATTTTTCCCACGTGCTGGGTAGTAGCCTCCCGCCATCGGCATCGCAATCTCGGCCAGAGCTGGCGGGGCGCAGCTTTAGAGCTATGGGCGTTTCTTTAGTTATACACCCACGAAATCCTCACGTTCCCACTTCTCATGCCAATGTTCGTTTCTTTGTTGCCGAGAAGCCTGGCGAAGAGCCTGTTTGGTGGATGGGTGGTGGTTTTGACCTGACGCCTTACTACGGAAATTTTGAAGATGCAGTGAGCTGGCATCAAACCGCTAAGGATTTGTGTGACCCGTTCGGTGACGACGTTTATAACCGCTACAAAACCTGGTGCGATGATTACTTTTATATCAAGCATCGTGACGAGTCGCGCGGCGTTGGCGGTTTATTTTTCGATGATCTCAATGAGTGGGGCTTTGATCGTACTTTTGCATTTATGCGCAGTATCGGTGATGGCTTCCTAAAGGCATACGCGCCAATTGTTGAACGGCGAAAAGACATGCCTTGGGGGGAGCGTGAGCGTGACTGGCAGCTTTACCGTCGTGGCCGTTATGTTGAATTCAATTTGGTCTACGACCGCGGCACTATTTTTGGGCTTCAGTCGAACGGCCGTACGGAATCAATTTTGATGTCGCTGCCTCCGTTGGTGCGCTGGGGTTATGACCACCACGCGGAGCCGGGCACGCCGGAAGCCGCATTAACCGACTACTATTTAAAGCATCGCGATTGGTTAGCTGAGCGGCCAGAGAATGCCCCATGTTAAATCCCGCCGAGGGGAGTGCTGATGCGGAAGACAATGGCATGGGCGATGAAAGCATGCCGGTGTATGCGGTTTTTGGTAACCCCATCAAGCACAGTAAATCACCAGCCATTCACCTAGAGTTTGCACACCAATTTAATGAGCAACTGACTTACCGCGCACTGAGTGTGGAGCCTCAAGATTTCGAGGCGCGCGTTCATGCTTTTTTTGATGGCGGCGCTGCGGGCCTGAATATCACAATGCCCTTCAAGGAGCGCGCTTTTGCCATGGCCGACGAGGTGAGTGATCGCGCTGCCCGCGCGCGTGCAGCCAACTGGCTGGCCCCATTGCCTGGCGGCGGTTTGCGTGCGGATACTACTGATGGTGTGGGTATGGTTCGAGACATGGTGGCCAATCATGGTTGGACGCTGGCTGGCCGGCGTGCCCTAGTCATTGGCGCTGGCGGTGCCGTTAGGGGTGTGTTGCAGCCCTTATTGCGTGAGAGTCCTGCATCGTTAACGGTTGTTAATCGAACTGCTGAACGCGCGGAGCAACTCGCCGCCGATTTTAGTTCTGACAATAACGTAGCTATCTCCGGTGGCGGTTTTGAGTCCATCGAAGGCGAGACCTTTGATCTCATAATCAATGGCACCGGCGCGAGTTTGAAGGGTGAAATGTTAGCGTTGCCGGGTGTTCAGCTGTCTGATCGTTGCTGCTGCTATGACATGGGGTATGGCAGCGAGCCCACGCCTTTTATGCGTTGGGCCGCATCGCAGGCCGCTTGGGCGGTCGCGGATGGATTAGGTATGCTGGTAGAACAAGCCGCCGAGAGTTTTTACCTTTGGCGTGGCAAGCGCCCTGAAACTACGTCGGTCATTCAGCATTTGCGTCAGCAAATGGAGAGTTAGCGCTTCTGACTCAAGTAACGATCTTTCAAGCGTACATAGTTAGTTGCGCTATAAGACAAAAAGCGGCGCTCTGCATCGCTGAGCTTACGTAACGGTTTGGCGGGACTGCCCGCATAAACCCAGCCACTTTCAAGGTGCTTGCCGGGAGTAACTAGGGCGCCCGCTGCAATCATAACGTCCTCTTCAACCACCACTCCGTCCATGATGATGGCACCCATGCCAACCAGTACGCGGCTACCGAGTGTGCAGCCGTGAAGAGTGACACTGTGGCCCACGGTGACATCGTGACCTATAGTCAGCGGCCATCCTGCAGGGTTGTAATCACTCGCATGAGTAATATGGAGTACGGAGTTGTCTTGGATATTGCTGCGGTCACCGATGTGGATGCTGTGCATATCGGCTCGGATGGAGCAGTTTGGCCATATACTGACGTCATCGCCAATTGTGAGGTCCCCGAGTACCACGGATGACGGATCGATCAGGACACGTTCACCAATTGTCGGATTAAAACCCTCAAACGTGCGTATATTGCTTTTAGCATCGTAAATCGTCGTCATGGGTGCTCCGAATGAAAAGAGCTATAACTATATATAGGAGTAGCAACGCATGGTAGATGAAGAGAGGTAATGGGGTGGCTGATAATAGTGACAAGAAACCTAAGCGATTCATTGCGGGTGCAGTGTGCCCTCGTTGTGGCTTGATGGATCGAATTGTTGTTTCTGGTGACGGTGAAGAGCGCAGCTGTATTGATTGCGGCTTCTCGGATGATCGTCCGGTTCACACTCCGGAGCAGTTGTCGACTCGCGTCACTCGGCCCGCTGCTCGGCGAGTTGAAACAGAGTCTCAGGTTGTTCGGCTGCTCGACCCGTCGAATCCGTCCGACAATGCCTAATATAAACGCTCACAGTGTTTGTACATTAAGTATCGTTAAAAAGTAGCAAAAGAAACAATTTCGCAACATGTAGTGCTTTTAACCATAAAGCAACGCAACATTTTGTGCTCTGTTCATCGCCGAGCGACTGCTGACTGTTTTAAATAGTGAGCTTTTACGGGTAACACTGTGTTTCAAAAGGAAATTAGTTATAATCGCGATCCCGCAGGGCCGAAGAGGCGTTTGCGGGGCAGCGCTATCCCGCCGTCGCGTTAAGCTGGGCGTGGTAGCCGCACTTTTCGGGGGAAAACTCAGCTCGTCCACTACATGTGTTATCGGCATTCATTTGTGCCGAGCACCGTGTGCGTTAAATGGCGCGTCACCCCCGCGCGCAGCTCTGGAGAGGCGGAGATGAATCTTAAAAAAGCAGTACGCGTAGTATCAGCTGGTTGGTTGGCACTGATGTCCACGTTCGCGGTGGCTCAAAACCAAGTCAATATGGCAAAAGGGGTAACTGAGGTCGGTGCCGAAATTTACGACCTTCATATGTTGATCTTCTGGATTTGTACCGTTATCGGTGTCGGTGTTTTCGCGGTGATGTTCTATTCCATCATCTATCACCGTAAATCCCGTGGTGTCACGCCATCTCAATTCCACGAAAGTACCAAGGTAGAAATTGCCTGGACGGTAATACCTTTCTTGATCTTAATTGGTATGGCCGTACCGGCAACATCGACGCTGCTTGAGGTGTACAACACTGATGACGCCGAGATTGATATTCTGATCACCGGATACCAGTGGAAATGGAAGTACGAATACCTTGATGAGAACGGCGACAATGTTTCCTTTTTCTCGAATCTCGCCACCTCTCAGGAAGAGATTTACAATACCGAAGAAAAGGGATCTCACTACCTGTTGAGTGTCGACGAGCCTCTGGTGATTCCTACCGATACAAAAGTACGTTTCCTGGTTACTGCGAACGACGTTATTCACTCTTGGTGGGTACCCGAGATCGCGGTTAAGCGAGATGCGATTCCCGGCTTTATTAACGAGGCGTGGACTAAAGTCCCTGTTGAGGGCATTTATCGCGGCCAATGCACTGAGCTGTGCGGTTCGTATCATGGTTTCATGCCAATCGAAGTCCATGCCGTAAGCCGCGACGAATACAGCGCTTGGTTGTCTGCGAAGCGCGCAGACAAAATGGCACAGGCCGCTGCTGCGGAGCAAGAGCTCAGCATCGACGAGCTAATGGCTAAAGGCGAATCTGTTTATGCCGCTCAGTGTCTTGCGTGCCACGGCGCGCAGGGTGAAGGGGGCGTCGGCAAAGCTATCGCTGGGAGCACCGTTGCTCTGGGTGATGTCTCAACACACTTAGCTGTTGGTATTAAGGGTGTTGCTGGAACAGCAATGCAAGCGTTTGGTGGGCAGTTGAATGACGTTGAAATGGCGGCAGTCATCACTTATCAGCGCAATGCATTCGGTAACAATACGGGGGATGTAGTACAGCCCTCTGATGTTGTTAACTACAAGAAAGGTTAATTGGGAGAGATAAAGATGGGAGCACATCACGGTCCTGCTGCGGGCCTTTCACGCTGGCTCTTTACGACTAACCACAAAGACATCGGTACGATGTATCTGTGGTTCTCGTTTGCAATGTTCATTTTGGGCGGCAGTTTTGCCATGATCATCCGTGCCGAGCTATTCCAGCCTGGCATGCAGTTGGTTGAGCCCGGTTTCTTCAACCAGATGACGACCCTCCACGGTTTGGTGATGGTCTTCGGTGCGATCATGCCCTCTTTCGTGGGCCTCGCTAACTGGATGATCCCGTTGATGATTGGTGCGCCAGACATGGCTTTGCCACGCATGAATAACTGGAGCTTCTGGATTTTGCCCCCCGGCTTCCTGATGCTCGCTTCAACATTGTTCATGGAAGGTGGAGCGCCAGCGTTTGGCTGGACGTTCTATGCGCCTCTGTCAACAACGTATGCAGCCCCTTCAGTGACCTTCTTCATTTTTGCGATTCATATTCTCGGTGTCTCGTCGATTATGGGCTCGATCAATATTATCGCCACCGTGATGAACATGCGCGCACCAGGCATGACCTATATGAAGATGCCGCTCTTCGTTTGGACTTGGCTGATTACCGCATTTCTGTTGGTCGCCGTAATGCCTGTATTGGCGGGTGCGGTAACTATGATGTTGATGGATATCCACTTCGGCACGAGCTTCTTCTCAGCGGCCGGTGGCGGTGATCCCGTATTGTTCCAGCACGTATTCTGGTTCTTCGGTCACCCCGAGGTATACATCATTATTCTGCCGGCGTTTGGTGTTGTTTCGCAGATCATCCCAGCGTTTTCGCGCAAGCCATTGTTCGGTTATGCATCAATGGTCTACGCCACAGCGGCAATCGCGTTCTTGTCGTTCATCGTTTGGGCGCACCACATGTACACGGTCGGCATGCCTGTCGCGGGTGAGTTGTTCTTCATGTATGCGACGATGCTCATTGCTGTGCCTACAGGTGTGAAGGTCTTTAACTGGATTTCGACCATGTGGCGCGGTGCTCTGAGCTTCGAAACGCCCATGCTATTTTCGATTGGTTTCTTAATCCTGTTCACCATTGGTGGATTCACTGGCCTGATGCTTTCAATCGCGCCTGCGGATTTCCAATACCACGATACTTACTTTGTGGTTGCGCACTTCCATTATGTAATGGTTGCGGGTGCCGTGTTCTCGATGACCGCCGCTGTGTACTACTGGTTGCCCAAGTGGACCGGCCGCATGTACAACGAGAATATGGGTAAGATCCATTTTTGGGTGTCTTTTATCGGCTTTAACATTACCTTCTTCCCCCAGCATTTTGTGGGCCTTGCAGGTATGCCGCGCCGAATCCCTGATTACGCACTGCAGTTTGCCGATTTCAATATGATGTCTTCGGTTGGTGCGTTCATCTACGGAGCATCACAGATCATGTTCCTCTACAACGTCATTGCCACGATTGTTGCTGGCGAGAAAGTGACTGAGGACAAGGTATGGGATGGCGCCGAAGGTCTGGAGTGGACTGTTTCAAGTCCTCCGCCATACCACACGTTTGAAGTACCACCTCAGATCGATCCATCTCCGGCTCACGGTTAAGGTAGCGTTCTAGAGATGTTGCAATTAAGCAGTAATCCAGCCCGCGATACCGTCATCAAATTGGTGGTGGTATCGGTGGCTATGTTTGCGTTTGTGTTTGTCGTAATGGTGCCTCTTTATAACGTGTTATGCGATGCGTTGGGTATCAACGGTAAAACCTCTAACGAGGCGTATACTGCTATCAGCACAGAAGTCGATATGAGTCGGGAAATCACGGTGCAGTTCATTGCTAGCAATAACGATGATATGCCGTGGGGCTTCAAGCCCTCTGTGACCATGATGTCCGTCAACCCGGGCGCAGCTAATGACACTGTGTTTTTTGCTGAGAATGGCACTAGTAACTACATGGTTGGACAGGCAATCCCAAGTATTTCCCCCTCGAGAGCGGCGGAGTATTTCCACAAAACAGAGTGCTTCTGCTTTAACCAGCAGCCTCTCGATGCAAACAGCACGGCCGATATGCCCTTGCAGTTCATAGTGGATCAGGCATTGCCTCAAGATATAAAGACAATCACACTGTCATATACTTTATTTGATGTGACAGATATGGCTGGCGACAAGGTCGCCACACGCTGATTTCGAGTGTCTAGGGGGCTCGAAAGAAAAACGGAGAAAAGATAATGGCGTCAAGTCAAACCGCCCCGGCGGGTTACGAAAAATATTACGTACCAGAGAGCTCTTCCCTCGCCCTAAGGGCGACTATCGGCTTAGTGACAACCGTCTTTGGTGCGGGCCTTATGCTCAACGATATGACCTTTGGTGACCCCGAAGCATCGAGTAGCGCGAAGTGGGTGCTGATTGCGGGACTGGTTTTCTTTGTTATGACGTTGTCCAGCTGGTTTGGCACAGCCATCAGAGAAAACCTGCAAGGTATGAACAGTGCTCAGCTAAGTCATAGCTATGTGTTGGGCATGTTCTGGTTCATTTTCTCCGAGGTGATGTTTTTCGCCGCTTTCTTTGGGGCACTGTTTTATGTTCGCCAACTCGCCGGACCCTGGCTTGCAGGAGAAGGTGAGGGTGGTCGTATGAATGGCTTGTTGTGGCCTGGTTTCGAGTTCAACTGGCCGCCTACCGCGACGCCGCAAGAAGCGGTCGGTGGTGCTGACAGCCAACTCATTGCCAACAACGGTCTGTTTACCACTTCAGAGCGCAGCATGGCCTTCGCTGATGCGCATCACTGGTATCAGTGGCTCCCGATGTGGAATACATTGATCCTCCTGACATCAAGCTTCACTTGTCACGTTGCTCACACGGGCATTCTTAAAGGCAACCGTAAGCAATTTAACGTGTGGCTGGGTATTACCGTAGCGCTTGGTATTATCTTCCTTGCGCTGCAAGTTGCGGAATACTATGAGGCTTACGCTCACTTTGGGTTGACGCTTAACTCGGGTATCTATGGTTCAACATTCTTTATGCTGACCGGCTTCCATGGTTTCCACGTGGCTATGGGTATGACCATGTTGCTTATCCAGTTTATTCGTTCCGTAAAAGGTAAGCACTTTACCGCCGCAGAGCACTTTGGTTTCGAAGCGTCCAGCTGGTATTGGCACTTTGTTGACGTGGTGTGGGTTTTCTTGTTCTTGTTTGTTTACATTTTGTAAGCCACCAGACGTTCATAAAAAAGGGCGCTTTGCGCCCTTTTTTACGCCTGTAACAAATATCTCCTTAAGCGCTGGTACCACAGTGACTGAACTGACTCGTCAACACGCTACAATGTGCCAGGGTGTTCATTGTGTGTGGCTCCTTGGGAGTTGCTGGTCAGCAAAAGCAGCTCCCAGAGTGCGTGATGCGCGTCGCGTGACGCTCTAGGTGGCCTGACGTAGGTGGCCTGACGTAGGTGGCGTCACGTAGACGGTGTGATGTAGATGAATATAGATGGCGTGATGTGTGCGGCGTGTGACGCAGAGTATTATCCGCCTCGTTGTTCTTGGGACTCAATTGTTCCAGCATCCCAAGGATTGCGGTGTCCAAGTTGCCCAGTGGCTACACCGTAAATAATGACGGCGATCAAGCCAGATGCTAGCGCTAGCCGGACACCTAGGGAGGTGACCAAGCGGCGTTTTTGAGTGTCGCCTTGGTCAACCATTAAAAAATACAAGCCTGAAGCTAGGCTCGCTACGAGTGCCATCATAAAAATGATGATAAGGGTTTTAAGCAAAATCGTGTCCTTTTCTTTGGCGGTTGGGAATGTCTATGAGAGAGTTTAACGCGAAGCTCGGCAAGCTGGAGTTCTCTTTCGAATGGCGGCTAACCCTGTTAACGCTAGTGCTGATTCCTCTGCTTGTTACGTTGGGGTTTTGGCAGCTTGAGCGAGCAGAGGAAAAGCGCGCGTTGGCCGAGCGGCATGCACAGCGAATGTTGGAGCCCCCGCTTGCAATGGCTGACATTATGGCGAGTTCCGCGGCCGATACAAACGAGCAACTGGCGGATAGACGGGTAACACTTACTGCTAAAGCCCTGCCCGGAGACTATTTGCTGCTAGATAACCGCATTCGCAATGGGCGTGTTGGTTATGATGTTATTGCGCTGCTCGATGCCTCGGGCTATCGCGTGCCAGTGAACCTAGGCTGGGTTCCCGGTGATCCTACGCGCCGGTCGCTGCCTGTTATCGAACTGCCCACGTACTCTATAGAGTGGTATGGCCGAGTATATCAGCCGCTAGGTGCGGCCTACTTACTCGCCGAGCAGGCTCCACTGGTAGAATTACCGACCGTTATTCAGGCTTATGAACCTGTAGAATACGCGAAGCAGTTAACGGGGCTCTTTGCGGTGCCGGTGGCGCCGTTTACGGTCCGAATTAACCCGAGGCACCCTGAAGCATTTCAGGCAGATTGGCCTATTGTGAATCAAAGCCATGAAAAACACACCGGTTATGCGGTCCAGTGGTTTACCATGGCGGCCGTTTTGTTACTCGTTTTTTTGTTCCGCTCGTCGAATGCCGGCGCTGTTTTACGCGGTAGAACTTCACGTTAAAGACATTGAGGGAATTCCATGTCGTCATCTCATGCCGAGAGTCAGAGTCGGCTTATACTGCTACTCATTGCTGGCACGCCCGTCGTTATTATTCTTGCGGCCTCATGGCTTTGGTACTTCGTTATTCAAGGTAACCTCGATCTCGTCGGCAGCATCGGAACGTCAAATAATGGCAAGCTGATAACGCCTCCGAGGCAAATCGAGCAAGTATCGTTCCGCGATGACACGGGAGTGCCTTTCGTGTGGGCGGACCTGGAGCGCCGTTGGACCATGGTGATTGTTAATCGAGGTCAGGAGTGCGATGCCGCCTGCGAGCGGCGCCTGTACTTCACGCGTCAAGTGCATATCGCGTTGGGTAAGGAGTTTAATCGTGTTCAACGTATTTTTATTAATGATCGACCTATTGCCAGTTCGCGAGTAGCTGTACCTGAGGGCGACCTACCCGGATGGCCTAAGCAGCTGCAGGGCGACAGTTTGGCGGAGTACCTTACTACCGCGCATCAAGGGTTAGTTCCATTGGCAGTGTCTTCCGATGCGGTTTTAGCGCAGTTCCCCGAGCTTGGAGAAAACGCGGCCCAATGGTTTTTAATTGATCCAGCGGGTTGGATCATGATGAGCTTTGATGACAGTTTGGATTATAAAGCGGTCATGGCAGATCTGAAGTTCTTGCTCAAGCATTCAGGAGGCGCGTGATGACTCAACAAGCCGTCACAGAAAATGCGCTCTGGCGTGATTACCTGGAGCTGACTAAGCCAAAGGTCGTGGCTTTGATGATTTTAACGGCCGTTATTGGCATGTGCATGGCGGTACCGGGCTTCGTCCCGTGGCAGCCCTTGATTCTCGGTAATCTAGGGATCGCGTTATGCGCAGGTGCGGCCGCCGCTATTAACCATATTGTCGATGAGCGTATCGATCAAAAAATGGCCCGAACCAAAAAACGCCCTGTTGCCACAGGGCGAATATCGCAACGCGAAGCGATAGTCTTCGCAACCGTTTTGGCGCTGCTGGGTATCGTTATACTGGTTGTCTGGGTCAACACCATTACTGCTGTTTTGACGGTGGCCAGTTTGATTGGCTACGCCTTTATTTACACCATGTTTTTGAAGCGAGCGACCCCGCAAAATATTGTCATCGGTGGTCTAGCGGGTGCAGCGCCACCGCTTCTTGGCTGGACGGCTGTAACGGGTGAGATGCACGGCCATGCACTGCTACTGGTGTTGATTATTTTCGCGTGGACGCCGCCGCATTTTTGGGCGCTGGCGATTCATCGGCGCGAAGAGTATGCGTCGGTTGGTATTCCCATGTTGCCCGTGACTCACGGGGTTAAATTTACCGCGTTACATATTCTGCTCTATACGATCATCATGTTTCTTATCACGCTGCTACCCTTTGTCACTCTATTGAGTGGCTGGCTGTACCTCGGCGGCGCGGTGGTCCTGGGCTTGATATTCCTCTACTGGTCGATCGAGATCATCCGTGGCAAGAACGCTCAGGCACCGATGGAGACCTTTAAGTATTCGATCACTTACTTGCTGGTCCTCTTTTTGATTATGCTGGTCGACCACTGGTTACTGGGGCCCGTTCTATGAGTACACAAACAGATAGAGGAATCTGGATAACTATCGGTTTTATCCTGTTGTTTATGGCGTTAGTTGTTGGCAGTTTTATTAATCGTGTGCAGCAGCCGCGCATCATGCCTGTGTCCGAAATGCGCGCAAATGGCCTGTTTCTCTTCGATACGCCACGCGATCCGGGTGAGTTTCGCTTGGTCGATCATCATGGCAAACCATTTACTGAGGTCGAGCTAGAGGGTCGTTGGACGTTGTTATTCTTCGGCTTTACTCACTGTCCCGATATCTGCCCGACGACCCTGTCTTTTCTCGCCAATCTCACAGAAGAGTTTGAATCTACCGAGGTTGAGGATACCCAAGTCGTTATGGTGAGCGTTGATCCAGCGCGTGATACCCCCGATGTTTTGGCGAGCTACGTGCCCTATTTTCATCCGGAGTTTCTGGGCGTCACAGGCGAATTCATCGACATATTGAACGTTGCTCGAGTATTCAACTCACCGTTTCGCAAAGTTACAGAGCCTGATGGCAGCTATACTGTTGACCACGGTACCAATGTTATATTGATCAACCCTAAAGGCGATTTTCACGGATTTTTTCGGGCTCCTCTCGATCTTGCTAAGGTAAAAGTGACCTATCGATCTGCGCGCTATCTCTGGAATCATTAAGCAATGACCAAGCGACTCATACTGGTAGACGGTTCTTCTTATTTGTTTCGGGCGTATCACGCGCTTCCCGCGCTGACTAACTCGAAGGGCTTTAATACCGGCGCCGCCAAAGGCGTTATCGGCATGATTCGTAGGTTGATTGCCGATTATCCGGACGACCAGGTGGTGGTTATTTTTGACGCCAAAGGGCCGACCTTTCGCAACGAAATGTATGCGGAGTACAAAGCTAATCGGCCGCCCATGCCTGAAGAGCTCCGAGAGCAGATTGAGCCCATTCACGCGATCATTAAGGCGATGGGTTTACCACTCATTTGCGTTGAGGGTGTTGAGGCAGACGATGTTATCGGCACCTTGGCCTGCGAAGCTGCTCGTGAGCAACGACCGGTACTTATTTCAACCGGCGACAAAGACATGGCCCAATTAGTGGGCGATCACGTGACCCTCGTGAATACTATGACGGGGGTCGTCATGGATCGTGATGGGGTCGTCGCAAAATTTGGCATCCCACCCGAGCTCATTATTGATCTGCTGGCGCTTCAAGGGGATAAGGTTGACAACATTCCCGGTGTGGCCGGCGTTGGAGAGAAAACGGCGCTCGCACTGTTACAAGGGTTAGGCGGCATCGACGCTATTTACGCTAACCTCGATAAAGTTGTTGACCTTGATGTGCGCGGTGCCAAGACCTTGGGCGCCAAGCTCGAACAAAACCAAGCTAACGCCGAACTTTCGTATCGCTTGGCCACCATTAAAACCGATTGTGAGTTACCGCTTTCCTCCGCCGACTTAGTCGACTACCCCGCTGACCGTGAAACATTGACGTACTGGTATCGGGAGCTGGAATTAAAGACTTGGCTCGCTGAGGTGTTGGCTAATGGCGCGCAGGTTGACGGCCTTGAGCGTGTGGACGGCCTTGAGCGTGTGGACGGCCTCGAGCGTGTGGACGGCCTCGAGGCTGAGAATACTGTCACCCCGGACATTCCTGCTGTCGACCTCGATGTCGTGACGATCACGGATATGGCAACACTCACCGCCTGGCTTGATGTAATAGCTGGTGCGGAACTCGTTGCTTTCGATACAGAGACGACGAGTCTCAACTACATGCAAGCTCAGATTGTTGGTGTGTCATTTGCTGTCGAGCCTCATGTAGCCGCCTACGTCCCACTTGCTCATGACTATCCGGGAGCACCTGATCAGCTCGATAGAGACACGGTATTGTCTCTTTTAAAGCCGCTCCTGGAAGACTGCAACATTAAAAAAGTGGGCCAGAACCTTAAATACGATCGCAATGTGCTTGCGAATTACGGTATCAATTTACAGGGTATCGCCCATGATTCGATGCTTGAGTCTTACGTATTGGAGTCCACGGGCACGCGCCATGATATGGATTCCTTGGCGCTTAAATATTTAGGGCAAAAGGCAATCAGTTTCGAGGAGGTTGCTGGTAAGGGCGCAAAGCAGCTCACGTTTAACCAGGTGAGTGTTGATGTTGCAGCGCCGTATGCGGCAGAAGACGCGGATATTACGCTGCGTTTACATCAGACTTTATGGCAGAAGCTGTCATTAGATAACAAGCTGAAAGCACTTTATCTGGACGTCGAAATGCCGCTGGTGCCTGTACTGGCTCGCATAGAACGCAACGGCGCTTATGTGAATCGCCAAACACTTGCCGATCACAGTCATGAATTAGCGGGTCGATTGCAACAAATAGAAGCACAAGCCCATGAGCTGGCGGGTCAGCCTTTCAACCTCAGCTCGCCTAAGCAACTTGGTGAAATTCTTTTCGAAAAACTCGAATTGCCGATTATTAAAAAAACACCCAAGGGCGCGCCATCGACGGCTGAGGAAGTTTTACAAGAACTTGCACTCGACTACCCGTTGCCGGCTGTTCTGATGGAGTATCGCAGTCTCTCTAAGCTCAAATCGACCTATACTGACAAGTTGCCCGAGATGATTGATCCGACAACGGGCCGTGTTCACACCTCTTATCATCAAGCAGTTACGGCTACTGGGCGGTTGTCATCGTCTGACCCTAATTTGCAAAATATCCCGATTCGAACCGAGGAGGGCCGGCGCATACGCCAAGCCTTTTGTGCTCCTAGCGGCCGAAAGATTATTGCCGCAGATTACTCACAGATTGAATTGCGGATCATGGCCCACCTTTCCCAAGACCCTGGTTTGCTGCGCGCTTTTGCCAATGATTTAGATGTGCACAGTGCCACTGCGGCCGAGGTCTTCGATGTACCTTTGGAAGAAGTTTCGGGTGATCAACGTCGGAAAGCCAAGGCGATCAATTTTGGATTGATCTATGGCATGTCCGCTTTTGGTTTGGGTCGTCAATTGCGCATCGGGCGAAATGAAGCTCAGGAATACATTGATCGCTACTTCGCACGTTATCCCGGTGTTTATGACTATATGCAACGCACTCGGGAGCTGGCCCATGCACAAGGCTATGTGGAAACCTTGCTAGGGCGACGACTTCATTTGCCGGAAATTAATGCGCGCAATAAGCAGCGTCAACAAGCCGCTGAGCGAACAGCCATCAATGCGCCAATGCAAGGCACTGCGGCCGATATCATTAAGCTCGCGATGATCGGTGTAGATCAGTGGCTTTCTGAGGCCAATCTCGACGCACAAATGATCATGCAGGTGCACGATGAATTGGTCTTCGAGGTCGCCGAAAGCGATTGTGAGGCACTTATCGCGGCCTTGCCCTCGCTGATGGCCGATGTCGCGAGCCTCGATGTTCCGTTGCTGGTCGAAGTGGGTGTTGGTGATAACTGGAATGAAGCACATTAATTCGTCCAGCTAACAGCGTTCGCGCTCCTACGCGTCGGGACTTAGAGGGTCCTTCGCATCGCCATCATTGATCTGTTTTTCAAAGCCCTCACCGGCGTCATCGAAAACAGATTGATCGGTGAGCCAGCCATTAAGTTTTACCTCTAGCTCGCGCAAGCCGTCTTTTTTTAGAGATGAAAATAGTTGCACAGACGCCAAATCGCCAAATTCAGCAAGGCGCGCCTTAACCGATAGCAACGTGCTCTTTGCCGGTCCGCGTTTAAGCTTGTCCGCCTTAGTAAGTAGCACATGAATAGGCATCGATGCGGTTGCGGCCCAGCCAATCATTTGCTCGTCGCCCTCGGTTAAAGGGTGTCGAATATCCATAAGTAGCACTAGGCCACGCAAACTTTGGCGCCGCTGAAGATAACTTTCGAGGTGCTGATTCCATTCTTTCTTCATTTTTAGCGGTACTTTGGCATATCCATAACCAGGCAGATCGACTAAACGCTGTGTTTCGCTAAGCGTAAAAAAATTAATCAGCTGGGTTCTTCCCGGTGTCCGAGACGTGCGCGCCAGCTTTTTGTTCTGCGTTAACGTATTGATTGCACTCGATTTTCCTGCATTCGAGCGCCCTGCGAAGGCTACTTCGGAGCCTGTATCTGCCGGCGCATTAGTGAGTGCGCTTGCGCTTTGCAGAAACTCAGCAAAGCGGAATTTGATGGGCGGAAGGGTGTTTGTAATCTCGGGTTCATTACTCATGAATGGCTTTTGTCCACAGTGTTTCATTGACTATAATGCCACGCGGAGTGAATTGAAGCAGCGTTGCTTTGCATAATGCTCTAAAATAGATGACGCCGGTCATTTTAAGATCTGGTGCATAAGGGGATATCATGAAATCACGTTTTGTTTTTGCTCGCGCTGTAGCGCCCGCCGCCATCGTATTAGCAACTATTGTTGCTGCTCCTGCAAGTGCAGAGCCTAATATGGAAAAGTACGGTAAGTCATGTGCGATTTGCCACGACATGGGTGTTGCCGGTGCTCCTAAAGCACACGACGCGGCCGCTTGGGCGCCTCGTCTCGAAAAAGGTACAGATGCGCTGCTGGCTTCCGTAAAAAACGGTTTAAACGCCATGCCACCTACGGGTCTTTGCGCGGACTGCACCGATGATGAATACAAGGAACTCATCACGTACATGTCTTCACCGAAGTAATTCGGACAATCAATAGGATTTAATGATGTTTGCACGAACAATGGTTCGCGGCGTATTGGCGGTAGTTGTCACCGCAGCGCTTAGTTCAGGTGCCCAGGCTGCTGGGATGTTAAAGGGAGACGCTGCTGCAGGCGAAGCCAAAGCCGTAACCTGTGGCGCTTGTCATGGTGCCGATGGCAACAGTCTATCTCCTGGCTTCCCAAAGCTTGCAGGTCTTGGTGACAAGTACCTGCTTAAGCAAATGCAGGATATTCGCGACGGTACCCGTCCGGTCGCTGTGATGGCAGGTCAGGTAGACAATATGTCGGACCAAGATTTGGCGGATATAGCGGCTTTTTACGATGGGCAACAGCGTAGCGCAGAAATGGCAGATGCTGACCTCGTTGAGTTGGGTAGAAAGATTTATATGTCAGGTATCATGGAGCGCAAAGTTGCTGCGTGTTCAGGCTGTCACAGCCCAACTGGCAAAGGCAATGGACCTGGTGGTTTCCCCGGTTTGTCGGGCCAACACGCTGACTACATTGCTGCGCAACTCAAGATGTTCCGCAAAGGCTATGAAGATCCTGCTGGTCGTGTGAATGATGGCGATAGCAAGATCATGCGTACCACTGCTTTCGAACTGTCTGATCTTGAAATTGAGGCAGTTGCCAGCTACGCCTCAGGCTTGAAGTAGTAACCACCTAACTCAAGGGAGTTTACAGTGACCCGATTAGTCCGACGCTCATTCCTTTCCCTCTTCGCAGGGCTCGTTGCGCTGCTTTTTTCTTTTGGTTCATTGGCGCAAACCGAAACCCAGTGGCAAGAGGAAGAGCATTACGATGTGATCAAGCCCGCTGTTCGGGTTGGATCTGCGGGCGAGGTCGTCGTAACAGAGTTTTTCTGGTACGGATGCGGTCACTGTTACACCTTCGAGCCCATGTTGGAAACTTGGAAGAAAACACTCCCTGAAGGTGTGACTATTCAGGGCTCACCGGCAATGTGGAATGCTCCCATGCAGCTACATGCCAAGGCGTTTTATGTCGCTGAAGTGTTGGATGTTATGGACACTGTCCATGGCGCACTTTTCAACGCAATGCATGTCCAGCGGCAGCGCTTAGGCAGTGAAGCGGCTGTACGAGACGTATTTGTTGCCAACGGCGTGAAGGCAGAAGATTTCGATAAGGCCTTCGACTCATTTGGCGTTAATAGCCTTGTCCGCCAAGCGGATGCAAGAGCTCGATCGGCGAAAATTTCGGGTACGCCTTCACTGATGGTTAACGGTAAGTACCTGATATCAGCGCGAAAAGCGGGCAGTCAAGCCAATATGCTCAAAGTGGCTGAGTTCCTCATTCAGAAAGAGTTGGCTGAAGCGAGCTAGGTTTTATGCCAGCGGCAGCGCGGTCTTTGAGACTACGCTGCGTAGCTGGAAACTTGAGTGAACGCCCGTTACACCGGGTATTCGGGTAAGCCTGCCGAGTAAAAACTGCTCATAGTGAGCCATGTCCTTAACGACAGCTTTTACCAAGTAATCAGCACTTTGACCTGTCACCACGCAGCACTCGAGTACTTCTGGGTAGTTCTGTATCTCCTCTTCAAAGGCCGAAAATCGCTCCGGTGTGTGCCGGTCCATAGTAATACCTATATGGGCGGTTAACTTAAGGCCCAATCGGTCTTGGTTTAGCAGCGTCACTTTTGCTTTTATAAGTCCTTCCTGTTCTAGTCTTTTGATCCGCCGAGCGCAGGGGGTGGGGCTTAATCCCACACGCTCTGCTAGCTCAAGATTAGTGAGGCTGGCATCACGCTGGAGTAAATCCAATAGCTTTTTGTCTGTTCTATCTAACTCGTCTTTACTCATTATTCAGCCTTAAAAACTAATAAATTATATAATAATAGAGAATATAGCTCATTAATCGCCATATGTGGGTTCTATTTGGTGATTTAGTGCGCCTGCTTAGGTTTACACTATGCGCTCATCAGCGTGCTTAAAGGCCATCAGTATGGGTTTCTCAGAAGACCAGCATTATGACTTCAGTAAATATCGCCCCTTCAAGCCTGTGGCTAGGGTGGCGCGCCGCTGGCCTGATCAAGTGATAGAGAAAGCACCGATTTGGTGTTCTGTGGATCTACGCGATGGTAATCAAGCGTTGGTTGAGCCCATGAATGCAGCACAGAAGCTACGTTTGTGGGAGCAGCTGGTGGCCATTGGCTTTAAAACTATCGAAGTGGGATTCCCTTCGGCGTCTACGCATGACTTCGATTTCTTGCGCAAACTTATTGAAGAGAACCGCATTCCTGACGACGTGACCGTTCAAGTTCTTGTTCAGGCTCGGAAAGAGCTGATTGAGCGCACATTCAAGGCGCTCGAAGGCGCTAAACGTGCGGTGGTGCATTTTTATAATTCGACGTCCACGGTCCAGCGTAGAGATGTGTTCGGCCTGGATCGTCAGGGGATTATCGATATTGCTGTTGCTGGCGCTGAGCTTGTTAAGGCCGAGGCCCATAGCTACCCCGATACCGAATGGATATTTGAGTATAGCCCTGAGAGTTTCACTGGGACTGAGCTCGATTTCGCTGTAGAAGTTTGCGACGCTGTTAGCGCGGTGCTTGCGCCCACTCCCGACAAGCCTGTGATTATTAATTTGCCTGCGACGGTTGAGATGAGCACACCCAACGTTTATGCGGACCAGATTGAGTGGTTCTGTGATCATGTGAAAAATCGCGAATCACTTCTGATCTCACTCCACACTCACAACGATCGCGGTTGTGCGGTAGCGGCTGCTGAACTCGGTGTTATGGCCGGCGCTGACCGTGTCGAGGGCACGCTAATGGGTAATGGCGAGCGCACGGGTAACATGGACATTGTCACTATGGCGATGAACCTCTATAGCCAAGGCATTGATCCAGAGCTCGATTTCCAGCACATGGACGAAATCATTAGTGTTGTCCGAGAGTGCACTCAATTACCGGTGCATCCTCGTCACCCCTACGCTGGAGAACTCGTGTTCACGGCCTTCTCTGGTAGCCATCAAGACGCTATTAATAAGTGTCTGGCGCGCCGGGCAGAAAATGACCCGTGGGACGTTGCGTACCTGCCCATCGACCCGTCCGATATTGGTCGCACTTACCAAGAGGTCATTCGGATCAATAGTCAGTCTGGCAAGGGCGGTGTGGCCTACGTGCTAGCGCGGGATTATGGGTTGGAGTTGCCTCGTTGGCTTCAGATTGATTTCAGTTCTTCGGTCCAGAAGCTCGCCGAGGAAAGTGAGTCAGAGGTAGCAGCCGACGCGATTTTTGCCCTCTTTGAGCAAACCTATCTGCAGCCGGGTAGCCGTTGGTCTTTGGGTGATTATCAGCTGGCCCGTGAAGATGGCGTGGATGCTTTGATTGCGAATTTGCAGACCCCCGATGGTGAGACGCAAATTAATGGACGCGGTAATGGCGTCGTCGATGCTTTTACCAACGCGTTGGAAGCGCTAACGGGTAAGAAAATTGTCGTTGTTGAGTACTCTGAGCACACCTTAGGACAAAGTGCCGATGCAGAAGCTGTTTGCTACGTCCAACTCAATATCGAGGGTGCGCGCCCCTGCGGTGTCGGTCGAAGCCACGATATTGTGCAGGCCTCTTTGGCAGCGATTATCTCGGCCTTGCGTGGATACGGTTTATTTGCGGCTGCGGCTGCTTAACGGTCGTTCATCACATAGTGTCGGAGCGGCATCCCTGTGTAACAATGAGGTCGTTGTTGTAACAGGGTCGTGTATCTTCGGCATATGGCTACAGACGAAAACAAACAGCCCGCTCATGATTCGACACGTATAGGCGTCTGGTCGAGGCTTACGACTGAAATATTTCAGTCGGACTTTCTTGCGCCTATGGATGTCGACCTCCAGGATGTGCAATTCACACGACGCGTGTCGGTGTATCGCTTGATGCTACTATTAATGCTGACTTCAGTTGGCACTATTGTCATCGAGAGCCTCCTTTTTGCACCACTCACGGCATCTATTATTTGGGTGTCTTTGTTGGGCTGGTCGTTACTTGCAGCCACTGCGTTATGGCTGCACAGCCACAGTCGTATTTTAGTCCCCCCCATTTTCGCCCTCGGATTCAATATTGGGGTTGTATTATGGGCCTCTGCTATGGGGGCCTCGCATCAAACCTTGTGGCTCTTTCCCTTGATGGTAGGGCTGGCGGGCCTATTGCCTACAAGCGTTGCTTTAATCATGGGCATGACAGCACTGTGCATTTTTATGTGGACCGAGGGCTTAAACCGTGAACCCCAAGAGCTGGCACAAACGGCCGCGCTGTTTGCCACGTGGGTAATATCATTGGCCGTGATGAGATTGATGACCCATCAAGCTGATCAGCTCGCTGATTTGGCCTTGAGCGACCCCTTAACTGGCGCTTATAACCGCCGATACATGCAACCGCAGGCGATACGAAGTCTGGCTGATTATCAGCGTTACGCGCGACTCTCTTCGTTACTGATGATCGATATCGATCACTTCAAATCGATCAACGATAGCTTTGGCCACGCGGAAGGCGACCGTGTTCTTAAGGCAATCGTTAGTCTGATCGATAATCGAATTCGAGGGGTCGATATGCTGTTTCGCCTTGGTGGTGAAGAATTCGTTATTCTGCTGAGTGAGGCTGGAGCGCTGACCGCCGCAAAGATAGCCGAAGAGCTGCGCATTAGTATCGCCAATATGGAAACCACTGTCGGCCGCCCTGTGACGGTGAGTATTGGCGTATGCGACGTGACCTTGGCAGAGTCCGCAGAGGACTGGCTCACTAAGGTCGATGAGGCTATGTACGCGGCTAAACAGCAAGGCCGTAACCGGGTATACACACTTGAACCTACCAGTATTCCTAATGCGAACATTTCGAGCACCTTGCCGATCTGGCGTTAAGCAATTCGCGCAATTAACCGTCCTGGCTGGTCTATTAGTGCTGGTCGGTTGCTCCAGTACGACCTTTTTTTACAATCGTATTGATACCTTGATTACATGGTACGTCGATGACTATGTCGATCTCACTCGAGAACAGGATGTCGCGTTCGCACAAGAGCTTGATGTCCTGCATATGTGGCATCGTAAAGAGGAGTTACCCCAGTACATTGTGCTGTTAAATGATATTGACCGAGCGTTAGATGACGACTTGAGTCAATCAGACATAGACCAGCTGTACACAGTTTTTCAGGCTGCCGCTGAGCGCCTGCGACAAGCAGCTACCTTGTTCGCCCTCGATTTTGGTGAGCAATTGTCGCAAGAGCAACGATTGGAGTTCATTGCGGCCATGCGCGAGAAGCAGCAGGCGTGGTATCAGGAGCGCTCTGAAATGGACGATGATGCGTATCGTGATTATTTGCAGGATCGATTTGAAGACAATTTTGGCGAATTTTTAGGCCGTCTTGATAAAGGACAAAAAGCACTCATCGCCGGTTATGTCATAGATTTTTTGCCTATGCACGAGCAGTGGCATGATCAGCGCACTCACTGGGTTGACGAGCTAGAGCAGGTATTGAGAGCGGAGCCAGAAGAGTGGCGGGAACCCGCCTCCGCAGTTATTGAGTCTTGGGATGATCGGCAGACTGACGCGTATTTAGCGATTTTCCAGCATAACCGCGATCTCAGTAAGCGCTTGACTAGAGACGTTGTAAATAGTCGCACTGAAAAACAAAACCGCCGGTTACGGCGGTCGATTACCGGCTATCGTGAGGACTTTGAGGCTTTGATCTTAGTTGACTGAATGACGTTATCAGTCGTCCAGTAAGCTGAGATCTCGGACCGCGCCGGTATCTGCACTGGTTACCGTCTTTGCATAGAACTTCAGTGCAGAGCTGACTTTTCTGGGTCGCTTACACATAGGCTGCCAGGGCTTTGACCGTGCTTCCATCGCTGTTCGACGTCCCGCTAGAGTCGCTGCATCGATACGAAGATTGATTGTGCGATTGGGGATATCAATGTCAATAATGTCACCTTGCTCTACCAAGGCAATTCCGCCTCCGGCGGCCGCCTCGGGCGATGCGTGCCCGATTGAGAGCCCCGAGGTTCCACCCGAGAAGCGCCCGTCGGTGACCAGAGCGCAGGCAGCGCCGAGGCCTTTAGATTTCAGATAACTCGTCGGGTAGAGCATTTCCTGCATGCCCGGGCCACCCTTCGGCCCTTCATAACGGATGACTACCACATCACCCGGTTTTACTCTGTCCTCAAGAATATCGGCCACCGCGTCTTCCTGGCTCTCGCAAACGTGGGCTGGGCCTGAAAAAATCAAGATATTGTCGTCAACCCCCGCGGTTTTCACGACGCAGCCGTTCTCGGCAATGTTGCCAAATAGCACTGCAAGACCGCCCTCGAGTGAATAAGCGTTCTCAAGGCTCCGTACGCAGCCGTTTTCTCGATCGAGATCGAGACTAGGCCAGCGAGTACTTTGGCTGAAGGCTGTCTGGGTCGGTATGCCTGCCGGCCCCGCTGAAAACAACTCGCGGACGGCATTGTCATCGGTTACCGCAATATCCCAAGTGGCTAGTGCTTCGCCCAGTGTTCGTGAATGCACGGTGTGAGTGTCTGTGCGAAGTAGGCCGGCTCGCGCGAGCTCACCTAAAATCGCCATAACACCGCCCGCCCGGTGCACGTCTTCCATGTGGTACTTCGGCGTACTTGGAGCCACTTTACATAGCTGCGGCACCTGTCTGCTGAGTCGGTCGATATCGTTTAGTGTGAAATCGAGCTCAGCTTCTTGTGCTGCGGCTAACAGGTGTAAAATCGTGTTAGTTGATCCACCCATGGCGATGTCTAAACACATGGCATTCTCAAATGCTTGCTGATTTGCTATGCGTCGCGGTAAGGCTGTTTCGTCATCTTGCTCGTAGTACCGTCGCGCCAAAGAGACGATTTGACGCCCCGCGCGTTTGAATAATTTTTCCCGATCAGCGTGGGTCGCGAGTAGTGAGCCATTGCCCGGTAAACTCAGGCCAAGCGCTTCGGTAAGGCAGTTCATGGAGTTGGCCGTGAACATGCCCGAACAGGAGCCACAGGTCGGACAGGCTGAGCGTTCGTACTCTTCTACCGTTGCATCGTCGGCTGAGCTATCAGCAGCAATGACCATGGCATCAACTAAGTCGAGCTTATTCTCTGAAAGCGCGGTTTTGCCTGCTTCCATAGGTCCGCCCGACACAAAAATTGCGGGGATATTAAGCCGCATCGCTGCATTGAGCATGCCGGGCGTGATCTTATCGCAATTGGAGATGCATACCATGGCATCTGCGCAGTGCGCGTTTACCATGTATTCGACGGAATCAGTGATGATGTCCCGCGAAGGTAAGCTGTAGAGCATGCCGTCGTGGCCCATGGCGATACCATCGTCGACGGCAATTGTGTTGAACTCTTTGGCGACACCTCCCGCTGCTTCAATCTCTCTGGCGACTAGCTGGCCGAGATCTTTTAAATGCACGTGTCCAGGTACAAATTGAGTGAAGCTGTTGACCACTGCGATGATGGGCTTGTTGAAGTCATCGTCTTTCATTCCGGTGGCGCGCCAGAGTGCACGTGCGCCCGCCATATTTCGGCCTGAGGTGGAGGTTTTAGATCGGTACTGGGGCATGGGAGTGAGCCTGTCGTTTACGTCGCGTGCAAATAGTACCAGACCCCGCAACCGATCGCGCTGCTTGCGCCCTTGGGATACAAATATTTATCGCTTTAATTGATGGGCTTTATAAGCACCTTAGAGTTGCGCTGCAGGTTGTAAAGTTGCTGTCGTGCCGCCGGCAGGCAATCAAGAGTACTCTCGCGAAAACCTTGTTCTTGAAACCAATGACTGGTTTGAGTGGTTAGCACAAACAGGGTGGTTAAACCTTGGGCCGACGCTTCTGTCTTGAGTAAGTCGAGTAGGTGTTCCCCGCGACCGCTACCTCGGTAGTCAGGGTGGCTGGCGATGCATGCGACTTCAGCCATCTTTTCTTCGCTAAAAGGGTAGAGTGCCGCACAAGCGATGATTCGATTATCCCGCTCTAGGACACGAAAATTTCCGATCTCCTGCTCAAGTAGCTCTCGAGAGCGACGGACTAGTACGCCACTTTCTTCAAGTGGCCTCACGAGCTCGACCACGCCTGCGATATCGTCGACCGTTGCTGTTCGGGCACGCTCGAACTCTTGCGCACTTATCAGCGTGCCGATGCCATCGTGGGTGAAAAGTTCGTCAATCAAGGCGCCGTTACGCGCAAAGCTGATCATATGTGCTCGCGCCACACCTTGCTCACATGCTCGACACGCCGCGTCACGGTGTGCAGCTTGTGCATCGGAACCGGTAGGCAGAGCCCGTGCAGATTCAATAGTGCATTGACGAACCAGCTGTCCGTCGGCGTCAATTAGTCCCTCGTGCTCATCAAGCATAATTAACTTGTCTGCACCGGTTGCGATAGCAGCGGCGGTAGCGAGCTCATCCGCACTTAGATTGAACACCTCGCCAGTGGGAGAAAACCCAAGGGGTGATAAAAGGACTATCGCCTGTTGGTCTAACGCGGCTGCAATGGCGACCGCGTCTAGTCGTCTCACGGCGCCGGTGAACTGGAAGTCGACCCCATCAACGATGCCTATGGGTCTAGCCGTTACAAAATTACCACTAACAACCCGGAGTCTTGCACCGCGCATGGGTGAATCTGGTAGCCCCATAGATAACTTACTTTCGAGCGTGAGTCGCTGCGCCGCGGTGACGTTGCGAACCACATTGAGTACGGCATGATCTGTGATGCGCACGCCTTTGTGTAGCCGGCTTTCGATACACTGCTGAAGTAATTCCGCTTCAATGGCTGTCCGCGTCGCATGAACCAGTACTAGTCGGATTCCTAGCAGGTGCAACAGTGCAAGATCGTGGATAATATTCTGGAACTGATTGCTTTCTAGCGCGCCATCACCGAGATATACCACAAACGTCCGGCCACGGTGGCTGCGGATGTAGGGCCCGGTATGTCTGAACCAGTCTATGTGATGATGCTGTTGTTCTGTGGCAGGGGGCACGCTGATTCCCTTTTTCTAAAAACATGAAGCGTAACGGAAATGAGTAGGTCAGGTCTTGTCAAAAAAAAGTGTTTAGTGCCGCGCTATGAAGTTGGCTAAAGCATATAAACAGTCCGCGATGACCTGTTTATACGCCGCTGTGAAAAAGGCGCCATAGCGGTAGGACAAACACGTTGGGCAACGTAAACTCAGCGTATGGATACTTACATAACATTGCCACCCGAATCACGTCTCGACGTTTTTTCTCTCGCTGAAGGGTTAACCCGCGCGGGGCGTTTGTCAGCAAAAAACCTAGCGCGGTTGCGCGGTCACACTGCATCCGCTGTCCATCCTTTGGTGCATCTGGCTGAGCTTAAATTATCTGATATGACCCGTCCCGGAGAGACTCTCAGCATGACCGATTTGCTGAGTTTTTTGTCTGAGCAGACTAAGCAGCCGGTTGTTGAGATTGATCCATTAAAAGTAGATGTCGCGACAATATCTGAAGTCATGTCCCAGGCGTTTGCGCAGCGCCATCAAATACTCGCTGTTGCTGTTACGGACACTGAAGTCGAGGTGGCGAGCGCTGAACCGTGGATTACACAGTGGGAGCGTGATTTAGAGCACGTTGTCAGGCGTCGGATAAAGCGTGTGCTCGCGGATCCGCGCGAGATAGCCAAACACACGAAAGAGTTCTATACCATGGCGCGCTCGGTTCAAGGGGCTCGTTCGAGAACTGGCGCCGGCCAGGGCCGCTTAGCAAACCTAGAGGCCATGCTGGAGTTAGGCGTCAAAGGTGAGCCCGATGCCAACGACCAACACATTGTTAGCGTGGTTGATTGGTTGTTGCAATATGCTTTCGAGCAGCGTGCTAGTGATATTCATATTGAGCCTCGGCGGGATGTTGGTGTCGTTCGGTTACGTATCGACGGCGTTCTCCATAAAGTGTACGAGCTGCCCGCAGCCGTAGCCGCGGCCGTAACGAGTCGCTTTAAGATTCTCGGGCGGCTCGATGTCGCCGAGAAGCGCCGACCTCAAGATGGACGGTTAAAAACTCGAACGCCTGATGGCGCTGAGGTGGAGCTGCGATTATCGACGTTACCAACGGCGTTCGGCGAAAAGCTGGTTATGCGAATCTTTGATCCAGAGGTGTTGCTCAAGTCGTTTGAGGACCTCGGTTTACGCGGCGCGGATTACGAGCGATGGGCGTCGATGACCAGCGCAGGGACGGGTATTGTGCTTGTTACAGGTCCCACGGGTTCCGGCAAAACAACGACGCTTTACTCCACGCTGCGACGTCTGGCGACACCCGAGGTTAACGTGTGCACAATCGAGGACCCCATTGAAATGGTTGAGCCTGCTTTTAACCAAATGCAGGTTAATCACACTATCGATCTCGATTTCGCATTTGGCGTACGCGCGCTTATGCGTCAAGACCCCGACATCATCATGGTTGGTGAGATACGGGACTTAGAAACGGCGCATATGGCGATTCAAGCGGCGCTGACAGGCCACTTAGTGTTGTCCACGCTCCACACCAACGACTCTCCCGGCGCGATATCACGACTTATCGAATTGGGTGTTCCGGCCTTTCTTATTCGTGCCACGGTTCGTGGCGTGATGTCACAGCGCTTAGTCCGCACACTGTGCAACGACTGTAAGCGCCTTGAAGATACCCACGTGCCGGCATGGCAGGCCTTGGTAGGCGACGCCGATATGACAATGCCTGCGCAGCTTTACCGACCTGTTGGCTGCAAGAACTGCCGAGATACGGGGTATCGGGGGCGTGAAGGTATTTATGAGGTTCTCGTCGTCGATGCCGATCTTCAGGATACTGTGACTGACCAGCATTCTGTGAGAGTTATTAGAGAATCGGCTATTAAGGGTGGAATGGTGCCCTTGCGTCTTGCTGGCGCAGAGAAAATAGTGCGGGGCGAAACGACGATTGAAGAAGTGCTGCGAGTGGCCCCAGCAGAGGAGAGATAGGCGGTGCCGCTTACTCATGCGCTTGCCGCACAATTGCCTGGCTGCTGGGAGCGCCTGTCAGTAATGGCGGGTGACACGGCAGCGCAGATTTTCCAGCAAGCTTTAGAAAAACGCGACCTGCTCGGTGAGGTGGAGCGACTCATGGCGGTGTCGCCATTTTTCACACAGCAGCTGGCACGCAACGTGTCCTGGGTGACGCAGCAGCTAGATACGGATTGGCTAGAACGCCGTGACTGGCAGGCCTCCGATTGGGATCGTGCGCTAACAGAATTTGTTGGCGACGCGGACGATGAGGCTGATTACATATCTGCTTTAAGACGCTTTCGAAGCCGCGAAATGTTGCGTTTGGTGTGGCGGGATTTTACGCATCGCGGTCAACTAGAAGATACCCTTACTGATGTTACCGAACTTGCTGACTGCGTTATCCGAAGTGCCGTCGAGCGAGCCAGCCGGCAGCATCATCCTCGTTTTGGAGTGCCCGTTGGCGCCGATACGGGCGAGATTCAAACTCTGGCTGTTCTCGGTATGGGAAAGCTGGGTGGCCGCGAGTTGAATCTATCATCTGATATCGACCTGATTTTCACGTACCCAGAGTCAGGTACGACACAAGGCGGTAGGAATACAATTTCGAATCAAGAGTTTTTCATTAAGGTAGGTCAATCGTTCATCCGTTACCTTGATGCCCCCACAGTTGATGGCTTTGTGTTTCGGGTTGATATGCGCCTTAGACCTTATGGTGATAGTGGCCCATTGGTCTGTAATTTCGATTCTTTAGAGCTGTATTACCAGGAGCAGGGACGTGAATGGGAGCGCTACGCGTTGATGAAAGCGCGCCCAATAACGGGAGGAGATGCTGCGAGCAAAGCGTTGAAAGACTTAGTGCGTGCGTTTGTTTACCGCCGCTACACCGACTTTGGTGTAATCAATAGTCTGCGCGATATGAAAGCCATGATCATGTCGGAGATTCGACGCCTTGATTTGTCCGAGAATATTAAGAAAGGTGAGGGGGGTATTCGCGAGATTGAGTTTATCGCGCAGTGCTTGCAATTGATTCACGGTGGACGCGCGCCTGATTTACAGGTTCGGGGAACCATAGCGGCACTCAATCTGCTCCAGAGAAAAAATCTTTTAGAGCCTCAAGATGCTCAAAATTTGCTCAGTGCGTATAGCGGGTTACGCAATTGTGAGCATGCGTTACAAGGGATAGATGATAAGCAAACCCAGACTTTACCCACTGATGATTTATCGCGTGCACAAGTGGCGGAAATATTATTACTCCCTACCTGGGACCATGTTGTGCAAGCACTGGATCAACATCGAGGTCAGGTAGCGGAACAGTTTTCGCAGTTAATCACACCACTCGAAAAGACCGATGAATCACAAGTAGTCGCACTGAGTTTCAATGATTTTTGTGCAGACGCTCTAGCAAGTCTTGGGTTTGGGGATCCTGAGCAAACGTGGAATCTTCTTGAGTCGTTTCTAAGCAGCTCGCGAATTGAGTTGATCGAGGGCGAAGGACGCCGCAGGCTTGAGCGGTTTCTGCCGCGTCTGTGTGAAGCTGTATGCCGTTACGACGATCCCGATAAGGCGCTCGAACGGTTGCTGCCATTTGTCGGCGCGGTATCACGCCGAAGCGCGTATTTAGTGTTGCTTGAGGAAAACCCCGGGGCACTTAATCAACTTATCGTTTTGTCACTCCAAAGCCCTTGGGTTGTCCGTAAGTTATCTGAGCGCCCCGACTTGCTTGATGAGTTGCTAGATACTGATCGACTCAATACTGCCCCCGATCGTGTTGGCATGACGTCGATTGTGCGACAGCAACTATTGCGTATTCCCGAGGAAGACTTGGAGGAGCAGATGCTTGCTTTAGGTCGAATTAAAGATGGCCTTGTCTTACGGGTTGCGGCGAGCGAGCTATCTGGCTCATTACCTATAATGAAGGTAAGTGATTACTTAACATTTTTAGCAGAAACGCTGTTGGAACAGGCGATCGCGGTTGCAAAGGCAGAGCTTGTCACTCGCCACGGTGAGCCCCAGGGGGATGACACCGGCTTTGCGGTACTTGGTTATGGCAAGCTGGGAGGAATTGAGCTCAGCTACGGCTCTGATCTTGATCTGGTGTTTGTTTACTCAGGTGGCGAGGGAGATACCGCAGGCCCGCGTGTGATCGATAACGTCAGGTTTTACACGCGACTGGCTCAGCGTGTTGTGCATGTGCTTTCAACACAGATGGCATCGGGCCGTTTATATGAGATTGATCTTCGTCTCAGGCCTCATGGCGAATCGGGGCTGGTAGCAGTTTCACTCACGGGCTTTAAAAAATATCAGTTAGAGTCGGCATGGACCTGGGAGCATCAGGCTTTAGTTCGTGCTCGCAGTGTTGCCGGAGATCGCGATCTGCTTCAAACATTATCGGCTTTACGAGGTGATATTCTCAGGCAGCCGCGTGATCGTGAGCAGTTAAAAGCCGATGTCGTCAGTATGCGTCAGCGAATGCTCGATCAAGGAACGCGCCGGCTATCACTTGACGACGAAAGTTTCGACGTGAAATACGGTCTCGGTGGTATTGTCGACATTGAATTTGTGGTGCAATACGCAGTGTTAGCTTATGGCCATGTGTCGCCTGCGGTTACTCAGTGGTCCGACGTTGTGCGTATTCTTGAATCTCTTGAAGCAGAGGGCGTTATGTCTTCCTCTCACGCGGAGCAGTTGCGCGCCGCCTATCTTGAGTATCGATCCGTTGTGCACACCGCCGCGCTTGCTGATCGTGCGGCGATTGCGAATAAGGCGCAATTTGCGCAGCACCTCGCGTCAGTTACCGCGATTAGAAACGAGTGGCTGCCGGGAATTAACACCAGAGAATGAAACTAAAAGCCCCTAAAGGGCGTGACAATAACGAGGAAACACCATGGATCTGTCCAAATTAGATGGGCAAATTTGGCTCGACGGCAAACTAGTACCTTGGCAAGAGGCCAAAGTGCATGTACTTACCCATACTTTTCACTACGGCCTGGGTGTCTTTGAAGGTGTGCGCGCTTATCAGACCGAAGACCACGGCAGCTGTATCTTCCGCCTTAAAGAGCACACCGATCGATTATTCGGCTCGGCAAAAATTCTGCAAATGGATATGCCATGGGATAAAGATACGCTGAACGAAGCGCAGCGAGAGGTTGTGCGGGTCAACGAATTACAGGAAGGGTATTTGCGACCTATGTGTTTTTTGGGATCTGAGGGCATGGGCTTACGCGCCGATAATCTCAAAACCCACGTGATGATTGCGGCTTGGCCATGGCCATCATATATGGATCCCGAAGCCCGCGACCGCGGTATCAAAGTTAAAACGTCAAGCTACACCCGCCATCATGTAAACATCACCATGTGCAAAGCAAAGGCGAACGGTAACTACATCAACTCTATCTTGGCGTTACGAGAGGCGCTTGATTCTGGCGCCGAAGAAGCCCTGATGCTCGACAACGAGGGTTACGTCGCCGAAGGCAGTGGTGAGAACTTTTTTATGATTCGCGATGGCATTATTTATACGCCGGATCTCACCTCTTGCCTCGACGGCATTACTCGCCGCAGTTTGTTCCAGATTGCTGCCGATGAAGGCTATGAAGTTCGCGAGCGCCGCATCACACGCGATGAAGTCTATATCTGCGACGAGGCATTCTTTACCGGCACGGCAGCGGAAGTAGTGCCTATCCGTGAACTAGATAACCGACCGATTGGTGAGGGTCGCCGAGGCCCCATCACTGAAAAGCTGCAGGCAATTTACTTTGAGGCAGTACGAGGCAAGCAGGCTCGTTACGCGGATTGGATCACGCCCGTCGCCGACTAGTCGCTATTAAAAGGATTCCAAAGGTATGGAAACTCTGCCATCAGGTATCGTTTATCGGTATTGGCCCGTCGATCAGCCGAAGGCCGCTATTTTATTGATTCACGGTCTTGGTGAGCACAGCGGTCGCTACCAGCATGTTGCGGCAGCATTCAATGCCAAGGGGTTTACTGTAGTCGCGCCCGACCACCTTGGGCATGGAGAGTCTCCGGGTACGCGCGTTTTCGTTGAGCAATTCGATGATTATTTGACGGGTGTGCGAGAGTGTCGAGCTATTATTGATCAGCGGTGTCCTGGCGTCCCTTGTTTCGTATTGGGGCATAGCATGGGTGGCCTAATCACCGGGCGGTTATTGCTGGACGATCAAGCGCAGTACCGTGGCGCGTTACTTAGCGCTCCGGCTTTTGCCGCTGAACAGCCTCCGTCAGGGTTGGTGATGTTTATCGGTCGATTGCTGTCTAAACTTGCACCCAAAGTTGGCATGATTGCCCTCGATGCTTCCGGCGTCAGTCGCGATCCTGACGTTGTGGCAGCCTATAATGCAGACCCGCTGGTCAATCATGGCAAAATTACTGCTGCCTTGGGAATCGCTCTTTTTGACGGCATGGCCGAGGTAATGAGTCGCGCTGGAGAAATTAAGCTGCCCTTATTAGTCATGCATGGAGACGCCGATATCATGGCAGCGCCAAAGGGTTCCGAGCAGTTTGCCGCAGCGGTGAGTTCCAGCGATAAAACCCTGAAGTTATTGCCGGGTTTGTACCATGAAATTTTTAATGAGCCTGAGGGCGCAGACATCATCGCAGCCTATGCTGAGTGGATTGAGTCGCGCTTGTGATGCCAAGTAAGGTATTGGTTTGTGGAGCCGCCGGACAGCTGGGGCGAGAACTACAGCAGTGTGCTCCCGACGGCATTGAGGTTATTGCGCGCTCTCGTCGCGCTCTCGATATTACCGATGCAAATGCTGTTGAGGCGATTCTTGCTGATCACACTGTGCGCGCGGTTATTAACGCCGCCGCCTATACCGCGGTGGATAAGGCCGAGACTGATGCAGCCGCTGCCCAAGCGATTAACGCCCACGCACCAGGATTACTCGCCGATGCCTGTGCTGCGCGTGGCCTGCGCATCCTGCACGTTTCCACGGATTTCGTGTTTGATGGCGCTCAAGGACGTCCTTATCGGCCCGATGATGCGACGAACCCTTTGGGCGTTTATGGGGCGAGCAAATTAGCGGGTGAACAGGCGGTGCTCGACAGTGGCGCCGATGCAATTGTCGTGCGCACGGGCTGGGTGTACTCCAGGCACGGCGGGAATTTTGTCAAAACGATGCTGCGCCTCATGGCAGAAAGAGACCAGCTTGGGATTGTTGACGATCAGATAGGTACGCCCACTTGGGCGCAAGGGCTCGCGAAAACATGTTGGGCATTGCTGGCAATCCCTGAGGCGATGGGGATTTATCATTGGAGTGATGCAGGTGCTTGCAGTTGGTATGACTTCGCTTGCGCGATCCAAGCACAAGGTCTCGAGCGAGGACTACTGACACGTGCTGCGACGCTGACACCCATTCCTGCCGCGGACTACCCAACACCTGCGCAACGACCGCCCTATAGTGTGCTTGATAAAAGCAGCACCCGTGCTTTGCTGGGGTACTCAGGCGCCCATTGGCAAGATAGCTTCGCAGCGATGCTCAATGATTGGATGGAACACGACAAGGAGTTGCTGGCATGAGTCGATCACTGTTGGTCACGGGTGCCGCAGGATTTATTGGTGCTAATTTCGTCTATCACTGGAGTGAAACCTACCCCGAGGACACGATTGTCGCCTTTGATGCGCTTACTTACGCGGGAAATCGAGCAAGCCTTGCGACGTTGGAAGCGGGTAAGCGAGCACACTTTGTCCACGCTAACATCTGTGATGCAAAGGCCGTTGCGCAGGCTATTGAGCACTTTGAGGTCGATACCATTGTGCACTTCGCCGCCGAAAGCCACGTTGATCGCTCAATCACGGGTCCCGATGCATTTATCGAGACCAATATTGTCGGGACACATACGTTACTCGCCGCGGCTCGCAATGCCTGGTTGACGGGCTCCGGTGCGCCACACCGGTTCCACCATGTCTCGACCGATGAAGTATTTGGGTCGTTGAGCAAAGAGGCTCCTGCCTTTACTGAAGATTTGCGCTATGAGCCAAACTCCCCCTATTCAGCCAGTAAGGCCGCCAGCGATCATTTGGTGAGAGCCTACCACCACACTTACGGATTAAATGTCACTACGAGCAATTGCTCCAATAACTACGGGCCTTTTCACTTCCCTGAAAAGCTTATTCCTCTGTGCCTAACCAATATCCTCGATGGCCAACCACTCCCGGTTTACGGTGATGGCAGTAATATTCGCGATTGGCTCTACGTGCGCGATCACGCGCGAGGTATCGAGCGCGTCTTGGTTGATGGCAGTGTAGGAGAGACCTACAACATAGGCGGCAATAACGAGTGGGCAAATATCGACATTGTTAAATTGCTATGCAAGATGGTCAACGAACGGTTTGGGACAGAGCCAGAATTGGCCGTCCGCTTCCCGTTATCGCCTGCCGCAACAGGTGACGCGGAGTCACTGATTACCTACGTCGAAGATCGTGCGGGTCACGATTGGCGTTACGCGATTGACGCCAGCAAAGTCGAGAGAGAGCTAGGCTTTGCGCCGGCAGAGACTTTTGAGACTGGCATTGCAAAGACCCTAGACTGGTATCTTGCTAACGAGGACTGGTGGCGCCCTCTATTGAAACGCGGCTAGTTAAAAATTGCGGCTAGCTAAAAGGCCGCTAAATCTCGCGCTGGTTTAGCTACGAAACAGTGGGATTTCGCCCCAGCTACGGGCGGCTTGATCTTTGCCCGACAAATCTGGCGACATGCCATTGACCAGCGGCCATTCGATGCCCACGGTGGGATCATCCCACGCCAAACTAACTTCGCTCTGTGGATGGTAAAAATCCGTACACTTATATAAAAAATCGGCGGTATCTGAGAGCACGTAAAAGCCATGCGCAAATCCTGGCGGTACCCATAGCATTTCGTGTCCCGAGCCGGTCAGCGTGCAGCCGAACCACTGGCCAAGCGTGGGTGAGTCGGCGCGCAGATCGACCGCCACATCGAAGACTTCGCCCTGGGTGACTCGCACTAGCTTGCCTTGGGTTTGTTCGGTTTGAAAGTGCATGCCGCGCAAAATGCCTTGGCGTGAGCGGCTGTGGTTATCTTGAACAAAGTTTGCCTCGATCCCGAGGTCGGCGAAGGTGTTCTTATTCCAGGTTTCCATAAAGAAACCACGCTCGTCACCAAAGACGTGTGGGCGAATAACAACAACCCCAGACAGGGGTGTAGTCTCAATATTCATCCCAGTACGCCCCATTGTCGTTTAACAAGCTCTCTAGATAAATCCCGTAGCCACTTTTTAAGAGGGGTTTAGCCAGCGCTGATAGCTGCTCCGCGTCGATATAACCCATTCGGAATGCGATTTCCTCAGGACAGCACACTTTTAGGCCTTGGCGCTCTTCGATGACGCGCATGAAACTACCCGCATCTAACAGCGAGTCATGGGTGCCTGTATCGAGCCATGCGGTACCTCGCGACATCACTTGAACTTGTAGATCTCCTCGTGCGAGATACACTTTATTAACGTCGGTGATCTCTAACTCCCCTCGTGATGAGGGCGTGATCGATCGCGCGATATCAACGACATCATTGTCGTAAAAATATAGTCCCGTCACCGCATAATGTGATCGGGGCTGTTCGGGTTTTTCCTCAATGCCGATTGCGTGTCCGGTTGCATCGAACTCGACTACGCCGTAACGCTGTGGATCATTGACGTAGTAAGCGAACACCGAAGCACCACGGTCTTTGCTGGCAGCATCACGCAATTTTTGGGTGAGACCGCCGCCGTAGAAAATATTGTCGCCTAGCACCAATGCGGCCGGCTGGGATCCGATAAAGTCTGAGCCTAGAATAAATGCTTGGGCGAGGCCGTCAGGACTGGGCTGGACGGTGTACTGAATGGAAATACCCCACTGGCTTCCATCCCCGAGCAGATCGGCGAAGGCGAGCTGATCGCGGGGGGTGGTTATGATCAGTACCTCACGGATCCCTGCCAGCATTAGCGTGGCCAGTGGGTAGTAGATCATGGGCTTGTCGTAGACCGGCATCAGCTGTTTGCTGACCGTGCTGGTGAGCGGATGCAGTCGAGTACCTGAGCCACCCGCTAAAATAATGCCTTTATACTGTGGTGTAGTCACGATTACGCCCTAACATTCTTTGCCGCAGTTTACCGATCAAACTAGAAAGTGTCAGGCCGATTGGTGTATTTAAATGGCAGACTGTTAAACTCCGCGCTTTCCCCTATTCTCAGGAGATCTACGATCAACGCGCCTTTATCCGCAGAGACGCCATCCGCCAAGACGCCATCCGCCGAGACGCCCTCTGCTGAGACATCGCTCTGGGGGAACAGTGAGCCCTATTCGCCGCCTGCCAAACCGTTGCGTATTGCATTACTAGGCTACCGCTCGGCGCCATTTTCGGGTGGGCAAGGCATTTACCTTAAGTACTTGAGCCGTGCGTTGACCGCGCAGGGTCATCACGTGTCGGTCATTTCTGGTCCTCCCTATCCTCATCTCGATGACAATGTACAGCTGCATACATTGCCAAGCTGTGATTTGTATACGCACGGCTTGCGATCAGTGCCGATATCGACGCTGGTTTCCGATCCATTGGCGCGTCGCGAATGGTTGAGCAAATTAACCGGTGGCTTTGTGGAGCCTTGGACCTTTGGTGAGCGCGCGCGGGATTGGCTTCTGCCTCGCCTAGCGGAATTTGATTTGATTCATGACAACCAGACCCTCGCAGACGGTGTGCTCGATTTACAGCGTGCTGGCGTGCCACTGGTTACAACCATTCACCATCCTATTACCCGTGATCGGCGTTTAGCGCTCGATGCTGAGCCCCGGTGGTACTACCGACTATTTATCGAGCGATGGCATAGCTTTCTTACTATGCAGGGGCGCGTCGCGCGAGCGCTGGATCACATTGTTACCGTGTCGAGCATGTCAAAGAGCGATATTGTTGCTGACTTTGGTGTCGACCCCGCCCGGATATCCGTGTTGCACAACGGTGTCGACGCGGCCTTGTTTCGACCACTACCCCATATCGAGCGCAACCCTTGTCAGCTTATGGCAACCGCATCTGCCGATACACCCACCAAGGGCTTGCATATCTTGCTCGCGGCCGCGTCGGATTTGGTCAATCGTTACCCCGAACTCAGCCTTACACTTATTGGCAAGCCCAAGCCCGGCGGTGACACGGAGCGATTGGTGCGTGACCTGAACTTACAAGAGAGGGTTCGATGGGTTAGCGATGTTGACCACGAGACCATCGTTGGCTTGTATGCCGAGAGCACAATTGCTGTTGTGCCTTCACTGTATGAAGGTTTTGGCTTGCCAGCGGTGGAGGCAATGGCATGCGGTATTCCGCTAGTTTCTTCTGACGGCGGTGCGCTCGGCGAGGTGGTTGGCGATGGAGGCACACTAGTGCCAGCTGGAAACGTTGCAGCACTCACCCAAGCTATTGATGCCTTGCTGTCAGACTCTGCTGCGAGAGACGAATGGGGTCAGCGTGCGCGCGCCCGTGTTGAAGCGCATTTTAGTTGGGATATTTGTGCACAACGACTGGTCGATTACTACCACCAGAGGGTATTGAAATGCTGACGGTCGATTTCAGTTGGTTTTCAATGGCGGAGGGTAATACTTTCCTCGACGTCGGCTGTGGAGAGGGCAGGCATTCGCTGGCGGCTTACTTAAAACCTGGCGTCGATGTGGTCGGCGTTGATTTGTCGCTCAAAGATCTGCGCACAGCGCACTCCCGAATGACGGACATGGAGGCGTTTGATCCGGAAGGTACCGTGACCTTTATGCAAGGTGATGCCACGAATTTGCCCTTTCCTGATGCCAGCTTTGATCGTGTCATATGCAGTGAAGTACTCGAACATATTCCCAATTACTTATCAGTAATCGAGGAACTTGTTCGCGTGTTAAAACCCGGTGGAAGATTATGTGTCAGCGTCCCCCGAGCGTGGCCCGAGCAGATATGCTGGTGGTTGAGTAGTGACTATCACAATACGCCTGGCGGCCATATCCGAATTTTTAATCGCCGATACTTGCGTCGAGAGATTACTCGATACGGTGTTCAGTGTTATCACGAACACGGTGCGCACGCACTCCACGTGCCTTACTGGTGGCTGCGCTGTTTGCTCTGGACAAAAGGGGAGTCTCATCCCCTCGTATCTGCCTACCATCGCCTATTGGTTTGGGACTTGCTGAAACGCCCAGCGCTGACCGTTTGGTTCGATAAGCTGTGCAATCCTTGGTTAGGTAAAAGCGTAGTCATGTATTTCAATAAGCCGAGCGTTCTTACAGAAACAGCCACAAAGGGTAGAAAAAAGTGAGTGGCTTGTACCTTAGCCGCGGTTTATTTCCTGAGGAATACCTGCGACCTACTGTCGATTTTATTCTTCAGACACAAACGTCTGCAGGCGAGATACCGTGGTTTGAGGGCGGCCATTCCGACCCTTGGGATCACACCGAGGCAGCAATGGCGCTGTCTATCGCCGGCGAGCATGCCGCGGCTCGACGAGCTTACCACTGGCTAGCGTCCAAGCAGCTCGCTGACGGGAGTTGGTGGCGGGCTTATCGTAATGGCGAGCCTGACAACCCAGATCGCAGAGAATCAAACTACGTGGCTTATATCGCCACCGGCGTCTGGCATCATTACCTTATTACGCAAGATCGCGACTTTCTCGAAGGTTTGTTTCCAACTGTTGAAAGAGCGATCGAATTTGTACTGAATTTACAGGGCGATGCCGGAGAGATCGATTGGGCCGTCGATGCCGATGGTCATCCAAAGGGCGACGCATTGGTCACAGGTTGTAGCTCTATATTCAAAAGCTTGGAGTGTGCCTGTCATATCGCTACCGAGTTAGCGACGCCCAAAGATCATTGGGTATTGGCCCGCAAGGCTTTGGGCGTTGCACTCCGTTGTCGTCCTGAGCGTTTCGATCGCACGTGGGCGCCTAAATCCCGTTATTCTATGGACTGGTTTTACCCGGTTCTCGCCGGCGTAATTACCGGGCCCCAGGCTGTGGCACGCCTCAATGCGCGATGGGATGAGTTTGTCGAGACAGGCCTCGGTTGTCGTTGCGAAACCCAAGAACCGTGGGTCACGGTTGCGGAATCCTGCGAGCTCACTATGGCGTTATTGGCTGCGGGCGATAGAACTCGTGCTGTCGAAGTATTCTCTTGGTTGAGCCAATGGCGCGACGCGGATGGAGCCTGGTGGACCGGCTATCAGCTGGTTGAGGATTTATTATGGCCAGACGAAAAGCCGACATGGACCGCAGGCGCAATTGTGCTTGCCGCCGATGCGTTAACTGGCCACAGCGCCGCCGCACATTTATTTACCCAGGCTCATGAACCCGTACTAAGCGACCGTAGCGCGATGCGCGCCGAATCATAAGCCCGATTTTAGGCGATGCGGCGGAGAGCTCGCAGCGACTCGCATTGAGAGTGTTGTTCATAGAGCCCCGAGGCTATGGCCATTCGCCACACGGTATAAGGGGCTTGGCCGCCCTTTGTTGGGTCGGGAAATACGTCGTGAATGACAAGGAAGCCTCCGGGTTTGACCCGCTGACCAAAATAACGCCAGTCCGTGAGGGCCGCATCGAGACTGTGGCCGCCATCGATAAATACCAACCCAAAATCGATACCCAGCCAATGTTGGCCTGCCTGTTGCGTGCTGCCAACCAGCGCTATGACATGCTCATCTAGCGCTGCTTGTCGGATATTGCGACGAAACTCATGGAGAGTATCGACCAGTCCTGCGTCATCGATAAGCGACGTATCATGGAACATCTCGCCGGGCTGGTGCTCTTCTGACCCACGATGGTGATCCAGAGCAAAGACCACCGTTTGATGCTGGCGAGCGGCGTCACCAAGCCACAGAGTAGATCGACCACAGTAGCTGCCGATCTCTAATAGCGGACCCAAGGCCGCCCCTTCTAGAGCGAGCTGGTACAGATGATGGCCCTCGTTGTCGGGCAGAAAGCCGCGGACGTCGGAGCTTGGGGGTAGAGTCATGTTAGGCTTCACATTGAGTTACGTTGAGTATACGTCGTGCTGGGACCCTGTATTAATAACTTATGATGATCTTTTTTTATACACAGTGCATTCGGTTGGCGGTTCCCGTACTGCTGTTACGTCTGTTATGGCGCTCACGTCATAACCCGGCTTATCGTTATAAGCTCTTTGAGCGTCTTGGCTATACGCTACCCAATAAGCCCGAAAGTAGAGCTAACGAGGGCGATCACTGGATCTGGGTGCACGCAGTATCTGTCGGTGAAACCCTCGCCGTTGCGCCTTTAATCGAGAAGCTCTTAAGCGCAGATCCTAAAAGACAGGTGGTAGTTACTTCGACAACCCCCACAGGAAGAGCGCAAGTTGAGCGCCTGTTCGATACGCGTGTGTCATGCTGTTGGGTCCCTTTTGACACGCCGGGTTCGGTGGCGCGTTTTCTTAAGCATTGGCGACCCTCCTTAACAGTGCTGGTAGAGACAGAAATCTGGCCCAACATGGTTTTGCAGTGCAAGCGCCAAAACATACCCGTCATGCTGGCTAACGCGCGGCTTTCGTCACGCTCGGCGCGAGGCTATGCGCGGGCGGGGTCACTCGCTAAGCCGGTGATCGCCTCGTTGGCAATGATTGCTTGCCAACAAAAAGCGGACGCTAGGCGCTTCATTGTACTCGGCGCCGACCCCCATAAGACCTTGGTCACCGGCAGTGTGAAGTTTGATATTGCCCGCCCCAGACTGATTCGACAGCGTGACAGCCTGCTCGAGCAACTCGCTATTAGTAGCGACCGCTTGATTTTTCTTGCTGGCAGCACGCACCACGGAGAGGAGGAGCTGGTAGTGGCCGCATTTACTCAGCTGCGCAAAACCGTGCCGTCAGTATTATTGGTGTTGGCGCCTCGTCATCCGGAGCGTACCGCGAGCATAACGCGCTCAATTCTCGCTCCATCGCCTTTCCATTGGTTGCTCCGATCAACGGGTCAAGTAGTGAGTGCCGATACCGATATCTTGGTGCTCGATACTCTTGGAGAGCTCGCGGCACTCACTGCGGCAGCAGATGTCAGCTTTATTGGGGGCAGTTTGGTTCCCCATGGTGGACACAACCCGCTCGAAGCTGCCGCGTTTGGTGTGCCGGTGATCACGGGCCCACATACGTTCAATTTTCAGCAAATTTTTCGGGCTTTAAGGCGCGCTGGAGGGGCTATCGAGGTCACCGACGCAGCGACCCTAGGGCAGGCAGTTGGTGAGTTGTTGACTCAAGCAGCGTATCGGCGTGAGGTTGGGAATGCTGCTAGCCGATATGTTGAAGATAATCAGGGCGCGCTGGTACGCCAGCACGCCCTGATCGATCAACTGTTATCCGATTAACGGCTACCGCTAGCAGTCGCTGGCGCAGGTTGCTCGAGGAAGCTATCTAGACGGCCTACGTCGTCGGGAGACAAGGTGCCGGCATTTTCTTTTAATCGCAAAGTATTGATGATGAAATCATAGCGGCTATTGGCGTAGTCTCGCTCGGCAGAGAACAGTACGTTCTGTGAGTTGAGGACGTCGACGATATTTCGAGTGCCTACTTCATAACCTGCTTCTGTGGCATCTAAAGCACTTTGAGACGATTTGATCGATTGCTTGCGTGCGGCCACTCGCGCCACATCTGATAAGACGGTCATGTGAAGCGAGCGTGCTTCAGTAACCGTTGTGCGCATTAGGTTGACGCGGTTCTCTCGGGCGGCGATGTATTGTTGCGCTGCCTGCCGACGGCTGGCACTAATACGTCCACCTGAGAATAACGGCATATCAACACGCACTTGCCATACTTCCCGGGTTTGTTGAGAGTCTGGCTGCACCAGAAAAATGGGTTCTGGGTTAGCTGCTCGTGTGCCATCCGTGTCGTTATCGGCATATTGATAAGTAGCGGTTACGGTAGGCGCGTGCTCCATTTTATTGGCCTTCGCAGCTTGGCGAGCTGACTCCTCAGCATAGCGTGCAGCGGCTAATCGATAGTTATTTTCGAGAGCAAACTCTACCCATGATGAGCGATCGGTAGGCGTTGGTGGCTTAGCAGTAAACTCTTCGCTGAGTTGAAACAGATCGCCGTGGCTTTGGCCTGTGAGTACCGATAATCGCTCTTTGGCAACATCAACATTGTTTTCTTCGACAATCCGCTGGACTTGCGCGAGGTCTCGCGCAGCCTCAGCCTCATACACATCGGTAATGGCAATAAGGCCCACTTCAAAACGCTGTGTTGTCTGCTCTAGCTGGCGCTCGAAGGCTTTCTCCTGAGCTTCGGCGGCGGACAAATTGTCTTGAGCACGCAAAACGCCAAAATAGGCTTCAACCACACGTACGATGAGGTTTTGGGTATTGGCAGCAAAGTCGGCTTCGGCTTGTTTGGTGAACTCTTCCCCTGCTTTAAAGGTGTACCACGATGACAAGTCAAAGAGCGTCTGCGATAGAGAGACATCCCAGCCGGTCGTCTCGGTATCGTTTTTGTTGAAGCCTTCACCAACAACGGGTGTGCCTGTAGGGTCAAATCCTAGGATCTGCTGGCTAGTCGTTTCGGTTTTATTTCCCGTCACGCCATATCCCGCACTGACCTGGGGCAGTAGCGCTGATCGAGCGATATTTTCCTGCTCGGTGTTAGCCAAGTACTGTGCTGCTTGCGCTTTAAGCTGAGCGTCATTTTCGAGGGCCAGCTCATAAATATCTAATAGTGATTCTGCGGTGGCTAGCTGTGCCAAAGGCAACAGACAGGCCGCGGCAAATCCCGTGAGGGCTTGCCGTTTAAATAAAAGCGTCATTGGAAACTCCTTTTCACCGTGCGCCTATAGCTTAATCGACTGTCGCATTGATGGACAGCCGCTGCATTCTACCACCATGCTGACTTGCGCACATGGGGTCGAAATCCACTGCTTTTATGTCGCGACAGTTGGTACACTGGCAGCCGTTAATTTTTCGGTCTTTAAAAAGAGTAGGGTGCGTTGAAGCCAAGTCGCGGACATTACAAGGTAGATCTTATTGACCTGCACAGTCTTTGTGAGGCCAATTATGTACGCTTGTTGCGCCTGTTTGCAGACTACGAGCAGTGCAATGAGCGTTGCATCGTTGTTGGCGCGGCGCGAGTCATGCTCACAGTCACTGAGCGATGTCGCTATACGACTAATTTACGGCTACAACACGTAAGCCCCTTGGCGAGCCAGCTAAGTGGCATCGAGCTAGATATACGGCTTTACCATGATGCGCGTATGGCTGAAGTGGTCGGCTTCCAATCCCATACTCACGTTCAAGGCCGCTACCGATACCCTAATAATCACATGTATGCCCGCGATGAGAAGCGCCAGCAAAATGGCTACGTAGCAGATCTATTGGCGTTTTGTTTGGCCGAGGGCCAAGCGCCTGGTCTGATGACATTTGACGAAGCGAGTAAAAATAGCGAGCCATCGTCATGAAGAGCTGCAATTTGCAGGGCGATTATGCTCTTGCGGCTGATGGTCCGCTGCGACTGTTACAAATCACTGACACCCACCTAATGGCTGAATGCGGTGGAACCTTGCTCAATGTTGATACCGATGATTCGCTACGAGCGGTCGTCGATACGGCGTTAGCGGGCGGCCATGATCCCCACGCATTGTTGATTACGGGCGATATTGCAGGTGATGGCGCTGCAGATGCTTATCGGCGACTAGAGCACCTGTTGACCTCTTTTGGCGTGCCAAGCTTCTGGCTGCCAGGTAACCACGACGGCTGCTCTAACGCTGAAGTGCCAATAACTCGCTTTAGCCGGACTGTTACCACGCCACATTGGCATGTACTGATGCTTAACTCGCAAGTTGATGACGAAGTGGGTGGCCACCTTTGTGACCTTGAGTTAGCTGCGTTGTCTGCTGCGGTAGACGCCGCCAATGTCGCAGAAAAGCATTTATTGATTGCATTGCACCACCCACTGCATCCCCTAGGTTGCGCCTGGTTGGATCCACAGAGAATTGATAATGCCGATGTGTTTATGACCGAGGTGTCGCGCTGTCGACAAACGACGGTGGTCATTTCTGGGCATGTCCATCAGTCGAGCGATATGACTGTTCGGGGTGTTCGTTATCTTACGACGCCGTCAACATGTATTCAGTTTAAGCCGGAGCAAGAAACCTTTAAGGTGCACGATATTGCACCAGGTTATCGATCGCTAACGCTGCACCCAGACGGTCATTTAGAAACGGCCGTTGTGCGGGTCGAGGGGCGCGTATTTCCTGTCGATCTCAATTCGGGTGGTTATTTGTAACTAGTTGTCGTTTCAGCGCGTTGGCGTGCAAAAGCAGCCAGTGTGGTTTACCTAATATGTCTCGTTAGTACAGGAGGGCGTTCGTTCGCCAATGAGTCAATATAACGCCGAAGCAATTGAGGTTCTCACAGGTCTCGAACCGGTACGAAAACGCCCGGGCATGTACACCGATACCACTCGCCCTAACCACCTTGCTCAGGAAGTGATCGATAACAGCGTCGACGAAGCTCTCGCGGGTCACGCTGATCAAGTGGACGTCACTCTCCATAGCGATGGTTCGATCAGTATCGTCGACAATGGCCGGGGGATGCCGGTTGATATGCACCCTGTGCAGCAAAAGCCCGGAGTAGAAGTCATTCTATGTACCTTGCATGCGGGAGGTAAATTTTCTTCTAAAAACTACCAGTTTAGTGGTGGTTTGCACGGTGTGGGTATATCGGTAGTCAATGCGCTTGCTAAGCGCCTCGACATTACTATCCGCCGTGACGGCAATATCTACGAAATGGCGTTTGAGGGTGGTGAGAAGGTCTCGGAATTAGCGGTTACCGGTACCTGCGGTAAACGCAATACAGGTACCGGCATTCGTTTTACGCCGGACCCCCAATATTTCGACTCCCCTAACTTTTCACTGCCGCGACTCACCCATGTGCTTCGCGCCAAGGCGGTGTTATGCCCCGGTTTTCGCGTCACGCTGCTAGATGAGAAAAAAGGCGACAAAACCGAGTGGTATTACGAGGATGGCTTATCGGATTACTTAGTCGATGCTACGAGTGATTATCCCGTGTTACCCGAAAAGCCCTTTACGCACAGCTTTAGCGGTGCCACTGAGGCGGTCGATTGGGCGCTGCAGTGGCTCCCAGAGGGCGGTGAGGTCATTGGTGAGTCCTACGTTAACCTTATTCCAACCTCACAAGGCGGTACCCATGTTAACGGTCTAAGGTCTGGGTTATTGGAAGCTATTCGAGAGTTTTGCGAGTTGCGTAATTTATTACCTCGTGGCGTCAAATTAACGGCTGAGGATATCTGGGATCGCTGCTGTTTTGTGCTGTCATCAAAGCTTGAAGATCCGCAGTTTTCGGGTCAAACCAAAGAGCGCTTATCGTCTCGTGAGGCCGCAGGCTTCGTTAGTGGAGTAGCGAAAGACGCATTTAGTTTATGGCTTAATCAGCATACCGCCGACGCAGAGTTATTGGCTGAGCTGTGTATCAATCGCGCTCAGGCACGCTTGCGATCAGCGAAGAAGGTCGTGCGTAAAAAAGTGGCATCAGGTCCGGCACTGCCGGGCAAGTTAGCAGACTGCACGACCGAGGATCCTTCACAAGGCGAGTTGTTTTTGGTGGAAGGTGATTCTGCTGGAGGCTCTGCCAAGCAGGCACGAACCCGTGAGTTCCAAGCGATTTTGCCATTACGCGGTAAAATTCTTAATACTTGGGAGGTAGACTCACAGGAAATTCTAGCCTCTGCCGAGGTCTACAATATCTCCGTAGCACTCGGCATTGACCCGGCGAGTGATGATCTGTCCGGTTTGCGCTATCACAAAGTGTGCATACTCGCCGATGCTGACTCGGACGGCTTACACATTGCCACGCTGATTTGCGCATTATTTTTACGGCATTTCCGACCACTTGTTCGCGCAGGGCACGTCTACGTTGCTATGCCACCCTTATACCGCATCGACGTCGGTAAGGAAGTCTATTACGCCCTCGATGAGTCTGAGCGCAATGGTATTTTGGATCGTCTCGCCGTTGAGAAGGCGCGTTCTAAGCCCAATGTCCAGCGCTTTAAAGGCTTGGGCGAAATGAATCCCTCCCAGCTGCGTGAAACAACTATGGATCCCGATACCCGTCGATTGGTACAGCTGGTACTCGCGTCGGATGATGACGCGAATGGTATGTTTGACATGCTGCTCGCCAAAAAGCGCGCGGGTGATCGCAAGATATGGCTTGAATCAAAAGGTGACCTTGCTGAAATAGCGATGTGAACGAGCGATTGAGATGTCAGTATTCTTTTAGATGGGCACTAACTAAACGGGTTGATAACGATATGAGCAAACAAAAAAACGGTATTCGCGGCTTAGGTATTCGCAGCGTAGTAGGCGCTACATTATTGGCGGCTACGCAGCTTGTTTGGGCGGACTGGGGCGTTATTGATGGTTCAACCGTTAATTATGTGTCTCTTAAAAACGATAATATCGCTGAAAATAATGCATTCACGCGGGTGACAGGTAGCATCACTGACGATGGTAGCGTATCCATTGAAATCGACCTCGCGTCGGTGGAGACCAAGGTTGATATTCGCAATCAACGGATGCGAGATTTATTTTTCCGTGTTGCTAAACACCCTAAGGCGCTGATTACGGGGCAATTGGCTATTTCTGATCTCGCACAGATAGATGCCGGTGCACCCCTAGAGCGCACTTTACCTGTCACGCTGTCTCTTCATGGATCTGAGGCAGACGTCGACGCACATCTGCGTGCTATTGCTGTCGGCGATCAGTTATTTGTGACGACTGTTGAACCAATCCTGCTGTATGCAGGCGATTTTGGTTTGGGCGAGGGTGTCGCTGCGCTTAAAAACGTTGCCGGTCTTGAGGCAATAGCGAGCGCTATCCCTGTGACGGTTAATCTCCAGTTCGTTAAGGACTGAGCGATTCCCTAGCGCAGACCTGCAGCCTGGACTATGCCCTGAAGTTGAGCCTGATAGCGACCGGCCTTTCCAGCATCGCCTAGCTCGCGAGCATAACCGACAAGCGCGCTTAGCACGTCGGGATTGCCCGGCAATGAGCGGTTGAGTCGCTCAAGACTCGTCACTGCTTCTTCAGGTTTTCCAGTGTCATGCAAAGCAATGGCGTATACATAGCGGTGGCGACTGCCGTCGATTTCGCTATCTGCCGCAGCTTTGAGGTGCGCTAGCGCCGCCTCTAAATTACCGGCCCTTATTTCTAGTAAGCCTAGCGCGTGCTCAAGTGCTCCGGCATCGAGTGAGAGCGCGATCCCTTTTTGCAGTAAATCGCGCGCGGTGTCTTCCCGATTGCTCAATCGCAGAATGTCAGCCAGATTCACTCGCGCAGCTTCGAGTTGCGGATTCATTCTAAGAGCTTCCGTCATTGCAGCTTCCGCCTGCTGCGTCTTACCTTGTGCGAGCCAAATATTGGCGAGCTGCAGTTGTACTGAGGGCATATCGAGATGCTGTGATTGCACGCTCTCATACTCCTTATACAAAGCGTCGAGTCGCACAATGTCTTTTGGTCGCAACTCATTGCGAGGTGTATCTGCCAACTGCTCAGCGACAGCCATGCGCACACCAAGTACAGGATCACTTATCAGTGTGCGTAGGAGTAAGTAACGCTGTCGGGGATCAATACTTGCTGTACTTCTAACGGCGCTCGCACGGAGCAGGGCATCGTCAGAGCCAAATAGCATCGCTGCGGTCCGATTCAGGCCGGGCGGTGAGAATCGACCGTAATGACCGATGGCAGAGGCGCGAAGCATGGGCGAGCGTGTTTCGTCTTCGACAATGGCTTTCAGCGACGGTAGCGCACGGACATCACCGCGCTGGGCTGAATGAAATGCTCTGGCGGGATGACTCCGGCTATCTTTAAATTTAACGCCCCAGTCTTTGAGTGCGTCGAGGGCCCACGATGCCGACTCTTGCTCGTGACACAAGTTACACGCGTTGGGGCTACCAGTAGTTAAGCTTAAGTCTGGACGAGGAATCCGCATGCTGTGATCTCGGCGCCAGTCGACACCCATATACAGTTGATCTGGCATGTGGCACTCGACACATTGAGCTCCCGTTGAAGTAGGTTGATGTCGATGGTGCTCTGGCTGTTCGTAGGTTGCGGCTTTATGGCACTGCGTGCAGATACCGTTGCCTTCGGCACGTAACTCGTTGCTGTGGGGGTTATGGCAATTGCTACAGACGACTCCTGCCTGATGCATCTTGCTCTGAATAAACGAGCCGTAAACATAAACCTCGTCACGAATTTGGCCATCTGGCCAATACAGCGGTGTTTCGATGGTGGCGAGGCGGTGGGTGTCGAGCAAGTCAGCCCCATAATGGTAATCACCCAGCGTACTGCGTCGCGCATGACAGCGGCCGCAGTTGTCAATTTGCGTGTTGTCTTCCAACGGCGATGTTCTCCGTGCAATAGCCTCGCCTTCGGGCCATTGCCAGACACCTCGAGCAGCGAGGCTCATAGCGAAACCTGCGTGCTCAACGCCCCCAAAGTCACCGGTTTGGGCCAGGGCTGCATGCTTTTTGCCAGGCCCGTGGCAGGCTTCACAGCCTACATTGATCTGGTCGTAGCGGGTGTCGAAGGTTTTGCTTTGCGCATCGTAGTTTTTGCGTACATTGGTGCTGTGGCACTCGGCACAGCGGGTATTCCAGTTGTGATAAGGGCCCGTCCAGTGGAGGGGGTCGCCAGCGCTAATAGCCGATTGATCCGCGTATATGTGATACCAACGCTGGCCGCCTTGCTCGGTGGGCCGCGAATCCCAGGCGATACTGAGTGCTTGAAGACGACCGCCAGGTAGCGGCAGTAGAAGTTGTTGCAGGGGGTAGACCCCAAACACGTAGGGAACCTTGAAGACCTCAAGCTCGCCAAGTGCGTTATCGGTTTCTACCCAGAACGCGCTGTCCTTGGTAAAAAAGCGGGTCGTTATGCCGCCGTATTGGAATTCGGCATTATTAAAATCGCCAAGTACCGTCGACTCAGTCGCTTCCTGCATTGCAAGATCGTGATGAGAGCCCTGCCAATCCTGGCTTTCTTTTACATGGCAGTCATTACACGCCCCATTACCTACATACTCAGAACC